>RCUJ01000981.1_pt1 | contig 15939 bp, 17 predicted proteins | sample 2166321 | NCBI WGS metagenome assembly RCUJ01 (sample SAMN09932808, study PRJNA488358) | compost metagenome | feature: garden; material: soil; isolation source: compost soil in an enriched community after 118 h of incubation | place: Germany: Experimental Botanical Garden Goettingen | collected... | reverse complement strand
GCCAGCTGCTCGTTGTTCTGCGTCACCAGCTTGTCCAGCCCCGGCAGCGAGCCCAACGCACCCTCGATGTCGCCGGTGCCGATCAGGTAGCGCGGCAGGCACTGGGTGCCGAAGAGGATGTAGTGATCGTTGCCGACGATGATCACCGTTGTCGGCTCCAGCTCGACCAGACGCCGCGCGCATTCGGCATAGGCGGCATGCACCGCTTCGCGCTGCGTCGGATTCGGCGCCTCGGGCGCCACATACATCACCGGGTTGTGCGGCACCCAGAAGGCGCCAACGACCTTGCCCATGGCTCACCCCTTAAGAGCAGCCGAGAAGGCTGCGCGTTGTTGATCGATCGCACCGAGGCGCTCCTTGTACAGCCGCATGCTGCGGTCGGGCGCCAACTCCTGCCAGAAGCCCATGGTCAGCATCGGATTGACACCCATGCACTGCAGTGCGCCCACCTTGAAACTCAGCAGGCACTCGACCTCTTCCTCGCTCAGACGAAACTGCGCGAGGAAGACCCGCGGATCCTCCCTGAAGCGGTTCTTGCTCGAGCGCTCCACCGAGAGCTTCCACAGCACCCTTTCCACCAGGTTCCGACTCATCGTCCCTCCCATGCCGGCAGCCCGCAGAGAACCGCCGAACGAATACACTTATGAATCCACAAGAATTCCAGAGGCAAGGCAGGCGACGCCTACCAACGCCATGAAAAATCAGGCGTGCAGGATCATTCAGGCGCGAACTTGCAACATTGACATACATCAATGTATCTTTATTATCGACATGAGCAGCACAACGAGTGGGCACACCGGACGCGGCAGCCATGCGGCCGAACAGGAAAGCGTGATATGGGTCAACTCACCGGCGAAAACGCGGTCAATTGCGGCGAAAGCGCGCGCGCTATTTCCCGCTTTCAGTCAATCGGTTAGGCTTGCCAGCTGTTTTCCCGGCGCACCGGGCGCCCTCCACCAGAAGAAGCACGAACATGTCTGCACGCTCCCCGCTTACCCGCGAAGACTGGATCCACGCCGCTCAGCGCATGCTGGTCAAGGGTGGCATCGACTCGGTGCGGGTCGACACCCTGGCGAAAGAGCTGAACATCACCCGCGGCAGCTTCTACTACCACTTCAAGAGTCGCGACGAACTGCTCGAGGGCATCCTCAGCGATTGGCGTGCCCGGGCCACCGAAGACGTCATCCTCCAGTTGCGCAACACCCGCAACTCGCCGGCCGAACAGCTCTGGCACCTGCTGGAACTGCCGTTCCACGGCAACACCGCGCGCGAGGCCGCCGCCACCGAGATCGGCATCCGCGGCTGGGCCCGCCGCGACAAGCAGGCACGTCAGGCCATCGACGAGGTCGACAGCCATCGCCTCAGCTACATCGAGGGACTGCTGATGCAGGCCGGCTGCGACGAGACGGAAGCCCGCGACCGCGCGCACCTGATCTACGCCTATCAACTCAGCCTGTCGCTGGTACACAGCAACGACGACCCAGCCGAGCGCACCCGGCGCATTGGCAAGATTCTGATTCCGGCCAACGAGCACGCAGTGGTCAGCTAGCGGATCACCAACGGCCGCGGCAAGCGTCTCCGCTTGCGCGCCTCGGCCCGAACCCCTGCTGCACCGCCAAAGCGACGTCAGAGCACCGGGACACCCTCGAAAGAGTCGGCTTCAGCTGCCTCGATAGGTCGAATAGCTGTACGGCGACACCAGTAGCGGTACGTGATAATGGCCTTCGTCGCTGAGGCCGACGCGCAGCACCACCACGTCGAGGAACGCCGGTTCGGGCAAGGCGACGCCGCGCTGGCGGTAGTAGTCGCCGATATGGAAGTGCAGTTCGTACACCCCCGCGATCAGGCTCTCACCCTGCAGCAGCGGCTCGTCGCAGCGGCCGTCGGCATTGGTCGCCACCTCGCGCAGCAGACGCCGTTGTTCGCCGTCCAGTCGATACAGCAGCAGCGCGATGCCCGCCCCGGGGCAGCCGTGGGTTGCATCCAGAACGTGTGTCGTCAGTTTGCCCATCTTGCCTGGCGCGAGCGCACTTGCGCTCCGGCGCCATCCTCCTTGCTGAGAAATGTGGTCGATTGCCGGCAGGAAAATACCGACCTTTCAATGACCGCGACGCAGCAACCAGGCTCACACGCGCAAAAACCCGGCTGAGCGGGCCAGTTTTTGCTACACAACGTATATGGCCAGCCTCTTACCAATCGTAGACCGGTGCGCGCCAATGACCGCGTTTGCCAGCATCAAGCCCTCGACCCTGTCGCGTGAAGCCTTCGTCGCCGCCTTCGCCGACATCTACGAGCACTCGCCGTGGGTTGCCGAAAGCGTCTTCGCCCATGGCATCGGCCCCGAGGACGACGCCATCGAGCATTTGCACGGGCGCATGGCGCGCGTGCTGCTGAGCGCCGGGCGCGAGGCGCAGCTGGCCCTGATCAACGCCCACCCGGACCTGGCCGGCAAGGCGGCGGTGCGCGGCGAACTGACCGCCGCCTCCAGCGCGGAACAGGCCAGCGCCGGCATCGATGCGTGCAGCGCCGAGGAGTTCGCCCGCTTCAGCGAACTCAACGCGGCCTACAAGGCACGCTTCGGTTTCCCCTTCATCATGGCGGTCAAGGGCAGCGGCCGGCAGCAGATCCTCGAGGCATTCGCGCAGCGTCTGAACAACACGCCCGAGCAGGAGTTCGCCCGAGCCCTGGCGGAAATCAACAAGATCGCGCTGCTGCGCCTGCAGGCGCTGTAACCGCGCGCCGTTACCACCCGAACGACAGGCCCGCCCAGAGCGGGCAAGGGGTACCTGGCGTGGAAGCACATCTGACCGAATGGCTGAACCTGAGCGTGCGCTGGATACACATGATCGTCGGCATCGCCTGGATCGGCGCCTCCTTCTACTTCAACTGGCTGGAGAACAACCTCGAGCGCAGCAACCCGCGCGAGGGGCTGGCCGGCGACCTCTGGGCGATCCATGGCGGCGGCATCTACCACCTCGAGAAGTACAAGCTGGCGCCGCCGCAGATGCCGGAAAAACTGCACTGGTTCAAGTGGGAGGCCTACAGCACCTGGCTGTCCGGCGTGGCCCTGCTCACCGTGGTCTTCTACCTCAACCCCGGCCTGTACCTGATCGCCTCCGGCAGCGAGCTGTCCCCCGCCGCCGCGGTGTCCATCGGCCTGGGCTCGCTGCTCGTCGGCTGGCTGGTCTACGACCGGCTGTGCGACTCGCCTCTGGGCCGGCGACCCGCCCTGCTCGGCGCGGTGCTGTTCGCCCTGATCGCGTTCGCCGCCTGGGCCTATACGCAGGCGTTCAACGGGCGCGGCGCCTACATCCATACCGGCGCACTGATCGGCACCCTCATGGTCGGCAACGTGTTCCGCATCATCATGCCGGCCCAGCGCGCGTTGCTCAAAGCCATCGCCGAGGGCGCCCAGCCCAACCCGCGCCTGCCGGCCAAAGGCCTGCTGCGCTCGCGGCACAACAACTACTTCACCCTGCCGGTGCTGTTCATCATGATCAGCAACCACTTCCCGAGCACCTACGGCAGCCAGTACAACTGGCTGATCCTCGCCGCCATCGCCGCGCTCTCGGTGCTGGTGCGCCACTACTTCAACACCCGCCAGCACAGCCAGAAGTTCGCCTGGACCCTGCCGACCGCCGCACTGGGCCTGCTCTGCCTGGCCTTCGTCAGCTCCCCCAGACCAGCCGCAGCACCGGCAACCGCCACCGTTCCGGCTAGCGGCACGGCAACCAGCCAGTTCGCCGCAGTGCGCGCGGTGATCCAGACGCGCTGCAGCACCTGCCACTCCGCCCAACCGAGCAGCACGCTGTTCAGCAGCGCCCCGGCTGGGGTGATGTTCGACAGCGCCGAGCAAATCCGCCAGCTGGCCCCGAAGATCCACGCCCAAGCCGTGGCCAGCCAGATCATGCCGCTCGGCAACATCACCCAGATGACCGCGCAGGAGCGCGAACTGCTCGGCGCCTGGATCGCCAACGGCGCGCCGATCGACTGATCTCCCATCCAACCCACTGCGAGTACAGCCATGCAAGCAGGCCAGCCCTACCCCCGCGACCTGATCGGCTACGGCCGCAACCCGCCCTTTGCCAACTGGCCCGGCCGGGCGCGGATCGCCGTGCAGTTCGTGCTCAACTACGAGGAAGGCGGCGAGAACTGCGTGCTGCACGGCGACCCCGGCAGCGAGCAGTTCCTCTCCGAGCTGTACAACCCGGCCAGCTTTGCCGACCGCCACCTGTCGATGGAGTCGATCTACGAGTACGGCTCGCGGGTCGGCGTCTGGCGCCTGCTGCGCGAGTTCGAGCGCCGCGGCCTGCCGCTGACCGTGTTCGGCGTGGCCATGGCGCTGGAGCGCCACCCCGAGCTGACCGCCGCCTTCGGCGAACTCGGCCACGAGATCGCCTGCCACGGCTGGCGCTGGATCAGCTACCAGAACGTCGCCGAGGACGTCGAACGCGCCCACCTGCAGCAGGCCATGGCCAGCATCCAGCGCCTCACCGGCGTGCGCCCGCTGGGCTGGTACACCGGCCGCGACTCGCCGAACACCCGCCGCCTGGTGGTCGATCACGGCGGCTTCCTCTACGACTCGGACTACTACGGCGACGATCTGCCGTTCTGGACCGAGGTGACCGCCAGCGACGGCCGCCAGGTCCCGCACCTGATCGTGCCCTACACCCTGGACAGCAACGACATGCGCTTCGCCCTGCCGCAGGGCTTTTCCCACGGCGACGAGTTCTTCAATTACCTGCGCGACAGCTTCGACGTGCTGTATGCCGAGGGCGACGAGCGCCCGGCGATGCTCAGCATCGGCATGCACTGCCGCCTGCTCGGCCGTCCGGGCCGCTTCCGTGCCCTGCAGCGCTTTCTCGACTATATCGAACAGCACGAACGGGTCTGGGTCTGCCGGCGGGTGGACATCGCCCGCCACTGGATCACCCAGCACCCCTACCAGCCTTGTCAGCGCTGAACCAGGAGATTTCCGCCATGGCCCTCCCCGGCACCCCCGTCATCGCCCTGCCCGCCCAGCTGCCTGAGTGGGCTGCCAAGGCGGTCGATCTGGCCAGTCCACGCCTCGGCGCGCAGGCGCTGTTCGCCTCCGACGCCTTCTTCGCCCCGCTCGAGCGCATGCTCGACCCGGCCCCGGCGGTGTTCTACCCGGGCCGTTACGACGACAACGGCAAGTGGATGGACGGCTGGGAGTCGCGGCGCAAGCGCCACGCCGGCCACGACTGGGCACTGATCCGCCTTGGCGTGCGCGGCACGATCCGCGGCTTCGACGTCGACACCAGCCACTTCACCGGCAACTACCCGCCGGCGGTGTCCATCGAGGCCTGCGTCAGCGCCAGCGACGCGCTCGACGCCCTGCAGGCGGCGAACTGGAGCGAGATCCTCCCGCCCAGTGCGCTGGGGCCGAACAGCCACCACCTGCTGGAATCGACCAGCCGCGAAGCCTGGACCCACCTGCGCGTGAACATCTTCCCCGACGGCGGCATCGCCCGCCTGCGCGTCTACGGCCAGCCGGTCGGCGGCTTCGAAACTGCCGGCGATGACCTGGTCGATCTGCTCGCCATGGCCAACGGCGGCCGCGCCTTGAGCTGGAACGACGCCAGCTTCGACTCCGCGGTCAGCAACCTGCTGCTGCCCGGACGCGGCCTGAGCATGGGCGACGGCTGGGAAACCCGCCGCCGCCGCGAGCCTGGCAACGACTGGTGCGTGCTGGAACTGGGCGCACCCGGAATCGTCGAGCGCATCGAGGTGGATACCGCGTTCTTCAAGGGCAACTACCCGGACCGCTGCTCGCTGCAGGCGGCCTGCGTCGGCGGCGGCACCGACCAGTCGATCACCACCCAGAGCATGTTCTGGCCGCTGCTGCTGCCCGAGCAGCCGCTGTCGATGGACGCGCTGCACGAGTTTGACGAGCAGGTCCTGCCGCTGGGGCCGATCAGCCACGTGCGCTTCAACATCTTCCCCGACGGCGGCGTGTCGCGCCTGCGCCTGTGGGGCAGGGTCGCCAAATGAACACGCCAGCAGCACTGCTGCGGCTCGCCCCGCGGCCGCTGGAGCGCGAGGCCTTCGCGCCGTTCGGCGAGGTGATCGAAGCCAGCGACGCGGTGCGCCACTTCACCATCAACGCCGGCAGCACCGAGCGCTACCACGACCTGGCCAACATCGAGCCGGGCGCGGGCGGCCGGGCGATCGTCTCGATCTTCCGCGGTCAGCCGCGCCAGTTGCCGTTCAAGGTGGAGATGATGGAACGCCACCCGCTGGGCAGCCAGGCGTTCGTGCCGCTATCCGGGCGAGCCTACCTGGTGGTGGTGGCGCCGGCCGGCCCAGCGCCGCAGGTCGAGGACCTGCGCGTGTTCCTCGCCCGCGGCGACCAGGGCGTCAACTACGCCCCGGGCGTCTGGCACCATCCGCTGCTGGCGCTGGGCGAGGTCTCGGACTTCCTGGTCATCGACCGTGGCGGGCCCGGCGACAACTGCGACGAGGTGGAGCTGACTCCTGGCGGATTGATTACCGGTTGAGCGGGTGCGAGCCCTGCCGGACAGACAAAAGGCCAGTCGCGATCCACGCTTGGTCTGCTGGTTGCTGCCCGCCGCTCTTCAGCGCCTGCCTCCCGACTTGTGTTCGGCTTCCCACGCTCCTCGAGGTGGTTTTTCAGCCGCCGGCTAGCCGGGCGGCGCCATTGACGGTGACCCGGTCATGGCCAGTTCGCCCCCGGCAGCGACCTGGCGCACTTCCCGCTTGACCCGGGTCTGCAAGGCCTGCCAGTTGGGTAACAGCTTCGCATCGCCGGCCATGACCAGGCGGCGGTGGTCGAACCGGTACAGGTGATCGGCATCGAAGGCAAACTGCATCGCCAGGTCGTGACGCTGGGCTACCGGCAGGATTTCCTCGCGCAGGTTGTCCAGCAGCAGCGGCACCTCGCCGCTATCGGGCCAGTAGCCGAGGACCATGTGGGCCTCTCCGGTCGAGCTCATCGTGCTGTAGACCAGGCGCAGGCGCTGTTCGGGCACACCCAGCAGGCGCAGGGTGAAGTACTTGGCCAGGGCGAAATCCTCGCAGTCTCCCGCCCCCAGCTCGAGCAGCTCCAGCGGCGTGGCCCAGTAGTCGAACTGGCCCCACAGATTCTGGTCCTCGACATAGCGAGCCTGGTGATTGAAGAACTGGTTGACCGCCTCGAGCTGCTCAACTTCGCTCAGTGGCAGCGCATGGGCAACCAGATCCCGCCATGCCCGCAGTTGCAGCGAGGCGGATTCGTGGCGGTGCGCCTGCGCCGCATGGGCCGAAGCCTTGGCCGGCCCGAGCAGCAGGCCGCTGCCAAACAGCAACCCGGCCAGCAGGTGGCCGCGTCGGCTCTGCAGTATCGAACTCAGGAAAGTTGACCTTCTCAAACTGCACTCCTCGGAAAGTGACGAGTGGTTGCTGGTCGCGAAGCCAGCAAACATGGGCTATTAGCCCAGCACTCGCCCTGAAGCAAGCCACGTTCGTCGGCTCGTCAGGTGAACACGAGCGAAAGCGGACGCCCAAAGGACTAGTCTAGTAAACGTCAACTCGTTGTGGAGGATGACGCCATGAAAGCCATGTCAATCAAGGCCGCACTGGCGGCACTGCTGGTCGGAACTGCCGTGAATTCGGTGCAGGCCGAACCTGGGCAGTGGGTGTGGCCCGAGGAGAAGCCGCAGCAACTGATGATCGCGGAGAGCGGAAGTGATCGTCTGATGGATTATCACCAGCAGCGGCAATCGCTCGCCAACCAGCGGGACCGCATGGACTCCGGTGAGCGCTTCGTGCAGATGATCAAGGAGCAGCCTACTGCCGTGGGCATCACGACTGACGAGCAGTCGGAAAAGATGTCCAACCCGAAATCCATGTACAGGCCCCCTATCCAGCGGGACCGCGAACTGTACGGCAAGTGAACTGTCGCTCAACCAGCCTTGAGGGTACAGTGACGTGCCCTCAAGGCAGGTGACCTGAATATCGTCCTGCAACCCTGGCCCCCCCTCCAGCGCCAAGCCTCAATCGTCCCGCGTCAGCACTTCCAGCAGCTCGATCTCGAAGACCAGGTTGGAGTTGGGCTTGATGTGCGCGCCGATCTGCCGCTCGCCGTAGGCCAGGTGGGCGGGGACGAACAGCTTGCGCTTGCCGCCGACCTGCATGCCCATCAGGCCCTGGTCCCAACCCTTGATCACCCGCCCGGTGCCGATCACGCACTGGAACGGCCGGCCCTTGTCGTATGAGGAGTCGAAGACGGTGCCGTCCTCCAGCGTCCCGACATACTGGGTGGTGATCAGTGCGCCCTTGACGCAGGTCTTGCCCTCGCCGACGACAATGTCCTCGATCTGCAGTTCGTTGCTCATTGCGGTGTCCTCTACTGGCGGCAGCGCCCGACGGCTGCCGGGCGGGCTTTTTCGCAGGAATTGCGCCGCCTGGCAACCGTCGGCGCGCCTTCCGCTCGAGATGCAGCAGCGGCGCGCTGGCGACCTGAGGCACTGCCAGCAGGCGGCCCGGACCGGCAACGGGGCTGATGGCGAGCGACTATCCTGAAGCAGTGGCCACCGCGCCAGAGGGTGGTCCTGCAGACCGCTACCACACGCCGCTTACTACTCCATGGAGCCGGAATGAAGCCGTCACCCGATCGTCCTACGCAGTCTGCACCGCTCACCTCCGAGCCGATCGACTTCTCGCTGGTGCTCGGCGGGCCGCTGTATCAACTGTTCCGCCGCACCCAGCTATCCGGCGACGCCCTCGAGTTGGTGCGCAAACGCATCGTCGTAATTGCCCTGATGGCCTGGCTGCCGTTGCTGCTGCTTTCCGCGCTCGAGGGGCAACTGCTGGACGGAGGGGTGGCCATCCCCTTTCTGATGGACTTCGATGTGCATATCCGCTTCCTGGTGGCGATGCCATTGCTGATTGGCGCCGAGCTGATCGTCCACCAGCGTATCCGTCCTGTGGTCGGGCAGTTCCTCGACCGCGGGTTGGTCCCGGAGGCTGCGAGGGCGAGATTCGAGGCCGCGGTCGGCTCGGCCATGCGCCTGCGCAACTCGGTGATCGCCGAGGTGCTGCTCATCGTGTTCGTCTACGGGTTTGGCGTGCTGGTGGTATGGCGCAGCGCCGCTGTCCTCGACACCGCCACTTGGTACACAGTACCGACCGACTCGGGATTCGGACTGTCGCTCGCCGGGATCTGGTACGGCTACGTGAGCGTACCGATCTTCCAGTTCCTGATACTCCGCTGGTTCCTCCGGGTGTGCATCTGGATGCGCTTCCTCTGGCAGGTATCGCGCATCGAGCTGAATCTGGTGCCCACCCATCCGGACCGGGTCGGTGGCCTGGGCTTTCTGGCCAATTCGGCCTACGCCTTCATGCCGCTGGCCCTGGCCTACGGCGCCCTGTTGGCCGGGATGCTGGCGAACCGGATCTTCTACGTCGGCGCCACGCTGCCCGAGTTCAAGGCCGAGATCGCCTTGGTGGTGATCTTCGTCGAGTGCCTGGTGCTGGCCCCGCTATTCGTGTTCTCGAGCCAACTTGCCAGCACGAAGCGCATCGGCCTGCGCGAATACGGCGGTCTGGCGATGACCTACGTGCGCGAGTTCGACAGCAAATGGCTGCGCGGTAGTGCACCGGCCGATGAGCCGCTGGTGGGCAGCGGCGATATCCAGTCGCTGGCCGATCTCGGCAACAGCTTTGCTGTGGTGCAGGAAATGCGCCTCGCCCCGGTCACCCGCGATGTCGTCCTCCGGCTGGGGATCGCGACACTGTTGCCGGTGGCGCCGCTGCTGCTGACCATCATGCCGTTCGAGGAGCTGCTGAAGAAGCTGGTGGGAGTAGTTCTCTAGCGAGAGATCTGCTGCTGGCTGCCGGCAGCTCCAGCCCCCACCCTCCACAGCTCACTCACCCGCGTCGTGTAGCTCTGGCTCATCAGCTCCCTCCGCATGCCCCAGTCGGGCGCGGTGGGGACGCTGGCTGGGTGCAGCGTGCCCCTGCCCCACCTGGCGTTGATCGCATCCATCACGCCCATCACCCGTTCGGCCGCGGCGGACTGCTCGGCGGCGAACAGGTCTGGCGTGTACTCGCCGCGCCGGCGCAGGTCGAGCAGCAGCACCTCGGCCTTGCTGAAGGCGAAGCCCTCGCGCCAGACCAGCGCCAGCCCCTCGGTCGCGGCGCGGATGATCAGCCGGGTATCGTCGGTCGGATATGGCAGCTCACAGACCACCCCCTTGGCAAACTTCGGCTCGGCCGGATTGAACATGCCGGTGCGGATGCTCACCCGCACCTTCTTGCACAGCGAACCCTGGGCGCGCAGCTTCTCGCTGGCCCGGGCGGCGTAGGTGGCCACCGCCTCGCGGATCGGCGCCAGCTCGTGCAGGCGCTGGCCGAACATGCGGCTGCAGCAGATCTCCTGCTTCGCTGCCGGCTCGTCGTCCAGACCCAGGCAGGCCGTGCCGCGCAGCTCACGGGCGGTCTTCTCGACCACCACCGAGAAGCGCTTGCGAATGGTCCAGGGATCGGCTTGGGCCAGATCCCACGCCGTGCGGATGCCCATCGCCGCCAGGTGCTCGGTCAGCTTGCGGCCGATGCCCCACACCTCGCCCACCTCCACCGCGCGCAGCAGCTTGTCGCGGCGCTGCGGGTCGCGCAGGTCCACCACCCCACCCGTCTGCCGCTGCCAGCGCTTGGCCGCGTGGTTGGCCAGCTTGGCCAGCGTCTTGCTGCTGGCGATCCCCACGCCCACCGGAATGCCCGTGCAGCGCAGCACTGTGGCGCGCATCTGCCGGCCCAGCGCCTCCAGGCTGCCTGGTATCCCGGTCAGCTCGGCGAACGCCTCGTCGATGCTGTACACCTCCAGCGCCGGCAGCATGCCCTCGAGCAGGGTCATCACCCGCTGGCTCATGTCGCCGTACAGCGCGTAGTTGGAGGAGAATGCCACGATGCCGTGGCGGCGCAGGGTGTTGCGGATCTGGAAGTACGGTTCGCCCATCTTCACGAAAGGCTTGGCCTCGGCGCTGCGCGCGATCACGCAGCCGTCGTTGTTGCTCAGCACCACGATGGGCGTGCGTGCCAGGTCGGGGCGGAACACCCGCTCGCAGCTCGCATAGAACGAGTTGCAGTCGATCAGCGCAAAGGCCGGCTCAGCGCGGGTCATGGCAGCGTACGCTGAAACGCACCACGCCCCAGATGGTCAGCTCGTCGCCCTCCAGGATGTAGCGCGGCGCATAGCGCGGGTTCTCGGCACGCAGCACCACCTGGCGGCCCTCGCTGGCGAGGCGCTTGACCAGCGGCTCGCTGTTCAGCGCAGCGATCACGATGTCGCCCGCCTCCGCCTCGCGCGAACGATCGACCACCATCAGGTCGCCGTCGAAGATGCCGGCACCCTGCATGCTGTCGCCGGCGGCGCGCACCAGGTAGGTGTGCGGCGCACGGATGTCGAGAATCTCGTCCAGGGAGATCTCCCGCTCCAGATGGTCCTGCGCCGGGCTGGGGAAGCCGGCCGGGACGCGGAAGCCGTACAGCGGCAGGAGTTGGCTGCCGGGGGCGAGAAGGATAGCGTCGGAGAAAGGCATGGCGGCACCTCGAATACTGTATTTGCATACAGTATTTCGCGTCATGCCTGCGCTGACAAGGGGCGACGACGAGTGGGGCCGTCGGCTGGATGTCGGACGGCCACGCCGTCATCACGAATAGTTGGACACCAGTTTTTCGAGCTTGCTTTTGCCGATTTTCGACCACGATTTGGTGTCAAACCGGAGTTCGGCCACCGCACAAGTCGGCATATTGCTGCCTTTGCCGGAAAGGCGTTTCACAAGCTCCGACAGCTCCGGATTATGGCCGACCAACATCACGCATTTCTGCTTGCCGCCAAGCTCTTGGATGACCTGTAGCAGGTCGTCCGCCTGACCCGCGTAAAGCCGATCATCCTGCACGATGTGTTTGCGCTTGAAACCAAGCCTCTTGGCAATGGCTCTCGCTGTTGCCAGCGTCCGTTTCGCCGGACTTGAAAGAATCATCTCGACCGCCACATCGCGCTCGGCCAGCCGTTTGCCCATCTTCGCCGCGTCGTTTTTGCCCTTATCCGTCAGAGGGCGATCCTTGTCGGCTAACTGAACGTCGTCCCAACTCGACTGGGCGTGGCGAACCAGGAATAGCACTTTCATGGCACTTCCCCTTATTGCGCACGATGGCTTCACCCTAGACCACGGCCAATCAACCAACAACAGCCATCAACCCCCTCCACCACCTTGTTCGACGCATCCACCGGCAGCGCGTCGAACAAGCGCACCAGGCGCAGCACCCGGTAGTTGGCCAGGCGCCGGCGGGAGCTGGCGATCAAGCCGGGCTGCTCACGACACCTCCTGCTCCGCTGCCGGATAAGGCCAGAGCATGCAGGCGGCCACGGCCAGGGTCTGCCCTCTGGCGAGGATTTCCTGCTCCGACCAGGCCTCGGCGTCATGTAGCTCGCGGCTCAGGTTCGGCTGGCTGCACCTGAGCAGCTCAGCCTTCTTCGCTTCCCACGGCGAGCGGGACAGCGCCGGACCCAGGCTGCCGGCGACCAGCGTCAGATTGCCCAGGGTGTGCTTGAGGCGGTCGCGCTGCTCGGTGAAGGCCTGTTTGCCTTGCGGGTTCTTTTGCAGGGCTTTCGGCACCGGCCAGTGCTCGTCCCACTTCTGCGGCAGGATGTGCTCGATGGCCAGCGCGGACGGCTGCTCGCCCGCCGCGCTTACTCCGTTGCCGAGCGCGGCGTCGAGGGCTTCCAGCACGGCACGCACGCGGTACTGCGGCCACCACTGGTACAGCGGATGGTCGAGGATCGCGCGCTTGAGTTCGGCATCGGTCGGGAAGCGCGCGCTTTCGCCTTCGCTGGCCAGCAGGAACTGCTCGACCGCGCGGGCGCTGATGGTGCCTTCGCGCTCCAGATGGCGGATCAGGTCGAGGAACGGGCGGTTGTAGTTCTTGCTGGTCAGACCGCAGATCATGCGGCGGAACAGGAACGACTCGATGACGGTCAGGATCGCCTCGAACTCGTCCTCCTGCTGCGGGCGCAGTTGCTGGCTGCACAGCAGCAGGAGCGGATAGATGGTCGAGGTGTCGACCGCTTCCAGACGGTTGAGGAAGCGCGCCAGGCGCGAGTCAGGCGCGGGGCTGGAAAACTCGCGGAAGTGCTCGGCATAGCTGCCCAACAGCGCCATGTGCTCGCGGGCAGTGGCGGCTTCGCCGATCAGGCACGAGCGCCAGTCATCCGTGTACTGCACGTAGTTCTTGTACTCGTTGAAGATATGCACGAAGCGGATATCCCGGCGCATGGCCAGCGTCAGGAAATGGCGGATGAAGATGTCGATGCGCGGCCGGCTTTCGCGGCCCTGCTTGATCTCCTCGCGCCAGAACTCGCCATCGAACGCCGCCCAGTGCGCCTGATAGAGCCGGTCGATGTCCTCGCCCTCGGCCTGGGCACGACGGAACAGCAGGTTCTTGATCAGGTCGGCCGGCAGCAGCTGGGTGCCGCGAGCGTTCAGGGTCTCGAAGATCACCTGGGCCTCGTCGTGCTCGCCGAGTTCGATCAGCACGAACTGCAGGCCCTTCTGCACCACCGCCCAGAGCGCCTCGAGCCGCTCCTCCAGTTCCACGCGGGGCCGGTCCTCGACCGGCTGCTGCAACCAGCCGCCGAGCTGCTCATGAAAGTACAGGTAGGCGCCGACGATGCCCTGCTCCCCATCGACGACCTCGCCCTCTCGCTGCAACTGCGCCAGCAGAACCTCCGGACTGCCGGCCCGATGCACCTGGGCATAGGCCTTGCGGTCGAAGTTGGTCGGCAGCAGCTTGCAGATCTCCTCCGGGCTGTCGACCAGCGCGGCCCGGTTGGATACCAGCGAATCGAAGCGCTCGTAGTAGCGCTTGCTGTCCAGACTCATGCACAGATCGCGCACGGCTATCAGCAGCAACTGCAGGGTGGTGAAGCGCTGCTGGCCATCGATGACCTGCCTGAGCTGCACCCAGCCTGTGTCGTTGTACAACTGCTCGAGCACGACCGCACCCAGGAAGTGCGGGCGCAGTTTCTGGCCGGCCAGCGCCAGGCCGAGCAGACGCTCGAGGTCATCCCACAGCGGCTGCCAGTTGCCCTCGCGCCGCCAGACATAGGGGCGCTGGAACAGCGGGATCTGGTAGCACACTGTGGGCTCGAAAATGCGCATCAGGGGACGGCTATTGGCTTCCATGACCAGGTTCCTGCAGAGAGTCTCGAGAATCGGCGGCTCAGATCATACACATCCTGCATCGGCAGGCATCGCCCATGCGCTGCTCGACCTGCCTGCCGGGATGGCGAGGGCTTTGGGCATTGGAACAACTCAGACCTTGGCGGCCAGCAACGCCTCAAGCTTTTCCTGGTCGCGGGCGAACAGGCGGATGCCCTCGGCCAGCTTCTCGGTAGACATGGCGTCCTCATTCATCCGCCAGCGGAAGCTGCGCTCGTCGAGGCTTTCGCGTGCCTCGCTGGTCGCACCCGGGCTCAGGCGGCGCGGCAGTTCGCCCGCATCGGCAGCCAGCTGCTGCATCAGCTCCGGGCTGATGGTCAGGCGATCGCAACCAGCCAGCTGCTCGATCTGGCCGATATTGCGGAAGCTCGCCCCCATCACCACGGTCGAATAGCCATTGGCCTTGTAATAGTTGTAGATGCGCGTCACCGACTGCACGCCCGGATCCTCGGCGCCGACGTAGTCGCGGCCTTCAGCCTTCTTGTACCAATCGTAGATGCGCCCGACGAAGGGCGAGATCAGGAACACCCCGGCGTCGGCGCAGGCCTGCGCCTGGGCAAAGGAAAACAGCAGGGTCAGGTTGGTCTGGATGCCATCACGCTCGAGCTGCTCGGCGGCGCGGATACCTTCCCAGGTCGAGGCAACCTTGATCAGCACCCGCTCGCGGCCGATGCCGGCCGCTTCGTACAGGCCGATCAGTCGCTTGGCTCGCTCGATGCTGGCCTGGCTGTCGAAGGACAGGCGCGAATCCACCTCGGTGGAGACGCGCCCCGGAATGATCTGCAGGATTTCGCTACCAACGGCCACGGCAAAGCGATCGCAGGCCAGGCCCAGATCCTGCCCGGCGCCGGCGATGGCGGCCTGCAGCTGCCCGGCATAACGCGGCAGCGCGGCAGCCTTGAGCAGCAGCGAGGGGTTGGTGGTGGCGTCCACCGGCTGCAGGCGCGCAATGGCGTCGAAGTCGCCGGTATCGGCGACCACGGTGGTGTACTGCTTGAGTTGCTCCAGCTTGGAAGTCATCTGACAAAAACCCTGTCGTTACAGATCACCCGACATTAACCGAGTGGAGCCTCCCTGCTCAATGCCCTTTCAGTGACTGCCGAGCAGCTCGATGGCCTGATCCAGCACGCCGAGCGGATTGTCGGTCTTGTGCACATCCACCGACAGCACCTGGCGGAAGCGCCGCGCTCCGGGGAAGCCCTGAGCCAGGCCGAGGATGTGGCGGGTGATGTGGTGCATCGCGCCACCCTCGGCCAGATGCCGCTCGATGTACGGACGCAGCTGGCGCAGCACGTCGCCGCGGCTCGGTACCGGTCGCTCGACGCCGAACAGCTCCTGGTCGACGCGGGCCAGCAGGTAGGGATTGTGATAGGCCTCGCGGCCCAGCATCACGCCGTCGAAGGTCTCCAGGTGGGTCTTGCACTCATCGAGGGTCTTGATCCCGCCGTTGAGGATGAACTCCAGCTGCGGGAAGTCGCGCTTGAGCTGCGCCGCCACCTCGTAGCGCAGCGGCGGCACCTCGCGGTTGGCCTTGGGCGACAGTCCTTCGAGGATGGCGATGCGTGCATGCACGGTGAAGCTGCGACAGCCTGCCTCGGCCACCTGGCCGACGAAGTCGCACAGCTCGGCATAGCTGTCGCGGCCGTTGATGCCGATGCGGTGTTTGACCGTCACCGGAGTGCTCACCGCATCCAGC
>RCUJ01000980.1_pt1 | contig 15941 bp, 15 predicted proteins | sample 2166321 | NCBI WGS metagenome assembly RCUJ01 (sample SAMN09932808, study PRJNA488358) | compost metagenome | feature: garden; material: soil; isolation source: compost soil in an enriched community after 118 h of incubation | place: Germany: Experimental Botanical Garden Goettingen | collected... | reverse complement strand
TGTTCTCCTCAGAGGTTGTGAAAAAATCGAGCGCCGTAGCGAGACCGTCTCCAGGTGTTCGCAGCGCAACGCCGCAGCGGGCGTTTGGAGGCGGTCACAGTAGGCGGGAGTTTTTTCACAGCCTCTCAGCCCCTGATCAGGCCTGGCGTCTTGGTTGGCGCATCGGCTCGTCTATCGGGATGGTCGCGCTCGAGAAAGCGGCGCAGCCCTTCGCGGCTCTCGGGTTGATGGATGGAGCGGTTGAAGCACTCCGCCTCGATGCGCAGGCCTTCCGCCAGGGGCTGGCCGTAGCCGCGGACCGCGGCCTCCTTGTCCGAGCGCATGGCCGGTTGCGGGAGGGTGCAGAGGAACTGGGCCAGTTCCATCGCCCGCGTCAGTGAATGCCCTTTGGGCACGACCTCGTTGGCCAGGCCGATGTTCAGGGCCTCTGCGGCCGAAATGACCTTGCCGGTCAGAATCAACTCCATGGCCCGGCCCATGCCGATGATGCGCGGCAAGCGCTGGCTACCACCATCGGCCAGGCCGATGTTCCAGCGCCGACAGGTAACGCCGAAGGAGGCGTGCTCCTCGGCGATGCGCATATCGGCAAAACAGGCCCACTCCAGACCGCCGGCGTAGGCCGCGCCGTTCACCGCGGCGATCACCGGCTTGTAGATATCCGTCCAGCGGCTTGGCCCAAGGATGCCGGGACGTTCGCCGCGGTCATGCGCGGCGATCTCGTCGGCGCTGGAAGGCACCAGGTCGAAGCCTGCCTCCAGGTCTCCGCCGGCACAAAACGCCTTGTCACCGGCACCGGTGATGATGGCCACGAGGGCGCTCTGGTCGTCACGAAAGCGGGTCCAGGCCTCGATCAGTTCCAGGTGGGTGGTTGTCCCGATGCAGTTGCGCTTGTCCGGGCGGTTGAAACGGATAACCCGAATAGGGCCGTGTGATTCGTAGTCGATCTGGGTAAAAGCCATGGCAGCCAGTCCTCTTGTTATCGTTCTGTGCGAATGATCAATGTCACGACACGCTCTGGTCGAGCGGGAAGAGCAAGCGTGGGTTGTAGACCGCGCGGTCTCCCGGCATGCCGACCGCCAGCCCTGGTTGTACTGAAATGGGGCACTGTTCTTGTAGAAATGCTCAATCACCTTGGGCACGGTTGGTTCAGGCCAGAACCTGATTGCATGAGCAAGGTGCCAGCACGGCAAACTCCAGGCAGTCGCGGATAACCTCTTCGGGCACCGCCTCGGCGGTAAAACGACGCACCGCGCGCCGACTCGCTACCAGGGAGCGGAATATCTCGGCGCATGCAGCGGAGTCTGTACGCGGAGCTACGCTGCTCATCGGCCGCCTCCTCGACCAGAACAACGTTGCATCGCTGCACTGTCGCGCTGTATCGCGAACCAGTTAAGTAGCTCATCCCAGACCTCCGTAGCCGAGGCGCGGAAATAACCCATATGACCGATGGGCTGCTTCTTCTCGGGATAGAGGTCACGCGCCAGCAGCTGGGCGTTGCGGTAGCCCTTGATGAAGGCGTCTCGCGATGCAGGTGGCGCCCAGGGGTCGTCCACTGCGTTGGCGAAGATGCAAGGCATGCGCACTTCTGCGTAAAGACCGGCGACCCAGGCCATTGCCGGGTCGTCGAAAAAGTAATGAGGGTGAGCACACCAACGCCGCCAATCTTTGTAGACCCCCAGCGGCAGGTCGTCGCCCATACCCAGTAGGCTCCAGGCCATATAGCCCTTGTGCGCGACAATCAACGGCAGGATGCAGGACCACAGCAGGCGAACCTTGAGGGCCTCGAGCTTGGGCATCCACCCCGTCCAGCCGGCGCCAGTGCCGAAGCAGTAGGCCGCGGTGATCTTCTGATGATTGGGCAGCAGGCCCAGGGCATGGCCGCCAAAGGAGTGGCCGACCCAGAACAGCGGTGTGCTGCCATCGTCCAGGTACTCGACAGCCGCAGCCAAATCCCGGAAACCCCAATCCAGATAGGACATCTCGAAGCCTTTCAGCGACCTGGGGGCGGACTCGCCGATACCTCGGTAGTCGAGCGTCAGCACGTTGAAGCCCTGGGCGCTGGCATGCTGGGCGAAGCGGCGATAAAAGCGCTGTTGCACGCCGGTTGCACCGGCCATGACCAGGTTGCCCTTCAGTTGGCCCTGGGCGGAATAGCGGGTAGCGGCGAGGCGATAGCCGTCGTCGGCCACTAGCGTCAGGCGTTCGATCAGCGAGAAGGTTTTTGCGCGTGCAGGCAGCGTCATTAGCAACGCTCCTGCCGCTCGGCACCGACTTGCGCAATGGCCAAGTTGGTGCCGATACGGCGGCGTTCTGGCAGCAGAGGCAACAGCTCTGAATATCGAAGAACCTTGTGCGCGAGGACGTTGAATTCCTCCAGTGGTGCCTGGTGCTGCAGCATCTCTTGCTCCTGCCCTATTGGTTAACGACCTTTGAACACCGGTTCGCGCTTTTGCATCATCGCCATAACGCCTTCACGCACGTCTTCGCTCTTGATCAGGGTGAACAACAATTCGTTGAGCTTGGAGAGCGCAGCATCGTCGCCTTCGTCGCGCGCCTGAAAGGCGGATTGCAGGGTGGCCTTGATCGCCAGAGGGGCCGCTTTGGCGATGCGCTCGGCGTACTCGATGGCGCGTGCCAGTTCCTGGCCGGGCTCGACGACCTCGGTCAGCAAACGCATAGCCAGCGCCTGCTCAGCACCGAACTCTTCGCCGGTGAGCATGTAGCGCATGGCGTTGGTCCAGCCCGCAGCCTGGGTAAAGCGCACGGTGGAGCCGCCAGACGGCGGAATGCCGCGCAGCACTTCCAGATGGGCGAAGCGGGTGTTGCTGGCGGCGATGGCGATGTCGGCGTTGAGCACCAGCTCGATGCCGGCGGTCCAGCAGGTGCCTTGCACGGCGAGCACTACCGGCTTGGTGCGACGCGGCTTGGAGACGCCCCAGGGATCGATGCCCTCATCCGGGTACTTGAAGCCACCCGAAGCCAGCTTCGGCGTCAGCTCCATCAGATCGAGGCCAGCGGTGAAATGCTCGCCGTGGGCGAACACGACCGCACAGCGCATCTCATCGTTGCGCTCGTATTCACCGATAGCCAGGGCCAGATCGGTCAGCATGGCGCTGTCGAAAGCGTTGCGTTTGCCGGCCCGATCGAGGCCGATAAGAAACAGATGACCACGCTGCTCTCGGGTGACACGACCCAGACCGCTGTTTGCTTCGCTCATGGGAGACTTCTCCTGGCTGTATAAGGTGGCTACCTGGCAATTCCAGGTGGATTCTAATTACTTACCGAACGTTCGGTTTGACAAAACTAAACAAACATTCGGTAACCGTCAAATTGAGGCGTCAAGCCTTATGACGTAGAATCAGCCAGCCTTATCAAGAGCAGGTTTGCCCCGTGCGTCCACTGAAAGTATCCCGCGATGAACTGCTGTTGCGCTGCGCCAATACCTTCAAGCGCCTCGGCTACAACGGCACCACCATGGACGCACTGTCGGCTGCTTGTGGGCTGACCAAGGCCTCGTTCTACCACCACTACCCCAACAAGGAATCGCTCCTGCGGGATGTGCTGGCGTGGAGCCATGAACAGCTCACGCAATCGCTGTTCTGCATCGCCTTCGACGAGAGCCTGGCACCGCAGGAGCGGCTCACCCGTATGGGGCGCAAGGCCAAGAAGCTCTTCCAGGACGACTCGATCGGCTGCCTGATGGGGGTCATTGCGGTCGATGCCAGCTATGGCAAGGTCGAGCTGATGGAGCCGATTCGGCGCTTCATGGACGACTGGGCCGCCGCGTTTGCCAAGCTCTATAGCGCCGGCTACAGCCAGGACGAGGCCCAGCGTCTGGCTAGGCAATTGGTGGCCGACTTCGAGGGAGCTATCCTGCTGGCGCGTATCTATGGCGACCCGAGTTACATAGACGCGGTGACCGAGCGTGGCCTGCGCCAGCTGGAACCAGCGGGCACTGGCGCCTAGGCCAGCTCCCGTTCAAAACTCCGTTGCAACTCCTGCCAGATCAGGTCGAGCGGTTCCGCGCTGCGCGCGGCCCTGCACAGGGCAACAGATCCCTCGATGGACGCTATCGCCAGTAGCGCCAGGCTGCGTGAGCGGTCTTCAGCCACTCCCGCCTGCAGCAGTGACCGAGCGATGATTGCCTGCCATTGCCCGAAAATTGTGTTGGCTTGATCCAGCAGTTGCAGCTGGATCTGCGCTTCGAGCTCAGGCTCGGGCTCGGGCTCGCCGCGCTGGTCGGAAACATACTGCTCAACCGCCACGGCCAGCACCGCGCAGCCAGCCTGGAAGGCCGTTTCTTCCAGGGTTTTGCGCCACAAGGCAACGAACAGCTGCATGCCTTTTACCGGACCATGCTTGCTCAGCAGCAGCGCCAAAGGCTCGCTGACTTCCCGGCCGGCGTGCTCCACCGCGGCCTCGAGCAGCTGCCGCTTGCCGCCAGGGAAGTGGTGGGCGATGGAGCCGCGCGGCGTGTTCGAGTAGCGCACGACCTCGCGCATGCTGGTTGCGGTCATGCCCTTGCGACGCAGCAGATCCGCGGCGCCGACAATCATGCGATCACGAGTAGATGTGTTCATTTTTAAAGTTATGCCACCTGTCATATTTTGGGGTAACCTCAAGCTCGACTATGCCAGTTGTCATAGTCACTCATCCACCTATTCCGTTACGAGGCACAAAAAAGATGACCGCTCGCCCCATACTTCCCAATCCAATCGATTCTGTAGCCCTGGCATCGCTGAACACTCCCGACGGCTGGCTCGACTACCCGCTGGGCGATGATGTGATCGCAGGCAATCCCGACACCCGGATGAAGCTTCTACGTACTGTCGGCGTGAAGACTCCGTACAAAGCCGTGGCGTTCTTCACGTCACAACCTTCGAAGTTCGACTGGCGCTTCGACAACGATGAAGCCTTCGTGCTGATCGAGGGACGTATCGCCATCACCATGGACACCGGTGAGCGGTTCGAGATGACGGCGGGCGATGCCGTCTCGATTCCAGCTGGGCACACCGGTGTCTGCGAAGTCTTCGAGTTCAGCCGAAAATTCACCGTGGTGACCAGCGGGGTCGCTGATTGATCCCACACGAGTTTTCACATTGGGTTCAGGCCATCTGCGCCCACTCCTGGGTTCATGGCCTGAACCGTTGCTCACTCCGCTCGCACGTGGAGGATCCATGCTATTCGAAAGTCGCCGTCTTGATGGTAGTTCAGGGGTAGGCCGCAAGCGGCATAATCGCTGCTGACGCGGCGGCAAGCTCGACATAATTTCGCGGGCCTCCTGACGTCCCCCGGTGTCAATCTTCGCCGCCCCACGGCGATGCATCTGTTGCAGGCCGGGACCGTGCTCTCTGGCTGGGTCACGAGAGCCCGGTGATGCCCCATCAGTACGTCGAGGCCGATCTTGCCATGAACGAAAGGGCGCGGGGCTGGCCAGACTGGTGACGGCGGCCCAACTGATGGACCGCCTGCGGCAGAACTCCGTCGCGAAGTGCCTGCCCGGCCGCTGAGCCGCCGCGGCTGACCACGGTACCGTCCGGCCCGTGGAACCCGGTGTCCGGGCGGCGGCTCTATACTCAAACCAGGTCGTGCATGAGTCGGAGGCGTACCATGCCAGCACCAGGTCCCGTCAGCCCAGAGCATCCCTATCTCAACCGCGCGCTACGCACCCTGAGTGGCTGCAACCGGGCGCTGCTGCGCGCCGAAGACGAGACGACCCTGCTCCAGGATATCTGCCAGGTCATAGTCGAGCAGGCCGGTTACCGCATGGCCTGGGTCGGCCGCGCCGAGCACGACGCGGCGAAGACGGTCATGCCGGTGGCCCATGCCGGGGTCGAACAGGCTTACGTCGATTCGCTGAACATCTCCTGGGCGGACAATGAACGCGGTCGTGCCGTCACCGGCAGGGCGATCCGCACCGGCCGCCTGAGCCTGGTGCGCAACCTATTGACCGATCCCAAGACCCTGCCCTGGAGCGAGGGCGCGCGCAAACACGGGATCGCCTCGTTTCTATCGCTGCCGCTGCGGGTCGAGGGCGAGATCTTCGGTGCCCTCGGCATCGACGCCCCGGAACCCGATGCCTTCGGCGCCCAGGAAGAGGAGCTGCTGACCCAAGCCGCCGAGGACCTGGCGTTCGGCCTGCAGGCCCTGCGCACCAAGGCCAAGCGCGCCCAGGCCGAGCAAGAGATCCAGCGTCTCAACCGCGCCCTGTCGACGCGGGTGGCAGTCAACCATGCGCTGATCCATGCCAACGACGAGCCCGCGCTGCTCAAGGAAGTCTGCCGGGTACTGGTGGCCGAATGCGGCTATCGCCTGGCCTGGGTCGCCTATCTCCAGGAAGACCTCGCCGAGCCGGAGCGCCAGGTCGCCTACGCCGGCGACGATCACGGTTACCTGGCGCGGGCCGAGGCCTGGGCCGGCAGTGCCGAGGGCAAGGCCTACATCCAGCGCTTCGACGCCGAGCTCGCGGCCGGCCGGCCACAGGTCATCCGCAACCTCCTCGATGAACCGGTAGAGGCGCTGAAAGACGTGGCCATCGAGCACGGCATTGCCGCTGTCATCGTGCTGCCGCTGCGGGTCGACGAGGTATTGATCGGCAAGCTGGTGATCACGGCCGCCGAGGGCGACGCCTTCGACGAGCAGGAAGTCGAGCTGCTGCTGGCCACCGCCAACGATCTGGGCTTCGGCATCCTCACCCTGCGTACCCGGGCCCGGGCGCTGCAGGCCGAAGCGACCATCAGGCGCATGGCTTATACCGACGAGCTGACCGGCCTGCCCAACCGCCTGCGCCTGCGCGAACTGCTGGAGAACGCGATCAGCGAGGCCAGGTACGAGCACCGGCCGCTGGGCCTGCTGCACCTGGAGGTCGGCCGCAGCCAGGAGATCAGCGAGGCCATTGGCTACCGCGAAGGCGACCGCATGCAGCAAGCCATCGCCGCGCGCCTGACCCAGGCGGTAGGTCCAGACACCCCCCTGGCGCGCCTCGGCGAGTGTCAGTACGCGGTGTTGATGCCCAGCGGCGGCGCCGAGCAGGCCTCGCAGCTGGCGCAGAAAATCCTGGTGGCGCTGTACGAGCCAATCGACCTGGCCGGGGTGCTCCTCGACGCTCGCGCCAATATCGGCATCGCCCTCTACCCCGGCCACGGCACCGACCCGGACGCCCTGATCTGCCGCTCGGCCAGCGCCATGGACCAGGCCAAGCGCTCCAGCAGCGGTTACGCGGTGTTCCAGGGCGGCCTCGATCGCGAATGCGCCCAGCACCTGACCCTGATGAGCGAACTGCGCCGGGCGATCGAAGGCAATCAGCTGCTGCTGCATTACCAGCCGAAACTGCAAATCGCCACCAACAAGGTCTGCGGCAGCGAGGCCCTGGTGCGCTGGCAACACCCGCAGCACGGCCTGCTGCCGCCCAACGACTTCATCAAACTGGCCGAGAGCACCGGGCTGATCACCCCGCTCACCTACTGGGTACTCGACGCTGCGCTGGGCCAACGTTATGCCTGGCACGAGGAAGGCGACGAGCGGCCGATCTCGGTCAACCTGTCGGCCCACGATCTGCACGATCCCAAGCTGATCGAACGGATTCGCGGCTCCTTCACCACCTGGGGCGCGCAAACGGACTGGATCGAGTTCGAACTGACCGAAAGCGCGCTGATGGAAGACCCGGTGGCCGCGCTGGAGACCCTGACCCGGCTGAAGAGCCTCGACACCCGCCTGACCATCGACGACTTCGGCACCGGCTACTCCTCGCTGGCCTACCTGCAGAAGCTGCCGGTGGACTCGCTGAAAATCGACCAGTCCTTCGTCACCCACATGCTCAGCGACGACGATGACTCGGCGAAGATCGTGCGCTCCATCGTCGAACTGGCGCACAACCTCGACCTCGAGGTGGTCGCCGAGGGCGTGGAGAACCGCGAGACCCTGACCCGCCTGGGCAACTTCGGCTGCGACATCGCCCAGGGCTTCTCGATCAGCCAGCCGATTCCCGGCGACAAGTTCCGCGCCTGGGAAGCGCTGTCAACCTGGCACTGACCAACGCCCGCACGGGTGGCACATCCCGTAAAGTGCGCCACGCGCACCACTTACATAGAGGCTCGGTACGCACTCCCAGCCGGTAGCGAGTTGACCATGCAAGCCTTCGGCGGAAAATCAGTGACTCAAGAGTTTACGCAGCGGCACGCCATCCTTGAGCACCGGCGACTTGATGACGATGTAGCTGAAGTACTTGGATATGCCGATGTTCTTGTCCAGCAGCCCCTCCATCACGTCCTGATAGTGCTGAATGCTGCGGGTCATGAAACGTGCCAGGTAGTCATAGCCGCCGCTGATCAAGTGGCACTCGAGCACCTCATCGACCAGGCGGATATTGGACTCGAATTTGGCGAAGTCCTCGCGCTTGTGGTCATGCAGGGTGATCTCGGTGAATACCGTGACCGACTCGGTGATCTTGGCCAGATTGAGATGGGCACTGTAGCCGGAAATATACCCTGCTGCCTCGAGCCGCTTGACCCGCTGCAGGCATGGGCTGGCCGACAGGCCCACGGCGTCGGCCAGACTGACGTTGGTGATGCGACCGTCTTTTTGCAATTCGACCAGAATATTAATGTCGATTCGGTCCAGCTTGACTAAAGCTTCCATCGCGTACCTCTCGATCGCCATTCACAGGCAGTCTTTCTAGCAAACTCAGCTGCGCAAAGACAGCTGATGTTGCGCCACCAGGTCGGCCATGCTGTTGATGCAATAGTCCGCCGGACATGGCTGAGTATAACGGTTATGGTCACGCTGAATCAGGCACAAGCCGGCAGATGCGGGCGACTCGATGGGGTACCTGGACACCTGCAGGATCTCTTCGGCCTTGAGGTCGTTGGCGAGCAGCCAGGCACGATCCTGCAGTGGCTTGCTGGCCGGGGAAAGCAGATCCTCGGGCATGATCCCCAATCGTTCGCAGAGCGGTTCGCGATCTTCGGCATCGCGGTCGCCATGCACCAGCAGTCGATAGAACTTGCGCAGATACAGCATGGCGCCGGGTGCGTCTTCGAACAGCGACCAGTTGCGTACCGAACGGGCGAAGGTCATCCCCTCCTCCCAGCTGACCTTGAGCCCCAGGCGCTCGGCCAATTGACGATGGGCGAAGCACAACAAGCCACCGAAACCCAGCTCGGGGAAACGTGGATAGAGCGCACGTACCGCTTCGTTGAACTCGGTCAGTACCTCTTCCCGCCCGAGCATGCCGGGACGGTTTTCCAGCAGCGGCTGCAAGGCCGTCCAGATACCGGAACCCCGATCGACCAGAACGTCGTCGCAGTCGATCAGCAGCGCACGATAATCAGTCAGGTCCATGGCTCTCGCCTCCTCTAGTACATTTCATCAACCCATGCTCCCCGGTCGGCGCGAACCAGCAGGCGCCGACCGAGGCTTGGCTCAACTCAACACGCGTGCCAGGGCCGCCTCGAGAATCTCCAACGCTTCGTCGATCTGCGCCTCTTCGGCGACCAGAGGCGCGAGGAAACGCAGCACGTTGCGGTACACGCCGCACTTGATCACCAGCAGACCGCCATTGCGGGCCTCGTCGATCAGCGTCTGATTCAGCTCTGGATCGGGACTGCGCGCCGCATCGTCCTTGATCAGTTCGATCGCCAGCATCAGGCCGGTGCCGCGTACGTCACCGATCTGCTGCGGGTAACGCGCCTGCAGGCGCTGCAGGCCCTGACGCAGGCGCTCACCCAACTTGGCGCCGCGTGCCAGCAGCTGTTCCTGCTCGTAGGTCTCGATCACCGCCAAGGCCGCCGCGCAAGCCAAGGCGTTACCACCGTAGGTGCCACCGAGGCCACCAGGGGCTGGCGCGTCCATGATGTCCGCGCGGCCGACTACGCCGGATATCGGCAGGCCAGCGGCCAGGCTCTTGGCCACGGTGACCAGGTCCGGCTGAATCCCGGCGTGCTGGAAACCGAACCAGGTGCCGGTGCGGCCGAAGCCCGTCTGGACTTCATCGAGAATCAGCACGATGCCATGGCGCGTGGTCAACTCGCGCAGCGCCTGAAGGAACTCTGCCGGTGCCGAGAGGAAACCGCCGTCGCCTTGTACCGGCTCGATGATGATAGCGGCGACGCGGTCCGGGGAAACCTGGGTGGCGAACAGCTCGTTGAGGGCCTGCAGGGCCATCTCGCTGGTGAAACCGCGATAGGCATTCGGATACGGCGTGTGGAACACCTCGGGCGCCATGCCGAAGTTCTGCTTATAGGGCTGGCTCATGCCGGTCAGGGTCGTACCGAGCAAGGTACGGCCGTGGAAGCCACCACGGAAGGAGATGACCGCTGGGCGCTTGGTATGGGCGCGGGCGATCTTCACCGCGTTCTCCACAGCCTCTGCACCCGAGGTAAACAGTGCCGCCTTGTGGTCGATGCCACTGGCGCCAGCGACCAACTCGCACAGGCGTTGTACCAGGTCGAGATAGGGCTGGTAGGCCACCACCTGGAAGCAGGCGTGGGTGACCTTCTGCATCTGCGCCTGCACCGCCGCGACCACCTTCGGATGATTGTGGCCGATGTTCATCACACCGATACCGCCGACGAAGTCCAGGTAACGCCTGCCGTCGACATCCCACAGTTCGGCGCCCTGGGCGCGCTCGACGACCAGCGGATGGGCGGTGACCAGGCCACGTGGCACGAACTGATCACGCTGCTGGAGCAGATAAGGGGTTTCTTCGGCTTTGCTGTTCATGGCATCTCCCATAAGTGAGCCCGGCAACCGGGGGGCGGCTGCGATGTGCTTCAGAGTAAGCCTTCGACGCAATGCTCTAAGCCGAACTTGGCCCCTGAGAAATCCGGATCGACTGTTTTCACCCCGGCAAACGGCAGAATCCTTCAATCCACGGAATCTGCCGGGATCCGCGCTATACAAACTCACGCAATGCGTTTGCCGTGGCTCTTTCGACATTTACTGCTTTGCCGCTCGGGCATGCTGGTTATTTCCGTTTATATGAGGAACAGCCCATGGCTCTGCTCTACAAAGCCGACCCGGTGCGCGGCGAACAGTGGCAAGCGCTGTTCGCCGAGCAGGCCGCGGATATCGAATGGCGCGCCTGGCCGGATATCGGCGACCCGCGTGACGTTCGCTACCTGGCGGCCTGGCAGGCGCCGGACGATCTCGAGACACTGCTGCCGAACCTGCAGGTGCTGTTCGCCCTGTCGGCAGGCGTCGACCAACTCGACCTCGGCCGCTTGCCGGCGAGCCTGCCGGTGGTCCGCTTGCTCGATCCGGGCATCACCCAGGGCATGTGCGAATACGCCAGTTTCGCCGTGCTCAGCCTGCATCGGGACATGCTGCGCTATCGCCAGCAGCAGGCCGAAAAACGCTGGCAAGCGCACCGCCTGCTGCCCGCGGCGAAGCGCCGGGTCGGCGTCCTTGGCCTCGGCCTGCAGGCCCGGCAGATACTCGCCAGCTTGCAACCCTATGGTTTTGCCCTGTCGGGCTGGGCGCGCAGCCAGCACCGCCTACCCGGGGTCGATTGTTTTGCCGGCACCGAGCAACTGCCGGCCTTCCTCGCCGAGTGCGACATCTTGCTGTGTGTCCTGCCGCTGACCGGGCAGACCGAAGGGATTCTCGACCGCCAGCTGTTCCAGCACCTGCCCAAAGGCGCAGCGCTGGTCAATATGGGTCGCGGAGGCCACCTGGTGGAAGAGGACTTACTGGAAGCCCTGGACAGCGGCCAGCTCAGCGCCGCGGTGCTGGACGTGCTGCAACAGGAGCCTGCCGCGCCGGACCACCCCTTCTGGCACCACCCGCAGATCCTGCTAACGCCGCATATCGCCGCGATGACCCAACCGGAAAGCGCGTTTGCCGTGCTGCTGGAGAATATCCGCCGGCATCAACGCGGCGAGCCCATGCTCGGCCAGGTTGATCGTAGACAGGGTTACTAGCTGCCGCACGGTCGACTCCGATTCGTGCGCAAATGAGCAGGCGGCCGGATAGTTTCCGGTCGATTCTCCGCTTTCAAAATCGGCGGGGCTGAGCATGGCTACCCCATGCCATCCTTCGCCGAGCGTTGATACTTATCCGCCCCGCCTCCTTTCGCAGAAAGATTCTGCCGAATTCCGACACATAACAGCAGCATCCAATCGCTTTCCACGGCAGAACGGCAGTGGGTTTCGGCCTGGTCGCGAATAATGGTCAACTACAAATGATTCTTATTAGCTGCATAATCCCTATTAAGCCAACAAGTCGATCTAAGGACATGACCAACAATGCGCCATACCACCACCGGGCTCTGCCTTCTCATTGCCGTTTCGCCTGTCGTCTGGGCCAAACAAGCAGACGAAGCTAAGCCAACGCCCTTGCAACTCGAGGCCATGACGATCAGCTCGGCCAACGCCGATTCGGAGCGTGCCGATGGTCCGGTGGACGGCTACAGGGCTACCCGATCGGCCAGTGCGACCCGCACCGACACTGCGCTGCACGAGACGCCGCAATCGGTCAGCGTCATCCCCCGGGATGCGATCGAGGACAGTGGCGCCACCCGTCTGCGCGATGCACTCGACTACGCCGGCGGCGTCGGGCGGGCCAACAACTTTGGCGGCCAGGGCCTGACCACCTTCACCGTCCGCGGCTTCACCACCGGCGAGTTCTATCGCAACGGCTTCCCCATCAACCGCGGCTACCCGAACGCACCGGACGCTTACACCATCGAGCGCCTCGAGGTGCTGCGCGGACCGGCCTCGACCCTCTACGGCCGGGGCGATCCGGGCGGCACCTTCAACGTGGTCACCAAGCAGCCCCAGGTCGAGCGCCAAGTGGCGATCGGCAGCCAGATCGACGACCAGGGCATGCAGCGCGGCACCCTCGACGCCACCGGCGCCCTGGATGAAGAAGGCCGGCTGACCTACCGACTGAACCTGCTGGGCGAAGGCGGCGAGACCTTCCGCGACCATGTCGAAACCGAGCGCTACGGCGTGGCACCGGTACTCAGCTGGCAGCTTTCCGATGCCACGCGCATCACCCTGGAAGGCGATTTCATGCGCAACAACCATCCGCTGGATCGCGGCCTGACCCGCTTCCCCAACCAGATCGGCAACGCCTCGCGCGATACCAATGTCTGGGAATCGGGCAGCGACAACCTGCTGCACAACGACAACGACATGCTGCAGCTGCGCTTCGAGCATTGGCTCAATGACAACTGGACGCTGGCCGGCGGGGTGCAGCAACTGGACGGCACCCTGCAAGGCAATGCGGTGGAGGGCAACGGTCTGCAGGGCGACGGCCGCACCCTGGGGCGCAACTTCAGCGAGCGCAAGCTGGAATGGGATGACCGCGATGTGCAGCTGAACCTGACCGGCTACTTCAACGCCCTGGGCCTGGAGCACAGGCTGCTCACCGGTATCGAGTACGAGGACTTCCACTACAAGTCGATCATTCGACGCTCCAGCGGTGCGCTCGACGCCTACCCGATCGATCTCTTCGAGCCGGTACTGGGCCAGCCACGCCCCGCATTGACCCGCACCACGACCCACGACAAGGAAAACCTCAAGACCTGGGCCGCCTTCGTGCAGGATCAAGTGACCCTCAGCGAGCGGCTCAAGCTTCTCGCCGGCGTGCGGTTCGAGCGCTTCGAGCATGACTATCGCAACCACCTGCCGGGCAGCAGCAGCTGGGACGCGGCCGATACTGCCGCCACACCAAGGGTCGGCTTGATCTACGACCTGAGCGACAGACTGGCCGTTTACGCCAACGCCGCACGTTCCTACAAACCCAACAGTGGCGCCAGCCGTCTCGGCGACGGCTTCGATCCGGAGCAAGGCAAGTCCTACGAACTGGGCGTGAAGTGGCAAGCCCTCGACCAACAGTTGAGTGTCGATGCGGCGGTTTATCACACGGTCAAGCAAAACGTCCTGACCCTGGACCCGCTCGACCCGACCTTCAGCATCGCCGCGGGCGAGGTGCGCAGTCGCGGTTTCGACCTGAATGTCGCCGGAAACATCACCCCCGAGTGGCGCATGATCGGCGGCTACGCCTTCGTCGATGCCGAAGTGAGCAAAGACAATTCGCTCCGTTCCGGAACGCGACTGGCCAATATTCCCCGCAATAGCTACAGCCTGCTGAACGTCTACGAATTCCAGGACGGCGCGGCGCAAGGCCTCGGTCTGGGCATGGCGGTGAAATACGTCGATGAACGCGCCGGGCAGACCAGCGCGACCGCTTACGACATGCAGGGCTATAGCGTCGTCGACCTGCTGAGCTTCTACCAGCTCAACGAGCACGTACGCCTGAACCTGGACGTGAAGAACCTGTTCAACGAGGAGTACGAAGAAGGGGCGTGGAACCTCTACGCCTACCCCGGCGCACCGCGCACCGTGCAGGCCGGTATCGCCTACACCTTCTGACCTGGGCAGGAAGGCCCGTGTCGCCGGCACGGGCATCTGTTTGAGCGGAGCCAGACGGTGTCATCAGTTGCAGGCTGCTAGATACCAGCAGCCTGCAACTGAAGCGGGTAAATCGCATCGTAACGACTCACGATGCGATAGATGACACCCTCCCGCTCGAGATCGGCCAGGATGGCGTCGAGGCGTCGCTTGAAATCGTCCTTGTAGGGATAGGCCGCCGCGTTGACCCGGGTATAACCGAGATGCCCCTCCTCACCGGAGAGCCAGGGTCCTTCGACCAACCAATCGAGCCCCTTGCTGGCGAAGACGCCGTCGCGCTGCATCCGTTCCAGCTCCCAGAGCACGGCGCGGCGATCATTGATATAGGCGTCCAGTCGCCCGCGATAGAGCATGGCCAGGCTGGTGCGGTTGTCCTTGACGTAGACCTGCCGCAGTTCGCCCCTGGCCAGCATGAGCTGGAAGTCCCGGTCGAGGATATTGATGAAACCGCTGTTCTGACCGATGCGCAGGCCGCCATAGGCCTGCGGAAATCGCTCGTCCGGGAGTGTTCGAGCCACCTCGGCGCGGATGAAGACCACCAACTTCTCGCGCAATATGGGCCGCGAGTAGTCCATCCACGGCCGCTCGCCAGGCCGGAAATACGGCGGATAGATAGCCAAGGCTCGGCCCTTGGCCAACTCCGCCAGCCCCCGCGCCCAGGGCAAGGGGCGAATATGCACGCGGTACTCCGGCATGCGGGCAAAGGCCGCGCGCAGGATATCGTGGTAAAGACCCTTGGCTTCGCCTGCCTCGGCATAGCTGTACGGCGGGTAGCCGGCGTCGCTGAGGATGGTCACCTCGATAGGCGGGCTCGCCCAGCTCATGGTGTGCCAGGCGCAAGCCAATAACCCGACCAGCAATGTACGCATACGCAATCTCTCGAATGATGCGGCTAAAAACGCACTCGGACCGGGGCAGCATCAAACCCCAGCCCGATCAAGGCGAAAAAAAGCCCGCAGTGTGAGCGGGCTAAAAGGGTGACACACCAACAACTTAGGTAGGCGCTCAGAGCGCCGCGGCGATCGCCTGGCCAACATCCTGGGTCGAGCCCTGGCCGCCGAGATCGGGCGTGATCGGCCCTTCGGCGATGATCTGCTCGATGGCCTTGAGAATCCCGTCGTGAGCGGCGCGGTAGCGTTCATCGCCATTGCCGAGGAAATCCAGCATCAGCGCGCCGGACCAGATCATGGCGATCGGGTTGGCGATATTGCGCCCGTAGATATCCGGGGCCGAACCGTGCACCGGCTCGAACAGCGAGGGGAAGCGCCGCTCGGGATCGAGGTTGGCCGAAGGGGCGATGCCGATGGTGCCGGCGCAGGCCGGACCCAGATCGGAAAGGATGTCGCCGAACAGGTTAGACGCCACCACCACATCGAAGCGATCCGGTTGCAGCACGAAGCGCGCACATAGAATATCGATGTGCTGCTTGTCCCAGCTGATCTCCGGGTACTGCTCGGCCATCAGCGCGGTGCGCTCGTCCCAGTACGGCATGCTGATCGAGATGCCGTTGGACTTGGTCGCCGCGGT
>RCUJ01000974.1_pt1 | contig 15978 bp, 13 predicted proteins | sample 2166321 | NCBI WGS metagenome assembly RCUJ01 (sample SAMN09932808, study PRJNA488358) | compost metagenome | feature: garden; material: soil; isolation source: compost soil in an enriched community after 118 h of incubation | place: Germany: Experimental Botanical Garden Goettingen | collected... | reverse complement strand
TGTTCTACAAGGCCACCGAGCTCGATCCGGAGTTTGCCTCGGCCTATGGCATGGCCGCCTGGTGCCACTTCTGGCGCAAGTTGAATGGCTGGATGACCGATCGGACTCGAGAGATCGCCGAGGGCGCGCGGCTCGCGCGTCTGGCGGTGGAACTCGGTCGCGATGATGCGGTGGCGCTGACGCGAGGCGGACATGCACTTGGCCATCTCTCCGGCGATCTCGATTGCGGCATTGCGCTCATCGACAGGGCCCGCCTGCTCAACCCCAACCTCGCCCCCGCCTGGTATCTCGGCGGTGCCCTGCGCGCCCTGCGCGGTGAAACAGACGCGGCGATCGAAAACTTGACCCATGCCACGCGCTTGAGTCCGCTGGATCCGGAAATGTTCAGGATGCAGGTGGGGATGGCGCTTGCGCACTTCTTCGCCGGGCGCTTCGACTGCGCTTCGGCCTGGGCGGAAAAGGCGCTGGGGAACCTGCCCAGCCTCCTGGCCGCGGTTGCCCTGCTGGCGGCCAGTCATGCGCTCAGCGGACGAATGGACAAAGCGAAGCAGGCGATGCAGCGCCTGCAGGAGCTGGATCCCTCTTTACGCGTTTCCAACCTGAAGGGCTGGCTGCCAATCCAACGGCCCGAGGATTTCGCGCGGTTCGCGGATGGACTGCGACTGGCCGGGTTGCCCGAGTGACCGCGGCCCGATTGGCCCTCGCCGACGTCTCACAGTAATTCACTGTTACAGCGATTTTCTCTTGTCCGGTAGGGCGCGAGGCGGGGCGCTGTTCATTTGCATGGTGGCTGGCGGAAGAGCCACATACTGATAGGCAGGTTGCTGATTTGCATCATTCCTCTTCTGATGCTCGGGAGGCGCGGCCATCGTCTCCGTAGCGCCAGCACGGGACATGCCCGACCGTATCGGCGGGTGGCAACTATGGGTCGTTAGCTGCCAGCCGTGAATGACCCGACCCTTCGCAGTCGTTTAGCTGCTATCAGCAAGAGGCAGCCCTTCCTCGTCGGTCATTTTGCGTGGCCGGCAAATTTCTGGATCAGGTGGGTCGAGCCGGACACGATAAGGAGATCGTCCGGCAGGATCAGGGTGCTGGGCGTGGCATGCTGGAAGTCTTGATTGGCGCGTTTCAGCCCGACCACGGTGACGCCGTATTTTTCCCGGATATTGGCGTCGGCAAGCGTGCTGTTGTGGCTCGGCAGCGGGGCGTGAATCTTGGCGATGGCGAAGCCGTCATCGAACTCGATGAAGTCGATCATCCGCCCGGTAATCAGGTGCGCGACCCGCTCCCCCATATCGGCCTCCGGGTAGACCACATGGTGCGCGCCAATACGCTGGGCTATTTTCCCATGTTCGGCTGTCAGGGCCTTGACCCAGATATCTTTGATCCCCAGTTCGGTCAACGCCACGATGGTCATCAGGCTGGCTGCCAGGTCGGTGCCTATCCCCACGATGGCATGGGCAAAGTCGGCAACGCCCAGTTGGCGCAAGACCATGATGTTGGTGGAGTCCGCCTGGACGGCATGCGTCAACAGATCGGCCCATGCATGCACAGGTTCGGCGTCGCTGTCGATGCCCATGACATCGTGGCCCAGGCGCATCAGCGACTGGGCCACGGAGCTGCCGAAGCGGCCGAGGCCGATCACCACCACGCTATCGCCCTTGGAAAAGGCAAACTGCTCGGTAAACAGAAACTTAGCCAACAATTGGATGCTCCTCTGGGTAGCGGTAGGGCATGCGGTGTTCGCCCAGGGCCAGTGACGTCGCAAATGTGATAGTGCCGACCCGGCCGACATACATCAGCAGCATCAGCATCAGCTGGCTCGACTCGGGGAGGTTGGCGGTGATGCCGGTGGACAGGCCGACTGTGCCAAACGCCGAGATGACTTCGAAGATGACCTGGTCGGTGGGGAAGTCGGTTTCGCGCAGGATGACCAGGGTTCCCAGCACGATCATGGCGCTGCCCAGCACCAGCACGGTGATGGCTTGGCGCTGGGCCGAGGCACCGACTCGGCGGCCAAATGCCTCGCTGTCACTATGGCCACGTATCTCGGCGATGATCAGCAAGGCCAGGATGGCGACCGTGCCAACCTTGACACCACCGGCGGTACCCGCGCTGCCGCCGCCGACAAACATCAGGAAGTAGTGCAATGCCCAGCTTTCATGGGTCAGGGCGCCGATGTCGATCGAGTTGAACCCGGCGGTACGCGCCGAAACTGATGCGAACGCCGCCGAGAGCAGTTTATCGGCTACCGACATGGGACCGAGGGTGGCCGCGTTGGACCACTCGAACAGCAGCAGGCTGACAAAGCCGCCCAGCAGCAGGATGGCCGTGCCAGCCAGGGTGAGTTTGCTATGCAGCGACCAGTGGCGGGGATCGCGGAAGCGGTTGCGCAGGTCATGCAGGACGGGGAAACCGATACCGCCGATGACAATCGCCGTCATCACCGGTAGCAGGATCAGGGCATCGCTGGCATAGCGCATCAGGCTGTCGGGATGAATCGAAAAGCCGGCGTTATTGAATGCCGAGACGGCATGGAACAGACCGCTCCACGCCGCTTCGGCCCAGGGCAGGTCGTAGCTCAGGTGCAACCTGAGGGTCAGCAGCAGGGCAATGATCAATTCCAGGGCGAAGGTCACCACCAGCACCAGCCGTGCCACGCTGGCAATGTCGCCCAGCCCCAATGAACGCGACTCGAACTGGGCGACCATTTTGGTGCGTAGGCGAAAGGAGCTGTTGACCATCAAGCCGAGCAGGGTCGCCACCGTCATCATGCCGAAGCCGCCCAGCTGGAACAGCAGCAGAATCACCGATTGGCCAAAGGTCGACCAGTAGGTGCCGGTGTCCACCACGACCAGCCCGGTCACGCACACGGCCGATACCGCGGTGAAGAGTGCGGTCACCCAGGGTGCAGCCATACCCTCGGCATGGGCTATCGGCAGCATCAGCAGGGCGCTGCCGAGCAGTATCACCAGCAGAAAAACCAGGGCGACAACCCGGGCGGGATGAAGCAGTAATTTCATTTGACGGTCGCCAGCAGGGTCGGGAGGCCGGAGCGAGGGCTTGCGCGCATGGGGGATGCTTCTCAAAGTGAGCGCACGGGTGTGCTGATGCAGCCGCTTTCCAGTCGATGATCAGGCCTGCGGGTCATTCGCTGGGAACCGGTGCAGATGGCGGATGCTACCCCCGACTCAGGCCCGCCCGCTGCTGTCCGACGGGCTGCGCGGCGAAAATTTACGGTTTTTTTACGCGCCTTCGCTCTTCGCGTATCGAACCTTTACGCCAGTCGCCCGGAGCGTGTCCGCGTGCGGCAATCTGCTGGCGCTCAACCGAGCGTGGGCCGACAATTCGCCATCGATCAATACCGAGTAAGTTGCATGAGTGACGCCCCACGTGCCGCCGCCCCGCTGGATGACAGGTCCAGGGAGGGACGCGGCCGGCTGAAGGTCTTTCTCGGCGCGGCCGCCGGCGTCGGCAAGACCTACGCCATGCTGCAGGCGGCGCAGGCACAGCTGCGCCAGGGCGTCGACCTGCGCGTCGGGGTGGTGGCAAGCCACAGCCGTGGCGAAACCGAGGCCCTGCTCGCCGGCTTGCCGCAGCAACCCTTGCTGCGTGCGCAGCAGCGGGGCGTGGCCAGCGACGAGATGGACCTCGACGGCATCCTGGCCAATCCGCCCGGGCTGGTGCTGGTCGACGAGCTGGCTCACAGCAACGCCGCCGGCAGCCGCCACAGCAAGCGCTGGCAGGATGTGCAGGAGCTGCTCGCCGCCGGCATCGACGTCTACAGCACGGTCAACGTGCAGCACCTGGAGAGCCTTAACGATCGGGTGCGCGACATTACCGGCGTGCAGGTGCAGGAAACCGTACCGGACTGGGTGCTGCAGGAAGCCGATGAAATCCTCCTGATCGATCTGCCACCGCGGGAATTGCTCGAGCGCCTGCGCGAAGGCAAGGTCCAGGTGCCGGAGCAGGCGCGCGCGGCCATCGACGCCTTCTTCAGCCAGACCAACCTGACCGCCCTGCGTGAACTGGCGATGCAGACTGCTGCCGCCCGAGTCGATGCCGACCTGCATCAGCGTTATCGCCTGCAGGGGCAGGCCGCCCCGGCGGTGCGTGGCCGTTTACTGGTCGGGATAGACGGCGATGCGCAGGCCGAACGCCTGGTCCGGCATGCCTGCCAGGTGGCCGAACGGCGGCACCTGCCCTGGTCCGTGGTGCATGTGGAGACGGGCGGCACGCGCGACGAAACGAGCCTCGGCTACCTGCAGGCCGCCCAACAACTGGCCGAGCGCCTCGGCGGCGAAGTAGTCGGCCTGCGCGGCGAAGCGGTGGCGCGCACCCTGATCGAGCATGCCGGCGAGCGCCGCGCCAGCCTGATCCTGGTGGGCCGCAGCCGCCAGCGCTTGCGCCGTCGCTGGCTCGGTCGCGGCCTGGCCGAGCGTTTGCTCGCCCAGGGCCAGGGCCTGGAAATCAGCGTCCTCGACACCGAGGCCGATCGCGCTCCCGCGCGGCGTCGCAGCCGCCAGCCGCTGGCCTGGCATGACTACCTGTTGGCTCCCTTGGCCACCCTGCTGGCGGCGGTGGTCGCGCTGGGGCTGTCGCGCTTGCTCGAATTGCCGAATATTTCCCTGATCTTTATCGCCGCCGTGCTGGTGGTGGCGGTGCGCAGCAGTCTGGGCCCGGCCCTGGCCTGCGCCGGCTTGTCCTTTCTGGCCTACAACTTCCTGTTTATCCCGCCGACCATGACCCTGAGCATCGCGCGCCAGGAGGATGTGCTCAACCTGCTGTTTTTCCTCCTCGTGGCCGGCCTCACGGGTAACCTGGCCAGCCGCCAGCGCCGACAGCTGCAGGCCTTGCGTCAGACTCAGGCGGAAACCACGGCGCTGCTGGAACTGTCGCGCAAGCTGACCGCCGCGACCGACCGGCAGGCCGTGCTGGCGGCGGCGATGCAACAGTTCGCGCTCTGGCGTGACGTGGATATCAGCCTGCTGAGCCGCAGCCGTGACGGCGCGTGGAAAGTCGAAGCCGGCCTGCAGCGGCCTCTTGCCGAACAGGAACGCGCTGCCGCCGACTGGTCCTGGCAGCATGAGCAACCGGCTGGCCTGGGTAGCGGAACCTTGCCCAGCGGGCGCTGGTGGTGGTGGCCACTGGTTGGCGAAGATGGCCCGCTGGCACTGCTGGGTATCAGCCCCAGGGACGGCGGCGCGCTGGCGCCCGAGCAGCGCCGGCTGATCGCCGCCCTTGGCCAGCCGTTGGCCCAGGCCCTGGCGCGTGCGCAACTGGCCGCAGACCTGGAGGCCGCGCGCCTGCACGGCCAGACCGAGGAGCTGCGCAGCGCCCTGTTGGCCTCGGTGTCCCACGATTTGCGTACGCCCCTGACCGCCATGCGCGGCTCCATCGACAGCCTGCTGGCACTCGGCGAACAGATCCCGCTGGAGGATCGTCGCGAGCTGCTGGAAGGCACGCGCGATGAGGCCGAGCGCCTGGACCGCTATATCCAGAACCTGCTGGACATGACCCGCCTGGGCCATGGCAGCCTCAAGCTGGAGCGCGACTGGGTGGCGCCGGCGGATATCGTGGCCGGTGCGGTGCAACGCCTGCGCCCGGTGCTGGCTCCTTTGCAGGTTGAGATGCAGGTGCCGGCCGAACTGCCGCTGCTCTATGCCCATGCCGCCTTGATCGAGCAGGCCCTGGTCAATGTGCTGGACAATGCCGCGCGTTTTTCGCCGCCGCAGGGGCGTTTACGCATCGGCGTGGAGGCGGACGGGGCCGAGCTGCGCCTGGTCGTCAGCGATCAGGGGCCGGGGATTCCCGAGCACGAACGCAAGAAGATTTTCGATATGTTCTATACCGCCGCGCGCGGCGATCGGGGCGGGCAAGGCACCGGCCTGGGCCTGGCGATCTGCCAGGGCATGGTGGGCGCGCACGGCGGGCGGGTCAGCGTCGGTGCGGGCCTGGATGGCCAGGGTGCCAGCCTGACCCTGCATCTGCCGCTGCATCCACAACCCCTGATGGAAGAAGGATCTGCATGAGAGCCGCCCAACCAAGCGTTCTGGTTATCGATGACGAAGCGCAGATCCGCAAGTTCTTGCGCATCAGTCTCAGCGCCCAGGGCTACCGGGTGCTCGAAGGCGGCAGTGGCCGTGATGGCCTGGCGCAGGCGGCACTGGGCAAGCCCGATCTGGTGGTGCTCGATCTGGGCTTGCCGGACATGGACGGCCAGGCGGTGCTGCGCGAGTTGCGGGCCTGGTCGCAGGTACCGGTCATGGTGCTGTCGGTACGCGCCAGCGAGAGCGAGAAGGTGCTGGCGCTGGATGGCGGGGCCAACGACTACGTCACCAAACCCTTCGGTATCCAGGAGTTTCTCGCCCGGGTTCGCGCACTGCTGCGCCAGGCCGCTGGCGACAGTCGGCAGGACGTGCTGGTGCGCAGCGGGGCGCTCGCGGTCGACTTCGCCTTTCGGCGAGTCAGCCTGGCCGGCACCGAGGTGGCGCTGACGCCCAAGGAATACGCCGTGCTGGCCATGCTCGCCCGTCATCTCGGCCGGGTGGTGACCCAGCAGCAACTGCTCAAGGATATCTGGGGGCCGAGCCATGCCGATGACAGTCACTACCTGCGGGTCGTGGTCGGCCATCTGCGGCAGAAGCTCGGCGATGACCCGACCGCTCCGCAATTTATCGTCACCGAGGCCGGTGTCGGCTATCGCCTGCTGGATGTATGAACAGCCTGTTGATCTGATGCATTGGCGATGCTGCGGGAAACAATCGGGGACCACGGTATTGATGCTGATGGGCAGCTTCTGGCCCAAGCTGTGTAAAAACGTTTTGAGCACCGAGATCTGATCAATTAATGATCAAATCTGGCGATCTCTCGTAAATTCCACGCAAGCTCGATGCGAAAATTTCTTCAGAATTCGCGTAGCAACGTGATCCGTAGAAATGAGCGGGAGTTTTTACACAGCCTGGGCCAGGAGCTGTCAATCATTGCCAGAATTAAGCCGAGCCACAGACAGAGTGCTGCTCCTTGACCATCTCCAGAAATGCGGTAAACGCGGCCAAGGCGTAGTTATGCTCCTGTTCGAAAATAGGTAGCAGCTCGCTCAGTTGCATCGGTTCCTGTTGCCCGAACGACCAGCCTACCCATGTGAAGCGGGAACAGACTCTACGACCTCGTCGTTACAGCCCATTCCATTGCTGTGCACGAATTTCTGCGCTTCCGGGATAACGCGGTATCCCCTGGGAGCGCTCGCTTGGCATGCGCTCCCTACCATCGAGTCGTTTCAACGGCAACCCGTTGGGTCTGCCGCCTGATACGACATGCCTCTGCGGACGGCCGTGTCATTCCTGATGGGGCGCCCCGGGGTGAACCAGGAAGTATCGGGGGCGCCGATGACTACTAGGAGTCAGCCACGCATGAATGACGAAATGCCTCAGACCATGAAGTTTATGGAGGGTGCCACTCGCCGGTTGGAGGCGCAGGCGACTGTTTTTGCCTCCGGTCTGGTCGAAGCGGGTGCGGTGAAATGAGCGCCTACCTGCACTGCCAGTCGCACAGCCCGCTGGTCGGGCATGTCGATCCGGCGCCTGCGATCCTGGGCGAGATCGACGAGGTGATTGCGGGCGCGCGTGCGCGCATCGCCCGCTTCGATCCCGAGCTGGTGATCCTCTTCGCCCCGGACCACTACAACGGCTTTTTCTATGACCTGATGCCGTCCTTTTGCATCGGCACCGCGGCCCACGCCATCGGCGACTTCGGCACCCTGGCCGGCCCGCTGCCGGTGCCCAAGGCGCTGGCCGAGTCCTGCACGGAAGCGGTGCTGGCGGCCGGCGTGGACACCGCCGTGTCCTACCGCATGCAGGTCGACCATGGTTTTGCCCAGCCGCTGGAACAGCTGCTGGGTGGTCTCGGTGAATGCCCGGTGATCCCGGTCTTCATCAATTCGGTGGCCACCCCGCTGCCGAGTTTCCAGCGTGCCCGCCTGCTCGGCGAGGCCATCGGGCAATTCGCCCGGACGCTGGACCAACGGGTCCTGTTCCTCGGCTCCGGCGGGCTGTCGCACCAGCCGCCGGTGCCGGAATTGGCCAAAGTCGATGCCCGCATGGCCGACCGGCTGCTGGGCAGCGGCCGCAATCTGCCGGCCGATGAACGCCAGGCGCGGCAGCAGCGGGTGATCCTTGCGGCGCAACGCTTCGTTGAAGACCAGAACTCGCTGCATCCGCTCAACCCGGAATGGGACCAGCACTTCCTCGACCTGCTCGCCAGTGGCCGCATAACCGAACTGGACGGTCTCGGCAATGCCGAGCTGTCCGCTTTGGCCGGCAAGTCCACCCATGAGGTGAAGACCTGGGTGGCGGCCTTCGCCGCCCTGTCGGCCTTCGGCCCCTACCAGGCCAGTGACCGTTACTACCGCCCGATCCCCGAGTGGATCGCGGGTTTCGGCGCGCTCAGCGCCCAGTCGCGATCCGCCGCCAAGGAGTCCTGAGATGACTGCATTTACCGAAGCCTCCAGCAGCCGTTTCGCCCGCATCCGCGAGGGTGAGGGCGAACGGGAGCTGAACATCCACTACAACGATTGCGATCCGGGCAACGCCAGCGACACCGTGATCATGCTGCACGGCTCCGGCCCCGGCGCCAGTGGCTGGGCCAATTTCAACCGCAATATCGAGCCGCTGCTGGACGCCGGCTACCGGGTGATCCTCTTGGACTGCCCGGGCTGGAGCAAAAGCGATTCCATCGTCTGCGACGGCTCGCGCTCCGACCTCAATGCCCGCGTGCTCAAGGGCCTGGTGGACCAGCTCGATCTCGATCGCGTGCACCTCCTCGGCAACTCCATGGGCGGTCACAGCGCGGTGGCCTTCGCCCTGAGCTGGCCGGAGCGGGTCGGCAAGCTGGTGCTGATGGGCGGCGGCACCGGTGGCGCCAGTCCCTTCGTACCGATGCCCACCGAGGGCATCAAGCTGCTCCAGGGGCTGTACCGCGAGCCGACCCTGGACAACCTGAAGCGGATGATGGACGTCTTCGTCTACGACACCCGCGACCTGACCGAGGGGCTGTTCCAGACCCGCCTGGACAACATGCTGAGCCGGCCTGAGCACCTGGAAAACTTCGTCAAGAGCCTGGCCGCCAACCCCAGGCAGTTCCCCGATTTCGGCGCCCGCCTGGGCGAAATCCAGGCCGAGGCCCTGGTGATCTGGGGCCGCAACGACCGCTTCGTGCCGATGGACACCGGCCTGCGCCTGATCGCCGGCATCCCCCGATCCGAACTCCATGTGTTCAACAACTGCGGCCACTGGGCGCAGTGGGAGCACGCCGACAAGTTCAACCGCCTGGTGCGGGATTTCCTCAGCCATTGAGCTGTGAGGTGAGCGATGACCCTTTCCCAAGATTCCCTGGAGCAGATGGCCGCTGCCTTGCGCGGCGCCGAAGCGAGCGGCGAGGCCATCGGTCCGCTGCGCGAGCGCATCGGCGAAGACAACGGCGAAGCCGCCTACGCCATCCAGCGCCTCAACGTCGCCCATGGCGTGGCCAGCGGCCGCCGCGTGGTGGGCCGCAAGATCGGCCTGACCAATCCCAAGGTGCAAGCGCAGCTGGGTGTTGGCCAGCCGGACTTCGGCACCCTGTTCGCCGACATGGCTTATGGCGACAACGAGGTGGTGCCGGTCGACCGCGTGCTGCAACCGAAGATCGAGGCGGAGATCGCTCTGATCCTCGAGCGCGATCTGCCGCGGGCCGACACCGGGCTTGCCGATGTACTGGCCGCCACCGGCTGGGTACTGCCGGCCCTGGAGATCGTCGGCAGCCGCGTGGCCGGCTGGAACATCCGCTTCGTCGACACCGTGGCCGACAACGCCTCCAGCGGCTGCTTCGTCCTCGGCGGCCCGGCTCGCCGGCTGGACGGTCTGGACCTGCGTCAGGCGGCCATGCGCATGACCCGCAACGGCGAGCTGGTCTCCAGCGGCAGCGGTGCCGAATGCCTCGGTCATCCGCTGAATGCGGCGGTCTGGCTGGCGCGCACCATGGCCCGCCTGGGCGAGCCGCTCAAGGCCGGCGACCTGATCCTCACCGGTGCCCTCGGGCCGATGGCGCCGGTGGCCGCCGGTGACCGCTTCGAGGCGGTGATCGAGGGCATCGGCCAGGTGGCCGTTGATTTCAAGGCTGAAAGCAGCACCGACTGATTACAGAGAGAACCTGTCCCATGAGCAAGAAACGCAAAGTCGCCATCGTCGGCTCCGGCAATATCGGCACCGACCTGATGATCAAGGTGCTGCGCAACGCGCAGCACCTTGAAATGGCCGCCATGGTCGGTATCGACCCGGCCTCCGACGGTCTGGCCCGCGCCGCGCGCCTGGGCGTGGCCACTACCCATGAAGGCGTCGAGGGCCTGACTCGCCTGCCCATCTTCCAGGAGATCGACTTCGTCTTCGACGCCACCTCAGCCGGCGCCCACGTGAACAACGACGCCTTCCTGCGCAGGGTAAAGCCCGGCATCCGCCTGATCGACCTGACCCCGGCGGCCATCGGCCCCTACTGCGTGCCGGTGGTCAACCTGGAGCAGAACCTGGCCCAGCTCAACGTCAACATGGTCACCTGCGGCGGCCAGGCCACCATCCCCATGGTCGCCGCGGTGTCGCGCGTGGCCAAGGTGCACTACGCCGAGATCATCGCCTCCATCGCCAGCAAGTCCGCCGGCCCCGGCACCCGCGCCAATATCGACGAGTTCACCGAGACCACCTCGAAAGCCATCGAGGTGATCGGCGGGGCGGCCAAGGGCAAGGCGATCATCATCATGAACCCGGCCGAGCCACCGCTGATCATGCGCGACACCGTGTTCGTGCTCAGCGAGGCCGCCGACCAAGCGCAGGTGGAAGCCTCCATCGAAGAGATGGCCGCCGCGGTGCAGGCCTATGTGCCGGGCTATCGCCTCAAGCAGCGGGTGCAGTTCGACGTGATCCCCGAGGGCGCGCCGCTGCACATCCCCGGCCATGGCCGCTTCGCTGGGCTGAAGACATCGATATTCCTCGAAGTCGAAGGCGCCGCCCATTACCTGCCGGCCTATGCCGGCAACCTCGACATCATGACCTCCGCCGCGCTGGCCACCGCCGAGCGCATGGCCCAGGCGATGAACCACGGAGACGCAGCATGAACGGCAAGAAGCTCTATATCTCCGACGTGACCCTGCGCGACGGCAGCCACGCGATCCGCCATCAGTATTCGATCGAGAACGTGCAGGCGATTGCCCGCGCGCTGGACGAGGCCTGTGTCGACTCCATCGAGGTCACCCACGGTGACGGTCTGCAAGGTTCCAGCTTCAACTACGGCTTCGGCGCCCACACTGACCTGGAGTGGATTGAGGCGGCCGCCGACGTAATGGAGCACGCCACCCTGACCGTGCTGCTGCTGCCCGGCATCGGCACCGTGCACGACCTCAAGGCCGCCTATGACGCTGGCGCCCGCTCGGTGCGCATCGCCACCCACTGCACCGAGGCGGACGTGTCGAAGCAGCACATCGAGTACGCCCGTGAGCTGGGGATGGACACCGTGGGCTTTTTGATGATGAGCCACATGATCCCGGCCGAAGCACTGGCCCAGCAGGGCAAGCTGATGGAGAGCTACGGCGCCACCTGCATCTACATGGCCGACTCCGGCGGGGCGATGAACATGCAGGACATCCGCGAGCGCATGCGCGCGTTCAAGGCTGTGCTGAAACCGGATACCCAGACCGGCATGCATGCCCACCACAACCTCAGCCTCGGCGTGGCCAACTCCATCACCGCGGTGGAGGAAGGCTGCGACCGCATCGACGCCAGCCTCGCCGGCATGGGCGCCGGCGCCGGCAACGCGCCGCTGGAGGTGTTCATCGCCGCCGCCGAACGCCTGGGCTGGAACCATGGCACCGACCTCTACCGGCTGATGGACGCCGCCGATGATCTGGTGCGGCCGCTGCAGGACCGTCCGGTGCGCGTCGACCGCGAAACCCTTGGCCTGGGCTACGCCGGCGTCTATTCCAGCTTCCTCCGGCATGCCGAAGTCGCCGCGCAGAAGTACGGGCTGAAGACCCTCGACATCCTCGTCGAACTGGGCAGACGGCGCATGGTCGGCGGTCAGGAAGACATGATCGTCGACGTCGCCCTCGACCTGCTGGCCGCGCGCCGGGTCTGATCATTCGCGGTCGGTGCGCACAGCGCACCCTAGGGTTGAGCGCTATCGCAGGCATTCGCTCGTAGGGTGCGCCGCGCGCACCAGTGTCCGCTGCGGAGTTTTCGGGGTTCGCCTCGGGGCCGCAGCCGTAACCATCGAATCCGCGGAGGCCAGGGATGTGCCGCCGGCCACCCGCGACCAGGAGTTCGCCATGCTGGCCAATTTTTCCCTGAAGAACAAACTGCTGTTGACCATCCTGCCGCTGACCATGCTGGTTTACCTGGCTACCGTGCTGCTGGTCTATCAAACGAGCAAGTCATCGACCGAGGCGCTCGCTGAAGTAGCGGTGGGGGCCATTGTCCGTCAGCAGGCTGCCGAGATCGGCGGCTATTTCGATGGTGCCCTCTACCCAGCGCGGACGACCGCGGAGCTCCTCGCTCGTGAGCTGGCCGATGGCGAGCTGGCGGACCGGCGGATCGCCGACCAGATGCTGGAAACCCTGTTGCACACCAGTCCACAGGCAACCGCCGCCTGGTGGCTGCCGCTGCAGGGTGGCGAACGCACGCCGGTGTATTGGCGGCGTGACCAGGCCGGTGTGCAGATGGCGTCGGCCGAACAACGCGCCGCCTTGTCCGACGTCGTCGGCCGCGATGCGGTCGAGCGCGAGCGGGTCGTTCCACCCCGGCTATTGCCAGGCCTTGGCGCCACGCGACCTGCGATCCTCATACTGATTCCGGTGCGCCAGCAGGGAAGGGTGGTCGGCAGCCTGGGCATCGGCCTGGACGCGAAACAGCTGCAGGCCAAGGTGGCCCGGTTGCGTCCGCTGGGTGTCGGCCTGGCGGCATTGACCGCCCACGACGCCACGCTGGTGGCACATCCCGACCCGGCGCGGGTGGGACGCAAGAACGCGGAGACCGAGGGGGATTTCCTCGGCGACCATCTGCAATCGATGATCGACGCGGTGAGCCAGGGCAAGCCCCTGACGCTGCGTTTCGCATCACCGGCCATGCAGGAGGAGATCTTCATGCTCGCGGTGCCGGTGGCGATCGGTGATACCGCGACGCCTTGGTCCTTTGGCGTCGCCCTGCCCAGTTCTGCAGTCCTGGGTGGGGTCAAGGGCCTGGCCCTCAAGCTGCTGCTGCTCGGCGCTGTCGCGCTGCTGTTGGCCGCAGGATTGATCCTGCTGCTGGGCCAGGCCCTGGCGCGGCCGTTGACTAGCGTGGTCCAGGCGGTCAGGCAGCTGGCTGCCGGCGAGGCCGATTTGTGTGCGCGGCTGCCCGTCCAGGGGCGTGACGAGCTGGCGACGCTGGCCCAGGAATTCAATCGATTCATCGGCTCGATGGCCGACCTGGTGGGCGAAATCAAAAGGACTGGCCAGACCCTGCACACGACGTCCGCGTCACTCCAGCAGGACAGCGATGCCGCGGGAAGCGGCGTCGACGCCCAGCGCGACGAGATCGGCCAGCTGGCCGCCGCCATGCAGCAGATGGCCGCCACGGTCGAGGAGGTGGCGAGCAACGCCGGGCGTGCCGCGCATGCCACCAGTGAAGGCGACCAGGCGGTGGCCCGGGGGCTGGGCACGGTGGCGGCGCTGGCCGCAGCGATCAGCCACAACGCTGCCCTGCTGGAGGATATATCCGCCCTTACCGAGCAGCTCGACGATGCCAGCCAGACCATCGGCAGTGTGGTGGCGGTGATACGCGAGATTGCCGATCAGACCAACCTGCTGGCCCTCAACGCGGCGATCGAATCGGCGCGTGCTGGCGAGCAGGGACGGGGCTTCGCCGTGGTGGCCGATGAGGTACGGGCCCTGGCGCGGCGCACGCACAGCTCCACCGAGGAGGTGCGCCTAAGCATCGCGACCATCCAGGAGCGTACGCAGACGGTGGTGGGCATGGTCGAGCGCAGCCGGCACAGCTCGCAGGCCAGCGTCGCCAGCGCCGAGGAGGCCAGTGAGGCGCTGCAGCGGATCACCCTGATGATCAGCCAGGTACGCGACATGAGCCAGCAGATCGCCGCCGCCACCGGCCAGCAGGCTGCCACCAGCGAGCAGTTGTCGCGCAGCCTGGTGAGCATCGCCGGCTCGGCGGAAAGCGCCTCGACCAGTGCCGGCCAGGTACGCCAGCGTGGACATGAGCTGCAGGCCCTGGCGGGGCGACTGAATACCCTGGTGGGCCGCTTCAAACTGTAGGCGTCGTTGTTGGTACGCCGGCCATTGGGGCGGCGATATGCGTACTGGCCTCGGATAGTGCCTAGCTGGCCGTTGGCCCCACGGCCCTCACCATCCTTCCTCTGGTGCTGGTCAGTGATCGTCGTTTCCGTAAAGGGTACGCATGCAGCGCGCTGAACTAGCGCCGGAAGGTCCGCCCAAACCATGACCTGGATCAAGAATCTGCGCCCAGGGGACAAGCCATGCAGTGTCGGGATAGTTCCCCTCCCGGGGCATACCTAGAGTGGAGTTGCCTGCGTTGTCGGCCAAACCACCACAACAAGACGACGTCAACCGTGCGGACTCGACCCATGTCAAAACTCATCAACATCGATCACCCATCATCCCTGCGGATACCGCGTCAAAGCGCCGGGCAGCGTGCCCTCAAGGCGTTGCTGGCAGTGCTGCCCTGGTCGATCATCGCCGGCCTACTGTGGGCCGGGCTGTTCATCAAGCCGCAGCCGGTCGGGGGCACCGTAACCCCGCCGGCACTGGAGCGCCGCGACCATTTCTATGGCCTGGCGCTTTCGCCTGGCGGCGAAGTGTGGGCCAGCGGCTCCAACGGCAAGCTCCTGGCGATCGCCGAAAATGGCCAGATCCGCCGTTTGCCCACGCCCACCGAGCGAACGCTGCAGGACGTCGCCATCTGGGATGCCAGCCATGCCGTGGCGGTGGGCAACGACGGGGTGATCCTGCATAGCCAGGATGCCGGCCAACACTGGCAGGCCGCGTCTGGCGTGCCGCGCTCGGAAGTCGCCAACAAGCTCAACCGGGTACGGGTAGCTGCCGGCGGCCTGGCCATCGCCACCGGAGAGATGGGCGCGCTGCTGATCAGCCGTGACTATGGCCAGAGCTGGCAGCGCCTGCGCGAAGAGGAGGATGTGGCCTGGAACGACGTGGCCATCCTCGATGGTGGTCGCCTGGTGGTGGTCGGCGAGTTCGGCCGCGTCCTGCTCAGCGACGACCTGGGGCAGCATTGGGAGGAGCCTGAAGCACCGGTTCCCGGCTCGCTGATGTCGGTGCAGTTCCGCGATGCGCAGAACGGCGTGGCGGTCGGCCTGGAGGGTGCGCTGCTGGTCACCCGCGATGGCGGTCGGACCTGGGAGGGTGTCGAGCTGGGTGTAACCGACCACCTGTTCGACATTCTCTGGATCGCGCAGCAGCAACGCTGGTTCGCCAGCGGCGCCCTGGGTCGCTGGGTCGCCGGCGACGACCAAGGCTGGACGACCGGCGCCCTGGATGAGCGCAACCGTGCCTGGCATACCCGCGCCCTGGCGGTTGGCTCGCAGGTCTGGCTGGCCGGCGCCGATATCGGTCGCTGGGACGGCCGCCAGTGGTCGGAGCTGCAGCCATGAAATCTCCCCTGGCCTTATTCAGTCGAGAACAAACCATGATCGAACGCATTGCCGAGTTCTGTATCCGTCGGCGCGCCTGGGTGGCCGGCGGACTCCTGTGCCTCACCCTGGTGTTGGGCTGGTTCGCCCTGCACATCGAGGTACGCACCGTCTTCGAGGACATGCTGCCGTCGCGTCACGAGTACGTGCAGACCCACGAGAAATTCAAGGACACCTTCGGTGGCTCGAACATGGTCACCATCATGTTCGAGGTGGAGCAGGGCGAGATCTTCCAGA
>RCUJ01000972.1_pt1 | contig 16025 bp, 5 predicted proteins | sample 2166321 | NCBI WGS metagenome assembly RCUJ01 (sample SAMN09932808, study PRJNA488358) | compost metagenome | feature: garden; material: soil; isolation source: compost soil in an enriched community after 118 h of incubation | place: Germany: Experimental Botanical Garden Goettingen | collected... | reverse complement strand
AAGGCTACACGGGCCGCTGGGAAGTGGACCAGTTCGTCAAGAAGATCTATTTCATCACGCGCATGGCGTAAGCGCCGGCTGCATTCAAGGCGGTGGCTGTGGCAGCGGCTAGGGCAGCCGCTGTGGCCAGGGCAAAGGCCTTGGCTAGGGCTGCGGGCGTTGCGGGAAGGCGGACGTGCCGAAGGTATTGCCCATGCGGTTGCCGATGGTGGCCGGGGTGGGCAGACCCATCTGATTGGGCGGACGCTGCGTGATGGCTTCGGATTCCAGGCCGGCCGGCGGCTTGGCCGACGCCGCGGGCGCCATCTTCTGGTTCAGGCAGTCATAGGACAAGGCCCGGTAGCCGTTCACCTCGGTCTCGATGCACGCGCCATCCGGCGTTGACGGCTTGCGGGCCGCTGCGGCGCCAGCGCGGGTCTCCGTCTTGGCCTCGGCTGCTGCGGCGCCAGCACCGGCTTCGGCCGTTGCACCGCCAGCACCGCCTTCAGCCGCGGCGGCCGCAAGCGGCGCGGCCGCCACCGCCGCCAGCCACAGCAGGCAGGCGCGGCCCGCGTATAGACACCTCTTGCGCATGCGCATCCTTGAGTTGCGCCCGGCGATGGACAGCCGGCGCGATGGGGTCAGTATAGGGATGCGCGGGGCCCGGCAGGTGACGATTGCGTGGCGGCCGGCGGCGCCGTTTGGCCGGCGTGTCACGAATGCGTCATTCGACGGCTCTAGCATGGCGGCTTTTGCACAGGGCTGCCGCCCATTGCCATTGCCATGCCAGGCGCTTTCCACTTGTTTACGCGTTCATGATCGGCGTCCTTCCGGGGTTGGGCGCCGCGCTGCGCGCCTGTCTGGCGCTGGGGCTGTGCACGCTTCCCGTGCCCGGACTGACCGAACCGCCGCCCAGGCCGATCGCTTTCGCCATCGCGGCGCAACCCCTGGCGCAGGCGCTTGCCGAATACAGCCTTGCCAGCGGCCTGACGGTATTGGTGGACAGCGCGCTGACCGAGGGCAGGCAGGCGCCTGCCGTGATCGGCAACTATGCGCCGGGCGAGGCCTTGCGCAAACTGCTGACGGGAACGTCGCTGGCCATCCGCTACGCCAGCGCGCAGTCGTTCACGCTGGTGGCCGAGCCGCACTCCGCCGCCGGGCGCAATGTCCAGCAGGCCAAGCGCCTGCGCGACACGCAGTATGCCGCGGCGCTGCAGGGCGCCTTGAAGCGGGCGCTGTGCGGGTCCGCCGGCGCGGAACCGGGCAATTACCGGGCCTTGATGCAGCTATGGTTCGACAAGGCATGGCGGGTCAGCCGCGTGAGCTGGGTGGCGACGACCGGATCGCCGTCGCTGGACCGGCGGCTGGAAGCGGCGCTGCGAGGCGTGGCCGTGGGCCCGCTGCCTGCGGGCATGCCGCAGCCGGTCACGGTGCTGCTTGAACCCAGGATCGCGGACGATTGCGCGGGCGCGCCGGGAGCCAGCCGTGCGCGATAGCAAGCCGGACGGTTCCCTGGTGTCCATCTTTCTGGAGCGCTACAACGACTTCCGCAGCCAGCTCAAGCGCAGGCTGGGGTCGGAGGACCTGGCGCACGACGCCATGCAGGAGGCCTTTCTGAAGGTGAACGACCTGCCCGCCAGTTCCTCGATCCAGCAGCCGGCGGCATATCTGTTCCGAGTGGCGCTGAACATTGCCGAAGACCAGCGGCGCAGGGACTCCCGCCTGCTGACGGGCGTGGAAATCAGCGAACTCATCAACATGACGGACGAGGCGGCCGACCCCGCGCGCATCGCGCAGGGCCGCAACCAGATCGACGCGTTTCGCCGCGCGTTGCGCGGCTTGCCCGAGCGCACGCAGCAGATGGTGCTGGCGGCGCGCGTGCACGAGCTGCCGCACGCGGAGATCGCGCGGCGCTACGGCGTATCCGAACGCATCGTGTCCAAGGAACTCAAACGGGCGCTGGAGCACTGCGCGCGGGAACTGGATGCGTCGGGCGGGGCGAACGCCGCGCCGCGCCACTCCGGCCGGCATGCATCGAATCAGGACGAAGGACCATGGCGCTGACGATGATCATGCCCGGAAAGCACAAGAACCAGGACACGCAGGCGCGCGAGGCGCGCGCGTGGCTGCTGACATTGACGTCGGGCCGGGCGACGCAGGGCGACGCGGACGCGTTCCGCGATTGGCTGCGCGCCAGTCCCGGACACGAGGCAGCCTTTGCCGACCAGAAGCGGCTCTGGCAGGGGCTGGGGCCGGCGGTGCGCGAAGAGCTGGCGGCGGGGGCCGGCGCGAGCCGCCGCAGGGCGGCGGTCAACGGCCGGCGGGCATTCCTGGGCGGCGCGTTGGCGGCATCGGCGGCCTACCTGGCATTCCGGCCGCCGCTGGGCCTGTGGCCGGCGCTGGACGATCTGGGGGCCGACTATCGGACGGCGGCGGGCGAGCAGCGGCGGTTGGCCCTGAGCGGCGCGCTGGAAGTCGAGATGAACACGCAGACCCGCATCAATGTGTCGGCCACGCCGGGCGGGGGCTCCCTCATCGAGCTTGCGGATGGCGAGGCCGAGATCCGCAGCGGGGCGACGGCGGCGGAGGTGGTGGCCGGGAAGGGGCGCATCACCGCCCGGGACGCCGTGTTCAACCTGCGCTACATCGACGGCGAGGCGCGGCTGTGCTGCCTGGCGGGAACGGCGCGGCTGGTGCATGCGCAAGGGGTTTTCGACGTGGGACCCGGCCGGGAACTGCGTTATGACGATGCGCGCGTGCAGCCGCCGGTCAAGGTGGACCCGGACATCGTGACGGCCTGGCGGCAGGGGTGGCTGGTGTTCGACCAGCAGCCGCTGGTCCAGGTGGTCGACGAACTGAACCGCTACCGCCGCGGACGCCTGGTGCTGATGAACGAGCAATTGGGCAAGCGGCTGGTGCAGGCGCGCATTTCGCTGGCGCAGGTGGCGGACGCCGAGCGCCTGATCCGCGATGCGTATGGCGCGCGCGTCACCCATTTGCCGGCGGGCGTCGTGCTGTTGTCCTGACCGGCATTTCCTCCAGCGATTCGATGAATTATTTGTGACAGCGTTCTGGTCGGCATTTTTCCAACCGTCTGTCTTGTTCTAGGTGACGAACACCCGCGATTGGAACAAGGAAAGGCGATCATGCAGGCACGGATGTCGGAGACGGGCGGAAACAGGAACATGGCGCGCAAGGCGCGGCGCGGGCGCATGAACTGGCGGCCGACGCCGCTGTCCCAGGCCGTGACGGCGCTGCTGATCGCCGGCAGCGCCGCCAGCACGGCCCATGCGCAGACCCGGGCCTTCAGCCCTGGCTGGTTCTCCGACAAGAACGCGGTGCAGTCCACCGCGCAGCGCACCGGCCGGCTGCCCAACGGCAGCCCGGCGGGCATCGGCGGCAGCGCCCGCCAGCAGCAGCAGGCGCGCCAGACGCTGCAGAAGTCGCTGGACAACCTGAACCGCACGGCGGCGGCCGTGGCCGCGCAACAGGCGGCGCAGTCCGCCGCGCGCGCGGCAGCCGCGGCGGGCAACGGCGGCGGTGTGCCCGACGGGCTCGTCGAAGGGGGGCTGTGGGCGGCGGAAGGGGCGCTTGCCAAATGGGAAGGCGCCAAGGCCGCCAGTTCTGGCGTGGAAAACGGCCGGCAGGTCGTCACCATCGAGCAGACCCAGTCGCGGGCGATCTTGAACTGGGACACGTTCAACGTGGGCCGCAACACCACGGTGCAGTTCAAGCAGGGCGTGGACGACGCGGTGCTGAACCGCGTGGTGGGCGCGTCGGCCAAGCCCAGCCAGATCCACGGCGCGATCAAGGCCGACGGCACGGTGCTGGTGGTGAACCAGAACGGCGTGATCTTCACCGGCACCAGCCAGGTCAATGTGCGCAACCTGGTGGCGGCGGCGGCCGACATCGGCGACCAGCAGTTCCGCGACAAGGGCCTGTACGCGGACAACGGCGCGCAGCCCACGTTCACGGACGCGCTGGGGCGCATCGAGGTGCAGGCCGGCGCGGTCATCCAGACCGCGGCGTCCAAGACGTCCACCTCGGGCGGCGGCTATGTGCTGCTGCTGGGCAAGGACGCGTCGAACGCGGGCACCATAGACACGCCGGGCGGCCAGGCGCTGCTGGCGGCGGGCGACAGCTTTGTGATCAAGCGGGGCCAGGGCACGTCCGGCAACGTGGCGTCCACCACCAAGGGCAACGAAGTGACGCCGGCCGGCACGCCCGGCCGCGTCGAGAACACGGGCCTTATCCAGGCGTCCCTGGGCGACGTGACGCTGACGGGCGGCGACGTCGTGCAGGGCGGCCTGGTGCTGTCCAGTACGTCCGTGGATACACGCGGCACGGTTCATCTGAATGCGGCGGGCGCGGACGGCAGGATCACCCTGGCCGCCGGCAGCACCACCGCGATCCTTCTGGACCGCAGCGGCGCCCTGGCGCTGGACAGCCAGCGTGACGGCCTGCGCGTGCCCGTGACGCCGCAAACCGGCTCGCCGTTGACGGCAGCCGGCGCCGACCGCCGCGAGCTGTCGCGCGTCGAGATCAGCAGTTCGGGAACGGTGGATTTCGCGTCCGGGTCCATCACCCTGGCCACCGGCGGCCAGATCGCGGTGCAGGCCACGCGGCGCACCCTGCTGCGGGACGGCGCGATCCTGGACGTTGCGGGCGCGGTGGGCGTGCCCGTGGCGATGGAAAACAACAACGTCAAGATCAATGTGCAGGGCAGCGAGCAGCGCGATTCGCCGGTCAACCGGGACAGCGCCAAGCTGAACAACAACGACATCTGGGTGGACGCGCGCGATCTGGTGCTGGTGCCGGCGGGCACCAACGGCTACGCCACGGACCGCTGGTATACGGCCGGCGGCCTGCTGGAAGTCAGTGGCTACCTGGGCACGCAGGGACACGCCATCAACGAATGGATGGCTCAGGGCGGCAACGTGGAGTTCACGGGCGGCGACGTCGTGACGCGCGCCGGTTCGCAGATCAACGTGTCGGGCGGCACGCTGGACGTGCAGGACGGCATGATCCGGCAGACCTGGCTGCGCGGCGCGGACGGCCGGCTGTATCAGGCATCGCGCGCGCCGGGCGACCTGGCCTACACGGGCCTGTACAAAGGGTACGAGGCGCAAAGCCAGCGCTGGGGCCATACGCGCTACTTCTACAATCCGCTGATTGCGCCGCGCGAACGCTTCGAGACCGGCTATACCGTCGGCCGTGACGCGGGCAGGGTGCTCATCAGCACCAAGAGCGCCGTGCTGGAAGGAGAGCTCGTCGGCCAGACCTTCCAGGGAGACCGCCAGAGCAGCGCGCCGCAGGCCGGCCTGGACGGCTATCAGCAATCGCAACGCGCCGCGGCGCGCGGCGCGCAACTGGTCGTGGGCGTCTATCGGCCCTATTACGTCAAGGCCACCGGCGCGCTGCAATACGTCCTGGGACGGAACGACGATACGATCGAGCAGGTCGTGCTGTCCGACCGCGCGGCGGCGATCGCCGCCGGCCTGGACCTGAATACCGCGCTGCCCGAGGACCGCGTGGGGATCCTGCATCTGGACACGGCGCGGCTGAACGGCTTTGGACTGGGCGCGATCCGGATCGCCGCCGACGAAATCGCGGTGCAGTCCGATCTGACCGTGGCGCCGGCGGGCGACATCACGCTGTACGCGGGCAAGGTGTCGGTGGACGCGACGCTCACCGCGCGCGCGGGCACCATCCGTCTGGGCAATGCGCTGATGCAGGCCTCCTCGGCCGGACCGGCCGATATGTACTCCGGGGCAACCGCCGCGGGTGATGGGATTGCGCTGAGCGCGCGTGCGCGGCTGAATGCCGCGGGCCTGTGGTCGAACCTGGCGATGTCGCCCGAACAGACCGGCGGCATGCCCTACCTGAACGGTGGAACGGTGTCCCTGCGCAGCACCGGGGATATCCTGCTGGAAGCCGGCAGCGTGATCGACGTGAGCTCGGGGGCTTTGCTGCGCACGAATGGCAAGCTGGCGGGCGGCAAGGGCGGCAACACGACGGTGGAATCCATCGCCGACGGCACGGACGCCGGCGGCCGTCTGGTCCTGGGCTCGACGTTGCGCGGCTATGGCGTGGAAGGCGGCGGCACCCTGGCGGTGACGGCGGGCAAGGTCGTGCTTGGCGCGCCGCAAACGGGCGTTGCAGCGGCCGTTGAAGCGAGCCTCAAGGCAGACGATAAGGCCGGCGTGCTGACGCTGGATGCGCCGTTCTTTCAGCAAGGCTATGCGCGCTACGAAGTGATCGGCCGCAACGGCGTGGAGGTGGCGGAAGACGCGCGCATCGACGTGTTGATGCCGGTGTACCGGCCCGTGGCCGGCGCGGACAGGCTGCCGGCCGGCACGGATCCGTCCGCCGTCCTGGAAACCTGGCTGCCCTCCGTTTATCAGCACGATCCGCTGGCGGGAACGGTCACGCAGCGGCGTGGCGCCAGCCTGTCGTTGCAAAGCGGCCGCAGCCTCTCGCTGGTGGGCGTCGATGTCGACGCGGCGCTGGTCATCGGCCGCGGCGCGCGGGTAAACGTGGACCCCGGGCAGACCATCCAGTTGCGCGGCGCGGGCCAGATCACGGTGCTGGGCGCCCTGACGGCCGCGGGCGGCAAGATCGATATCCGCCAGCTTCGCCTGGGCGAGATCGATGTGGCCGAATCCGGGGAAATCGCCAACGGCGAGGTGCATGACCGGTCGATCTGGATCGGCGAACAGGCGGTGCTGGACGTGGCCGGGCGCGCGGAAACGGGCGTGGACACGCGTGGCCGCCGTTATGGCGTGGCCGACGCGGGCGGGGTCATCGTGATCGGCGGCGAGATCGATCACGACCGGGCCACCGCGACGTCCGCCGATGCCTACGTGATCGTGCGTCCCGGCGCGGTGCTGGACGCGTCCGGCGCGGGGGCGACCGTGGACGTGAACGGGGTCGGCCCGGTACAACTGAACCGCGATGGCGGCCGCATTTCGCTCAGCTCGTATAACGGGCTGCACCTGGACGGGACGTTCATCGCGCGCGCGGGCGGCGCGAACGCCTCGGGCGGCGCGCTGGACATCGCGCTGGAGACGCCGTTGTACCGGACCTGGGGCGAGGGCGTGGCGGGCCAGGCGGTGCAGGTGCCGCGCGAGCTGGTGCTGGCGGCGGGCGTTGGCAGCGCCTTGGGCGCCGACCTGCAGCCGGGCGAGGCCGCCGAGGGCCTGCGCTATGGGCAAACGCGCCTGGACGCGGCGCGCCTGCTGGCGGGCGGGGGCTTCGACCATCTGGGGCTGCTGTCCAATGGCCTGATGTCATTCGACGGCGACGTCGACATTGCCGTGGGCCAGAGCCTGCGGCTGTATGCCGGCGCCTATTCGCTGGCGCCGCAGGCGGATGCCCGGACTCGCGTGAACCTGGCGGCGTCGTACGTGCGCCTGTCCGGCCCGGGGGAATACTTCTCCACCAATGGCGTGATCCGGCCGCGCGTGATGTTTGGCGACGCGATCGATGTCGGTGAAGGCACCTTCACCGTGCGCGCCGGCAACCTGCTGGAAATGGGCAACAGCCTGTCTTTCGGCACGCAGGGTTCCATCAACCGTAGCGTGGGCGGCGCGTTGGCCGTGCAGCGTTCCGGCTTTGACCGCGTCGTGCTGGACAGCGGCGGCGATATGCGCTTTCTGGCCCACAACGATAACGAGCCGCGCACGCGCGTCTGGACCCGCGGCGACCTGGAACTGATCGCCGCGCAGATCTACCCGGACACGGGCGCCGAGGCCGAGGTGATGGCCGGGTACACGCGCAACCCGGTGTCCGGCACCCAGATTCACGATCCGGACCGCGTACTGCGTGTCGGGCGGCACGAGAACGCGCCGCTGGCTACCCCTTATTCGGCGTTCGGCACGCTGCGCCTGTCGGCCGCCAATGTGGAACAGGGCGGCGTGTTGCGCGCGCCGCTGGGGGCCATCGAGCTGGGAGACATGGGCGCCACCCGGGGCACGCAACGCCTGGTCCTGCTGCCGGGCAGCATCACGTCGGTCAGCGGCGCCGGTCTGGTCATGCCTTACGGCGGCACGACCGACGGCGTGTCATACAAGTTCAAGGGCTCGGAGGTCTCGCTGGTGGGCGTGGGGGGAGGAACCGGCCTGCAGTCGGGCGCCACGCTGCGCACCGGCATCACGTTCGGGTTCCGCGACGTGGATGCGCTGCCGGGGTCCGTGCTGGATCTGTCCGGCGGCGGCGAACTGACGGGCGCGGGCTTCATTTCTGGCCGCGGCGGCTCCACCGACGCGCGCTATGCGCCGCTGGTCCGCATGAATCCGAATGGCGGCTTCACGCTGCCTGGCTTGGCCAGCAATCCCGTCTACGCGATCGTGCCGGGCGTGCAGCCGGGCTACGCGCCGGCAGGCGGCGAGGCCGGCGCGTCGACGCCGGGCGTGGGTCGGCAGATCACGCTGGGGGCGGGTGTGCCCGGTCTGCCGGCAGGCACCTACACGCTGATGCCGTCCACCTATGCCTTGCTGCCGGGCGCGTTCCGCGTCGAGCTCAATGGCGGGGCGGCCGCGGGCGCGGCCATTGCGCCCATGCGGATGCGCAATCAGTCGTGGGCGGCCAGCGGCACGCTCTCCACGGCCGGCACGGGCGTGGCGGACAGCCTGGCCCGTTCGGTGATCCTGACGCCGGCGAACGTGCTGCGCACCTATTCGCAATACAACGAGATGAGCTACGCCGGCTTTGTGCGCGCGGATGCCGTGACGCGCGGCGTGCCGCGCGCCATGCTGCCGGCCGACGCGCGCACCCTTCGCCTTGCGATTCACGCGGGTTCGGAGGACGGGCAGGCGCTCAGCTTCGAGGGCCTGGCGAACTTCAAGGCCGCGCAGGGCGGCTTCGGCGGCGCCGCCGCGCTCAACGGCGGCAGCACCCTGGTTGAAATCCTGGCGGCGGGGCAGGCGCCTACCGCGGGCTTTGCCGGCGTGTCGGTGGGCGCGGATGCGCTGACGGCGCTGGGCGCCAGCCGCCTGGTGATCGGGGCCCTGCCGGTGGTGCAGTATGGGCAGGGCGGACGCTTCTATACGTTCCAGGGCGTCGCCACCGAGGCAGTGCTGCGGGCCGGCGCGCAACTGGCCGCGCCGGAAGTGATGATCTCGTCGCGGACGATCGAGATCGAGGCGGGCGCTGGCATTTCCACGCTGGGCCGAGGCGCGCCATCGGTGGATTCGGCCAGCGGCTATGCCTTCCAGCCTGGCCTGGGCGGCTTGCTGGCCGTGTCGAACGGCCGATTGGACGTGCTGGCGCCGGATGCGCTGGCATCGGGCGGCATCCGTATCGGCACTTGCGCGGCGCAGCCGTGCGCGGGTGTGACGCGTCTGTATTCCGAGGGCACGATCGCCGCCGCCACCAACGGCGCGTTCGACCTGGGCGAACAGGTGCGTTACGGCACCCGCAACCTGACGCTGGCTGTCGGCGCGGTCAATGTGGGCACGACGGACGCGCTGGCGCGCGCCGCCGCAGGCGGGCTTTTGCCTGGCGGGCTGACGCTGAACCAGGACATCCTGACCCGTCTGCTGCGCGGCGACACCAGCGCCGGTGCGCCCGCGCTGGAAGTCCTGACGCTGACCGCGCGCGACGCCATGAACTTCTACGGCACCGCCGCGCTGGATACGCGCGATCCGGTCACGGGCAAGTACAGCCTGGCCACGCTGGCGTTGGGCACGCCCGCCATTTATGGCTATGGCGAAGCCGGGGACGAGGCCAGCATCCGCACGCAGAACCTGATCTGGAACGGCGCGACGCAAGCGCCGGGCGCGGTGGTGACGGGCGGCGCGGGCACGGGCGCGGGAACGCTGCGCGTGGACGCGGAGCGCATCGAGTTCGGCTACGGCCAGGGTGCGCAGCCGAGCGGCACGGAGGACAACGCCCGCCTGGCGCTGGGCTTCGCCAATGTGAATTTGAACGCCACCGAACGCATTACCTCGAATCATCGGGGCAGCCTGACCGTGTACCAGTCGCAGGGCGCCTATGTCAGTGGCAGCGGCTACACCTACAGCGGCGGCAATTTGACGCTGAACACGCCCCTCTTGACTGGAGAGGCGGGTTCCGTCAACCGGATCACGGCGGGCGGCGGACTGCGCGTATCCGCGCCGGCGGGCGCGCCCGCGGCGGCGGCCGTGCAGGAGCTGGGCGGGGAGCTGACGCTCACCGCGTCGAACGTGCTGGTCGACGGCAGGATCGTGCTGCCCAGCGGCAAGCTGACGCTGGCCGGCCGCGACGGCGTGCTGCTGACGGGCGCGTCGCACGTCGACGTGGCGGGCCGCGCCGTCGCATTCAACGATGTGACGCGCTATAGCTGGGGCGGCGATGTGATCCTGGAAAGCAGCCTGGGCAATATCCGCCAGGAAGCCGGATCGCTTATCGACATTTCCGCGCAGGAAAACAAGGCCGGCCAACTGCGGGCCGACGCCCTGGCCGTGGCGGCGGGCACGGTGGATCTGCAGGGCCGCATCGCCGGCACCGCCACCGGCCGCTACGACGCGGGCGGCACCCTGGTTCCGTACCGCGCGGGCAGCGTCGACGTCCGCGCCCAGCACTTGGGCGCCGCCGGCGCGCTGAACGCGGATTTCGACGCGTTCAATCAGCGGCTGAACGACGGCGGCGTGCTGGGCGCGCGCAGCTTCCAGATCAAGCAGGGCAGCCTGACCATCGGCAACGCGCTGCGCGCCAACGACATCAACCTGTCGATCGACGGCGGCAGCCTGACCGTGGCCGGCCTGGTGGACGCCAGCGGCGAACGCGTGGGCCGCATCCGCCTGGCCGCGCGCGACGGCCTGACACTGGCGGCGACGTCGGTGCTGGACGCGCACGGCACGGTGCTGCGCGTGGACAGCTACGGCAAGATCATCGACGCGCCCAACCGCGCCGTGGTCGAACTGAATTCCGGCCGTGGCGTGCTGACGCTGGCCGGCGGCGCGCGCATCGACCTGCGCCACGGCACGTCCGCCGTGCCGGGCGCGGCGGCGGGGCAGCACGACGGCGCTTCGCGTGGCACGCTGGATTTGCTGGCGCCGCGCATCGACGCGGCGGGCAATGCGGGGATCAATGGCGGCGCCGTCCCGGGTTCCGCGGCCACCTATGGCGACATCGCCATCGAGGCGCGCGGACCGCTCGTCATCGACGGCGCCAAGTCCATTGCGCTGGTCGCGATGCAGCGCTATGACGATGCCCGGCCGGGCGACCCGGCGGACCGGGCCAGCGGCCGCGACTATCAGATCATCGACCAGGCCTACCTGGATGCCAAGCATGCCAACAGCGTGCTGTTTATCGGCAATGCGCTGGCCAACGGCAACCTGCTGAGCGGCAAGCTGGCGGGCCTGAACAATGCGGCCTATCGCGATGTGTTTCATCTGCGTCCGGGCGTGGAAATCGTCAGCAATTCCGCCGATGGCGACCTGGTGGTGCAGGGCGACCTGGACCTGTCGGGCCACCGCTATGCCAGCCTGAATCCCCGCTTTCCGGTAACGGGGGCGTACGGTTCCGGCGAGGTCGGCGCGCTGACGATGCGCGCCAAGGGCAACCTGGATGTCTATGGCAGCATCAACGACGGCTTCGCGCCGCCGGCCGCGACGCCGGACGACGAGAGCGGCTGGGTCCTGACGCCGGGGGCGCAGCCCTTCGGCGGCGACGTGGTGCTGCCGCGTGGCGGTGTAGAACTGGCCGAGGGCACGGAGTTCCCGGGCGGCAAGACCTTGAACTATCCCTTGCCCCTGCAGGCGACGACGCTGGCGGCGGGCACCCGCCTGCCGGTCGAGGCCGCGCTGAACCAGGTGCTGTCGCTGGCCGCCGGCACGGTGCTGTCCGGTGACGTGCGCGATGCGTCCGGCCAACTGCTGTATGCCGCCGGCAGCATCCTCAAGCAGGCGGTGGATCTGCCCGTCAATACGCGCCTGGGCGCCGGCACCTTGCTGACCAGCGGCACGGCGATGAAGGCATTCACGTGGCCGGCGAACCTGGCCCTGCCCAATCTGCACACCACGCAGGCCTACGAGCCCAACGTGCTGCTGATGGCGGGCACCATCACGCTCAAGCAGGGCGCGCTGATTCCGTCGGAGGCCAAGCTGGTGTTCCCCGCCGGCACGGACTATGTGGAACTGCGCCCCGGCACCGCGGCGGACCAGCGGCGCAACTGGGCGCTGGCCCAGATGCTGCCCGCCGGCAGCCAGTCGTGGTCGGTGCAACTGGTGGCGGGCGCCGACCTGGACGCCGCCGATCCGCGCCGCGTCCTGCCGGGACCGGCCGCGGGCAAGCTGACGCTGGCCGACTCCCACTACAGCGCCAGCCTGCAGAAGGGCGCGTCCCTGGTGTGGGGTCCCGAAGGGGAACAGTCCGGCTTTGAGCCGGGCAAGCCGGTGCCGGACGATCTGCTCTGGCTGTGCGATGCCGTGCCGGGATTGTGCCTGCCGCCGCCGCCCTGGTTGTGGGCCAAGGACAATTGGTGGGGGTACCCCGAGGGCACGCCCGTGTCGGATGCGGACCTCAGCGTCTGCACCGACATCCCGGACCAGTGCGTGGCGAACAAGCAGACGACCTCCGTCCTGGCGCACTCGCAGAATTTCAGCGTGCTGCGCACTGGCACGGGCGATCTGGAACTGGCGGCGGGCGGGGATATCAGCCTGATGTCCGCCTATGGCGTCTACACGGCCGGCACGCAGGCCGCCAATGTTGCGCCCGGCTATCAGTTGGCGCGCGGCCGCTTCGGCGCCACGGTGCTGGGCGATGACCACGCAACGACGTACGAACCGTTCGTGACGGCCGGCGCCGGCTACCAGGCGTGGTATCCGGAAGCGGGCGGCAACCTGAGCCTGTACACGGGCGGCGCGCTGCGCGGCGACGTGTGGGGCAGGACCGTGGCCGGCGCCTATGACGGACGGGTAATCGACCCCAGCGTGGGAATCGGCAACTGGCTGTGGCGCCAGGGGACGGGCACCGCCAATGGCGGCGACACCGATACCGCATGGTGGATCAACTTCGGCAGCTACGCGCGCGCACCCTCTGCCTTCAAGGACAACACGCCCTTGCTGGTGGGCTTCACGGGATTCGGCGCGTTGGGCGGCGGCAATGTGAGCGTGCGCGTGGACGGCGACGCCGGCAACATCGAGTCGCGCGGAACCGCCAGCAATCCGCGCGGCCAGGGCCTGGTCGTGGCGGTGGGCAGCACCGGCCGCGTGGCGGCCGACGGCGGCATGACGCTGACGGGCGGCGGCGATATCGACATCCGCATCGGCGGGGGGCTGAACCCCACGCAGAGCGCGCGCGGCCGCGTGTCGTTCACCGGGGGGACGACGCCTTACTACGGCGATCCCGCCATCGACCTGCAAGGCGCGCTGATCAATCTGCGCGGCCATGTCCAATTGGCGGGCGGCGCGGTCGGCGGGCTGGACCTGCAATACGGCAACCTGGCCAACCAGCAGGACGCCAAGGACAGCCGCGGCTACGACCCCTACGTGTCCACGCTGGCCAGCGCCACGGGCGGCCTCGCGCTGATACCGGGCGATGCGGTCATCCGCCTGGATACGCGCGGCGACCTGGTCGTGGGCGGGGCCAGCGATCCGGGCCGCGTCGCGTTGCCGAACAGCACGCCATTCCGGCTGCGCGACGGCACGCTGCAAAATGGCGGCGGCTATAGCTGGTTCTCGATGTGGACGGAGAACACGGCTATTGAATTGTCCAGCGCCGGGGGCAACCTGACGCCCAGCCGCCAGACCTCGCACAGCGCGCAGGGCCTGGCGCTGCAGACGGGGCGCAACACGTCGGCGTCGGACGCGCGCTATCTCTACCCTTCGATCCTGCGGGCAACGGCTTACGACGGCAGCATTTACGCCGGCTTGTCGGCGGGCTACCTGAACAGCGAGACGAATGGCTTGCCGTACGCGCTGATGCTGGCGCCCGGCGCGCGCGGGCAGCTTGAAATCCTGGCGGGCGACTCGATCTACGCGGGCGGCTATGCCATCAACCGGTCGGGGGCAAACCCCGCCAGCGTGGCCACGGTGCTGTCGCCGGCCTTTGCGGGGTACAGCTCGGAAGCCATGCAGGTTCCGTCCCTGAGCAACCAGGGCGTCAACGGTTTTTCCGGCAGCCGCAACACCTACTTTCCGCTGTTCTACTTCGACACCCCCACGGCAAGCGCGGGCGGCACGGGCGGCGTGACACGCTTCTACGCCCGCGACGGCGATATCGTGGGACTGCGCAGCGGCGAGACGATTTCCGTCTTGAAGGGGGTGAACCTGGGGCAGACCTGGTACGAGGGCGCGGGGCCGGTCTGGATGATGGCGGGACGCGACATCGTGGCCTCGGGCACCGACATCGGTACGGTCACGGAGGTTCCCAGCACCAACGGATACAACTTCGGCGGTAGCGGCGCCTCAGCGACCTCCACTGGCAATCTGTTCCTGCACCGCGATGCGCGCGACGTGTCGCGGGTGTCGGCGGGCCGCGACATCCTGTACAGCTCGTTCCAGGTCGCCGGGCCCGGCACGCTGGAGATCTCGGCAGGCCGTAATGTGCTGATGGCCGATCGCGCATCGGTGTCGAGCCTGGGCGCGGTCATGCCCGGCGACCATCGCGCCGGCGCATCCATCGCCGTGCAGGCGGGCGTGGGCGCCAAGGGGCCGGACTACGCGGGCTTCCTGGCGCACTACCTGGATCCGTCCAAGGCGGCCGATCCCGGCCGTCCGCTGGTGGACCAGGGCCTGGCCTTCAAGACCTACGAGGCCGAACTGCTGCTGTGGCTGACGCAGCGCTACGGCTTTGCCGGCAGCACGGACGATGCGCGGGCCTACTTCGCGGCCTTGCCCGCCGAGCAACAGCGCATCTTCGCCCGCGAGGTGTACTTCGCCGAGCTGCGGTCGGGCGGCCGCGAATACAACGACAAGGCCAGTCCGCGCAACGGCAGCTACCTGCGCGCCCGGCAGGCCATCGCCGCCCTGTTCCCGGATACGGCGCCTGGCGCCTACCAGGGCGACATCACCCTGTATGGCGGGGCGGGCGTGCGCAGCATCTTCGGCGGCGACATCCAGATGATGACGCCGGGCGGCCAGCAGGTCTTCGGCGTGGAAGGCGTGGCGCCGCCAGCCAGCGCCGGCATCATCACGCAGGGCGAGGGCAGCATCCAGCTCTATGCGCTGGGCAATATCCTGCTGGGCCAGAGCCGGGTGATGACGACCTTCGGCGGCGACATCATCGCCTGGTCGTCGCAAGGCGACATCAACGCGGGCCGGGGATCCAAGACCACCGTGCTCTACACCCCGCCCAAGCGCGTCTACGACGCGTTCGGCAACGTGACGCTGTCGCCCAACGCGCCCAGCACTGGCGCGGGCATCGCCACGCTGGCGCCGCTGCCGGAAGTGCCGGCCGGCGACGTCGACCTGTACGCCCCGCTGGGCACCATCGATGCGGGCGAGGCCGGCATCCGCGTGTCGGGCAGCGTGAACATCAGCGCCCTGCATGTGGCGAACGCGGCCAACATCCAGGTCCAGGGCGAAAGCACCGGCGTGCCGGTGACGGCGTCGGTGAATACCGGGGCGCTCTCGTCGGCCAGCGCCGCCGCGACCTCCGCGGTCAATGCGGCGCAGGACTCGGCGCAGCGGGCGCAGAACGCGGCGCGCCAGAACCAGCCTTCGGTGATCAATGTGCAGATCCTGGGGTATGGCGAGGAACCCGTGGCCGGAGCCGCCCCGGCGCCGCAGACAGGCGCGGCCGCCGCCATTCCGAGGTACGACGCCGCCAGCGCTGTGCAGGTGCTGGGCGCGGGTGCGCTCGATGCGAGCGAAACCGCGAAGCTCAGCGTGGAGGAACAGCGCAAGCTGGCGATGTAGCGGGGCCGCCGGGCGGTCCCGCCGGCAGTCACACCCATGTCATGCGCAAGGCCGGCGGATTCGCCGGCCTTTTTTTATTGCGCGGCCGCTGCGGTACGGCCGTCATGTCGCCCGGCCAGAATCCCCGCTGGGTCGCGCCGCGATTCTTTTTCATGAAGTTTTTCTTACAACGCGCGGTCTTCGCCTTCCCAGTACGTCTAGTAA
>RCUJ01000965.1_pt1 | contig 16098 bp, 14 predicted proteins | sample 2166321 | NCBI WGS metagenome assembly RCUJ01 (sample SAMN09932808, study PRJNA488358) | compost metagenome | feature: garden; material: soil; isolation source: compost soil in an enriched community after 118 h of incubation | place: Germany: Experimental Botanical Garden Goettingen | collected... | reverse complement strand
GTCGGCACGCGCTTCAAGAACAAGGGCTACGACCTGCGCGTGGAATTGCAGCACAAGCCCATCGCCGGCTGGCGCGGCGTGGTGGGCTTCCAGAACGCCTACAGCGATTTCCGCGCCGACGGCGAAGAAGCCTTCCTGCCGCGCAGCCGCACGCGCTCGAACGGCCTGTTCGTGCTTGAGGAATACCAGTTGAACGACTGGCGTTTCGAAGTGGGCGCGCGTCAGGACTGGCAAAACATTTCGCCGGAAGGCGGCGCGTCGCGCAGCAGCCTGTCGGGCACGTCCCTGTCGGCCGCGGCCATCTGGGACTTCGCGCCGCAATACTCCGTGGCGCTGTCCTTGTCGCGCTCGCAACGCCTGCCGAACGCGCAGGAACTGTATGCCGACGGGGTGCACTTGGCCACCAACACCTACGAATTGGGCAACGCCGACCTGGGCCGCGAAACCTCGCACAACATCGACCTGACCTTGCGCAAGCACGCGGGCGACACGACGTTTTCCGCCAGCGTGTTCCACAACCGCGTGAAGAACTACATCTACGCCAACACGCTGGACCGCTACGAAGACTTCCGCCTGATCGAATACACGCAGCGCGACGCGGAATTCACGGGCGTGGAAGGCGAGCTGCGCCACCAGTTCACGCCGATATTCTCGGCCGCGGTGTTCGGCGACTACGTGCGCGGCAAGCTGACGGGCGGCGACGGCAATCTGCCCCGCATCCCGGCGGCGCGAGCTGGCGTGCGCGGCAACGTGAAGTGGCAGCAGTGGTCGGGCGGCGTGGAATACGCGCGCGTGTTCTCGCAAAAAGACATCGCGGCGTATGAAGACAGCACGCCGGGCTACAACCTGGTCAACGCGGTGGTCGCCTATCGCGGCCGCTACAACACGACGGGCTACGAAGTCTATCTGCGCGGCACCAACCTGCTGAACAAGCTGGCCTACAACCACGCATCGTTCATCTCGTCGGTGGCGCCGCTGCCGGGCCGCAGTGTGTTGCTGGGTGTTCGTTTGACGTATTGATGCGCTGCGTCAATCGACGCCGGGATTACGCCCTTGGGTTGGCGTGATCCCAGCGCTGCGGACAGCGCGCGCGAAACGGTGTGGCGGTGTGCTAAGTTGCCGGAAATCCCGTCCGGACCGGAGCCCCGCCATGCTGAAATTCGCCGCCAATCTGTCGATGATGTATCAGGAACACGCCTTCCTGGACCGCTATGCCGCCGCCGCGTCGGACGGCTTCATGGGGGTGGAGTGCATGTTTCCGTACGCGGAACCCGCTGCCTTCGTGCGCGAGCGCATGGATGCGGTGGGGGTGTCGCAAGTGCTGTTCAATGCGCCACCGGGCGTAACCAGCCGTGGAGAACGCGGGCTGGCGGCGCTGCCGGGGCGGCAGGCGGAATTTCAGGCAGGCATCGAACAGGCGCTGGCCTACGCAACCACGCTGTCTTGTTCCAACGTGCACGTCATGGCGGGCCTGGCGCCGGACGGCGTGCCGCGCGAGGCGCTGCTGGATTGCTATCGCGAAAACCTGGACTGGGCCGCGCGCCAGGCGCGGTCGGCGGGCGTCACGGTGCTGATCGAACCCATCAATACCCGCGACATTCCGGGCTATATCCTGAACCGTCAGGACGAGGCCCACGCAATCGTGCAGGCCGTCAACGCACCGAACCTGAAAGTGCAGATGGACCTTTACCACTGCCAGATCGTGGAAGGCGACGTCACCACCAAGTTGCGTGAGTACCTGCCGACGGGCCGGGTGGGGCATTTGCAGATCGCGGGGGTGCCGCTGCGCCAGGAACCCGATCGGGGCGAGCTCGATTACGGTTGGGTGTTCGGCGTACTGCGCGAATTGCACTACACCGGCTGGATCGGTTGTGAATACCGCCCTGCAAGCGATACGTCGGTGGGGCTGCGCTGGCTTAATGCCGCGCGCTCGTGATCGGCAGGCGCCTTGCCTGCTTTGCGCTTTTGCTGTCCCCGTCTCCATTTCTTCCGCTGCCCGTGTCCCGGTTGCCGCTTACGGTAAATTCCCGGGCTTGCGTGCGCTTCGAAAATCATTAATATGTTAATTAAAAATTTATTCGATCGTGGTTCGAGGAGACCAGGACATGACTAGCAGCTTCATGCCGCGTGCGTTGTTGAAGGCGGCGTTGTTCAAGGTGGCGTTGTTCAAGGTGGCATTGACGGGCGCCGCCGCGCTTTGCGCCGTGGCGTTCACCGTGTTGCCCGCCACCGCATCGGCGGCGGAATTCCCCGATCATCCCATCCGTTGGCTCGTGCCGTTCAGTGCCGGAGGCGGCAGCGATATCGCCACCCGCATCGTGGCCAAGCACGTGGGCGACGCGCTGGGCCAAGCGGTCGTCGTTGAAAACCGCCCGGGCGCCGCCACCATCGTCGCGGCGCAGGAAACCGCCCGCGCCGCGCCCGACGGCTATACCTTGATGACGGCGGGCATGAGCACGCTGGCGTTGAACCCCTCGCTATACAAGAACCTGCCTTATGACCCGGGCCGCAACCTGACGCCGGTGTCCACGCTGGTGGCCTTGCCCATCGTGTTGGTGACCTCGCCCGGTTCCAACCTGACCGACATGCCGGCCGTCTTGAAGTATTTGCGTAGCGAGCAGCCGGGCAGTTATGCGTCCTTGGGCGTGGGCAGCCCGCACCATCTGGCGATGGAACTGTTCCTGGAGTCGATCGGTGGCCGCGCCACCGCGATTCCGTATAAGGGCACGCCGCCCGCGTTGCAAGACGTGGCGTCCGGCGTGGTGCCCATGATGATGGCTGACCTGGCCGCCGCCCGGCCGCTGATTCAGGCGGGCAAGCTGCGCGCCATTGCCGTGCCGGCCGCGCAGCGTTCGGCCCAGTTGCCGGACGTGCCGACGTTTGCCGAAGCGGGTGCGAAACCGTTCGAGGCCGCGGCCTGGCAAGGGGTGGTGGCGCCAGCCGGCACGCCCGCGCCCATCGTCGATAAACTCAGCCGCGCCATCGCGGCGGCATTGAAATCGCCCGACGTGGTCAAGCAACTGAGGTTGCAGGGCATGGAACCCACGGGCAGCACGCCGGGCGAGTTTGCCGACTATGCGAGCCAAGAGCGCGAGCGCTGGGGCGCGGTGATCCGGCACAAGGGTATTTCGGTGGAATAAGCGCCTGACGCGCGCGCTTAGCCGTGCGCTGGTGCGTGCCTAGTCGTGCACCGGCGCCTGACGCTTCTTGCCGCGCTGTGCCGTGGCCGCGCAACCCGCCGATGCAACGATGATGCCGCCGATGGCCAGCCATTGCGTCTGGGTCAGATGTTCGTTCAGCACGATCACGCCGGCCAGCGCGCCCATGGCGGGTTCCATGCTGAGCAACACGCCAAACGTTTTCTGCGGCAAGCGCCGCAGCGCCACCATCTCCAGCGAATAGGGCAGCGCGCTGGACAGGATGCCCACCCCGATCCCGGCCAGGATCAACGAGGGGTCCAGCAAGGCCATGCCCGCATGCGCCGCACCCACGGGCAACGCCACCATCGTCGCTGCCAGCAAGCCCAATGACGTTGCCTGGCCGCCGTGCACGTTGCCGGCCATTTTGCCGAAGATGATGTACAGCGCCCAGCACACCGCGGCGGCCAGCGCGTAGGCAATGCCGGTCGGGTCCAGGTCGTGGATGGATTGGCCGGTGGGGATCAGCAGCACCAGCCCGGCCAGCGCACAGGCGATCCACACAAAATCGATGGCGCGCCGCGACAGCACCACCGCCAGCGTCAGCGGCCCGGTGAATTCAATGGCAATGGCCACGCCCAGCGGCAGCGTGCGCAGCGCCATGTAGAACAGCAGGTTCATGCACGCCAGCGTCACACCGTACAGCGCGATCTTGGCGGCGTTCTGCCGGGTGAGCGGAAAGCGCCACGGACGCCAGAACGCCATCAGGATGATGGCGCCGATGACGATGCGATAGGCAGTCGTGCCCTGCGCGCCCACTTCCGGAAACAACGATTTGGCGAACGAAGTGCCGATGCACAGCGAGGCCATGGCGCCGATCAGCGACAGCGTGGGAAGCAGGGTGGAGGCGGGGGCGTTTTGCCCGGCGTTCAAGGTGGCGGCGGTCATGGAAAGTCAGGGCAAGGGAGATACAAGAGCAGGCAACGGTGCAACGGAAATGGAAGATCACTGCGCCGGCGTGGCGGCCGTGGAATAAAGCACATACAGGGCCAGTCCAAGCATGACGGCGCCCAGCAACCCTTGCTGCATACGCAAGAACCAGGGATTGCGTCCGACCCATCCGCGTATGCGCGAAGCGCCGTAGGCGAAGCCACTGCCGTAGGGCAGGCTGAGCAGCTTCATGGTGATGCCCAACACCAGCATCTGAATCCAGACGGGTCCGTTTTCCGGCGACGTGAACTGCGGCAGGAAGGCGATCATGAACAGCAGCACCTTGGGATTCAGCAGGTTGGTCATGAAGCCTTGCCAGAAGGCGTCGCGCGCATCGCCGGGGCGGGCCGACAGGGAAACATCGGCCGACCGCGCGCAACGGATCATTGCCTTGACACCCAGGTAGCCCAGATACAAACCGCCCGCGGCCTTGATGCCCACGAACAGCGTCGGGAACGCTTGCAGCACGGACGCCAGGCCCAGCACCACGGCCGGTACCTGGATAAAGCCGGCCGCCACGTTGCCCAGCACACTATGGAAGGCGGGGCGAAACCCCTGGGTCATGCCACGCGACAAGGTCAGCGCCATGTCCGGCCCGGGCGTGAGCTTGAGCGCTGCGTCGGCGGCAAGAAAAAGCAGGAAAAGCTGGAGCGAGGGCATTGCGGAATACGGCCGAAGAAGCGAGAGCGCGGGGGAAGGGTTCCCAGTGTAAGCAAGCGGCCTGATTATTTCCTGCGTCCGGCATGGGCAAAATGAAGTTTCCCGTCGAATTGGGGCCGGAGTCTGTCGCGGCCGGGATTAGAATCAGCCGAAGGCCGATTTTTCCCGCTTTTTATCCTGATTTTTATTTGCTCCGGCCCATCCCCAGCGTTTCCAAGCCCCCATGGAACTAGACGATTTCGACCTTCAAATCCTGCAAAGCCTGCAGGAAGACAACCAGCGCACCAGCCAGGACGTTGCCCAGCGGGTGAACCTGTCGCCCGTGTCGTGCCTGCGCCGCATGAAGCGGCTGCGTGAGGCCGGGGTGGTGACGGCCGACGTGTCCGTGGTGGATCCGGCCGCGGTGGGGCGCGGCATCATGATGGTGGTGCTGGTGTCGCTGGAGAGCGAGCGCGCCGACAAGCTGGACGTGTTCAAGCGCGCCATGCTGGGCGCGCCCGAGGTCATGCAATGCCTGTCCGTCACGGGCGAAGTCGACTTTGTGCTGACGCTGACCATGGTCGACATGGCCGACTACGACACCTTTGCCCAACGCCATTTCTGGGGCAACCCCAACGTCAAGCGCTTCTCCACCCTGGTGGTGATGAACCCGGTGAAGAACACGCTGACGGTGCCGGTGACGACATCGGCTTGAGACCCGTCTAAGGCGCCAGCTCCACCAGCCGCGGCGAATCACCGCGCACCGTCGTTCATAGGCACGTAGGATGGGTGCAGCGCGCGCCGGCGCCCGCAAAAAATGCAACGCATATCGCGCGAAACCCATCAAGCAGCGGTGAATAGTCGGCCCATCCAGCCACAACGCAACCGCCGCGTGATGGGTTTCGCGCGATGGGCAGCGGGGTTCTTGCCTTCAATTTGGCGCGCTCCACCCATCCTACACAGTCGCGATCGGCGTCACCGGTGGGGCGGTCAGCATGAAATGATGCCGGCTATTGGTTTCAAGACATTCCGTCAGGTCCCGGTTGGCGCCGCGATTTGCGCGCGCCGCTCAATACGGCGTCCAACGCGGCGCCGGCGTCGTCCGACACGCTGCGCAGATGCAGATCGCGCTGCGGGAAGGCGATCTCGATATCGGCCTGCCGCAGCGCATCGACCATGCGCGCCATCATGTCGCTGCGGATGTTGATCCAGCTGTCGAAGTCATGGGTCCAGGCGCGGACGCTGAAATCCAGCGTGCTGGCGCCAAAGCCCATGAACAGCACCGTGGGCGCCGGTTCGGTGACGATGCCGGGCGTGTCGCGGGCCACGGCGTCCAGCACTTCTATCGCCCGGTTGGGCTCGGTGCCGTAGGCCAGGCCGATACTGACTTCGATGCGGCGACTGCGGTCCAGCAGGGTCCAGTTGGTGAGCTTGTCGGACAGCAGCGTGCCGTTGGGCACGATCACGTCCGCGCCTTCGAAAGTCTTGATGCGGGTGGCGCGCATGCCGATGTCGCGCACCTGCCCGGACGTGCCGCTGATCTCCACCACGTCGCCCGGCTGTATCGGCCGTTCAAACATCAGGATCAACCCGGACACGAAATTGTTCACCACCCCTTGCAGGCCGAAGCCGATGCCCACGCCCAGTGCGCCGAACACGATGGTCAACTGGCTGGTCTGAAAGCCCGCCGCCGACAGCGCGATGCCCAGGCCCAGCAGCAGCACCAGGTAGTACGACAGCGACGCGATGCTGTTGCCCACGCCGCGCGGCAACGCCATGCGGGTCAGCACTTCGTCGCGCAGGATCAGGCGGATGGTGCGCGCGGCCCAGAATGCAATCACCACTGAAATCAGGAAGAGCAGAACGTTGCCCAGGCTGATGGACACTTCGCCCACGGTCAGGGTGTAGGACAGCACCTGCGTGGTGAACGCATAGGTGGCGCGCAGGATGCGGAAGCGGTCCATGGCGTAGACCGCCCAGCCCACAACGGCGGCAACGGTCAAGAGGCGGATCAGCAACTGCACGAGCGGCGGCGCATGTTCGCGTGCCAGCCGGAAGCGCGCAATGCCTTGGCGCGCCAACATCACTTGCACCAGGGTGATGATGACGGTGACACCGGCGTAGAGCACCAGCCCGAAGTAGCCGCAACCGATGACGGCGCTGGTCAGCATTTCCGCCAGCGAGACATTGCCGACCAGATTGGCCGCCAGCGACACGCATAGCAACGCCACCGCAACCCAGGCGAGGCCGCGCAGCATGCCTGCCAGGCGGGTGGGGGCGGGGGACGACGTGGGGCGTCGGCCACGGCGCAGCAGCCACAGGATGGCGGACAGCGCCACCGCGGTCAGCGCCACGGTGGACAGGCGGTAGAACAAGGTGTTGGCCAGGAACAGGAAGCCCAGCCGTTCCGCCAGGAACAGGGCGGTGATTACATAAGGCCATAGATCCAGTTGCCGGCGCGCGGAGGGCGGCAGCAGACGCAGCACCGGCGCCGCCGCCAGCACCAGCGCCACTTGCTGCACCATCAGCGGTGCGTCGGGTTCCAGCGCCAGCACCGCCACCATCGACAGCAGCAACCAAGTGGACAAGGGGCGGCCCAGGACGCCCGCGGCGGTTTCGCTCATGACGCCCGCGCGGATGGCGTCGCGGCTCTTCCTGGCCAGCCACAGCAGAAACACCAGCAGCACGATCTGAATCACATGCAGGGCGCGTTGGTTGCCGCTGCCGGTGCCGCTGTAGTCGCGCGCGAAGCGGGCTTCGATGTCGATGCCGGTGCGCAGCAAGGCCATGGTGTCCTCGCTGGTGTCTTGCGTCTTGCCCAGATCCCAAAGCGGCGGGGAATCCACCCGCATCAGGCGCGCGTCGATATCGTTGATGGCTTCGGCCACGGCGCGATGGCCCGCCTTGATGCGTTCTTCGACGGCGTTGGCGCGTTGTTCAAGGCCGGCCTGTCGCGACAACGGACCGGACAGCGCCTGCGCGGCCGCGGTCAATTGCGCCAGCACGGCATCCACGCGGTCGGCCAGCGCGGGCGGCAGGCTGGCGGCGGAGGCTGAATTCTTGATGGCCTGCCAGGCATCGCGCCGCCTGAGCAGTTCGGCCGCATCGCTGGCGTACCAGGCGGTGGCCTGGCGCAGATCCGCCTGCCAGCGCGCCAGCCGGTGCGCATCAAAGACCCAATGCCGCTCCAGGCTCTCGACCCGCATGATGGGCAGGGTGCGCAGTTGGGCGGGCTGGAATTCGTAGAGCTTTTCGTCGGTGGATTTGGTGATCGCTTCCAGTGCCGGGCCAAGCGTGGCGTCGGGGTCGGCGGTGGCGACGCGCTGCAACACGGCTTCGGCGTAGCGCGTGTCGCTGTCGGCGCGCAGCGGAATGTCGCCCATCTGAATGGCGGCGGGCGTCGTGGGTGTTGTGGGGGGTGTGGCGGCCGGCGGGTCGGCCAGTGCAAGCCGTACCTGGGTCAGGCTCAGCAAGCCAAGGATCAATCCGAACAGGCAGGTAAGAAGTCGTGCTCGGACGCGCATGGGGCGGCTCCGTGGGGTACTGCGAACCGGGGGCTAAGCCACTCTAGCGCATCACCAGTCCGCCGTCCACGAACAGCACCTGGCCGGTCATGAAGCCGCTCCAGTCGGACGCCAGGAACAGCACCGGGCCGGCCACATCCTCGGGCCGGGCGATGCGCCGCAGCGGCGTCGCGGCAATCAAGGCGTCGCGGAACGACTCCTGAGTGCCGCCGCTGGCCTCGGTCGGGTAGACCAGGCCGGGCGCGACGCAATTGACCCGGATGCCGTAGGGGCCCAGTTCCGCCGCCAGGTTGCGGCTGAACGCCACGAGCGCGGCTTTGGCGGTGGTGTAGTCGTGATACGGCACGACGGGGTGCTCGACCAGGTTGCTGGCGATGTTGACGATGCAGCCCTGCGCGCGCAGCTTGAAGTGCGGCAGCGCGGCGTGGCAGACATTGAAGGCGGCGCCCACCGAGCCATCGAACTGCGACTGGTAGTGCTGCCACGAGAGGGCGTCGAAGGCGGTCCGCTGGCGGGGGTCGAAAGCGTATGGTCGAAAGGCGTTGTTGACCACCACATCCAGCCGGCCGGCGTCTTGCACGATGCCGTCCACCATGGCGCGCACCGCGTCCTGCGAGCCCACGTCGGCCTGCACGGCCCAGGCGTCGCCGCCCGCGGCCTGGCATTGCGCCACCACGGCCTCGGCCGCATCGGCATTGCTCAGATAGTTGACGACCACCGTTGCGCCTTCGCGCGCGAAACCGCGCGCGATCTCGGCACCGATGCCTCGGCTGGCGCCCGTTACCAGCACGACCTTGCCCGCGAATTTCTTTGATGTGTCCATCTCAGGCTTCCGGCAACAGGCGGGTATCGACCACGGCCGCCACGTTGATGGGATTTTCGATCAGGCCCAGCGCGCGGTAGGCGTCGGCTGCCTTTTGCAGCGAGTCCATGTCGAACGTGCCCAGTGGCCGGCCGCCGGAGGCGATCGACGCCGCATTGCGCAGCCGGATCACTTCCAGGCTGATGGCGCGGTCGGTGCCGTCGATGGCACGCTTGCCGGCCAGGGTGGCCGCTTCTTCCGGCTGCGCGATCATCCACGCGGCGCTATCGCGATACGCCTTCAAAAACGCCCGCAGCAGCGGTTGCTTTTGTTGGTAGACCGCTTCGCGCACCACGAAGAGGTCGCTGGACACGTTGAGATAGTCGCGCACTTCCATGACGTTGACCTCGCCCAGGCCGCGCCGCCGCCCCACGAGCAGGCCCGTGTCGGTCGCGGCGGTGGCGTCCACCTGGCCTTGCAGCAGCGGCGCGAAGTTCAGCACGCCGGTCACCACGATTTCCACGTCGGCTTCGGTCAGGCCAGCCTGGTGCAGCATCACCAGCAGATTCTGGCGCGTGCCGCTGGACAGGCTGTAGACGCCGATGCGCTTGCCCTTCAGGTCGGCGGGCCGCGTGATGTTGGCCGACTTCAGCGACACCACGTTGAACACGTTCTGCGGATAGATGTCGTAGATGGCGCGCAGCTTCTCGCCCTTGTCCAAGGCCATGAAGAACGAACCGGGGTCGGTGAAGGCCACGTCGGCCTGGCCGCTGAGTATGTTGCGGATGGCGTCGCCGCCGCCCGCGCCGGGCAGGTAAACCAGTTCCACACCCTGCGCCTTGAAGAAGCCCTTGTCGGGTTCTGCCAGCAGGTTGGTGATTTCACTGATGGGCTTGCTCCAGCCGGCCAGGGTGACCTTGCCGGATGCGGCGTTCTGGGCGCCCTGGGCGCGCGCGGCCAGTGGCGCCAGTGACACGGCGGCAAGGCTTGCGGCGGCCGTCAACAGGGCGCGGCGGGTCGGATGGGGAGGCATGGAAGGGGTCTCGAAGAGGGTCATGATTGATCGGCATAGGGGCGCAGCAGGCGCCGTTCCAGCAGCAGCGTGGCCTGATAGCCCAGCAGCCCGATGGCGGCGATGGCGGTCAGCGCGGCGAACATCAGGGGCGTGTCCATCATGCCTTGCGCGGCGATGATGACGGCGCCCAGCCCCCGGCTGGCGCCGATGAATTCGCCCACCACGGCGCCCACCAGCGCCAGCACCAGCGCCACGCGCAGCCCGGCCAGGATGCCAGGCAGGCCGGCGGGCAGCTTCAGGCGCAGCAAGGTCTGCGTGCGCGAGGCGCCCAGCATGCGGAACAGTTGCAGCCGGTTCGGGTCGACCTGCCGCAGGCTGGTCAGGGTGTTTTCCATCAAGGGAAAAAAGCAGATCAGCGCGGTCATGACCACGGTGGGCGCCATGCCGAAGCCGAACCACAGCACGAACAGCGGCGCGAGCGCCAGCTTGGGGACAACCTGGCTGACGATGACGTAGGGCTTGAGCACGCGGTCCAGCAAGGCGGATTCCGCCAGCGCCACGCCGATACCCAGCCCCGCCGCGCCGCCGATCGCCAGGCCCAGCAGCATCTCGGCAAGCGTTGCGCCGATGTGCGGCCAGAGGTAGCCGGTGGCCAGACTGGTCCACAACGTGCTCGCGACAGCGGATGGCGCCGGCAGCACCAGTGCCGATATCCCCACCTGCCGCACGGTGATTTCCCAGGCGGCCAGCAGCAAGACCAACAGGGCCAGGGCAAGCAGGCGGGGCTTGATCATGGTTTGGGGGGCGGCCTGGGGGATGGCTGGGTCGGCGGCTTCAGCGGCGGCTTTAGCAGCGGCTTTATTGGCGGCTTGGGTCGCCGCTTTGATGGCGGTGGGCTTCATGGGCGCGCCCCGTTCATGAACTCAAAAACTTCGGCGCAGGTCGCATTGAATGCCGCGCCATGGCGCATGGCTTGCGTGCGCGGCGCGGGCAGGTCCACGGGCAGGTCGGCCAGCATGCGGCCTTGATGCATCACCGCGACACGATCGCCCAGGTAGACGGCTTCGCTGATGTCATGGGTGACGAACAGCACGGTGGTATTGCGCAGTCGACACATGCGCAGCAGATCGTCTTGCAGCTCGCCGCGCGTGATGGCGTCGAGCGCGGCGAAAGGTTCGTCCAGCAACAGCAAGGCAGGTTCAAGGATCAGCGCCCGCGCCAGCGCCACGCGGCTTTGCTGGCCACCGGATAGTTGGCGGGGATAGTGGTGTGCATGATCGGAAAGGCCCAGCATGGTCAAGAGGCCATGTGCGCGATCAACGTCTGCAGGCAGCGGCCGGCGTTGCAGCGACACGGGCAGCAGCACGTTGTCGATCACGTGCCGCCAATCCAGCAGCGTGGGCGCTTGAAACACATAACCCAGTTGCGGTCCAGGCGCGGCAGGCGTGCCGTCATACAGCACGACGCGGCCGGACTGCGGCTTGAGCAGGCCGGCCGCAAGTTTAAGCAGCGTGGTCTTGCCGCAGCCGCTGCGACCGACCAGGCAATGAAAGCCGCCAACGTCCAGGCGCCAATCGATGCCATTCACAATGGGCGGCCGGCCAGGGTAGGTGTAGACCACCTGCTGGATGTCCAGGAAAGGCAGGGCCCGGTCCGCGTTCATGGCTCGTAGCGCGCGTAAGGGTCCGCGGCGGATTCGGCCGACTGTTCAATCTCCGCCATGCGAACCAGATCCAACAGGTTGAAGCGGCCGTCGTGATGCCAGCCGGCTTCGGGCACGCTCATCGCGCCGATGGCGCTGATGCGGGTGACGCCCGCCGCGCCCAGTTGATCGGCCAGACGGTAGAGTTCTTCGGGCGAGGCGGCCACGCCAGCCGTTTGCAGATAGCGGCTGTGCGCGGCTACCAACGGCGCCACGTCATCCAGCGTGTCGATGCCGGCCACCACGATGCTGCGTTGCAGGGCCGTGGGCGCAAGCGGCGCGGCGGCGTCGGTGTACGAGACGCTCCATGCCGCGTCGGGGTCGCCGATCAGCGCGTTGGCGCCGCTGGCCGGCAACTGCCATTCGATGCTCTGCCTCCACTTCGCAACCGCGGCGGACTCCGCCAGATCCAGCGCACGGCGCGGAAAGCGCTGTTGCAGATTCGAGAGCTCGCCTGCCAGATATGCGGCGAAGTCGCGCGGTGAAACCTGGCCGCCGCGCTGCACATAGAAAACCTGCGGCGAATAACAACCCTGCTGGTCGTAACGCATCACATCCCAGGCCGCGCGGCGTGCAAGGGCGGGCGCCTTCTGCGCATCCAGCGCGGTTGCGCTGACCACGCCAAACCCCAGCTTGTGCCCATGCGCCAGCAAGCGCGTCGTGACCGGCAGGCGGCGCTGGATGGCATGCAGCGCGTCGTTGCCGCCATAAGCCACCACCGTGTCCGCCTGCGCGTAGAGCGCGGCGGCGTCTTCATCACCCGCGCCGCGCCACCACACCACGGCCAGGCAGTCGGCCAGCGGCGGGTGCACCTCTGCCAGCAGGCGCGCGAACCAGCCGGCAAACAGCGGCTCGGCGCTGGGCAGCTTGCCGACATTGCCCGCCTTCACGAGCAGCCCGCAGACCAGACTCCACAGCGCCAGCGCGGGCACGTTGCCGGCCCAACTATGCACCAGCAATTGCGGGCCGTAGGCGCGCACCGCGCCGCCCTTGGGTACCGGTTGAAAACCGTCCAGCACCTTGGGGTTGGCGAAGTCCTCGGCCACAAAGCGATGCAGTTGCGGCGCGCGGAACGTCTTGAAAAAGCCGGTGAGACCCAGCCGCACCATCTGCGCGTCGTAGCCGCTGACAATCGGCAGCAGCGCGTCGGCTTGCTGACGGTAAGGGTCGTTGGGGTCAAGCAGCCGGGCGATGGCGCGGTCGATGATGTCGATGATTTCCGACACCGTCATCGTTTTCAGATGCCGCGCGCTGGCCTGTTGGACGCGCTGGGCCAGCGCCTCCATCTGCGAGGCGGTCAGCACCGGCACGGCGACCTCGACGCGCTGGCCGTCCTGCTCGAACGGCAGCGTCTGCCATTGGACGTCGGCCGAAGCCAGCCCCGGCAGATAGCCCGCTTCGACCCGTTGCACGTTCATGGCCGCGTCGACTGAATGAATTCTTCAACCGCGAGCGAGCAGCCCTTGGCCTGTGCGCCCTCGGCGCGGCCCAGCAGCAGGAAGCCGCCGTCGGCGGGTTCGCCCACGTCTTCGGTGAGGATGGTGCTGACCGAATTGAAGTTGCCCAGGTCGCAATGCGCCAGGATGCCGCGTTCGCCAGCCGGCACCGTGCGCCCCGTGGCCGGGTCCACCAGACGCGAGCGAATCCAGTGCGGCCCCGATTTCACGGACGGCACCGTGGCGTTGCCGCCGTCATAGAACTGCGTGCTGAGTTCGGTCATGCCGTACATGTTGATGCACAGCGCACGCGGCACGCCCAGCAGGTCCGACAGTTCAGAATAGAACGTGTCCAGCGGCAATTCGCGCGACTGGCCCTTGTAGCCGCCGGTATCCAGGATGCGGCTGCCCGGCGGCAGGCGGAACGTTCGGCCTTCCTTGCGCAGCGCGTCGATCACATGCACGAAGCTGAAGCTGGCGCCCAGCAGCGCGTAGGGCTCGCCATCGCGCTCGGCGTCTTCCAGGCGGCGCCACAAGCCATCAAGATCAATGCCCTGCGGCGACATGAAGTAGCGGCTGTCGTCGGTGCCAAACGCGGTCTTGGCCAGCGCCAGATAATGCGCCAGCGACGAATTCGGCATCGCGACTTCGTCCGGGAACAGGATGCCCATCGGCAAGCGCGGCGTGCCGCGCATGACGCGGGCGGCGAAGTTGCGCGTCATGGACAGGTCGTAGACGTCCAGATGCGGGTGGAAGTGGCGCCCGCGCATATCGGCGCGCGTCGTGCCGCTGGTCATGAAGACGCGCTCATCGGGGCGGGCGGGTTCACAGCGCAGTTCCATCGCCTTGAAGGCGTCGATGGGCACGGCGGGAATGTCGCTCCAGGTCTTCACATTGCGCACCGTCGCGCCCCGGCGCTGGCAGAAGCTGCGGTAGGGGGCATTGGCGCCATACTGATACGCAAACAGCCGCAGCGCGAGCTGATCAAACTGCGCGTCGGAGCAGCCGTCCTGGGCAATGAATTCGAGGAGTTCCGCGACGGGCGGGGCGGCGTTGTTCATGGGCGTTCGTTGATTCCAATACAGGGAAGCTCCGAAGCCCGCCCGCGCAAGCGGCGCAAAGGCGCGGCAGGGCGAATGCTCTTCTTACGCCGGCATGAACCGGGTCAAGTTCGCGGGTTTGATTCTCAGCACTGGCGTGCACCCCGGAGCAAAGGCAATGTTAACCCGCTCTAGGGTTCGTCGCTCAGGTCGAATCCTTGCTGGCCGTCCTGTCGGAAGGCTGCGGGGTCATAACCGCTGGCCAGCACTATGGACCGGACTTGGCATGCGCCCGCATCACGGAGCCGTTCGCAGTATTTGTGCAACGACGATGCGTCCTCCGTAAGGACAAAGGGGATGCGTTCATGAGACGCCTGGGCGACCAATTTGATGTCATCACGTGCGACCGCGCGCGCCGTGTCGTCATTTCGTGGGCCTAGTGCATTCCATAGTTGGGCGGCTCGCTGCCCGTGCGGAATGTTGAATGGCAAATGACGGAACTTTTGCAGCGGCAGATCAGTGATGGGCTGCTTAATGCCGAACTCCGCGGCGACAACAGCCGAAAAGTAGATCGGCAAAGACTCGTCGAGCATCTGTCGAAAATACTTGGTGGCGGTTTGATGGTTAGGGCGAGTCGCGTCGACGAGCGAGATCAGATAGCTGGTGTCCAGCAGTACCGCTGCCGTCATGAGTCGTCGCTCCGCAGTGATTCGACCCATCGCGTGGCGTCGGGTACGTCCGCCCAGGCGGCGGTGCCTTTGCGTACCATCTGCTGGAATTCGTCTTCGTCGTAGGCAGGGTGGTGCACCTCGAACGAACGCAGATTCAAATTGCGCAGTTCGCCAGTTCGCAAATTCTCTTCAGCCGTCACGTGCAGCAAGGCCGGACGATAGAGACGGTTTTCGCTCTCTTGCGCGAGCAATTGTTGAGTGGCGGCTACGGTGAGCGACTTGCCGTTTTCAAGCACAAGATGAACATTTGCCTTGGTCTTGCCGCCCCAGTCGACGATTTTTCCGTGCAGGTACTTTTCAACCGTTACCCAGATATCGACCGATTGTTTGAAGTCTGATTGCGCATTGATGATCGTGAGAGGGCGCCGGGCGGTGTCCTCAAGCGCGTAAACGCGGTGAGGGTTGTTACGGGCCTGAGCTTGCCAACGCTCAATGATGGCCGCTCGCCTGGGGTCGATGGCGTCGAGAGAGTTGGGCGCGGCCAGACGTTCCACATCCGCCCAGAGCATCGAAGCCGCCAACAACCCCTCGGCGACGAAAATCAGAGACCCTTCCTCTATTGACACCAGCACTTCGGCAGGGTTGACCTCTCGGGTTGATCCCTGCAGGAAGTCGCTGACTTCTTTCTGAAATTCGCCAAGCAAACTCAGCGGAACAGCCTTCGGCCCCACATCAACGCCATTGATGCGGTCGCGGAGAGCGAAGCGAAGATTGTCGGCGGGTTTCATAGCGACGATTGTAGACCTCGTCCCTAGGTATTTTGCGGGTCTGTAATATTTTGCAAGCCGGGTGCCGCGCGGGCGCCGGCGTAGCGCTGCCCGCCCTGGGGGGCGCTAATCTTGTCACGGTGACAAGATTCAGGCTCAAAACCTATCATCTGACAAGATTTCGATAAGATTAGGCCGCGATGATAAGAAAGGCGTCGTAAGAAAGAAGGGCAGCGAAACAGGGCAGCGCCAAACGCAAAAAGCCCCGCCAAGGCGGGGCTCAATGCTTGAATCTTTGGTGGCCTGGGGCGGAATCGAACCACCGACACAAGGATTTTCAATCCTCTGCTCTACCGACTGAGCTACCAGGCCAAC
>RCUJ01000963.1_pt1 | contig 16104 bp, 21 predicted proteins | sample 2166321 | NCBI WGS metagenome assembly RCUJ01 (sample SAMN09932808, study PRJNA488358) | compost metagenome | feature: garden; material: soil; isolation source: compost soil in an enriched community after 118 h of incubation | place: Germany: Experimental Botanical Garden Goettingen | collected... | reverse complement strand
ACGCCCATACTCGACTGCCGACCTAGCCCTAGCCTACGAACTAAGCCAGGAAGGAATCCAATGGAAACGCATTGCCCAGGGTTTGGGCGGATCGGCTGCCGAACTAATGGACGCTGTAAAGAATGCAAAACGGGATGGCCTAAAAGGTTTCGATGCGCGATCACCCATTCCTAAGGACATTCTGCATTGTAGTTCCGAATGCAAGAGGACTTCCCGTCTTAGTTGGAGCTCTATTGCCGAATACTTCGGACAAGACGCAAGGCAACTACGAAAGGCAGTGTTTGATTATCGCTACAGGTTGAAGCATGCAATATGACCAAGGGAAACGAGACTACGCATCAGGATTCCCAATTACGCACCGTACTAGCACGGCATGGCTTTCTGGATGGCTCGATGCCATGCTCGCAGATAGAGTGCTTGTGCGATCACAAACTAACCGGCAGCGGCGCAGTGTTCTTCCAGTCGATGGGGATTCTGCGGTGCGCTAACTGTTCTGGATATCAGGTCATACGGAGGCCGATATGCAATTGATCAAGCTTAAAATCATCAACAACGCGGTGGACGTTATCGAGATCACTGCGAACTTCGCAGCTCAGGGTTTCGATTTATCAGTAGACGCTACAGGCCCTGTCGCCACCATCGTAGCCAAACGCTACTTTGATGGCGAACCGGAAATTGAGGATGAGGTTGGCCCGACTATAAATTAGTCAGGCGCAAACCCATCATCGTCAGCGTACACGCGCGCAAACCCATCATCATCAGCATACACACGCACGTCATAATTCACCGCCGACACACTAGCCCCGGTGCTGCCACTGGGGCTAATGTCCGTGATAAGTACCGGATAGCTAAACGAGGCGACAGGGCCGAACAGCAAGTGTGGTGGCTCAACGTCCCAGCTTGTATCCGGAACGAAATCCAGACCAGTGATCGACAGATGGGTATCATCGATCCGGGTCGCTACATAAGGACCAGACAGCGTTCCATCAGTCCTGCGCACGGCAACCATATGCGTACCGCCAGCCGACCAGTCAAACGGCTCGCTAGACTCGATCACGCCGGCCGAATAGCTAAGCATGATCGCGCTTTGTCCGTAGCCCGGCACGTCGTCCCCCAGCGCGCAGAACGAAAGGTAACGACTGTTCAGCGCATCTAGCTCGGTGTCAAAGCTGAACGTCTTCCTGCGATACTTCTGACTACGACGCTGACGCATACCGATTCGCCAAGCACGGTCACGATTAGTCACGCCAGTAGCCTGGATCTTCTCTACTCGCGTTCCTAGATCGCCAGGAAGACGGCATTCAACCGTTTCAACCTGCCAAGTAACCTCGTCCACATACTCCACGTCTACGCCATCGAAGTCATCGGCAGTGAACGATGTGAACTCCCTCCTAAGCGGGCTGGCCATGTTCTGAGGCGTATACATATGCTCAAACGTGGTGCGAATCTCATCGCGTACCGGGCGAATCTTGCCTCGATCAATGGTCAGGTCTGCGAATCCGCAGGTTAGCGCGTCCACAATTGCAGATTTAACGGTCTCGCTACCATCGATGGTGGCGTCGAAGAAGTCACCTCGCGCCTTCCAGATATCGTCCAGTCTGTCCAATTCGTCAAGATCAATGTCGTCGTCTGTGTAGCCGACCGATTTGCAGATGTATCGAACGAATGGAGCGATATCTCGTGTCGGAGCCTCGCCAGCCTCCGCGCCAGAAATTCGGATTGGTAGGATACGGGTAGGCTCAACCGATACCAGTTGCTCAGACTCCGTAGCAAGCCTGTTTCCTCCACGAACGCGAAGGGTTAGCGTGGTTACGTCAGCATATGAAGTGGGCGCGACCAGTCTTGAGCGCAGGCCGTACCATTGCACGGCGTCCGATACCTGGGCCGAGGCGCTATCCAGAGTGATCCGGCGCATACGGCACTCGGGCCGGAAGCTTGATCCAAGGTTAACGACCTCAGTGAAACCGATTTGATCTACAGAGCCACCGTTATAGGTCTTGTTCACGGCTGTCCACGCGCCGCCGATTGCGATATCCCGATACTCAAAAGAAACCGTGACAGGGAACGCAACCGGATTGTTGTACTTGTTGATCTGGAATAGGCCTTGAGGGAATAGCACGTCGAACTCAAGCTGGTTCGTAACCTCGCCTTCCGGACAGGCAGGATAAGGGCCGGCCCAATTCTCTTCGCCAGTGGCATCATCGACCGATATGGTGGAGGTAGTAGAGGTCAGAGTAGCAAAACCAGGCCATCCACCATCTACTGCACCGGTATCAGTCAGCCGGTCCAGCGTGATCGTGCTACTAGTTACCGTCAGGATTTCGTAGTTCATCCCGCGATAGCTGATACCCATGTTTACAGTCCCTGCACCAGTCAGGCCGGTGGCGGGAGACCCGTCCGCATAGTTAAGCTGTAGCGTGCCTGCCGTCTGGCTGAAAATGATGTAGTCGCCAGCGTTGTCGCCAGTGATCTCGATCAGGGCGCCGTTAGGCAGGCCAAGTGCGCTAATGGATCCGTTGATAACGTCACGGCCACCAGTACCGGTGCCATCGCTAATAGTGTACGGATAGCGCACATCAATGCGCAGGATGATTCCAGCAACCCAGTTAGCCGGAAATGAACCAGCGCCAGTCGGGATAGTTACTGATGTTCCGCTGTAATTGGCAGAGGTGAACTCTGCGTTTTTTGTATAGGCCGCAATAGACCGAAGGTCCAAGCCAGCCGTACCGGTCGAAGTCGCGCCAACCTCCGGAGCGGTATGCCACCAAATAGCAGCAGGGTCTGATGCGAGAGTTTGCTGAGCTGAATTCGGCGTTTTGCGTGAACGCTGAAACAGAACGCAGATCTAGGCCTGCCGTTCCTGTAGACGTCGCCCCCACCTCTGGCGCGGTATGCCACCAGATGGCAGCAGGATCAGCAGCAAGGCTAGCGCCAGGCTGATATATGTTAAGGATGGCATCTGAACCAAGGGATGGAACTGTTGTGTCGCCAATCTTAACCAGAGCGGTAGGTAGGTCGAACTTTCCGACGCCGACGCAAAGCAGCATGTCTACCCACTGCTCTTTTTGGTCAACGAAATATCGCCGCAGCGGGATCAGATAGTCAGGGTAAACGAGGTGCCGACCAGCAATCTCCCGGATCGGGCTATTGATTTTGACTCTATTGCCCTTCGCGGCAGATAAACCGATATCCTCGCCGGAGGTCGATGCCCCCTCTCGCGCTTTGGGTATCTTGGGCGTAAGGATCGCTGTAATTGCAGTCAGCGCCGCGCCAATCGTAACGGCAGCAATGATCAGTTCTGCGCCCTTTGGCTCAACATAGATGCAAACGTGATCGCCAGGAGAGAACCAGCAGGACGCATATTCATCATGCTGAACAATGCAGCTATTAACGGTAACGCTAATAAGCTTGCACTTTTCATGGGTATAGCTTGGAATAGTTTCAGTCAGCCACTTTTCTACAGTCATCCGCCGATTGGTCTGATGAGTTTCGATGGGCGCGCCATCAATCTTGGATGGGTAAATCTCGATTGGCATCTGCTTCGTCTCGATCTCTGTAGTAGATCACCCGCAGATACGGGGCCTCGAAATCCTTGACCGAACGGATTCTGGCCCCGGACTTAGGGTTAATTTCCAATACGCATAGTCTACCATCTAGCTCCAGAACAACTCCGACGTGGACCATTAGCGATCCACGGAATACAGCAGCAATGGCGCCCGGTTCCGGTTTGCATTCATCCATGCTTGCGGCTTCCGCTTTGTATGCGCGCGTGAATAGACGCGGCATGGTGTTTCGGACGTGTGCCCAGCTTGGCAGGAGGCGTTTGCCTAGATGAACGTGGCGGGCTTCTCTGGCGACCGCCCAGCAGTCATACCAATAGGCGCCGTCCTCGAATTCTCCGCGAGCGCCATCCCGGTACTTAGCCTTGAGGTAATGTTCTGTCCAGTGCGTCACAAATATTTCAATCCAGGAGCAAAATTGATCGTATACAGTCGACGAGGCCACTTTGTATTGATGGCGTCAAAGAACCCGGCATTGATTTGCACGGTGCTCATTTCCATCTGGCCGCCCTGCACAACGTAATGATATGGCGCTTCAGCTGGGGCGCTCTTGTCCGATGCAAGATAATGCCTAAACGTCATGTTAACGCGCGCGCCAGCCTCGATGGCCTGGTCGATCTTCTGCTGTGCCTCGCCAGTGACGTTATCAATAGCGAAGGACAGAGTTTGTCCGCCGCTGTTTGTCTTCTTAGGCAAAGACACATCAATGCCGGCTGCAAGGAATGTCAGGGTTCGCGCATCCTCCGTGATGCACGTTTGATCCTCAAAGCCGTTGCAGATCAGCACAGGATCCGACCATGCGTCGCAGGTCAGCTCCAGCGTCGAGATGATCACGTCGGGGCCGGCGCTGGCATAAACCTGTTCAAGGACGGTCATAGCAGGGTGCTCGCGGCTTCGCGGAACACCTTGGTGGTTAACACACGACCGCCGTCAGCCATATTGAACGGAATCCCCGTCGCAAGAGTGATGGTGTTGCCGACGATGTTGCTGATCTTGTTGCCCGTGGTGATGGTGGATTGGTAGATAGGGGATCGGCCCGAGGCAGTGGCGCCCTTGAAGAACATGTAATCGCCGACGGCCATGCCTGTAGCATTGGCAACTACAATGCTAGTGGCGCCGGCCGCATAGCCGCCGACGTTGTTGATCGTGCTGAAGGTCTGGTCCCCCGTGAACCAATGCCCGGTAGCGAAGTTGGCCGCATCGGATATGCGCTGGCGCGGTACCCGCATGGCGCCCTCGAATACTTGGTTGTTTCGCGTGGTAAAACGTAGGCCGGTCGCGGTGTCCTTAGTATTAAACGACCTGGCGGAACCATCGCCATGCTTGAACAGAACCTCACCAAGAGTGAGCGAGCCAGCGCCTACGAAGTCTAGCAGGTAGATTCGGATAGTGATCGACTGGGTGGACGGGTTATTAAATCCGAACGTGATCCGGCGCTTGCCGCTCGGCCCAATACGGATAGAATTTTTGGCGAAGATCACAGCGCTCGCAGCATCACGGGCATCAATGTTGATTCGCCCATTACCCGTTGCCTCTATATCGAAGTCCATATGGACCATGCCCGCAGGGCATGACGTGTCTACGAAGGAGAACGGAGCTAGCGGGGTGATATTGGTATAGTCAACTTTGATGCCATTCCGACCATCGTAGTCTAGGTCGACAAGAGTCAGGCCTGATCCAGTACCTAAGTTGTTTACAGTCCAGCCAGGGGAAGCAAATAGAGCAGAACTTGCGATAGTTGACAGCCGGTCAAAGTCGCTTTTCTTTGCCCCATTCTGCCAGAACTGCGCATTGGTGTTGAACACCCTGTGGACGAAAGGCTCATTTACTTCCATAAGCCCCTGATCAATCGGGATCACTGCATGTAACGACGCCGCCGTGTCAGTGCTTTCGATCTTGTTGAACGCGCTGCTGACGTTGTTATAGGGAGTGATCCAGCGGATTGCAACAGGCCGTGCATACAACGCAAAAAAGTTATTCTCGAAACTCAGCCCGTCAAATATCGTCGTAGACGAATCGAAGTTCTGGACAATAATCGCTTGGCTTCCGTTAGAGCCTTCAAAGTTGCAGTTATGAATCCTGGCTTTTATCGCAGCGTTACCTCTGTCGGACGTAAGGTAAGATGTCTTCCCTATGTCTTCTGGCCGCACAGCCTGCCAACCGATGCGCATATCAGTGTAGTTTACAGGATCGCTGAACCCATTCAGGGAGACAAACATACAAGTGTCGAACGTAGGGCGCGGGGAACTGACCCGGCATCCAGTTAGTTTGTTATACACAAACCACACGCCCTGTAAATCAATGCCGTCTGCTTGATCTCCGTACAGGTTAAGGCCGGTTCCGGCATAACCTGTCCAGACCTTGTTAATCTTCCCACCCTCGCTGTGTACTCCGATGTCAATGTTCGTGTCGAATCCTGCAAGATACAGGTTCTCCATGACCCATTGATTTTGTGCCATCTCTAAATGGATGCCGACTGATCCGGTGACCGGCTCAACGATGGCACCATGCCTCGCTGTAATCTCCATATCACGGAATACGACCCCGTATTGAAACTGATTAGGAGTTGGTTGCTCGTTAGTGAACATATGCCCAGTGGTCCCGGTCCAGCGGAATGTCGTACCGCGCAGACCGTCCCCCCTTAAACTGAACCCACGGATAGGGCCCGTCCAGAAGTTCGTGCTTGCATCTATGTCGTAAACGCCGCTCGGAACATAGATGCCGCCGCCAGTTGGCTTGATTGCATCGAATGCATCCTGAATGTTATCGGTTACAACGATACCGCCAGTCCTGGCTTTGATATCCGCGTGCAGGTTGGCTGGGATGAAACGGAACAGTGAAATCTCATCACCGTTGATGATATCGGAGACGGTCTTGAGGTAGGCGGGCGCGCGCGGGTCGGCATAGCCGATCATGGCGGCACCCTCGGCGGGGTCCGTGTCGTCTGCCAGTTGCTGCCGCAAAGCTTGGTCTTCGCGAATCACCAACAACGGCTCATCGGTCGCCCAAGTACCTGACAAGATAACAGGGAATGTCGATGGTAATTTGATGCTGTAAAGAATCCCAGCGCGTTCGATCAATTGGGTGGGCCGGTCCACTTGCAGGGGCACGCCATCGACGTAGGCGAGGACCGGTGTCTCGAAACCGGAACCCTCTAGAAAATCGGTAAAATCGTTCTCCATTCCGCGCCAAGACTTGCGCGGATGCCCGAGGCGGTCTGTATATACGTTTTCCGGACCGTTGACTAGGTTGTCCAAGTTCTCGGCGTTGTCGTAAAGGTCTTTAATTGCGGTTGATGGCACCGGATTACCGGTCGCGTAGGTGGTCATGCTTCAGGCCACTCCCTATTCATGGCGAGATCGAAAATATCTGAGTTAAGAATAACATCGGGGAATATCTCGGCCCATTCTGGCGGCAGTGTTTCGCGAGCGCGTAGCTCTACGGAAGCAGAGAATGTCCAAAATGAAACGCCAGAGCGGTAAGGACCGGTTGGCGTTTCTACAAATCTTGCATCTTGAGCAAACTTCCCCTCGGGAGAAGTAAGGACAATCGAGAACCATTCTCCACCAACTAGTTTGCGCCATGCCGTGAAAAGTTGCGCCTGCCCCTGAGTTTTGCAATGAAATGTCCACTGCGTATAATCAGGAACGCTAGTAAACGGAACTCTCTGCCTGGCACGACCAGATTGCATCGGCGTGCGCAGAATGTTGTTCTCAGGACGGAATCCATATCCCTCCCGCAGAGGATGCGGCAAACCTGCTGGATATTGGATAGTCATCTGCCCACCGGCTTAGTCCCGAATTTCTGCGAAAACGCTTTTTGCGTCTTGCCATCATTCATTAAGTCACTGACGATTATATCAATAACTTGCTGGTCCTCTGTCTGGCGAGTCTGCGTCTGGACTTGTGCGCCGGAGGTTTGATTGATGACGTTAACCTGTACGTTCGCGCCGCCGCCTTTGGTTGCATCGCGATTGGAAACAACCTCTCCGCGACGGTTTGGCAGCATGAACTGTTGCCCGTTGCTGGCGTTGAATACCTCAGGGTCGCCGGTTTCGTTGATGCGGTACACGCCATTAGCGGCTACTGGACCGCCATATTGGCGCCCGCCGAATAGGCCAAGCGCGGTCGGAATTGCGCTTGCGAGGGCTGCCAGGCCTGACGCGGCAGCACCGCCGAACGAAGCGATAGAGGCAGCAGCAGCAGCTGGGGCATAGGATGCTGTCAGCGCTGCACCAGTAGCAGCGCCAGTAGCAGCAGCCGCAGCCTGCTGGGTCTGGCCCATCACGAAGTTCTTGAGCTGCTCAACGCCAAGCTGAACCAGTGCGCCAACAGCCTCGTTCAGGATTGAGGTAGCCAGGCTGCGGATGGCATCCTCGCCATTGCTTGCGCCGGTTACTAGGCCTACTAGGGCATTAGTCGCGCCCTGCTGAAGCTGATCCAGACTCGCCAGCAGAAGTTCGTTAGCGACCGACTGACGGCGGAAGTTCTCCTCTTGGAGGATCTTCATTTGCTCGTCGTGCGCCATCTCTGCCTGAGCCTTCAAGTCAAGATACCGCTGATCCTCAATGAGCTTGGCCTCATTGAGCATCTTGAGGTTGGCGATTTGTTGGGCAAAGCGCTGCTGCTCGCCAGCTATTGGGTCTTCTTGGCCGAGGATGGTTTGTTGTTGTTCAGCGCGTTCGCGAGCTTCCTTTCGGGCTTTTTGCTCGGCCTTTACGATAAGTTCTTCGCGTTTTTTGGCTTCCCTCTTAGCCTTTTCTTCTGCACGCTTTCTGGCCTTAGCCTCCGCCGGGCTTTCCGTATCTCCGCCATCTCCCCCGCTCCCGCCGCGCGCAAATCCCGCCAGAACATCTCCCCCGCGTGCAGCACTCAATTCGTCATAAGTACGGCGCAGCTCATCTGCCGCCGCAGTTTGCCTGGAAAATGAATTAAGAGCGGCGTCGCGTTCGGCCAAGATATCGGTGAGGCTTGATTCGCGCGCTGAGTTAACGCCTGCAAGCTCAGATTCCAGGCGAGCGCCTACGCCCTCGAATGTGTCATCGCTGAATATGGCGTTAATGCCATCATTGAACGCGCGAGCGTAGGCAGTGACTTTATCGAATCCAGCCAGAACCTCGACGGTCATGATCTGGATGAAGGCGCGGACGTTCTCCGGAAAATCCTTAAACGTGTTTATCATGGTTTGCACGTTATTTTGTAACAGTGCATCCCAACGGCCCGTCTCATCAGTGAAAAGGTCAGAGATGATGGCTAGGGTCTGACCAATATCTGATCCCCAGCCATCGAATTTACTTCCAATCGCGTCTAGATAGCCCTCCAGTTGACCACTGGCAAGCTGGGCATTCAATTCGTCTAGCGCTTCTGTAGCTAGGCGAACTGATGATTCCAGAATGTCACCCAAGCCAGCATCAGAGATATTTCGGAAAAGCGCATCCCAGCTATCGCCAAGGTTTGCTATGGCGCCATCCAGGGTTTTCATTCGCTCGGCCATTGCGCCAGCGAATTCGTTCTGCCCCAGGGCTATCAAATAGCCTTCGATCTCGGCCGCATTGTTCTTTACGGTGGTCGTAACCCCACGGAAAGTCAGGCTAACATTGTCACCTTCTTTCTTGGCGCGAATACCGAATTCTTTAAGTCGCTCGAATTCTCCGGTAGCAGCATCGGCTACGGCCTCGATCATTTGATTGAGGTCTTTGCCAAGAGCCGATGCAGTGTTGCCGTAGCTTTGCAGCGCCGCCTCAGACGGGGTGAGACCAAGGTTCACCAGCTTGGTGAACCCGTCCACCGCTTGCGCCAGGTCATATGGAGTATCGGCAGCAAAGGCAGATAGCGCATCGAATGCAATCTTGGCATTCTTAGCGCTTCCCGTCGCAGTAATAAGCCCCGCGTTCAAAATGTCGAATTGGCGCTGAACGTCCACCAGCTTGCGGAGCGCGGCCATAGCCGAAGCTACGCCAAGAAGAGGGGCAATAACATTCTTAAGGCCAGCCGCGAACCCCGAGAATCCTCCGTTCGCGCGCTTAATGCTGTCACTTAGGGATTTTGCGTCCTTGTCGGTGCGATCAAATCCTTTTTGAAGGATTTCGAGCTGGATATTGACCTGCTTCGTGCCCGATACGAGTTCGCGCGTTTCGATATCGACCTGGTAGATCACGGAACCGGCGTTCTCAGTTGCCACGCTTCAAAGCCTCCCGCCGCGCCTGCACTTCTGCAAACCAGCTCATAGTCTTATCGTATTCCGCCTCGGTGGGCGGCCCGGATTTGGTCGGCGGATACTTGGCGCGCATGGCTCCGACAAAGCTGGTCATGGTCATATTCCAGGCTTCGGCTTCGGACACGCCAAGATGCGCAACGGCGGTCGCCACATGATCGCGGGCGTTGAATTCGTCGGAATAGTCGCCCTTGCCGCTGGATTCGATTTTGACTGCGCCGACGATGCCATGCTTGAGCAGGGAGCGCGCAATAGGCAGGAAGTCATCCATGGGCATGGCGCCCGGCCTGTAGCTGTTCAGGCGCTCGCCAGTCGTGCCGATCACGTCGCTAATGTCTTCGGATGCACACGCCGAGATCACGTCATAGGCAGCCCAGAAGACAGCTTGCCGGTAGCGCTTGATCGACTCGACCGGGAAATACGGATTCACGGGCGGCGCAGAATGCAGCAGGCCGAACAGCTGCACGATTTCCTTGGGCGAGCCTAGGGACGCCATCGCCGCAAGGCTGGGGCGAAGGATCACGTCACGCTCAGCGGTGCTGATGCCGATCTCGCCAATGGTTGTTAGGGGGGCTGGCATGGGGGCGCCTGGATAAAATTGGGGTGATCTATTGTATCAGGCGACAGACGGTGTTGACGGATGCGAGATCCAGCGATATGGTTAAGTCAACACCAACCAGACACAGAGGGAGCAGAAATGAATAGCGTCGGATTCATAACACGGAAAGCCGCTCAAGAATTCGCCGACTGCATGCCTTCTGACCTTTACGGAGTTCTGGTTGAAAGAGATCCCGATGGAATCTACCGCGTCAAATACTGGCGCATCTATTAACCACAACCAAGGAGAAGCGCCATGGACCTCGTGACCATCGCCATAGTTCTGATGATTCTGCTCTAAACAAAAAGCCCGGCACTAGACCGGGCTTTGTTTTTCTTCACCGTGCGTTACAGCTCAACAATCCAAGCAAACACATCAGCGCCGCCACCAGTAACGGCAATGGTGCCATTCAGGAATGCGCGAATCTTGCTCAGGAGGACGCAGTGAATCTGACCAGCCGGAACGGTGATGGTGTAACCCGGAGCGACGTTGATGGTCGCGCCGATCACGCCCGGATCAATGGTGGTGCCGTCTGCGCCATCCACAACGATTGCGGCAGGTGATGCGCTATCGTTCTTGATGAACAGAACCTGCTTGGCCGATTGCTTATAGACGAAGGTATCCGCGCCAGTGGTAAGGGTTGGCGATACAACAAACGAGCCCACGTTATTGGCGGGCAGTACAGTAGCGATAGTGGCCATTACGGGGTATCCTCGATGATTACGCCGAAGTCGGATGCGGTGGTGGACGCTTCAAGGCTGAAGGTCACAACATCGTCGTAGGTGGCCGAACGGCTGAAGGTGGAGATGATCATGAAGCTGGTAATGGTCACGTCCGGGAAGGTGAAGCGGAACCATGCTACCGGCTGCGGATCTTCGAAGGTATGCTTATACAGCGCGGTCTGGTTGCTCAGTACGCCATCCGCGCGCTTGGCCACGCCATCGCCGGAGAAGCTGAAAGTCTTGTAGGTGACAAGGTTCTCGCGGAAGCTGCCAACCGAGTCATCAGCGGTCGCATCCACGGTATCCATCTCAAGGTTCACTTCTTTGCCACGAAGCGCACCAATCGGCAGGAAAGACAGAGTGCCAGGATCAATGTCGCCGCAAGCGAGGGCAAACTCGACCACGACCTCCCGGCCTACATATTTGGTAGTGTCGCAATTAAGGGCCATTCGCGGCGCCTCCTGGTTAGTAAGTCAGTTCGAAATTCTGTTCATAAAAAGGGCGATTCACATCCGTAAAGAACGGACCTTGAATCCCACCAAGCGGCCGAATTGCAGCAATACAGTTATTGCCCGGCACGCTTAAAGCTGCGGACATTATATCATGGGTCATTTTTTCGACTTCAGCGACTTGCCCGCCAATCGAGCGACCGTCCTTCGTGCCAGTGACAATAAGACGGATTTGCGGAAATTGGACTTCACCAACCAGAAAAGAACGGCCAGACAGAGTAAAAACCCCAAGATAGCGCTTGCTAGCCGTAGCGTCCGATTCAATCCAGATGCCTCGCGATGGGGTGTAGCCAGTCAGGTCTACGCCGCTGTAGTTTTGGAGCCAGTCTAGGAATTTGGCGCTGGGTGTGCAGCTCATATGGACATAGCTCGCTTAACTACGAAATCAATGGCGGCCCTGGATTCTTCTGCGCCTTTGGTAAGGAACCCCGGCTCTGCGTCAGGATCCCAGAAGTTGCCGCGCCCTGCATTGTTCGGGTCGCGAGGCTGGCCACGTAGTTTCCCTGTCGCGGCATGCACGGCCGCCGCATACTCGGCAGTGAATGCTATTCGGCCAGAGACTTTGAACATATCAACGTTGACTTCACGGAACCGGCTATTAGCCAAGAATCCAGTATCGATGGGGATCATGCTAAGCGCGGAACTTTCTATAAGAATCAAGGCTTCCGTAATAGCCTTCTCCGCTTTCGGCCCGGCTATGTTATCCATGATCCGATTGATTCGTGTCTGGACTTCCTTGATTCCTTTGACTGGCATCAGGTCACCACTTCGTAATCTGGAACGTCAGCAAAGGCGGACATTTCCCAGTCGATAACCACGCGAATCTCCTCCGCATTAGCATCAACCCAGTCGCCGGTATGCGTGCCCTTGGCGATGCGATCAAGATAGCCAGGAACGCGAACAGGAACGAACGCAGCGCCACTAGAGCTAGCCTCGGTCCAAAACCGATTCATGGTCGTGAACTCTGCGCCGCGTGCATCTCTGCGCTGCTCGACCTTTCCGCCCCATGCCACGGCAATGACGTAAGGCTCGCCGTACAGGTTGCCGCCATTCCAATCATCTGCGCCCATGTAGGGCCATATGGTGGCGGTGTTTTGGTAAACCCAGCGTGCGATGGACGACATTATCGCCCCCGTGGCGGCAGACCTTCACCGCCCGAGCCAATGGGCTGGTATCCGTTGCCATTCCTGCCATCGTACTTGTTCGGCTTTCGGTCGTAGCAGGTCAGCAGCAGAAACCCCTTCTGCACTACATGCCAGTTTTCTTCGAAGTCGAAGTCATGCACCATTTCAATCCCGCGCGGGGTCATCACTTCTATCATTGGCATCAGCAGCAACTCCCGCCATTACTGATCCAAAGCCCCGCCATGTTCTCGCTAACGGAAGGCACAAGGGAATCAGTGCAGCCCGAGGTATCCAGCGCACGCAGAAGACCAAGCACGTTATCGAACTGCTTGCCGTCGCCCTTGAATCGGTAAGAACGGGATGCGCCAGAGGGTGCGGTCTCGCTGGATACGTACTTGTCACCCTGCGCGATGGCATACAGGCCGATCAGGTAGAGATATATCAGCAATTGCGTAGACGCGGGATATCCAGCGCCATCAAGGCACGGCTGAATCACGGCAACCATGTCCAACCAGGCTTGAAGGATAAAGTCCGGGGGGATTGACAGACCCATGCTGGACAAAAATTCTTTGAGCTGATCAAGTGTCGGCATTACGAGGCCCTAATCGGCAAGTCAGTACTTCCGTCATACCAAGTCAAATAGCCTGATACGCGCTGGACTGCTGCGGAATCGTTAGTGATTCGCTGCAAGTATATGGTATTCGGTTTTAGGATTCGTTCAATGCCGAATGTTGAGAATGTACTGATGCTGGAATTGCCAATATCCGTAGACCCAATGTCATAGGTGGGTGCGCCGAATTCAGCTCCCGTGCCGGTAACCGTAGCTCCGCTAATGATCGTGACCGTTCCAGCTACCGGGTTCCTGTCGTTCAGATTGAAATACGTTACGGGCGACCCGCCAGTGTAGGTGGCGCCCGTGAATACCCGAGTCAGGAGACTGCCGCCATTGAATTTCACGATACGGCTTTTGACCACTACGGGATTGGCGCCCGTGATAAAGATAGTATCTATGTTCGCGCCCACACCAAGCGCCGGGGTATTGCTTGCCACCTCATACTGAACGCCCAGCTTGGCATTGGCCTCGATATAGTTCTGGAATGTCATCGCCCGCAGACCGACAAACGCTCCATCGGGGACGCCAGAGCCTGCATTGTCGCTACGCCAAATGGTAATCTTGGCAGTGGTCGCGCCAGTTCCAGTCAGGCTAACGAACACCTGAAGCACCGGACCTTCGATTTGCCAAATCCCCGCCTGCTGCTGAGCCACGCCAACGATTGGTGAGCCTGGAAGCTTGCGATAGGTCAATGTGGCGGCGACGGTAGGCGTCACCGGAAGGCCGCCTGCATCAAAATACTCGGCACTGATCAGCGCAGAATCGTAGTCAAGCGACATTAGCTCAGACTGCAATGAGCCGCGCGGGATGGTGTAGATCAGGGCCATGATCGGGGTTCCTTTATGAGTGACCCATTATAACAGGGCAAAAAAAAAGCCCATTTCGGGGCTTAATCTTCCTGCTTCTTCGGCCTACCCGGCCCACGGCTCGGAGTAGACACTTCTAGCTGGCGTTTCGGTTCATCTTCAAGAACCACGCACTTATTGACCAGCCACGCTGGAATTGTTTCTGCTTCGACGATGGTGCCGACTTCTAGGCCGTTGGCGCCTTTCTCGGTAATCTTGAGCCGCATTGCAATCTCCTAAATAGAAAAGGGGCCTTTCAGCCCCTAGTCTACATCACATCATCAGACTTTCGACAGATGGGTTACGCCGCACTGGCCATTGTAGTCTGATTTAATCTCAGGAGCGGCGGCAGCCATCACGTTGAACACGTAATCGTCTTCCGGGCGCAGGCGAGTGAACGGACGCACGGTCATCGGCAGTTCGGTGAGGATCTGCACAACATCGGAGCGTTTGCACACACCGAGCACATCGTTGACCGGAACACGGCTGGCGGGGACTACAGCAGCCACACCCGGAATTGCCATGATGCGTTGCAGAATGGTGTTCTGCGGGGCAGCGGCAACGTAGTCGGTAGCGGAGGCGTAGAACCAGTCAGCGTAGTTCAGGTAGATGGTGACCGGGGTGTAGAAGTTATCGGCGTGCATCTTCTCGATAACGTCTTTGATCACCTCGACCCACTGTGCACCAGTAGCGCCGTTCAGGTCAAGGCCGTGGGTGCCAGTGTTACGAGCCGGCAGAGTGCGCAGACCGTAAATCTTGGCGCCACCAACATCGATCTTAGCGTCACCGTTGATCACCATGTCTTCCAGCTTCTCGGCAACCTTGCGCATAGCGTTGTTGCGAGCGGCTGGGTCCAGGCTCTGGCCTTCCGACTGCATGGCCGCCATCTGACGCCAGCCGAAGGAGAAGCTGGAATCGATGATCGGGATCGGGGTGCCGACGTAATCAACCAGCGGCTGATCAGTCTTAGCCTTGCCGCGACCATCCATGCTGATGTTCACTTCGCTGGAGTCCGAAATCTTTTGGTAGAAGTGGACTTGCTTACCGATGGGAAGCGAGCGGCTCAGGCTGGACAGGTCGTTAAACACGGCCAGCACATCGCGCTGGATCTCGATGCCTTCGCGGTCCCACTCGCCCCATACGTCTTTCGGCACGGTGGACGCGTTGCCGTGGAACACGCCATTAGCGGCCATAGCCTTGTGGGCTTGGTCGTAGGCGCGGCGCTCGTTAAGGATCAGCGCTTCCTGTTCTTTCGAATACTTAAGCATCAGTCAGCTCCTTAAGCCTTGACGTAAGCGTTAGCAATCACGATGTCGGCCGGGCCTACAGCGCTAAGGGTGCGGTCTGCCTCGTCGAAGAAGGCCAGAACCACGTTAGTAGTCGCAGCAGCAACCCAAACGCCACCAGCGCCGATGGTCAGCTCTTGGCCCTTGGTGTAAGCAGCGGCAGCCAGGCGAGCGGTATATTCCTGCTCGGGCTCCATGCGGTAAACCTGGCCTGTTTCGCCGATGCTGTAGGCGGTGTTGATATCCTGGCCGTATTCGCGACGGTTGCCCAGCAGCAGGTTACGACCGGTGCCAGCGGTTGCGGCTACGTAGGTGGTGCCAGACTCTTTGACGGCTACGCCCGGAACAAGCGCGGCAGCCATAGTCTTGTCGTTCTTAGTTTCCGGCTCACGCTCAGCGGGGCCGCGATAAATGACGTTAGCGACCATTATTTAGCCTCCATGTGAGCGTTGAGGGAGTAGTCTTTCCACTGGTCCTCGGCGCCGTTTACTTGCGGCATGCCGGACAGCAGCGGAGCAGCTACGGAACACTTGGCCACGGCATCATCCAGAGCGTCGCCGGACAGGGCGTTAGCGATCACTTCGCCGAGCTTGGCCTTGACCACTTCGCGCTTGGCAGCCACTTGTGCGTCAGC
>RCUJ01000962.1_pt1 | contig 16114 bp, 8 predicted proteins | sample 2166321 | NCBI WGS metagenome assembly RCUJ01 (sample SAMN09932808, study PRJNA488358) | compost metagenome | feature: garden; material: soil; isolation source: compost soil in an enriched community after 118 h of incubation | place: Germany: Experimental Botanical Garden Goettingen | collected... | reverse complement strand
ATAAAGACGCACTCGGAAACCGATTATTACATGACACGCCTGGCATTTGGAGCATTTACCACACGCTAGATTCGGAGCTGTCGAACCCATTTGAAAGTTATCAAATGTTGGGTTATGTCAATAATCAGATTCCGCATATCCCGATTTCGGCTGAAGGATTGGATAAAAAAGACCTTTATGTAATCAGTACAACGAATTGGCAGCCTTATACATGGTCGATTAATAATGTGGCTTTGGCCGAACAATTGCATACGGCATTGGCTTTCTGGCAAGGAGGTCAAAGTGAAGAAGCGTACAAAATGTGGGAAAGTGTCTTGATTGAAAGTATGTATTTAGGAGCTTCTCCCGGAGGTTTTGAACAGCTTTTATATCAGGATGCCATTCGTGGTGAATTGTATCGCGATTTTGCTGATCCAATTGGTATGGCGTCACGAACTTTAGTGGAAGGATTGTACGGCATCCAGCCAGATGCGCTTGCAGGAGTTTTAACAATTAAGCCCGGTTTTCCTTCAAAATGGAATGAAGCTTCTTTAGAAATTCCGGATATTTCTTTTTCTTTCAAAAGAGAAAATAAACAAGATACTTATAAAATTGAGAATCGTTTAGTGTCAAAAATGAACCTGAAATTGATTTTAAATGCTCCTTTTGACGGAATAGAAAACATCAAAGTGAATGGAAAAGTGGTGAGTTGGAAAGCGATTCCGGAAAGTATTGGAACTCCAAAAATTAGTATTGAAGTACCTTATAATTCTGTTTATAATGTGATTGTGAATTGGAAAGGAAATATTTTAGAAGATTTAAAATCGGAAACACTTTATACTTCGGGTGAAATACTAAATCTGACTTCTTCAAAAGCTAAAATTATTTATGTTAATGATCCGCAATCGGTTTTAACTGAGATTTCAAAAACAGCAAATTCGCTTAAAGCGAAAGTTAATGGCAATGGTCACAAAACTTTTTTTATTGAATTGAAACAAGGTGAATTATCATGGTGGAATCCGATTAATTTGAATATAAAAGCTGAAGAAAAACCCAATAAAAAAGAAACAAATTGGGATGTGCCTTTGGATAAATCCGCAAAAACAGAAACCGTTTCCCTTACTTCCTTTTTTAATTCGAAAGTAACCGATATTTTCAACTACGAATATTTATCACCACGACCAAAAACGACAACATTACAATTACCAAAACAAGGAATCGGAAACTGGTGTTATCCAAACGTATCAGTAAAAATTGATGATTCAGGCTTACGCCAAAAAGCAAAAGCAAATGGGCAAATTACAACGCCAAACGGAGTTCCGTTTCAAACTCCCTCTGATGAAAATCTGAAAAATATAGTTTTTACTTCCATGTGGGATAATTTTCCGGAAAGTATCAAAATTCCGCTTGACGGAAAAGCTTCACATGCTTATTTTATGCTGGCCGGGTCAACAAACCCAATGCAAAGCCGAATCGTAAATGGTGAAATTAAAGTAGAATATACAGACGGAACATCAGAAGTTTTAGAATTAAAAAATCCGGAAAACTGGTGGCCGATTGAACAGGATTATTTTGTAGACGGATTAGCGTTTACAACTGACGCTCCAAAACCTCCAAGAATATATTTTAAATCGGGAGAAATTTTAAGAGATTTCAAGGATTTTAAAACGATAAAAGGATTCTCAAGTTATGGAGTTGAGGGTGGAGCAGGAACGATTTTGGAATTGCCTTTAAATAAAAATAAAACATTAAAGAATCTTACTTTGAGAACCATTGCAAATGATGTGGTGATTGGTTTGATGAGTCTTACGTTAATTAGATAATATGGGTAGTATAAAATTTTCACCGCAAAGCACGCGAAGTTTTTATTTTGGTGTGTTTGAAGTTGGCTTTAATAAGTTCGCAAAGCTTTGCGTACATCGCGTAAACCTTTGCGGACCTTGCGGTTAAATTCTTTCTCATTTCAACTTGAAACCTGAAACCTGAAACCTGAAACAAAAAATAAAACTTGAAACTATCAAAATATAACCAAATGAAAAAATACCTCTTACTTATTACGGCATTATTTTCCTTGTCGTTGTCGGCACAAAAAATAGACAGAAAAGCTTTGGTAACCAGACATAACGTTCAAATAACCGCCATCGATACTTTGGCTTCTCTGACTGTTGGAAATGGTGCTTTTGCTTTTACCGTTGATGCTACCGGATTGCAGACTTTTCCGAAAAAATACCAAAACGGAATTCCACTAGGAACACAGTCAGAGTGGGGCTGGGACAGTTATAAAAATACCAAAGGATATAAATTCTCAGAAACTTTACGCGATTACAAACAGTACGGCAGAGACATATCCTATACGGTTCAGATTAAGGAACCTACTCGAAAAGTAGAAGCTGTAAACTGGTTCAGACAAAATCCGCATTTGTTGCAGTTGGGGAACTTAGGTTTTGAAATCACCAAAAAAGATGGAAGTCTGGCAAAGCCGGAAGACATCAAATCCATTTCACAAAAACTGAATTTATGGACAGGGGAAATCGAAAGTTATTTTGAAGTAGAAGGAACTCCTGTAGCGGTTTTGACAGTTTCACATCAGGAAAAAGATGCGATTGGTGTAAAAGTAAAATCAGATTTATTGCTGCAAAAACGTTTAAAAATCAGTTTAAGAATTCCGTTTCCAACAGGAGATTGGGCTGATATGGGAACAAAATGGGAAGGAAAAGACGATTACAAAAGCACATTGGTTGAAAAATCAAAAACAGAAGCGGTTGTAACGCATGTGATGGATAGCATTTCGTATAATGTCAATTTAAATTGGAAAGGAAATGCGCAAATTAAAAAGACTGCCGATCATTATTTTGTGATTGAAGCATCTAATACCAATACTTTAGAAGTAAGTTGTCTTTTTGCTTTAGCAGATAAAAAATCGGCGTCAAGTTCTTCTTTTGCAGATATTGAAAACAGCAGTATAAAAGGTTGGGAACAGTTTTGGAAAAGTGGTGCAGCTGTAGATTTCTCTGGAAGTACAGACAAACGCGCACCCGAATTAGAACGAAGAGTTATATTGTCGCAATATTTAACAAAAGTGCAATGTACAGGGAAAGTTCCGCCTCAGGAAACAGGTTTGACCTATAACAGTTGGTACGGTAAACCGCACTTAGAAATGCATTGGTGGCACGGTGTTCATTTCGCACTTTGGAGCAGACCTGAATTATTAGAGAAAAGCCTTCCGTGGTATCAAAAGGTTTTTGATAAAGCTAAAAATATTGCCAAAAGACAAGGTTTTGAAGGCGCAAGGTGGCAAAAAATGACAGATCCTGACGGGAATGAAAGTCCGTCGTCTGTAGGTTCGTTTTTGATTTGGCAACAGCCGCATTTTATTACCTATGCCGAATTAATGTATCGTGACAAACCAACAAATTCAACTTTAAATTTATACAGCGAAAGAGTTTTCGCAACAGCAGATTTCATGGCTTCGTTTGCTAATTACGATGCTAAAAAGGATCGTTATGTGTTAGGACCAGGCGTGATTCCGGCGCAAGAAAGATTCAAAGCGATGGAAACGTTTAACCCAACCTATGAATTAGCGTATTGGAACTGGGCGCTAAAAACAGCAATCGCCTGGAAGAAAAAATTAAACCAAAAAGTACCGGAAAAGTGGGAAACGGTTTTAGCAAAATTATCGCCATTGCCAATCGCCGATCAGGTTTATCTGGCTACAGAAAGTGCAACAGATTCATACACAAATCCGGAATTCAAAACAGATCATCCATCGGTATTAGGAACTTTCGGAATGCTTCCTGAAACTTCTCTTTTGGATAAAAAAATCATGAAAAACACGTTTGATCTGGTTTGGAAAACATGGTCGTGGGATAAAACATGGGGTTGGGATTTCCCAATGACCGCAATGTCCGCTGCCCGTTTAAACATGCCGGACAAAGCAATTGATGCTTTGTTTATGAATGTTACCACCAATACGTATTTAAAAAACGGACATAATTATCAGGCAGAAAGACTGACTTTATATCTTCCTGGAAATGGAGGATTATTAACTGCAGTTGCCATGATGTGCGCGGGCTGGGATGGAACCACAGATGAAAATCCGGGCTTCCCAAAAGATGGAACATGGAAAGTGAAGAGTGAAGGATTTAAGAAAATGTTCTAATTTAAAGATACTAAGTTGCTAAGGTTCTGAGAGGCTAAGTTTTTTTACTTACGTTTTATTGAAGCTCAGTTTGTCATCCTGAGGAACGAAGGATCACACAAGGAACTCCGCAACGTAATTCTCCAATCTTTGTCGAGCTTCTAGTGTGATCCTTCGTTCCTCAGGATGACAAGATTGTGTTAAAAATAAAAATCTGTGTTAATCTGCTTAAATCTTTTTAAATCTGCGTGAAACTTTATAATTCAAAAAATAATTATGAAAAATAAAATTCTATTCTTGTTATTGTTTTTCTCTTATTCCATTTTTGCGCAACGACAAATGGAAAACTTAGACCGTGGTATTATTGCCGTTAAAGACAAAGGTCAGTTTTTTATTGGCTGGCGTGTTTTAGGAACCGATACTGATGATCTGGCTTTTAATTTATACCGAAAAAGTGGCACTAAAAAAGCAATCAAATTAAATGACAAGCCAATTTTAGGAGCAACCAATTTTGTTGATACCAAAGCAAATCCGCAAGAAGAAAATACCTGGTTTGTAAAAACGGTTTTAAAAGGAAAAGAAACGGATGCAAAAGGAAGTTTTACTATTCCTGCTGCAAGTCTGGATAAAGACTATTTGTCAATTGTCTTAAAACCGGTTGAAGGATATATTCCGAATGATCTTTCTGTCGGTGATTTAGACGGTGACGGAAGATATGATTTGATAGTACATATGACGGGGAAAAGTTTAGATAATTCTTTTAAAGGAATCACAGATCCGCCCATATTTCAGGCTTATACTTTGGACGGGAAATTTCTGTGGCAAATTAGCTTAGGAAAAAACATCCGTGAAGGCGCACATTATACACAGTTTATGGTGTATGATTTGGATGGCGACGGAATTTCGGAATTTGTATGTAAAACAGCGGATGGAACGACGGACAGTCAAAATAATGTAGTAGGAGATGCTTCGAAAGACTGGGTAGACAGAGATCCAAATTCTCCTGTTTATGGAAAAATTTTGAAAGGCCCGGAATATCTTTCGGTTTTTGACGGAAGAACCGGAAAACTGATTACAACTGTAGATTATATCGCAGAGCGCGGTGATCTTGGCGGTTGGGGCGGACATGGCGGAAGCGGTGGAAATGATACCAAAGGAAACAGAATTGATCGTTTTACAGCCTGTATTGCTTATTTAGACGGAATTCATCCGAGTGTTGTAATGTGTCGTGGTTATTACGGAAGAACGGTTTTAGCTGCCTGGGATTTTAAAAATGGAAAACTGACTTCGAGATGGGTTTTTGATAGTAAAGATGCCGAAAATCCGTATTCCGGAATGGGGAATCACGGACTATCCGTTGCTGATGTAGATAACGACGGAAAAGATGAAATTATCTACGGATCTATGTGTGTTGATGATAACGGGCAAGGTTTGTATACGACGGGTTTCAGACATGGTGACGCTTTGCATGTTACAGATCTTGATCTGGACGTTCCGGGTTTAGAGGCCTTTGGAATACATGAAATTGAAAATGGAACAACAGGTCCTGGCGTAACATTCTTTTCAGCAGCAGATGGAAAGGTTTTGTTTACAGCTTCTCTTAATGAAGATGTCGGGCGTGGTGTCGCAGACAATATTGACCCAACCAGAAAAGGGGCGCAATGTTGGTGGTCTGGCTCTCCGGATTTGCATGATATGAAAGGAAACGCGATTGGAAAAGCACCAAAATCAACTAATTTCTTAATTTATTGGGATGGCGATACTTCAAGAGAAATTCTGAATTCAAATTATATTGACAAATACAATGCAGGAAGATTGTTTACCGCCACCGGAGCCGCATCAAATAACGGAACAAAATCAACACCGGCACTTTCTGCGGATATTTTGGGAGACTGGCGTGAAGAATTAATTCTAAGATCGGAAGACAATAAAGAACTAAGAATTTATTCGACCACCATTCCGACAGAAGTTAGACAATATACACTAATGCACGACCCACAATACAGATTAAGTATAGCCTGGCAAAATGTAGGTTACAATCAGCCGCCACACACGAGTTTTTATATGGGTAAAGACATGAAACCAGCACCTAAACCAAATATTATTTTGATGAAGGTTAAGGAGTAAAAAATTTTACGGTTTATCTTTTATTCTCTTTTTCATTTTTGAAGTTCTCTGTAAAATTTCCAAAATCAAACCATAAGAATTTTGTGTTTTAAATGCCATCATTAAAATTACAATTTTAAGTCAGGATAGCGAAGAATGATCGCCTGTTTCGGGGCAAGGTTTGATTTTTTTTTTGTCCTTTTTGTTGATTTAGTCCACTACTTACTAACTGCTGGACCAACACATCTGGAACACTATCAAATAATAAAAAAAGTAATTAGATTACTGATGAATCATTTAGGGGTAATCAGTTCCAATTTTCCGTTCTTATATATATAAAAGCAAGTGTAGGTATGAGAAACATCTTTTTTGCTAGTTATTGCTTTTGCCCTGAATGTGACGTCAATTAAATCTTTAAAAGCAGATGCATCGGTCGAATAAAAATAGACCGTTATTTTATCCGCATTGGTTTTACCCAAGTAATCCCGATCTTTAAGCTTTTGTGAGGAGTAGAATCCGACCCGGATTTCATTACTATCTTTCCAGAAAGCCACCGAAACAGTATTGTCTGTATTTCTTCCCATGTAATGCTTTGCATCTAGGTCAAACTGCAGTATTTTATTCTTCAGATCGGCATTTTTTATCCTGATATTATCATCAATATTTGCTTTATTACAGGAATAACTTAAAATTAAAAAAAGTAAAATCATTATATTTTTCATCTTATCTAATAATTTAGAATTAAATTCATTTAAATTGGCAGGTGTAGGTGTTTTAGCAGGAATTGTCCTTTTTACGATATTATCGTTGAAGTTCAATTCGATGCCCGGCCTTTTCGATACAAAAATATTGAACGTTTCAGGAACCCTGATAAAACAAATGTTGAACAAATGAGGCTTATCAAGCAACTAGAAGAAAAAGACAAACCATCTTTAAGCTTATTGACAAGATGCTAACCAATAAAAAATTCAAAGACTTTTTTGTTAAAATGTAACAACACTATAAAACAAAAAACCTCGCCAATTGATGAGGTTTTCTTTTTCTATGCTTTATCGATTCCCTTTGCGCCACACAAAAGAATTCGTACGGGAGCTGTGATTTAGAATTCAGGGTATTTTACAAATATCTGTTTTTACATATACTGTTTTTTTAGCTTTACCAATTTCATAAATAAACAATTTCTGACCATTTGAAAGATTATATATTACCTTTTTAGGCAATCCTTTTTCATAAAAAACATAACACCCTTCAACTGGGCAATCAATTATATCAATGTTGTCCTTTTGACAATTTAAATCATTTATGATTTTATTTAGATTATTTATTTCTTTTTTTGATAAAATACGCTCTAGTTCAAATTTATCTGAATTCAGATTCTCATCAACATCGCCTTCAATAATAAATTCGCCTTGTTTTATTGATAAGTAAACAGTTTTATTATTAACAAAAACATTGTTATTGTTACAGCTGATTAACAAAAAGAACAAAAGTAAGTACAATTTATATTTAGTATTTTTCATTTTCTAGTTCCTTTTTCTGTTTTAACGACTTCATTAGCGGGTAATTCCTTTCTTGCGGTACTTTCTCTATTTTGCCAAGGAAAATAATATTCTTGTGTATTTCCTCTGTACGTACCTAAACCTCCTTCTCCCCAAATAACGGTCGAATTAAAGCCCGTAACAGTTCCTTTTGTTTTTTCTTTCATTCCTGAAAATAGGCTTCCGTGACCAGAACCGCAAGAGTTTAAAAATATATTTGCGTTTTCATCAAATGCCTTTGTATTCAAATCACTTGGAGTAATTCCATCACTAATGATTATTGAACCACCACCAACTAACATTGATTTAGTCCATCCGTGTCCTACGTAGGTAAAATCTGTGATTAAATCATTATCTCTGGCACTTGACGAAAATGCAAACTCACTTTTCTTGTTAACATAATCTATAATATCAGCATCATCAGAGATTACTTTTACGTTTATTCCAGATTTTGCTCCAGCTTCTTGATATAATTTTAATTCATCATTGGTATATTGTCCTTTGTATATTATCATAGTAACCATTTCATCTCCTGCACTCTCTTTATATTTTCTTGCTGAATCTAAACCAGCCTGCAAGAAATGTCTTGAGTTTTCTTTGTACTTATATCCTGTGTTATTATCCCTATTTTTTCTATCGGAATTCGGACTGCCTTCTTGGTCTCCAACTACGACTATTTTTTCTTTACCGTCTGGGTCAATGTAAATAATCGGATTATTAGCACAATACACATAAGGGCTTTCATTAGGATACTTCTCTGTAAGCGGGTCAACATTACTCCAACCTGCTCTTGCAGGGTCATATAATCTCGCTCCATAATCATACATGTTAAGCCCTAGTTCGTCCTGCAATTCTTTTCCGTTGTATTTATATTTATAACTACTATTAAATATTACTTCTCCGGCAACTTTTTGTTTTAGCCCAAAAGGGTAGTAGTTACTTTCTTCCACGATTTCTGCGCTTGTTACTGCCCCGTCATTATTATTATCGGCATAACTTAAACGTACATTACCCAAATGATCTTTGTATTGGTAAATGTATGTAAAAGTTCCCAAATTGTAACTGGCATATCCTTCTGAAGTTGAGTAAAATCGCAGCACATTATTCTCATATTGAAACCCGTTGGCATAATCAGTGTTTATAGTACCAGCTATTTTTCTTTGTTTTGTACCTGTAGCATCATACACATAATTAATTGTACTGCCAGCCAAAGTTACCTGAACAGGCAAATTTAAATAATTGTATGTAATGTTTGTTATTCCTTTGTTAGCATCAGTTTTCATGTTTCCATTGGCATCATAAGTATATTCTACAGTTGTATTGCTGCCATTTTTAAATCCTTCATTACTTGCGGTATCTTCTACTTTAAAGAGTTTATTTCCTGAATAGTTATAGGTTAAATTGTCCATTTGTCCAAAAACAGTAGCATTTGCATCAGTATTTCCATTACGTTGTAAAGATGTGATGTTGCCATTTTTGTCATATGTCATGCTTTCATTGTAGCGATTCAAATTATCTGTTGCGAGGGTTAGTCTATTAAGTGCATCGTAGCTATAATTATAGTTTTTTAAACTGCTGTCCGTATTTTTAGTTTTCCAAAATGTTTGGCTTATATTTCCATTATATAAAGCAGTTCCTGTCGCTGCAGGATCATTATAATTTATTTGAAAAGTAAACAAATCATTGCCTATTGCATTAGGATCATTAATATTCTTGAGCCATCCTCTAATATTGTATTTATAATCAATAGTTTGTAATCTGTTTTGTGTGATTTTGCCACCTACGTCTTTAGTAATAAGCTTCCCTATTTCGTTATATGTATTAGAGACTATTATTTCTTCTGTTTGAGCGTTTATTTTTTGTTTTTGATTAAGTAACCTATCTGCATTGTCATAAGTATAAGTATCAACAATGGTATTAGTTATTCCCGCTCTGGTTTGGATTTTGGTTGTTTCCTTGATTTTTCCTACAAAATCGAACTTGTATTTCACTTTGTCTATGGTGACTAAATAATCATTATAGCTGTAAACATAAATAAGTTTTGCTTTATTATCATAGTAGTTAACATTGGTAATCCATTTATCTGTATCTAAAATACGTATTTTACTTGCTGTGACTAAACCTTTTACATTTGTTGTCGGTGTAATAGTGTAAGAAGGCTCTGAAACGCCTCCAGCGAGATCAAACATATAATAATTATCATAGTAACTGATTGTCAATAAATCGATTCCCGAACTTGGAAAAGCTAAATTACTGTAATATTGTGATGTACCATTTATTACTGTAATTGAAATCTGTTTCTTTTCGTGTATAACAAAGCTGGTTTTAGCCAGGGCCTGCATAGCAGTACGAGTAATTTCAGTATTATTTGTGTAAAAGCCTGTATAAACAGGTCTGTTAAAAATATCATATTTTGTAAACAACCATTTGTTACTTGCTCTCAGATTTGCATCCTGAGTTAAAATAGGTCTGCTTAGTATATCATAAACAATATATTCCCAGTCTTTTCCGGGTAGTTTCTTTTCGATCAAACGGTTGCTGCTATCGTATTTATATTGATAGCATAAATCATTCAAAATATCAGAACCGCCTGCTTTTATTGACGCTGTAAAATTACTTCCGGATTGTGCATAAAAACCGGGTAATAATGTTATGGAATTTGATGCCGTAAGATTTATGGTACTACCACTTGTAATAGTATTTGCTGCGGTAACATCCGACGTAATATTTTTTAAAGAATTTACCAATAAATCAGTTGCAGCTGGTGGAATTACATAAGTTAAATTACCATATATATCATAGACATACTGGGTATCATGAATCTGATCTGCGTTTAAGTTTCGTTTTAGTATTAACCGGTCATTAAGATCTCTAAATTCAGTATTTCCTAAAACATCATTATAATTATTATAGTATTGTATATTGGCAGTTAAAGTGGTATTAAATCTGACTGCGGATGTTAAGGTGCCAGTATAGGTTCTTTTAATACAAAGAGCATTTTTTTCAATATAAACATTATATAGAGTAAGACCTGTAGTAATATCTACCAGATTGCCCAAATTCATATCATTAATTTCAAAATCTAAAGTTTTTACTGGCCCCGTTTTTATTACACTCCAAGGATTAACATTAAGATTTACCCCGAAGCTTAATACTTTGTTATTTACATCTAAAACAATATTTGAACCCGTTACAGCACCATTTAAATAACTAAAATCGTTACAATTCCATTCTACATGATATTTAGGTTTCCAGTTTTCATCCCTAACGATTGTTCTATATAATTTACTTTCATTATAAAAATCTTTATATAATAGTTTAGGATTTCTATCAGAATCTAATTCTACTTCATATTTTATAACCTGGCTTAGCTTGTTTGTTCCATTTTCAATTTTTATGGTATTTGCAGAACCAAGTCGAGTATTTTTTTTATCAAATTGATAAGAAAAAGTAGAAGTGACATTTTGTAATGGTTCGTTATTACTTGATGTAATATTTAAGTACCCATTTTTTATACTAAGAAAATAGGAACTATTAGCGCCTCCGTTTTTTATATATCCTAAATCTGCATCGGGTACATATCCTAAAAATTTAATATTTCCCAAATTAAATTTAAATTCAGGGCCTCCAAAATTAAAAGCAATGTTTAACAGACCACTAGAATTTACATTAAAAGTTATAGGAGAGCCAGCAGCGACATTTCCTGTAACAAATTCGCTATAAGACCATGAATAATTATAAGCTGGAAAAGTATAAATATAGGCATAATCAGATGTTCTCCAGTCTTTTCCTGGAGCTGAAATTTCTGTAGGTCTTAATAAAGGAGAATTCTCTATAATTTTTTCAGAAAAAGAATTCATAAAACTAACAGGTCCGGTACTTGAAACTTCTGTGGGGAATTGCAGCGAATAAAAATTCGCTGTCTCACTTGTCGCAGAACTGGAATATGCTCCATTATTATTTACATTAGCAGGATAAGGTAAGTAATCCCTACTTTTTAAACCACGATTGTCATATTCAATCGGGTATATTAAATCTTTGCCAGAAGGTGTTACTCCTAAAATAATATTTTGAATATTTCTGCCAAGTCCATCAAAATAATTAACTTCTTGATCTTTAGGGTAATTATTAGCAGCGATTTCTGAAACTGTGACAGGTGACTTAGGTTTGATTGTCGAAATATAATTTTTGTTAGGACTTAATTGTCCATAAGATTTTATATATATTAAAACCAGAATTATTAAATACTTTTTCATACAATTATTGTTTATAATTATAATTAACACTTTTAAGCACTTTGCCATCATTATCTGTTATATACTTTAATCGATGCAGGGCGTCATAAGTATAATTTATGGTTAATCCCTTGGGATCAGTAGTAGATAAAAGCTGACCAGTTGTATTATCGTAAGTGTAGGTAGTTACCATTAAATTCGAAGCGATTACCTGAGAATTATTTCTTAAATTTTGATTTAAATAATTCTCTAAGGCACTTCCGGTATAACTTTGAACAGCGGCATCAGCAACAAAAGTTTCAGTTGAAGCAGCGTCAAGGCCTTCAATTTTGGCTACAATATATTTATAGTTATATCCGTATATATATTTAGTCTTAGGTCCCTTTACAATATTAGGTATGTTGTACATTGGATTAATACCATTCCCGTATGTTTGAACCTGCTCATTAATCTTGGCTATAGAATTATTATAAACATCAGTATAGATGGAATAAAAATAATTATCAGTTATTAAATCAGTTTGGCCTCCAATGGCACTTGTTTTATAGTTTAACAATGGCCCTTTGGCATTTTGCATACCATAATAAAATTTATCGTCTTTTAAAATTGTACTTCCTCTTTTTGTTGTTATTCTTGTTGGACTGTTAAGAAAGTTTTTTTCTAAAAGAGCAGTATTGTTAGAATCGAAAGGATATTCATATTCTGTTGATGAAACCAGTAGATTGCTTTCTGAAAGTGTTTCTTTTGTAAGCTGGCCAATAGTGTTATGAAAATAATTTGTCTCTTTAATAATTGGATTTCCCTGATTAAAATAAAAGGTTTCTTTATGTTTAGAAATTACATCTAATGATGAATTTATAGGATAAAAATACATATGATAACGTCCTGCCATTATTTTTTCAGTAAGTGAACCTGGAGCAGGATTGTTATACACAAATAAACTTGTGTAAGCTACATTATTAAAATTAGCAGTTCCGGCATAAGTATCAAGTGCAAAACATCCTCTTAGATATTTTTTATCAAAAGATTGATATTCATATTCCTCTTTTTTAAGTAATTCCTTATTAGAATTTAAAAACTCTATTTTAGATATATTTCCATTAAGGGTGTTGGGTATTGCAGGAACTTTTAATAATTGGCCATTTGCTTTTGCAACATTATTTATAAAATATTTATAAGTAAAACCACCACCATCGCTGCTTTTCTCAATTTTTACTTTATCATATCCAACAAAATACTCATATCCAAAAGTTGACATATCAGGAATAGGATTAGAATCAAAGGCATAAACATCCAGTCCTCCCAATAAGTATGCTTTTGAATATGTGTAACTTGCACCCCCGCTTACCATTGTACAGGAAGGCAAGTCTAATTGTATATTTGGATACCCGGCTTTGGCTAATTTTCTATTTATACCCATAGCTACGTCTTGGGCTCCACAATCAAGATTTCCCGAACCGCCAAAAGTAAAGTTTAAAACTTCTAATGCTTTGCCTTTTGTATGCGTTTTAAATAAGACAGGCAGTATTAATTTGCCATATGTTTTATTTGGCTCATCGTAAGCATATTTTTGAAATGAAGTAAGTCGATTGTCATAATCATAATTGTTAATTTCCTTAATTCTCAAACCGCCTCCTTTGCTAATTATACCGCTATAATCCTGGCCTCTAATACGCACTTTTCTTTTTGCATAAGAAAGTTGGGCAGAAACGTATGCGTGATTGGTTGGGCTTCCCTGTACGCCACAGTTATCACTTAATTCTACCTCCATCATATATTTTCCAGGATAGAATTTATAGTAATCCTCACCATAAGATATATAATTTGTCAAAGTTGCTGTAGTATAATTTGGAATGCTTTCTTTCCATGTCCAGCCTTTACTGATAATAAGAGTTTTGGTGTCTAATGTTGAGATGTTTTCTATAGGTTTTGCGGATGCAAAGGAATAAATTTTCACAAAGGACGAGTTAGGATCCATTATTTTTTCAAAATTGGCAGGATTATCTCCCATGCTGAAATCAGTTTTGATTCTTATTCCTACAGTATCTCTAACTTCAAAAAAAACATATTTCTTGTTAAAATTATCATCCCTGACAAATTCTGGCACTATATCATCCTGAGATGGATATATTCTATTAGAAAAAGTATTGCTCTCATATGTAAATTTTGTTTTACCTCCTTCGGGATAAGTAATTTCCTGAAGTATTGCAATTTTATTATGATCTTCGCTTGCAATTTTGTCAGCAGTTCCTCCACCATTATAACTTGCGGTATAATAAATTCCTAAAAAACTCGGTGCAGGTGGTGCCCAAAAAAGAGGTCCAGGATTTAATAGTGTTTCGAAATCATCATCTTTATCAAAATATTTAGCATCATAGTATAGCATTTGTTTTGGATCAACTATAGCGCTTGTGTTATTTTTACCATTATAATATCCCCAAAAATCAAAATTGTAACTTTTTTTACTAGGCAGGCCATATTGATTCTGAAGTATTTTTTCATTATAATTAAATAGATAAGGAGGTTTTCCTGTTTCGGTAAGTGAATTCAATTTTAATCGTAAATTATCATATCGACTTTGATTTGTAGAATATGTAATATTATCATTAAAATAAGAGTATGAAAAATCAAATTTGTTAATCGTATTTCCAGAATAATCTTCAATTCTTATTCGGTCTATTTTATCTTCATCCATACAATCCAGTCGAGAACTGGAATCAAAATAAACCTTAATTTTATCACTTATGATACTTTTAAGTGTAACCTTATTGTACTTGGTAGTACTAGCGTATTTATTATAACCAGTAAATGGATTAGAGGCGGTACCTGTGGATACTTGAGCAGCAGACCCTTCTATGATTGCAGCATAAGAATCATAAATTGCAATGTTAGGTCCTAATGTTTTTACTTCAACCTCCTTTGCAATAATATTGCCGTATGGATTCGCATAAGTGCCCTGCGGAGCATTATAATCAAATTTTATCTGTTGCCCATCAGTCATTATAATTCTATCCAAATAGAAACTATGACTAACATAAGGCTGCACATTATCTATATAATATCCTGATTCGTACGATTGTTTAACGTTATCAAAATAATATTTATTGCCATCTGGTGTTGTAGCGGTGAATGAAGTCAGGTTAAGCGTATTAAAAGTGAACTCGAATTTAATGTTTTGGCTTCTGTCAAATAGTAATACTTCTTTTGTAACCGGATTTATTGCAAACTTACCATCATAACCACCAAAACTATAACTGTAAATATCAGGTTGTACAACTCCTTCTACAACTGCAGTGTAATAATTTTTGATTGTATAATCAATACCTGTATATGGCACATAAGGATGAGGGCGATTTACTTCACTGAGCATGTTTTCTCTATCATAATGATTGTTTGCATTTACTGTATTTAATTGCCAAAAAACATCATTTTGAGAAGGAAATGGATATCTGGTATCAAAATCATCATAACCCCTTATATCCTGAGTTATAACACCACCGACTTGTAAATTCCAGCCCAAACCAACACTTGAAGCTTCCTGATTTACTTTTATACCAGATGAATGATATCTTAGACTAATTGTTACTCCATCCATATCAAGAATAGGGAATCCAATATTTGCAACTCCTGTATATTCTGATACAGGATAATCTGAATATTCCTTGAATGCCATTACGTCTGGACTAAAGGGCATCCTAACTTGTGAATTAGAGAAATTTATGAATAGAAAATAAATAAATAAGACTTTAAAACGAAAAAAACATTTCATAAGGGGGACATTTTTTAATGATTTAATATTTTGGAAAATTCATGTGTTTGGCGGCTATTAATTTGTTATTACAAAATAATAGTATAGTGGTTTTTTATGTTTAGGATTATTAATCTGGAAATAAACCTTCATTTACATAAAATACTGTATTTGTACTAAAAGAAAAATACTTTGAGAAATTATATGTTAATGAAGAAAAGAAGATACTATAGAGAAATAGAAATTCGATAAAATTTTTTACAGAAGAAGTTTTAGACATATTAAGATTCTCAATTAAAAATATTTGTTTTTTATTACCTACTAAAACAAACATAATTAATAAAATCACTATTTTAACATTTTTTTATAA
>RCUJ01000959.1_pt1 | contig 16136 bp, 15 predicted proteins | sample 2166321 | NCBI WGS metagenome assembly RCUJ01 (sample SAMN09932808, study PRJNA488358) | compost metagenome | feature: garden; material: soil; isolation source: compost soil in an enriched community after 118 h of incubation | place: Germany: Experimental Botanical Garden Goettingen | collected... | reverse complement strand
TTCATGACCAGGTCGCTGCTTTCCATGGGGCCGAAACGCACGCGCACCGCCAGGTCGAACCCTTCGCGCAGCACGTCCACCGACCGTGAAAAGCTCTTCAGGTAGACGTGTACCTTGGGGCAGCGTTCCATGAAACGCGCCACCACATCGCCCAGAAAGTAGTAGATGAGCGCGGGCGGCGCGCTCATGCGGATGGTGCCTTGTGGCTCGGCGTGCGTGCGGTCGATCACGTCTTGCGCGGCTTCGGCCCCGGCCAGCATCGACAGGCATTGGTCGAAATATTCCTGGCCCAGCTCGGTCACGGCAAAGCTGCGAGTGGAGCGCTGGATCAGGCGCACGCCCAGCCGTTCCTCAAGCAGGGCGATGCGGCGGCTCAGGCGGGATTTGGGGATGTCCAGCGCGCGGCCGGCGGGCGCGAAGCCCCCGTTCTTGACCACCTGGACAAAATAATAGAGATCATTCAAGTCGTGCATGACCGTTTCCGCGATTTCCGATTTCTAGACGTAGCGGCGAGCATATAACGGCGCCGGTGTTTGCCAGAAGACGGAAAGCGAATGGCCGCGCGGAATTCCTGTCAGGCCGCCGCGCCCAGCGATTCTTCCTTCCAGCGCTGCTTGTCGCGCAGCGGCGGGGTGCCGAACAGGCGGCTGTATTCGCGGCTGAACTGCGACGAACTTTCATAGCCCACGGCATGCGCGGCCAGCGCCACGCCCGCGTCATCGCTCAGCATCAGGCGGCGCGCTTCCTGCAAGCGCAGATGCTTCTGGTATTGCAGCGGGCTCATGGCGGTGGCCTGCTTGAAATGGTGGTGCAAGGACGACACGCTCATGTGTACGTCGCGGGCGATTTCTTCCACGCGCAGCGGTTGGGCGTAGTTGTCGCGCAGGATGCGGATGGCCTTGGCCACGCGGTTCAACTGGCTGTCTTGCAGCACCGACTGGCGCAGCACCACGCCCTGGCCATTCATCAACAGTCGGTACAGCAGCTCGCGCTTGACCATGGGCGCCAGGATGGGGATGTCGCGCGGGTTGTCCAACAGGCGCAACAGGCGCAGCACCACGTCCAGCAGCGAGCCGCCCAGCGGATTCACGCACAGCGCGCGTGAGGCTTCCGCGGGCACCAGCGGGGGCAGGTTTTCGTCGCTGATCAATTCGGCGATTTCCTCGGGGTTCAGATCCAGCCGCAGGCCCAGGTAGGGCAGCGTCGGGCTGGCCACCGACACCTTGGCCACCACGGGCAGGTCCACCGACGAAATCAGGTAATGGAAGGGGTCGTATTCGAAGCTCTCATCGCCGATCAGCAGGCGCTTGGAACCCTGCGCGATGACGGCCAGCGCGGCTTTCTGCAAGCCCGGCTTGGCGCCGGTGGGCTGCGACAGCCGGTGCAGGTAGAGGCCTTCGATGGGCGTGTCCAGCGATCCTTCCAGGTCGCCCGTCATCCGGTCCAGTGTGCAGAGCAGTTCTCGGCGGGCCGGCTCGTAGGCGATGTCCAGCGGGGCGGCGTTGACGGCATCGTCGGGGGCGGGAAGGGATCGAGCAATAGTAATAGGCATGGAGGCTCCGGAAGGCGCGCCGTCCGCGGGGCAAGCCGGCGGCGCCGCAGAGAGTAGGGCGGGGTTCAGTGTATGCGCGGTCCAGGCGCGATGCACAGTCGCCATTTTCGGTCTGGAGAAATGGGCAAAAAGTCAGGAGGATCGGGCGCATGCCTGATTCTCCGAAGGGCGCGCCAGAGAATCAGGCAAAAAAAGGGCAGGATCAAGCAGCGCGCGCCGCCGCTAGCCGACGCATACTGTTCCCACCCCGGCAAGTAGGCGTCCGGCGTCCCATCCCGGGGCGCACGGACCCGCGACGCCGCTGACAGGAGCTCAACCATGCGATACAAGAAATTCGGCAGCACCGGCCTTTTCGTCTCGGAACTCTGCCTGGGCACCATGACCTTTGGCGGCGAGGGCGAGCTGTGGAGCAAGATCGGCAACCTGCAACAAGAAGACGCCAACCGGCTGGTGGGCCGGGCGTTGGAGGCGGGCGTCAACTTCATCGACACGGCGGATGTTTATTCGGAAGGCCGTTCCGAAATCATCACCGGCCAGGCGCTGCGCGATTTGAAGGTGGCGCGCGACGATGTGGTCATCGCCACGAAAGTGTTCGGCCCGACCGGCGCGGGCGTGAATGCGCGCGGCAATTCGCGCGCTCACATTCTGGACGGTGTGAAGAAGAGCCTCGCGCGCTTGCAGTTGGATCACATCGACCTCTATCAGATCCACGGCTTTGATCCGGCAACGCCCATTGAGGAAACCGTGCGCGCGCTGGATACCTTGGTCCAACACGGTCACGTGCGTTATGTAGGCGTGTCCAACTGGGCGGCCTGGCAAATCATGAAGGCGCTGGGCATTGCCGAACGCCTGGGGCTGGCGCGCTTTGAATCGCTACAGGCCTACTACACGATCGCGGGCCGCGACCTGGAGCGCGAACTCGTGCCCATGCTGCAAAGCGAAGGCGTCGGGCTGATGGTGTGGAGCCCGCTGGCCGGTGGCTTGCTCAGTGGCAAGTACGGTCGCGATGGCTCCGTTGAAGCCGGCAGCCGCCGCGCCGCCTTCGACTTCCCGCCCGTGGACCGCGACCGCGCCTACGACAGCATCGACGCGCTCAAGTCGGTGGCCGATGCGCGCGGCGTATCCGTGGCTCAAGTGGCGCTGGCGTGGCTGCTGCACCAGCAAGTGGTCACCAGCGTCATCATCGGCGCCAAGCGGGTGGATCAGTTGGACGACAACCTGGCAGCAACCACCATCAAGCTGACGCAAGACGAGCTGGCGGCCTTGGACAAGGTCAGCGCGCTGCCGCCGGAGTATCCCGGCTGGATGCACGTGCGCCAGGGCGAATTCCGCCGCCAGCAGTTGATGGAGTCAGGCGCGGTGTAAGCGCGACGGGGGCAGGGCCGGTCCGGCGACCGCGCGTCAGCAAACGTCGTCAGGTCCGGCGGCCACGCATGCGGGGAAGCGCGGTGCGGATGCCGCGGCCAGCCCTCTCATCGCGATCCGCGGCTAGTAGAATCCTGGCAGCTTTCACTACTGAAGACGCCAGATGACCCACCCGTTTTCCCCCGACGATGTGCGCGTCTTGCGCGAACACGGTATTGCGCTGTTCGCCGACCGCGTGCTGATCGCGGTGCAGCCGCCCTTGTCCGAAGCGCGCATCGCGGATATTGAATCCGCCTGCGCCGGCCCCTTGCCCCAAGCCTTGCGCGACCTATGGCGCCTGACCGCCGGCGGCGAGCTGGCCTATGACTTGCACGCGCGGATGGACGGCAATGAAGAGGCCTTGAGCTGGGCCGAACTGTTCTACGACGGCAGCGACCACTATCGCGATCTGCAAGGCTGGATCGAACACGAACAAGAGTGCGCCGAAGCCGCCGCCGCCGAAGACGGCGAGACCTGGAACGGCACGCTGCGCTATCTGCCGATAGGCGGTTTTGAATACTGCGACCGCATCTACGTGGCGACGGAACCCGGCCCCCGCGCCGGCAGCATCGTGGCGTGGAAGCAGGGCTTGCCCGGCTGGACGCATGCCTTGCAACAGGATGGCATTGCAACGATCGCGCCGGATCTGCACGCCGCCTTCGCCTCGTTGTGCCTGGAGTCAGACCCGGAAGACGACCTGGATAGCCCCGGCGTGCGCGTGCTGGAATATCTGGACGAACGGGTGTCGGACCACGGCATGCCGCAAGCGCTGGCCGACGCGCTCGTCGCGTTCTACCGGCGCGCGCTGGTGGACTGGCGTGGCCCGCTGGCGGCCGGCACGCTGATGCAATCGCCGCGTCTGGCCGGCCTGGCCTTGCAGCACGCCATCAGCAAGGACGACGCGGCGCTGGTGCGGCAATTGGCAGAGCAGGGCATGCGTTTCGACCAGCCCTTGCGCGGCAGCGCCACGCCGGTGGATGTGGCCTTGATGCAGCACGCTTGCGCCGCCGCCCACGCCTTGTTGCAAGCGGGCGCGGCGGTCAGCCCCACGGCCATTCATCGCTTTGATCGCAAGCCGTCGGCGGAACTCGTCGAGCGGCTGCTGGCGCAGGGCGCTCAAGCCGATGCCCTGGGCGTGGCCCGATGCGTGGCTTGCGGATCGCCCGAAGCCGCGCGCCGCGTCGCGGCAGCCTGCGGTGACGGTATTGCCGCCGCGTTTGCCGAAGTGCGCGATTCCATGGCCAACAGCTACCAGGAGGACCTGCACAAGGTGCGCGCGGGCAAGCTGAGCCATTACCTGGGCGCGGACGGCCTGGCCGAACGCGTCGCCAACCTGCGGGAGTTCTCACTATGACGTTGCGGGCGGCTTGACTGCGTGGGTGATGCCCGCAGTGTCGTCGTCCACCGCGCGTCGTCCCCGACTAGAATGTGCTTCGCGTTTCCGTGAGCGCGCTCTTGTTTTGACGGGACGTTTTGAAGGGAAAAGCGTGGCCATTCCGTATCTGCGCAGACTGACGGCGGTCAGCCGTAGCCCGCAAGCCAACCGGCATCTTGCCTACTTCCTGACCTTTACCGCCGGCGCGGTCAACGCGGGCGGTTTTTTGGCCGTCCAGCAATACACCTCGCACATGTCGGGCATCGTTTCCATGATGGCCGACCACATGGCGCTGGGCGGCCTGGTGGTGGTGTTGCAGGGCGTGGCGGCGTTGCTGTCGTTCCTGGCGGGCGCGGCCAGCTCCGCGTTCCTGATCAACTTCGGGCGGCGTTCCCACCTGGCCAGCGAATACGCCTTGCCGCTGCTGCTGGAAGCCGTGCTGCTGCTGCTCTTCGGCCTGTTGGGCGCCAACCTGGAAACGCTGCGCTGGTTCTACGTGCCCGGCACCGTGATGCTGCTGTGCTACATCATGGGCCTGCAAAACGCGATGATCACCAAGGTGTCGCGCTCCGAGATCCGCACGACGCACGTCACCGGCATGGTGACCGACATCGGCATCGAACTGGGCAAGCTGTTTTACTGGAACGTAGCCAAGAGCGACACGCAACACAAGCCGCCCGTGTTCGCCGACCGCGGCAAGCTGATTGTGCTGAGCCTGATGGTTACTCTGTTCTTCGTGGGCGGCGTGACCGGCGCGTATTCGTTCTACCACTTCGGCTTCGGTTCGACCTGGCCGCTGGCGCTGCTGCTGACCTTGCTGGCCGCCGTGCCGGTCATGGACGATATCCGCAGCTTCATTCGCCGCGCCTAGCGCGGCGGCGTCATCGTTTGGCTTTGCGCGCGACCGCGTGGCCCAGGAAGACCTGCAACGCGGCCAGGGTTTCGTAATGCAGCTTTTCCAGCCGGGCGTCCTTGGCCGGTTCCGTGATGGCGTAGCCCTTGGCGTCCAGGGGGTAGGGCTCACCCAGCAGGTGCGCCATGTCGACCTGGTAGTAGCTGGCGTCGCCATAGGGCCGCTTGCCGTCAATCAGGGGCGCCGGCCAGAAGCGGTCCCCTTCGCGTAATACGGCTTCCAGTTGTTGCGGGCTTGCTTCCCGCCAGACGGCGGCGCGCAACAACACCAGGTGTTCGGCGCGCAGCGTGAAGCCGCCCAGCGTGTCCATGCCGCTTTGCGGAAAGTCGAACGTTTCTTTCATCTCGGTCGGCAAGGGGTAATGGCCCGGCGCAAGTTTTCCCACGGACGCCACGAAGCCGGGCAGCACGCGGCACACTTCGGCCAGGCGCCGGATGGCCAGCGCGTCGTCCGACGTCTTCAACGCGCGGCGCGCAATGGCCAGTGTGTCGGGCCCGCCCAGCAGCGGCTGTTCGAAATCGATGCCCGGCGCGCCGGATTCGATCGGCATCCATTGCACACGCAGCAAACGTATCAGCGCGGCGTGCTGGGACGAGATCGGAATGGCGCCGGCCGGCAGGGCGAACACTTGCCGGATGATGGGTTTGCGGTCGATGGCGGCCAAGGCGCGCAATGGCGCCATCGCCAGCCCGCCCAAGCCCACTCGCAGACCCACCCCCAAACTCCCACCCAGACCCAGGCTCTTCAGCAGCGCACGGCGTTTCATCATGGCTACCGGATTACTTGCGCAGATCGGCCAGCGCCGACTCGGCCAGCGGGTAACCCGGCTGGATTCGCAATGCGTCTTCGTAAGACAGGCGCGCGTCGGCTTGCCGACCCAGGCGCCGCAGCAAATTGCCCTGATTGGTCAGAATCAACGCACTGGCGGGTTTGGCGCGCACAGCCTGTTGATAAGCCTGCAGTGCATCAGCCGGGCGGTCCATGGCATCCAATAGCGACGCCTGCAGGTTGTAGCCGATGCTCCAGTCCGGAAAGCGATTCGTCAGCGCTTGCGTCGTGGCCAAGGCATTGGGCAAATCCCCGCGCTGCGCCTGCGCGCCGGCCTTGTTGACGTATGCCCACTTATGGTCCGGATTCAGCTTGATGGCCTCGTCGAACAGGTCTTGGGCGGCGGGCAGCTTGCCTTGCTGCGCTTGCAGCTTGCCCAGGAACAGCCTGACGTCGGCGTTGCGCGGATCTTGCTTGGCCATTTCTTCGGCCACGCGCTGCGCCTCCTGCGGATCGTTCGCGCGCAAGGCGGCCGAGATCCGCGTGTTCAGCGTTTGCATGGCGGGCGGCAGTTGCTTGATGCGGGTTTGCAGCGCCTCGTTCTCCGCGCGCAGTTCCGATTGGTACGCGAGGTCCAACTGCGCGGCGGGTTGCGCATGGGCGGCAGGCACGGCAAGGCCGATGCAGCAGGCAAGGGCCGGCCCGAGCAGGCAGGCACGCACACGGCGGCTCAGGGTTGCAAGCATGGCGGTCGGCGTTTCCTTGAAAGAGGGGTGTGCTGGCGTCAGGGAGGGGACGGATGCCTACGATACCGGAAGCGCGGCGCGCCGTAAAAACAAAGACGCCCGAAGCAAAAAGCCCGGCGCGCAGGCCGGGCTGGAACGATGGCCCCGTGGGGCCGCTTTTAATCAAGCGATCAGTTCGGCATCAACACGGTGTCGATCACGTGGATCACGCCGTTGGACTGATAGACGTCATAGGTGCTGATGGTGGACACGCCGCCCTTTTCGTCCTTCAGGGTCAGGTTGTGCTTGCCGTTCATCATCACCCACAGCTTGCCGCCGCTGGCGGTGGTCAATTCCGTCTTGCCGCCGCCCTTCTTGATACGGGCCGCCAGCGCGTCGAAATCCAGCTTGCCGGGCACGACGTGGTAAGTCAGGATCTTGGTCAGCGTGGCCTTATTTTCTGGTTTGACCAGCGTGTCCACGGTGCCCGCGGGCAGCTTGCCGAAGGCGGCGTTCGTCGGCGCGAACACCGTGAATGGGCCCTTGCCTTGCAGCGTATCCACCAGGCCCGCCGCCTTTACCGCCGCCACCAGCGTGGTGTGGTCCGCGGAATTCACCGCGTTGGCGACGATATTCTTGGCGGGCATCATCGGCTGGCCGCCCACCATGACGTCCGCCGCGAACGTGGGCGACAGGGTCAGGGCCGAGCAAGCGATGGCAATCGAGGCTAGCAATTTCATGACGATCTCCTTTTGTGTGGCCGTCATGAGGAGATACGGGGCCAGCCTGCGATTGGATGCGTGTTCAGCCTAAGGACTAACCCTGGTCAGATGACCTTGCCGCTCAAGACGACCGGGCCGGTGGGGATGCCGCCGGGGGCGCCGCCCGCCGGTTCCAGCGTAATGGCGACCGTGTCGCCCTGCTGCGGCAGCAGGCTGGGGGCCAGCACCGTGGTCTGGCCGGGCAGTACCAGGCCCAGCGAGCGCGGCGCCTGTCCGGGCGTAATGGACCACAATTCCAGCGCGCGGCCATCGGCCAGCGCCACCAGGTCTTGCATGGGCTGCACGGCCAGGCGGTTGTCCGGCAGCGTATTCACGACCATGGCGCCGGGCGCCTTCTCGCCGGACAGCACGGCAACGGTTCGTACTTCGGTCGGTGCGGGGGCCGGCTTGAACATCAGGAAGGCCAGCACCACCACGGCGGTCGCCAAGCCCGCCGACAGGGCGCGCCACCAGGACAGGCCACGCGGCGCCGACGGCGTGCGGGTGGAGGTGGGTGCAGACTTGGGCACCGCGGCGATGCGGGCGGCGATTGCCTGCCAGACATGCGCGGGCGGTGTCTCGGGGGGCAGCGCCATCGCCAGCGGCAACAGCCGGTCTTCCCATTCCGTGACCGCGCGCCGCAGGCCGGCGTCATCGCGCATCAAGGTAATGAAGCGCTGCCGCGCACCCGCGCGCAAGCCGCCCAGCACGTACTCGGCGGCCAGGCGGTCCTGCAGTTCGGGGTGGCGGTAATTCATTCCAGGCACCTTTTCAGCCGTTGCAAGCCACGGCGTATCCAGCTCTTGATCGTTCCCAGCGGCGTCTCCAGGCGGGCCGCGATATCGGGATGCGCCAGGTCATCGAAAAACGCCATGGCAATGGCAACCCGTTGCGGCCCTTCCAACTGGCCCATGCAGTCGGCCAGGCGGCGGCCTTCCTGGCTGGCTTCCAGACGGGCAAGCGGGCCGGGGCCGTCGTCGGCCATGGCCAGCGTCAGCGTGTCGTCCGGGTCCGGCACCACGACGTCGGGCCGCCTCAGGCGGTCGATGCAGCGGTTCCGGACGATGCGGGTCATCCACGTCATGGGTTGGCTCTGCTCGGCCTGGTATTGGCCGGCCTGGCGCCAGATCGATACGAAACACTCTTGCAGCACGTCTTCCGCGGCGGCCTGGTCTCTCAACATACGTCTGGCCAGCGCAAACAGATGCGGGGACGCAAGGCGATAAAGCTCCGCCAGTGCGGATTCGCGTTTTTCCGCGCACTGGACAAGCAGGGCCTGCAGGTGTTGAGCGTCGGGCATCGGTTCCTAAGAGGGAAGGGCGCGCTGGTGCAAAGCATACCGGGCCATGCCATCGGCGTCACTACCAAACAGGGCACTACAATGCCCCGCACACTTGGCAAGGTCAGGCGAACCCCGGCAAACCCGGCACGCCGCGTGCATCACCGTCCCGGGCCCCGGCTGGCCCGGATAAAAGCGTATAGCTTGCAATCGATACACAGGAGGAGCAGACAGGACATGGACGCAGAATTCTGGTTGGAACGCTGGCGCGAAGGGCGCACGCACTTTCATCAGACCCGGATTACGCCGCTCTTGCAGAAGTACTGGCCCACGTTGGCCGTACCGCAGGGTGGACGGGTACTGGTGCCGCTGTGCGGCAAATCGCTGGACATGGTGTGGCTGGCGGCGCAGGGGCACTCGGTGCTGGGCATCGAGCTTTCCCAGCTTGCGGTGGAACAGTTCTTCACCGAAAACGAGCTGCGGCCCGTGACGCATGAATCCGTCTACGGCAAGCACTACGTGGCGGGCAACATTGAAATCATCTGTGGCGACATCTTCAAGCTGGATTCGCAACTGCTGTCGCACTGCGTGGGCGCCTACGACCGCGCGGCGCTGGTCGCACTGCCCGAAGACATGCGGGCGGACTACGTGCGCCACGTCTATGGGCAGCTATCGCCCGCCAGCCGGGGCCTGCTGATCACGCTGGACTACCCGCAGGAAGAGATGGCGGGGCCGCCATTCTCGGTCGTTGACAGCGAAGTGCAGGCGATCTTCACCGGGGTGGCCCCGGCAGTCATCATCGACCGCCGCGACATCCTGGACAAGGAACCCAAGTTCCAGAGCGCGGGCGTCAGCCGGCTGGATACCGTGGTGTACCGGCTGGGCGTGCAAGGCGCCTGACACCGGCGCGCGGATGTGGCGGCGCGGCGGGCGATGGCAAGGCCGTTCAGGTCATCAGCCAGCCGCCCGCCACATCCAATACCTGGCCGGTGACGAAACGGGCCTGATCGGACGCGAAGAACAGGCAGGCGTCGGCCACCTCTTCCGGGGTGCCCAGGCGGCGCAGCGCCGTCACCCGCGCCACGGCGTCGTTGATCTCCTGGGGCACGCTTTTCAGCAGCGGCGTGCTGATGCGTCCGGGCGCCAGCCCATTGACCGTGACGTCGAACTCGCCCAGTTCGGCGGCCCAATGCCGGGTCAGGCCGATCAGCCCGGCCTTGGTGGCCGCGTAATGCGCCGCCACGATGTCGCAGTACGCCTTGCCCGCCACCGACGACATATTGATCACGCGCCCCTGGCGTTGCTTGACCATGTGCGGCGTGGCCAGGTGCGTCATGTAGAACACGCTGTTCAGGTTCACCGACACGACCTGGTCCCATTCGCCCGGCGGCATCTCCCAGACCTTCAGCGCGCGGCCGTCGGTCTTGGGGGAAATGCCCACGTTGTTCACCAGGATCGTGGCCGCGCCCAGTTCGGCCGTGATGCGGTCGTAGGCGGCCTGGCATTGCGCGTAGTGCGCCACGTCGGCCGGCACGAACACCACGTCATGGCCGCGTTTTTTAAGCGCCTGTTCGTAGGCCGCGCCCGCCTGCGCATTGAAATCAATCAGGCCCACGCGCCCGCCTTCGGCCAGAAAGCCTTCGACGATGGCCGAGCCGATGCCGCCTACCGCGCCCGTCACGATGGCGACCTGGCCATCGAAGCGAGCCTTCATGTCCGCACTCATGCGCCCACCTTCAACATGATCTTGCCGATGTGCTGGCTGCTTTCCATCAAGGCATGCGCGCGGGGCGCATCCGCCAGCGGGAACACCTCGTGGATCAGCGGCAGGCATTGCCCTTGCTCCATCAGCGGCACCACCTTCGTGGCTAGCGCCTGGGCGATGGCGCCCTTGTCATCGTCCGAGCGCGGGCGCAGCGTCGACCCGGTGAATTGCAGCCGCTTGGTCATGATGGGCAAGGCGTCGATTTCGGCCTTGCTGCCTTCCAGGAAAGCAATCTGCACCAGCCTCCCGTTCACGGCCAGGAGCCTGATGTTCTTGTTGATGTAAGACCCGCCCACCATGTCCAGGATGACGTCCACGCCCACGCCTTGGGTAGCCTGGCGCACCTCGGCTTCGAAGTCGGTGTCGCGGTACTGCACGGCATGATGCGCGCCGGCTTTCAGGCAGGCCTCGGCCTTGGCGGGGTTGCCTACGGTAGTCCAGACTTCAGCTCCAAACGCGCGCGCCAATTGAATGGCCGTCAGCCCGATGCCGCTGGAGCCGCCATGCACCAGGAATTTTTCGCCGGACGCCAGGCGCGCGCGGTCGAACACATTGGTCCAGACGGTGAAGTAGTTCTCGGGAATGGCCGCTGCCGTCAGCAGGTCCATGCCGCGCGGCACGGGCAGGCAGTGGCGTTCGTCGGCCAGGCAATATTGGGCGTAGCCGCCACCGGGCGTCAGCGCGCAGACGGTGTCACCCGTCTTCCAGGCGGTCACGTCGGGGCCGACGCCGATGATGGTGCCGGACACTTCCAGCCCCAGATACGGCGACGCGCCGGGTGGCGGCGGATACGAGCCCGAACGTTGCAGCACGTCGGGGCGGTTGACCCCGGCGTAGGCCACTTCGATCAGCACCTGCCGGCCGGTGGGGGCTTCCATGTCGCGTTGGGCAACCTGCATGCAATCGGGCGTGCCGCCCTTGCCATGGTCGATGAATGTGCAGCGTAGGGTCATAAGAGGAAGATCCTGGATTTCAATGGCCCAGATAGGCCTTCTTTACATGCGGGTCGCTAAGCAGTTCAGCGCCCGTGCCGGTGCGCACGATGGCGCCGTTTTCCAGCACGTAGCCACGGTCGGCCAGGCGCAGGGTGCGGAACACGTTTTGCTCGACCAGCAGCACCGTCACGCCATGCGAGGTAACGTCGCGGATGATGTCGAACATCTGCTGCACCAGCAGGGGCGACAAGCCCAGCGATGGCTCGTCGAACACCAGCAGCTTCGGGTCGGCCATCATGCCGCGCGCGATGGCCACCATCTGCTGCTCACCGCCCGACAAGGACCCGGCGTACTGCGACAGGCGTTCTTTCACGCGCGGGAAAATGCGCAGCACCTCGTCCATCTTCTGCTGCACGATGGGGCGCGCGGCGCGCTTGTACGAACCCATCAGCAGGTTGTCTTTCACCGTGAAGTGCGGAAATAGCTGGCGGCCTTCGGGAATCATCGTGATGCCGGCGTCCACGATGTCGTAGGGGTGGTGGTTGGTGAGGTCGCGGCCTTCGAATTCCACCTTGCCTTGCAGCGTGGGAATGACGCCGCACAGCGTTTTCAGGGTGGTGGTCTTGCCCGCCCCGTTCGCGCCGATCAGGGTCACGATTTCGCCCGCGTTGACCTCGAAGTTCAAGCCGTTCAGCACTTGGCTCTTGCCATAGCCCGACGTCAGATTCGACACCTTAAGCATCCTGGTACTCCTTGCCCAAATACGCCTCGATGACGGCGGGGTTCTCGACCACGTCCTTCGGCGCGCCGCTGACCAGCACGCCGCCTTCGTTCAGGACGATGATGCGGTCGGACAGCGCCATCGTGGCCTGCATCATGTGTTCGATCAGCAGCACCGACACGCCGGAATCGCGGATGCGCCGAATCATCTGGATGGACTTCTCGATGTCGGTCGGGTTCAGCCCCGCCATCACTTCGTCCAGCAGCAGGATGCGCGGCTTGATCGCCAGCGCGCGGGCGATCTCCAGACGCTTCATGCCGCCCACCGTCAGGCTGCGCGCCTCGGTGTTCAGGTACTTGGTCAAGTCCGTCTGCTCGGCCACCTTCAGCGCAATCTGCTCGGCCTCGTCACGGTTCGACGTGCGGATGAACGCGCCCAGCATGATGTTTTCCAGCACCGTCAGACCAGTGAACGGCTTGGCGATCTGGAACGTGCGGCCCAGCCCCTTGTGCGCGAACTCGTCCGGCGTCTTGCACGTGACCCAGTTGCCGTCCGCGTCCAGCATCGAAATATCGCCTTTGTCCGGCGCCAGAAAGCCCGACAGCAGGTTGAAGACCGTGGTCTTGCCCGCGCCGTTCGGCCCGATCATGCCCAGGATTTCGTTCTGGTTCAGCGTCAGCGATACGTCGTTGGTGGCGCGCAGGCCGCCAAAACTCTTGAACAGCTTGTCGGCCTTCAGCACCGGCTGCTCGGAGCGGGTGGCGCTGTGCAGGCGTAGTTCGTCCGCCAATTGCCGCTTCTTGCGCGGCGTGCCCAGATAGGGCAAGCGCGCCAGTCCACGTTCGATGGCGGGGCCGAACGCACCGGCCAGCCCGCGCGGAATGGTCAGCACCACGGCCACCAGAATCAGGCCGTAGATCAGCCCGTGCATGCCGTTGCCCACGCTGGACAACCAGCCGCGCGCCAGTTCCGCGATGGGCAGCACCAGGAAGGTGCCCGCGATGGGTCCGGCCACCGTGCCCAGGCCGCCGATCAGCGCGAACATGGCCACCTGAATGGACAACTCCAGCGAGAACGCCGAGCTGGGATCCACGAAGGTCAGGTAAGTGATGTGGAAGGTGCCGATGATGCTGGTCAGCATGGCGGACACCACTGCCGCGATGATCTTCACCCGCACGGTATGGATGCCCACGGCCAGCGCGGCGTCTTCGCGTTCGCGGATGGCGATCAGGTAATGGCCCAGGCGTGACTTGCGTATCGCCCACGACACCCAGGTCACGAACAGGAACAGCCCGAACGCGATGATCACGTAGTTGAGCTTTTCGCGGAACACGATCCACGCCCAGCCGATATTCAACGGCAGGCTGATGCCGCTGGAGCCACCCGTCCAGCTTTCCTCGTGGATGACCAGCAGGCGCACCACTTCAAGAATGGCGATGGTGGCCAGCGCGAAGAACGGGCCGCGCAGCCGCAACGTGGGATAGCTGATCAGGATGGCCACGGCCGCCGAGATCGCCGCGCCCGCCAGCATGCCGATCCACGGCGATATGCCGAAGTTCTGCGTCAGCAGCGTGGCCGTGTAGCCGCCGATGCCATAGAACACCGCATGGCCCAGCGAAAGCTGGCCCGCATAGCCGCCCACGATATTCCACGCCACGGACAGCGAGGCGAAGACGAACAGCAAGACAAACAGGTTGGTCCAGAAAGGCGTGCCCATGACGACGGGCACGAGGAACATCACAATCAGCAGAATCAGGCTGACGTAGGCTTTGGGGCTTCGAAAGTCGGGAAACACGTCTCGCTCCTTGTGGCTCTGATCACTCTGTACCGACGCCGAACAGGCCGTTCGGTCGCAGGACAAGGATCAAGAGGAAGATCCCGAAATACACGACCTCTTTCAGGTCGGGGGCGATGTAATAACCGGCCAGCGTATCCACGATGCCGATGATCATGGAGCCGGCCACGGCGCCATACAGGCTGCCCAGTCCGCCAAGAACCACGATCACGAAGGCCGTCAGCACAAAGTACGTGCCCACCGTTGGAAACACCGGATACTGCGGCGCCAGCAAGCCGGCCGCGATGCCGACGAAGGCCGTGCCCAGGCCGAAGGCGATGGCGTAGACGTTGTTGACGTTCACGCCCATCAGCGTGGCGGCATAGCGATGCTGCGCCACCGCGCGCAGCGCACGGCCCAGATAGGTGCGATGCATGAACAGATGCAGCAATATCGCCAGGCTGATGCCGATGACGAAGGTGATCAGTTGGCCCGTCACCATCGAGAAATTGCCTACATCAATCGCGTTCGTGCCCAGCTCCACCGGCGCGCGATACACATTGGCGCCGAAGATCACCAGCGCCAGGTTCAGCAAGATGGTGGACACGCCCACCGTGGCGAAAATCTGGATGTGCTGGTCGGCATTCAACAGCGGCTGGATGATGCCCTTTTGCGTCAGTGCGCCCAGCGCGAACAGAATCACCGCCACCGGCACCAGGCCCACATATGGGTGGACGCCGAATTGCGCGGCAATCAAATAAACCAGGTACATGCCGACCATCAGGAACTCGCCATGCGCGAAGTTCACGACGCGCACGACGCCGAAGATCAACGTCAGCCCCAGGCTGATGATGGTGTATGCGCCGCCCAGCAACAGGCCGTTGATGACCAGTTGAATGAAAATATCCATGGTGCAACCTCTTAGAGCGGGACGCGGCCCCGGCGTGGCCGCTGTGAAGTCGGCCGCGCCGGGGCGCGACAATCCCGGGAAACGTCAGGCGCCCCCGAGCGCCTGATCACTGGCGTCGCGCTTACTTCTTGAAGATGGGCTTGCCAAGTGCGAGGTTGCTGGGCGCAATGGTGACGAGCTTGCCGTCCTGCCACTGCATGACATAGAACGTCGAAGCGTTGTTCTGGCCGTCTTCGCCGAAGTCGAACGCCCAGCCGTTGGCCGTTTGGCCGGCCGGCTTCTTGTAGGCCAGGACTGCCTCGCGGATCTTGTCCTTGTCGGTGGACTTGGCGTTGCCGATGGCTTCGAAGAAGGCCTTGGCGCCGACGTAGTTCGTCAGGCTGTGGCCGGACTGGGGGTCGCTCTTGTAGGTGGCTTTGTAGGCGGCCAGGAATTTATCCAGGCCCGGCGCGCCGGCCGGGTTGATGGACGATTGCGGAAAGTCCAGGTCGAACACGCCGTTCATGTCGGCGCCCACCGCCTTGGCCGTGTCGGCCAGGGAATAGCCGCCGCCCGCGCCAATCACGACCTTGGGCTTGAAGCCCGCCGCGCGTGCCTGGCTGAAGTACAGGATGGCGTCGTTCTGGTAGGCCGTTTGCAGCACGACGTCGACCTTGGCGCCTTTCAAGCGCAGGATCAACGACGACAAGTCCACCGTCTTGGCCGAATAGGGCAGTACTTCGGCCACGGTGTAACCCAGTTCCTGCGCGCGCTTTTTCTCGGTGGCCGCCACGTCGGTGCCATACGGCCCGTCTTCGTGGATGATGCCGATCTTGATGTCCTTGGGGTTCAGGCCCATGCCCGGGGCGATGGTGTCATGCAGCGCGTTCACAACCGACACGCCGTACAGCGCCGTGTTGGGGTTGCTGCGGAACAGGTACTTGTAGCCGCGCGTGGTGATCTTGTGGGCGGTGGCGCCCAGTTCGAAATAGGGCACACCGGCCAGTTCGGTCACGGGCGTGGCCGCGTACGAGATGCCCGAGGCGTAGCTGCCGAACACACCCACCACGTTGGACGAGATCAGGCGCTTGGTTTCCGACACGGCTTGCGTCGGGTCCACGGCGTCCGCCTTGATGAGTTCGATCTTTTCTCCGTTGACGCCGCCCGCGGCGTTGATTTCGTTGACGGCCAATTCCAGCCCGCGATAGCTCTCTTGTCCCAGCAGCGCAAGCGCGCCGCTGAACGGGAAGAGGGCGCCCACTTTCATGTCGGCCG
>RCUJ01000956.1_pt1 | contig 16161 bp, 14 predicted proteins | sample 2166321 | NCBI WGS metagenome assembly RCUJ01 (sample SAMN09932808, study PRJNA488358) | compost metagenome | feature: garden; material: soil; isolation source: compost soil in an enriched community after 118 h of incubation | place: Germany: Experimental Botanical Garden Goettingen | collected... | reverse complement strand
ATGGCCGAAACGCGGCACCGGTACGATGGCTGAAGCGCGGCCCTGTACGATGGGTGAAACGTGCTCCCGTACGATGGGTGAAACGCGCATCCGTACGATGGGTGAAACGCGCATCCGTACGATGGGTAAAACGCTGCACCCGTAGGATGGGTGAAGCGCGGCACCACCAAGGCAAGAACCCAATCCCCCAACGCGCGCAACCCATCAAGCAGCGCCGGCACCAAGGCAACTTCAGCCACAGCACCAACGCATCCAACAAATAGCCCAACGCGCGTAACCCATCAAATCGCGCAGGCGCTGTGGCGACTTCCGCCACAGCACCCAGCCATCTGATGAATTACGCGCGCTTGAGGCCCCAGACCTGGATAGTTAGCGCTTACCCCAGCCTACGCCGACTGCCGGATGAATTCGGCAATTTTAGGACAGATCATTTCGCGCCAGCGGCGGCCCGAGAAAATCCCGTAGTGGCCGCAGTTCGGCGCGGTGTAGTGCGACTTGCGCTCGGCCGGGATGTTCTTGCACAGCTTGATCGCCGCGCGCGTCTGGCCCTGGCCCGAAATATCGTCCAGCTCGCCTTCAATGGTGAAGAGAGCAACCTGCTTGATATCCGCCGGGCGCACGGTCTGGCCGTCGACTTCCCACGTGCCGCTGGGCAGCGCGAAGTCCTGGAACACCATGCGGATCGTGTCCAGGTAGAACTCGGCCGGCATGTCCAGCACGGCGTTGTATTCGTCGTAGAAGCGGCGGTGCGCTTCCGCGTCGCTGTCGTCGCCACGCAGCAGGTCCAGGTAGAACTCGTAATGCGACTTCATGTGGCGGTCCGGATTCATGGCCATGAACCCGGCATGCTGCAGAAAGCCCGGATACACCTTGCGGCCGGCGCCCGGATAGCGCGGCGGCACGGGGTGGATCACCTGGCTTTCAAACCAGGAATACGGCTTGGTCGTGGCCAGGCGATTCACCTGTGTGGGTGACTGGCGCGGGTCGATCGGGCCGCCCATCATCACCATGCTGCGCGGCTGGCAGGGGTCGTTGGCGGTCGCCATCAGGGACACGGCGGCCAGCACCGGCACGGTGGGCTGGCAAACCGAAATGACGTGCACGTCAGGACCCAGGTGGCGGATGAAATCCTGCACGTAGCGGACATAGTCGTTCAGGTGGAACGGTCCGGCGGACAGGGGCACCATGCGGGCGTCGACCCAATCCGTCACGTAGACGTCATGAGCGGGCAGCAGGGCGCGCACGGTGTCGCGCAGCAAGGTGGCGTGGTGGCCGGAAAGCGGCGCAACCAGCAGCACTTTCGGGTCATCCTTATTGGCGCCGCGCACGTCGCGGTGGAAGTGCACCAGGCGGCAGAAGGGCTTGTCCAGCGCAACGGCTTCGGTCACGCGGACCGATTTGCCATTGATGTCGGTGGCGGGCAGATTCCAGGCGGGCTTCTGGTATTCCTTGCCGATACGGGTCATCAACTCATACCCGGCCGCCATTTGGCGGGAAATCGGGGTGTAAGCGAGGGGGCTGTAGGGGCTGGAGAACAGCTGAGAACCGGCATCCGTGAATGCAGCGAACGGAGTCAGGAAGGCGCGCTGCATTTCGTGCAATTGGTACAGCATTTGGGAGATGTCCTTCAGGGTCGTGCGTGTGACCCGATTATTGCGCCGCAGACTAAAGATATATCCAATCAGCCTAAAGAAACTGCCACAACAACCGGGAATATGTTGCTAAAAAGAGACCCGTCATCCCATTACGCACCAGTTTAGGGCGTTTTCAAACCCTGCATAGAGACTAAACGGAGGATTTATGCACTACGCCGGGCAGTGTGGGGTCACCAGTAATTTTCCACCGCCAGGTTGCCGGGAATGCCCCGGCGGCCGGGCTTGAAACCGCGTTCGCCCAGCAGCTTGCGGGCGTCCGCCAGCATGTCGGGATTGCCGCACAGCATGACCTTCGCCTGCTCGGGATCCAGCGGCAGCCCGGCCAATTGCTCAAGCCGGCCATCGGCGATCAGGGTGGTCAGGCGTTCCTGCGGCATGCCCGGCAGCGCTTCGCGGGTGGCGATGGGCAGGTACACGAGCTTTTGCGGATCGGCCGCGAACAGGTCGGCCAGTTCAGGGCGATTGCGTGATGATTCGATCTCTTCGCGGTAGGCAAGTTCCGCAACGGTGCGTACGCCGTGCACCAGGATGATGCGGCGGTACGCGCGCCAAGTGGCCGGATCGCGCAACAAAGACAGGTAGGCCGACAGCCCCGTGCCGGAGGCCAGCAGCCACAGGTCGCCGCCTGGCGCGAAGCGCTCAAGGGTCAGGAATCCGTAGGGGGCTTTTTCGACGTACAGCGCGTCGCCCGGTTGCAACTGCGCCATGCGCGGGCTGAACAGGCCGTCGGGGACGACGATGGAATAGAACTCCAGCCCGGGCTCTTGCGGGGCGGAAACCATCGAATACGCACGCCACAGCGTGGGCGGACCGTCGGGATCATCGGCACTTGGCAAACCGACCCGGGCGAACTGGCCCGGCAGGAACGTGTACCCGTCGTCGCGCGTCACGCGCAAAGAGAACAGCTTGTCGGGCACCCAGGTATGTACGTGGGTTACGGTCTGGCGCGTGTATTTGGAGTCGTCGGTCATCGGGGCATCGCGCGAGGCCGGCCGCCAAAGGGACGCCGGCTCTCGTGGATTATTTTTCCAGGTATTGCAGCTTGTCCTGCTTGCCGTTCCATTCGTCGGCGTCCGGCAGGGGCTTCTTGGCGCGGCTGATGCTGGCGAACTCGGGCGAGAGCTCAGCGTTCAGGGCGATGAAATTCATCTGGTCCTGCGGCACATCTTCTTCGGCGTAGATGGCATTGGCCGGGCATTCCGGGATGCAGACCGCGCAGTCGATGCATTCGTCAGGGTCGATCACGAGGAAATTCGGACCCTCACGAAAACAGTCCACCGGGCACACATCAACGCAATCGGTGTACTTGCACTTAATACAGTTTTCGGTGACAACGTGGGTCATTCAGGAACTCCGGGATCGGCGGCTTTTGTGTCTTGTTGGGCGGATTTTACCCAATGCGCGCCCAATGTGCCGGTAATACCCGTATTGACATCGTGGCCCATGGCCCTGAACCCTGCGTTCTCTATGCTATGGTGTCGCGAAACGATACGCGCAACCATGATAATCACCTCGCTGCTCGACACCGATCTGTATAAATTCAGCATGATGCAGGTGGTACTGCATCAGTTTCCCGCTGCACAGGTCGAGTACCGTTACAAGTGCCGCACCGCTGGGGCCGACCTGCGCCCCTATCTGGATGAAATCCGCGAAGAGGTGCACCAACTGTGCCAGTTGCGCTTCACCCAGGACGAACTGGATTACCTGGGCGGCTTGCGCTTCATCAAAAGCGACTTCGTCGATTTCCTCGGCTTGTTCCACCTGCCCGAGCGCTGCATCCACATCAGCGAAGGCGATGCGCCCGGTGAGATCTCGATTGAAGTGAAAGGCCCCTGGCTGCACACGATTCTGTTCGAGATCCCGGTGCTGGCCATCGTCAACGAGGTCTACTTCCGCAACACCCGCAAGAACCCCGACTGGGAAGAGGGCCGCCAACGCTTGCAGTCCAAGATGCACCTGGTGCTGGACGACCCTGCGCTGGCCGATTTCCGCGTGGCTGAATACGGCACGCGCCGCCGCTTCTCGAAGGTCTGGCACCAGGAAGTGGTGTCCACCATGAAGGCCCAGATGGGCGAGCATTTCGCCGGCACCAGCAACGTGTTGCTGGCCAAGCAGCACGAAGTGCTGCCGTTGGGCACGATGGGCCACGAATACCTGCAAGCCTGCCAGGCGCTGGGCCCGCGCCTGCGCGATTCGCAGGTGTTCGCGCTGGAAGTCTGGGCCAAGGAATACCGTGGCGACCTGGGCATTGCGCTGTCGGACGTGTATGGCATGGACGCCTTCCTGCGCGATTTCGATATGTATTTCTGCAAGCTGTTCGACGGCGCCCGCCATGATTCCGGCGACCCTTTCGTCTGGGGCGAACGCCTGCTTGAACACTATCGCAAGAACCGCGTGGACCCGCGCGCCAAGACGCTGGTGTTCTCGGATTCGTTGACGTTCCCGCGCGCCATCGAGCTGGCGCGCCAGTTCGCCGGGCGCTGCAAGGTGTCGTTCGGCATCGGTACGAACCTGACCAACGACCTGGGCCACGAGCCGCTGCAGATCGTCATGAAGATGGTCCGCTGCAACGGGCAGCCGGTGGCCAAGGTGTCGGATGCGCCGGAAAAGACCATGTGCGACGATCCCGCCTACCTGGCCTATCTGCGCCAGGTTTTCCAGTTGCCTCCTGCCTGAGGCCGGCACGGGGTAAATTGCGGATTCCTTTGCATTGTTCCACCCAACCCACTCGACTCTAGGGGAATATTCATGAGCAGCATCAAGCGCTTCCACGTCGCCAAGCGCCTGTCGGACATGGCCGTGTACAACGGTGTCGCGTATCTGGCAGGCCAGGTGCCGGACGACGCCAAGCTGGACATCACCGGCCAGACCGAGCAAGTGCTCGCCACGATCGACCGCCTGCTGGCTGAAGCCGGTACCGACAAGACCAAGATCCTGATGGCCCAGATCTACGTGGCCAACATCAAGGAATTCGACGGCATGAACAAGGCCTGGGACGCTTGGGTCGCCGACGGCAATTCGCCCCCGCGCGCCACCGTCGAAGCCCGTTTGGCCAATCCCGACTTCAAGGTCGAGATCATCGTGACGGCCGCGATCTAAGCGAACCCCGCTCGCTTGCAAAAAGCCCTTCGGCATGCCGAAGGGCTTTTTCTTGCGCGGTCATCAAACCTTACCCTGGTCTGGCGCGTCGTCAGTTCGCCGTGTCAGCCACCCGGGTCAGCCCCCCATCAATACCGTCGCCGCCAACAGCCCGCCCAGTTCCTCGCATCGATCCAGATCCGCCTGCGGCACCACCTTCTCGGCCCAGATCTGCTCGGCCGTCTGCGCGCCCAGGTTGACGATCAAGGCGGGCGCTACCGCCTTCAGCCGCCAACCGGTGCAGATCCGTTCAAGCTGCCGCGCCGCGCCCGAGCCGTCGCTGCCTGCACTGATGGCACAGGCGTAAGGCAGCCCCTGGATGCGATCCAGCACGGCGTAGTAATTGCGGTCGAAAAACTCTTTCATTTCCCCGCTCAGGCTGGCCAGGTTTTCCGGCGCGCAAAACAGATAGCCCTGGCTGGCCAGCAGGGCGTCGGCCTCGACGTCGGCCGCGCGGCGCAGCTCCACCCGCAATTCGTCGGCCTGCTCCAGTTGCACCGCGGCCGCTGCCGCGCCCCGGGCGGCGGCTTCGGCCATCTGCCGCGCGGCGCCCGTGCGCGAATGCCAGACGATCAGCAGTTGTTTCATGCGTAGCGTTCCAAGGTGTCTTGCCGGTAGTACGCCCGCAGCAGGGCATGCCATTCGGGCAAGGCCTGCTGCATGGGGGCCGGGTCCACAAAAAAATGCTCGGAGCTGACGGCGAAGAATTCCGCTTCGTCCGTGGCGGCATACGGGTCCAGCGGCAGTTGGCCGTACCAGGCGTCCGCGTCCTCGCTCTCGGGGTCCACGTCGTGCGGGATGGCGGCTTCGACGGCATCCAGGGCGGCAATGAAGCGGTCCAGGCTGTCGTCCAATACGCGGCGCCACACCTGCGGCTTCAGGTCGGGGTGGGCAGCCAGCGACGGCATGCCGTCCGCCATGCCCGAGCGCAGGTCCAGCTTGTGGGCGAATTCATGGATGATCACGTTGAAGCCGCCCTCGGACAACTGCGTGTCTTCCCAGGACAGCACCAGCGGGCCGCCTTCCCAGGCTTCGCCCGCCGCGTCCTCGATGAATTCGTGGACCACGCCGTCGTCGTCCTGGCGTGTGCGCGGGATGCGGAAGCTGGCGGGGTACACGATGATCTCGTCCCAGCCTTCGTACAGTTCGGGCGACAGGTTCAGAATGGGCAGGCTGGCCTGGGCCGCGATCGACAGGCGCATGAAGTCCGAGACCTCAAGGCCCTGCGCGCCATTGATGGTTTTGCTGGCCAGCAGCCAGGCCGATCGCGCCAGCAATTGCGCGGTTTCGTCGGCGTTCAACACCGCCAGGAAAGGATGGGCATCCAGCACCTGCCGCCAGAGTTGGGGCGAGATGCGGGCTTGCATCTCGGCCACTGCCGACGGGCGGGCGCCCCGGCCCTTGAGCCAGCGCAACATAAGCTTTGGTTCCTTCTATATAACGGAATTGGCGGGGGATTCAGCGTAACCAAACGCTAGTGTAGAGTGTCGGGATATCAACCTACCCACGCACGCCGCCTGTGATGTCCGTCTCGCCTGTTATCGACGCGCCTTCGCCTTTCGACGCTTCCTGGCGGCAGGAGGTTGGCGCGGGTCTGGACGCTGCTGGCGTTGCCTTGATTGATCAGGCCGTTGCCTGGGCTATCCCGCGTTTTGAAGGGCAGCACGCCCTGACCGGCGAGCCCCTGGCAAGCCACGGCGCCGGCGTCGTCCGTATCTTGGCGGCCTTGCATACCGACGCCGCCACACGCGCCGCCGCGTTGCTGGCAGCCTTGCCCACCGACCTGATGGCGCCCGCGCCGGCCTTGCGCAACGACCCGATCGCGGGGGCGTTCGGCGCCGAAGTCGCGCGGCTGGTGCAGGGCACCCGCGCCTTGCTGCGCTTGGGGGTGGTCGCCCGGCAAGCCAGCGATGCCGAAGCCGAAACCGGTTCGCAAAAGGAAATGCAGCGCAAGATGCTGCTTGCCATGGCGGCCGACCTGCGCATCGTGCTGATGCGGCTGGCGTCCCGCCTGCGCACCTTGCGCTGGCACGCGGAAAGCAAGGCGCCGTGCTCGACCGACTTCGCCCGCGAAACGCTGGACCTGTATGCCCCGCTGGCAAACCGCCTGGGCATCTGGCAAATCAAGTGGGAAATGGAAGACCTGTCTTTCCGCTTCCTGGAGCCTGACCGCTACAAGCAGATCGCCCGCTTGCTGGAAGAAAAGCGAGTTGAGCGCGAGGCCTTCATCGCCGGCGCCATCGACCGCCTGCAAACAGCGCTGACCAAGGCCGGCATCGATGCCGAAGTCAGCGGTCGGCCCAAGCACATCTACAGCATCTGGAACAAGATGCGCGTCAAGCGCCTGGATTTTTCCCATATGTATGACCTGCGCGCGCTGCGCATCATTGTTGAAGATGTGCGCGCCTGCTACACAGCGTTGGGGCTGGTGCACGAAATGTGGACGCCGCTGTCCGACGAGTTCGACGATTACATCTCCCGGCCCAAGCCCAACGGCTACCGCTCGCTGCATACGGTGGTGGCGGACGATGACGGCCGCCCGTTCGAAGTGCAGATCCGTACGCGCGAGATGCACCAGTTCGCCGAATACGGCATGGCGGCGCATTGGCGCTACAAGGAAGCGGGCGCCAAGGGCGGCCAGGTTGCGGCGTCCAGTGAATACGACCGCCAGTTGGCGTGGATGCGGCAGTTGCTGGCCTGGAACAGCGATGTCGAAGGCGGGGGCGAGCCGGGGCAAGAGGCCGGAAATTCCGGCACTGGCAAATCCGAATCCCTCAAAGCCGACACCGGCAAGACCGCTTCCGGCAGGCCGGCTTCCAGCAAGAACCGCAATGCGATCAAGCCGCCGCCGCACACGGATGAACGCATCTACGTGTTGACGCCGCAAGCGCGCGTGATCGAGCTTCCCGCCGGCGCCACGCCGGTGGACTTCGCCTATCACCTGCATACCGACCTGGGGCACCGCTGCCGGGGCGCCCGTGTCGATGGGCAGATGGTGCCGCTGCAAACGCATCTGTCCACGGGGCAGACCGTGGAGATCATCTCGGCCAAGTCGGGCGGGCCGTCGCGTGATTGGCTGAATCCCCAACTGGGGTTCCTGGCCAGCCCGCGCGCGCGCGCCAAGGTGCGGATGTGGTTCAACGCCATTGAATTGCAGCAGCGCATCACGCAAGGCCAGGCGCTGGTGGAAAAAGAACTGCAACGCCTGGGCAAGACCGCGATCAACCTTGAGCAGTTGGCGCAGAACCTGGGCTTTGCGCGCGCCGATGACTTATACGTGGCGGCGGCCAAGGAAGAATTCAGCCTGCGCCAGATCGACAGCGTGTTTCAGCAGCCGGCGCCGGCCACTGAGCCGCAACCCGCGGCGCTGCGCCACGCCAGTGCCGGCAGCGCCGAAAAGAGCGGCAAGAGTGGCGTGCTGGTGGTGGGGGTGGGGTCCTTGCTGACACAGTTGGCGCGCTGCTGCCGCCCCGCGCCGCCCGATGCCATCGCCGGCTTTGTCACCCGTGGCCGTGGGGTGTCCATCCACCGTAGCGACTGCCACAGCTATCTGGCACTGGCCGCGCGCGAGCCCGAACGGGTCATCGACGTGGCGTGGGGGGAGACCTCAGACACCTTCTATCCGGTGGACATCAGCGTGCGCGCGCACGACCGTCCCGGCCTGTTGCGCGACCTGTCTGAAGTGTTTGCGCGCTTGCGCCTGAACGTGGTGGGCGTGAACACGCAAAGCAAGCAGTCGCTGGCCCATATGGTGTTCACGGTGGAAGTGCGCGGGGGCGAATCGCTGACCCGGGCGCTGGATGCCTTGGCCGAAGTGGCGGGTGTGTCCTCGGCGTCGCGCCGATAGGGCTTACTGATTAAACCTTCCCCCTGGGCCGGGCGGCCGCAGGGGGGGCAAGGTTTGGTGCCCTGGTTTTAGTGGTCCAGATTGTCGTGCGCGCGGTCGCGCATGAAGAACGATGCAATCAGGCCCAGCGCCACACCGAACATCACGTAGTAGGCGGGCGCCATCGGCGAGCCGGTGGTCTTGATCAGCCACGTCACGATGAACTGCGCGAAGCCGCCGAAGATCATCACGGCCACGTTGTAGGCCAGGGACAGGCCGACGGACCGCACGCGCGCCGGGAACAATTCCGCCATCACCGTGCTGAATACGCCGAAGAAGGCCGACACGAAAAAGCAGACCACGATTTGCACCGTCAGCAGGCGGCCGATCGACGGCGCGTCCGACAGCCAGTAATACAGCGGGTACAGCACGATCAGATAGCCGATCAGCGAGCTGATCACCAACGGACGGCGGCCGATACGGTCGGACCACGCGCCCATGAACGGCGTCATCAGCACCATCAGTGCCGCGCCCGCCATCTGCACCATGAAGGTTTCCTTCATCGGCAGCTTCAGGATCTGCGTGGAGTACGTCACCAGGTACGTGAAGGTGATGTAGATGGATACCGTGGCGGTCACGACCAGGCCCACGCCAATCATCGTTTCGCGGGTGTGGGTCTTGATCATCTGAACGAGGCTCAGGCGCTTCACTTCACCGCGCGCGGCCGCTTGGCGGTCTTCTTCCTGCATCTGCTTGAAGACTTCGGTTTCGTCGATGTTCCGGCGGATATAGATCGCGATGGGAACAATCACCAGGCCAAACGCGAACGGCAGGCGCCAGGCCCAGTCCGCAATCTGTTGCTGCGTGAAGAACTCGGTGATCAGCGTGCCGCAGGCCGCGCCGATCAGCAGGGCCAGCATCTGGCCGGCCATCTGCCACGACCCGTAGAAGCCGCGCTTGCCGTTGGGCGCCATTTCAATCAGCAGCGCCGTGGACGTGCCGAATTCCCCGCCCGCCGAAAAGCCCTGCAACAGGCGCGCGATCAGGATAAAGATGGGGGCCAGGATGCCGGCCGCGTGGTAGGTGGGGGCCACCGTGATCAGCGCGATGGATACGGCCATCAGCGACGTCACCATCACCATGGCCGCTTTACGGCCCTTCTTGTCGCCGTACAGGCCCAGGATGATGCCGCCCACCGGGCGCATGAAAAAGCCGACGCCGAAGATGGCCGTCGTCATCAGGATGGCATTGAGCTCGCTGCCGGGCAGGTTGGGGTCGGTGGGGAAAAAGAGCTTCGCGATGATCGGCGTCATGAACGCGAACACCAGGAAGTCATACCATTCGAGGGCGTTGCCTATCACTGCGGCCACGATGTTGCGTGTGGGGACTGCTTTGTGCTGCACGGTTTCTCCTTGGGGGGCTGGCTTCAATCCGGGCGACATTCTAGGCGCTTAACCCGTGAACAGTGTCAGGCGCCGTCCGAGACATGGGCGCTTCCCGGCTTTACACTTCTGTTTTTCCCAAAAAGAGAAGTGACATGAACGCGCGCACCTGGCTGGAAACGCTGGTCGGTTTCGATACCACCAGCCGCAATTCCAATCTTGCCCTGATCGAAACCGTTCGCGATTGGCTCAAGGGCCAGGGCGTAGACGCATGGCTGTCGCACAACCCCGAGCGCACCAAGGCCAACCTGTTTGCCACGCTGCCGGGGCAAGACGGCGGCCAGCAGGGCGGCATCGTCCTGTCGGGCCACACCGACGTGGTGCCCGTGGATGGCCAGGACTGGAGCACGGACCCGTTCAAGCTCGTTGAAAAAGACGGGCTGCTCTATGGGCGCGGCGCCTGCGACATGAAGGGCTTCATTGCCGGTTCGCTGGCGCTGGTGCCGGAATTTCTGGCCATGCCGCGCAAGAAGCCTATCCACCTGGCGTTCTCGTACGACGAAGAAGTGGGCTGCGCCGGGGCGCCGTACATGCTGGCCGACCTGCTGGAACGTGGCATCCGGCCCGACGGCTGCGTGGTGGGTGAACCCACCGGCATGCAGGTGGTGGTGGCGCACAAGGGCATCAACCTGTTCCGCTGCAAGGTGCATGGCAAGGCGGCGCACTCGTCGCTGACCCCGCGCGGCTGCAACGCCATTGAATACGCCGCCCGCCTGATCTGCCGCATTCGCGACCTGGCCGACAGCTTCAAGGCCAATGGCCCGTACGACCAGTTCTACGACGTGCCGTTCTCCACGATGACCACCAACCAGATCCGTGGCGGCATTGCGGTCAACACCATCCCCGAACTCTGTGAATTCACCTATGAATTCCGTAACCTGCCGGGCATGCAGCCCGACCAGATCCAGGCAGAAGTGGAAAAATACGTGCGCGATGAGCTGCTGCCGCGCATGAAGGCCGAATTCGACGGCGCCACCATCGAAATCGAAACGGGCGCCGCGGCCCCGGCGCTGGAAGCTTCGGAAGAAGCCGCCATCACCCAGTTGGTGCGCGCGCTGACCGAAGACCGCAGCACCCGCAAGGTGGCCTACGGCACCGAAGCCGGTTTGTTCCAGGGCATCGGCATTCCCACCGTGGTCTGCGGCCCCGGCCATATCGAACAGGCCCACAAGCCCGATGAATTTGTGGCGGTGGATCAAATGGCGTCGTGCGAGACCTTCCTGCGCCGCCTGGGCCAGTCGCTCTAAGTGTTTGTTGAGCCCAGTCGGGGACGGGTTCTCCGGCCCCGGCTTGGCTCGGGTCAGGTAAAATGACGGGTTGCAAACCGGATTTGCGGCCGGCAGTGGCTTGCCGTGATACCGGGGGAGATGCTTGGTGAAACCTTACGACTTTCCGGATGCCAAGGGCCATTTCGGTCCCTATGGCGGTGTTTTCGTGGCGGAAACGCTGATGCACGCGCTCGACGAGCTGCGGGCTGCCTATGACCATTACCGTGTCGATCCCGCCTTCCTGGAAGAGTTCAACTACGAACTCAAGCACTTTGTCGGCCGGCCCAGCCCGGTCTACCACGCCCGCCGCTGGTCGGAAATGCTGGGCGGCGCACAGATCTGGTTCAAGCGCGAAGACCTGAACCACACCGGCGCGCACAAGGTCAACAACTGCATCGGCCAGGCGCTGCTGGCCAAGCGCATGGGCAAGCCCCGCGTCATCGCCGAAACCGGCGCCGGCCAGCACGGCGTGGCCACGGCCACGGTGGCGGCCCGCTACGGCATGGAATGCGTCGTCTACATGGGTAGCGAAGACATTCGCCGTCAGGCGTCCAACGTCTACCGCATGAAGCTGCTGGGCGCCACGGTGGTACCCGTCACGTCCGGTTCGCGCACCCTGAAAGACGCGCTGAACGAAGCCATGCGCGACTGGGTCACCAACATCGAGAACACGTTCTACATCATCGGCACGGTAGCGGGTCCTGACCCCTATCCCCGCATGGTGCGCGACTTCCAAACCGTCATCGGCAACGAATGCCTGACGCAAATGCCTGAAGTCATCGGCCGCCAGCCCGACTATGTGGTGGCGGCGGTGGGCGGCGGTTCCAACGCCATGGGCATCTTCCATCCCTACATTCCCTACGAAAACGTACGCCTGATCGGCGTCGAAGCCGCGGGCGAGGGCATGGAAAGCGGCAAGCACGCCGCATCGCTGGCGGCGGGCCAAGTGGGCGTGCTGCACGGCAACCGCACCTACGTCATGCAGAACGCCGACGGCCAGGTGCAAGAAACCCATTCCGTCTCGGCAGGCCTGGACTATCCCGGCGTCGGTCCCGAGCACGCCTGGCTGAAGGACTCCGGCCGCGCGGAATACGCGGGGATCACCGACGATGAAGCCTTGAAGGCCTTCCACGACTGCTGCCGCATCGAAGGCATCATGCCGGCGCTGGAGTCGTCGCACGCCATCGCTCAAGCCGTGAAGATGGCCACCACGCTGCCGCGTGACGCCATCATCCTGGTCAATTTGTCGGGCCGCGGCGACAAAGACATGCATACCGTCGCCGAACGTGCCGGTATCGAGCTCTAACAACATGACAACTCGCATTGATCGTATCGCCGCGGCCTTCGCTCGCACCGCCGAATCCGGCCGTGCCGCGGCGCTGATTCCCTATATCGCGGCTGGCGATCCTTCGCCTGCCGCCACGGTGGCCCTGATGCACGCGCTGGTCGAAGCCGGCGCTGACATCATCGAACTGGGCGTACCGTTCTCTGACCCCATGGCCGATGGCCCCGTGATCCAGCGTGCGGCCGATCGCGCCATTGCCCAAGGCGTGGGTCTGGCCCGCGTGTTGGAACTGGTGGCCGAATTCCGTCAGCGCGATACCGAAACGCCGGTGGTGTTGATGGGCTACGCCAACCCCATCGAACGCATGGGCCAGTCCGAATTCGCCGCCAACGCCGAACGCGCGGGCGTGGATGGCGTGCTGGTCGTGGACTATCCGCCGGAAGAAGTCATCGAATTCGCCTCGACGCTGGGCGCCCACGGTATTGCCCCAATTTTCCTCCTGGCCCCCACCTCAACCGAGGATCGGATCAAGGCAGTGGCGCAAGTGGCGCGCGGCTATGTGTATTACGTGTCGCTCAAGGGTGTCACGGGCGCGGGCTCCTTGAATACCGACGACGTCGCCGAGCGCGTGGCCGTCATCCGCCGCCACATGGGCAGCATTCCGGTGGGCGTGGGCTTCGGTATCCGCGACGCCGAAAGCGCCCAGCGCGTGGCGCGCGTGGCCGACGCGGTGGTCATCGGCAGCAAACTGATTGAAACGATGGAGCAGGCGGTGGCGGATGCCCCGGCTGCCCAGCAAACCAACGCCGCAGTCACCGCCGCCAGCGGCTGGCTGCGCACCATCCGGCAAGCGCTGGATCAAGTAAAACGAGACGGCGCGTCGGCCTGAGCGGCCGTGCGCGACCTCTAACGGGATGAAAAATCAATGAGCTGGATCGAAAAACTCCTGCCTCCTCGCATCAATAAAAACAGCGACAGCGGCGCCCGCCGCGTCCCGGAAGGCCTGTGGGTGAAATGCCCGTCGTGCGAATCGGTGCTGTACAGCGAAGACCTGGCCGCCAACCTGCACGTGTGCCCCAAGTGCGATCACCACATGCGTATTGGCGCCCGCGCCCGCATCGATTCGCTGCTGGATATGGAAGGCCGGGTTGAAATTGGCCAGAACACGCGGTCCGTGGATTCGCTGAAGTTCAAGGACACGCGCAAGTATCCCGAGCGCCTGCAAGAGGCCGTCAAGCAAACCGGTGAGTCCGACGCGCTGGTGGTCATGAGCGGTTCCATTCGCGGCGTGCCGGCCACCCTGGCCTGCTTCGAATTCGAGTTCATGGGCGGGTCCATGGGTTCGGTCGTGGGCGAACGCTTCGCGCGTGGCGCCCAGGCTGCCCTGGATAACAAAACGTCGTTCATCTGCGTGGCCGCCTCGGGTGGCGCGCGCATGCAGGAAAGCCTGCTGTCGCTGATGCAGATGGCCAAGACGAACGCCATGCTGACCCGTCTGTCGGCGGCCGGCTTGCCGTTCATCAGCGTGCTGACCGACCCCACCATGGGCGGCGTATCGGCCAGCTTCGCATTCATGGGCGATGTCGTTATTGCCGAGCCCAAGGCGCTGATCGGCTTTGCCGGCCCGCGCGTGATCGAGCAGACGGTGCGCGAGAAGCTGCCCGAAGGCTTCCAGCGGTCGGAGTTCCTGCTGCAAAAGGGCGCGATTGATATGGTGGTTGATCGCCGCCAACTCCGCGAGGAAATCGCGCGCTTGCTGGCCTTGCTGACCAATCAGCCGGCGGATGTCGTGACGGCCTGATCCGCCGCGCACGCTCCGTTGGCAAGCTTGCCAGCCGCAAGGGCAATAGAAAAAAATGCCGTCGTCAGCTTAGCTTGCGACGGCATTTTCGTTCAGCGGGGCGTGGGGGTTGTGACGGGGCTTACCTGAGCTCGTTTCGATTGTGACTGCGCTTTTCGGAACAGTGTTTTCCAGCACGATTATGTTGCCTTATTGCGACAAGGCTAAAGCCATGTGGCCCGTATTTTGCTATGTTGCCGGTTAGTCCCAGATATCCACGGAGTTAGCTTCATGCTGTCGACCAAAAAGAAACTGCTCACACGCCTCATCGGTGTGGCATTGGCTGGCGCGGCCACTATGGCCAGCGCCCAATCCTCGGAAGGCACCCAGGGTGGCGTGAGCCTGCATTACGGCATCGGTGACCATTACAAGCGCCTGACGTTGAACTACGAGACCCCGTCGGTCTGGACGTACCATTTCGGCGGCAATTGGGGCCGCCTGGATCTCACGCCCGAGATCGGTGCGTCGTACTGGCAGGCGGATGGCTCGCGTTCGCCGGGCCACGTCTGGCAACTGAATGCGATCCCCATGTTCCGTTGGTGGACGGGCGAGCGCTTCTACCTTGAAGCCGGTATCGGCGCCACCTTGTTCTCCAGCACGCGCTTTGCCGACGAGAACATCAGCACTGCCTTCCAGTTTGGCGACCACGTCGGCTTGGGCTTTTTGTTGACCCCGAACAACCGGATCGGCGTGCGCTACTCGCACTTCTCCAACGCCAGCATCAAGCGGCCCAATCCTGGCCTGGACGTGGTGCAGTTGACCTATACGTATCAGTTCTGATTCTGCGCTGAGCAGATGTGAAAAACCCTCGTCGCCGAGGGTTTTTTTTTGTCCTGCGCTTGCTGAAAGGCTTCGACAGGCTGCGACAGGCTGCGACAGGCAAAAAAAAGGCCGCCCGTTTTTTAACGGGCGGCCTCTTGTCGCTTGCGGCTTAGTGGCGCGTTTCGACTTGAACCAGGGGTTCGTTCGACACGGCTGCAACCGGCTTGCGCTCGCGGCCCAGACGGGTCGGCGTATGCGCCGCGGCGATGCGCAACTGGGTTTGGGCGTGGCGGTCCGGATCGGTTTCCACCCACTTCAAACCAGCGGCGTTCACCACTTCGTGCAGGGCTTGCGCCTTGGCCGACGGCGTCGTTGCCGGCATCACGATGGGTTGGGCATCGGCCGGTGCGGAGGCAACCGGAGCTGCTGCCGTCACAACGGGTTCCACGACGGCGGCTTGCACAGGCTGCTCAGCGGGCGCTTGGACCGGTGCGGCAGGTTCCACGGCGACCGGCTGGGTCACTTGAGGAGCTGCCTGCACAGGCTGGGTCACCGGTTCGACGGCGGTTTGCACCGGCTCGGCCTTGGCGGCTTCGGCGGGCGTTTCAGCCGGGCTGGTAACTACCGCAGCCGAGGTTTCGGCCTGGGTTTGTGCGGGGGCTTCAACCTGGGCTTGAGTCGGGACCTGAATCGGGGCCTGGGCCGGCGCTTCAACCTTCACGGTTTCAACCGGTTTGGACTCGACGACTTGGGCTTCCGTCACCTTGGTTTCGACGACCTGCGTCGGTGCCACCGGGGCAGCGGGGGTGGTTTCCACGGCGGCGGCCGGGGCGGATTCTACCGGCGCTGCCGACGCTGCGGGAACCGCGACGTTGTCGGCTTGATCGGCGGATTCGTCGTCCGAACCATCATCCTGCTGCTCGTCGCTACCGGCCAGGCCAGCTT
>RCUJ01000954.1_pt1 | contig 16169 bp, 16 predicted proteins | sample 2166321 | NCBI WGS metagenome assembly RCUJ01 (sample SAMN09932808, study PRJNA488358) | compost metagenome | feature: garden; material: soil; isolation source: compost soil in an enriched community after 118 h of incubation | place: Germany: Experimental Botanical Garden Goettingen | collected... | reverse complement strand
AGGACCGCAGCAAGGACATCATCATCTCGGGCGGCGAGAACATCTCCAGCATCGAAGTCGAAGACGCGCTCTACCGCCACCCCGCCGTGGCGGCCGTGGCCGTGGTGGCCATGCCCGACCCGAAGTGGGGCGAAACGCCTTGCGCCTTTGTCGAACTGAAGGCCGGCAGCACCGCCACCGCCGAAGAGATCATTGCGCATTGCAAGCTGCTGCTGGCGGGCTTCAAGGTGCCGCGCGCGGTGCGCTTCGGCGAACTGCCCAAGACCTCCACCGGCAAGATCCAGAAGTTTGAACTGCGCGCCGCCATCGGCGCGACCCAGGCCATCGATCTGGCCGGCCCGTCGGCCGATAGTGCGGTCGACGCTTCAGCCGACACCCCGCCTGCCCAAGACAACCCCAACAAAGCCGCCTGAACGCCGGCGCCCCAGCCACCTTCATCCAGGAGTTTTTCGGCCATGACGTACCAAGCCCCCGTGAAAGACATGCTGTTTGTGTTGAACCATCTGGCTGGCCTGCCGCAAGTTGCCGCCCTGCCCGGTTTCGAGGAGGCCACGCCCGACACCGCCCAAGCCGTGCTGGAAGAATCCGCCCACTTCGCCGCTGAAGTACTGGCCCCCCTGAACCACCCGGCCGACCGCGAACCCAGCGCGTGGCGCGACGGCGCCGTCACCACCTCGCCCGGCTTCAAGCAGGCCTTTCGGCAATACACCGAAGCCGGCTGGCAAGGCATGTCGCATCCGCAGGAATACGGTGGCCAGGGCTTGCCCGGCCTGATCGGCTCGCCCTGCTCTGAAATGCTGAACGCCGCCAACCTGTCATTCGCGCTATGCCCCTTGCTGACTAACGGCGCCATCGAAGCGCTGTTGACGGCCGGTTCGCCGGAACTGAAAACGCGCTTCATCGGCCCGATGATTTCCGGGCAGTGGACCGGCACCATGAACCTGACCGAGCCGCAAGCCGGGTCCGACCTGGCCATGATCCGCACGCGCGCGCAACCGGTGGGCGACGGCACGTACCGCCTGTCCGGCACCAAGATCTTCATCACCTACGGCGACCACGACCTGACCGAGAACATCCTGCACCTGGTGCTGGCGCGCTTGCCGGATGCACCGGAAGGTGTGAAGGGCATTTCCTTGTTCCTGGTGCCCAAGTTCCTGGTCAACGAAGACGGCTCGCTGGGCGCGCGCAACGACGTCACCTGCGTGTCCATCGAACACAAGCTGGGCATCAAGGCCAGCCCTACCGCCACCTTGCAATTTGGCGACGCGGGCGGCGCGCTGGGCTATCTGGTCGGCCAGGAAAACCGTGGGCTGGACGCCATGTTCATCATGATGAACGCCGCGCGCTACGCGGTGGGCGTGCAGGGCATCGCCATTGCCGACCGCGCCTACCAGCATGCGCTGGCCTATGCCGCCGACCGCGTGCAAAGCCGTCCGGTGGACGGGTCGGCGCGCGAGGCCGTGACCATCATCCATCACCCCGACGTGCGCCGCATGCTGGGCACCATGCGCGCCCTGACCGAGGCCGGCCGCGCGCTGGCTTACGTCACCGCCGGACACGCCGACCTGGCCCATGCCAGCCCCGACGCCGACGAGCGCAAGCGCCACCTGGCCATCCAGGAATTCCTGGTGCCCATCGTCAAGGGCTGGTGCACCGAAATGTCCATCGACGTCGCCAGCCTGGGCGTGCAGGTGCATGGCGGCATGGGCTTCATTGAAGAAACCGGCGCGGCGCAGTACTACCGCGATGCCCGCATCCTGACCATCTACGAAGGCACCACCGCCATCCAGGCCAATGATCTCGTCGGCCGCAAGACCCTGCGCGACGGCGGAGCCGTGGCGCAAGGCCTGCTGGATGCCATCCGCCAGACCGAAACGGAACTGGAATCGCGCAGCGAACCCGCCGCTGGCCTGGTGCTGAAGCCGCTGCGGCAAGCCCGTCTGGCGCTGGCCAACGTGGTCGATTTCGTGCTGGCCAATGCGGCCGGCGCGCCGAACGCCGTGTTCGGGTCGGCCGTGCCTTATCTGCTGCTGGCCGGCACCACCTTGGCGGGCTGGCAGATGGCGCGCGCGCTCTTGGCCAGCCTGGAACACCAGGCTGAAGACCCTGAATTCCATCAGGCCAAGATCGCCACGGTGCAGACCTATGCCCTGCATAAGCTGACACAGGCGCCCGGCCTGGCGGCCGTGGTGCTGGGGTCCAAGGACTACGCGGTACAGCCCTGACCTGATGGTGGCGGCGCCGCCTTGGCGGGCAGCGTCGCCACCCAGAACAACAGCGCCGTCACGCTGATGGCGGCGCCCAGCGCGCATACACCCAACCAGCCCGCGTGCGCATACACCACCGTTGACGCGATCGCCCCCAGGCCGCTGCCCACGGCGTAGAACATCATGTATCCCCCCACCAGTCGGCTATGCGCCTGCGTGCTGATGCTGAAGATCATCGTCTGATTGGTCACGTGCAAGGCTTGCAGCGCCACGTCCAGCACCAGCACGCCCAGCGCCAGGGCCCACAGGCTGTGGTCCAGCAACGCAATGGGCGCCCACGCCAGGCACAGCAACAGCAAGCCCGCGCCGGTGGTGCGCTGGCCCAAGCCCCGATCGGCCCAGTGGCCGGCACGCGCCGCCATCAGCACCCCCAACACCCCCACCAAGCCGAACGCGCCCACCGCCGTGTGCGACAAGGAATGCGGCGGCGCGCTCAGCGGCAACACCAGCGCGGTCCAGAACGCGCTGATGGCGGCGAACATCAGCAAGGCGATCATGCCGCGCACACGCAGCACGGGTTCGGTGGCCAGCAGGGTCGCCATGGAGCGCAGCAGGGCAACGTAAGACAGATTCGCCGTCGGCAGCCGGCGCTGGGGCAAGCGATGCATGAGCACCAGCGCCAGCACGGCAGCCAGCACGGCCGACACCCCGTACACGGCGCGCCAGCCCCAGGCATCGGACACCACGCCTGCCACCGTGCGCGCCAGCAGCAGACCGATCACCACCCCGCCCTGCGCCGCGCCCACCACTCGGCCACGCTCGCCGGGCGCGGCCAGGGCGGCGGACAGCGCCAGCAAGCCCTGCGTCATCGCCGTGCCCAGCAGACCCAGCGCCACCATGCCCGCCAGCAGCCAGGGCGTGTTGGCGGACAGCGCCACCGCCACCAAGGCCAGCATCAAGAGGCCTAATTGGCCCAGCATCAATTGGCGCCGGTCCAGCAGATCGCCCAACGGCACCACCAACAGCAGCGCCACTGCACAGCCCAATTGGGTGGCCGTGACCACCACGCCCACCGCCCCCGGGTCCAGCGCGAACTCGCGGCCGATCGCATCCAGCAAGGGCTGCGCGTAATACACGTTGGCCACGCTCAAGGCACAGGCAACGGCCAGCAGCACGACCAGCGAGGTCGGGATGGGGCTGGGTACGGAATTCGCTGAGCCGACGGAATTCGCCCGCATAGGGAAGGGATCTGACATAGGTTTATCTAGTTTTATTACGAAACCAGAATGCTAGGTCTTTAGGTTTTATAATGCAACCATTCTGTGTGTGCCGTGCCCGCCATCCCTTTGCTAGTCCCCACCCCTAAGGACCCAACATGGTCAAACGCACCAGCCTTGAAGGCGCCGCCTGTCCGGTGGCGCGCTCGTTAGATGCCATCGGCGACTGGTGGTCGCTGCTGATCGTGCGGGATGCGTTTGACGGCATCCGGCGGTTTGGCGAATTCCAGAAAAGCCTGGGCGTGGCGAAGAACATTCTTAGCGACCGGCTGCGCACGCTGGTCGCCCACGGCATTCTTGCCGTGGCCCCCGCATCGGACGGCAGCGCCTACCAGGAATACGTGCTGACGGACAAAGGCCGCGCCTTGTTTCCCGTGATCGTCGGCTTGCGCCAATGGGGCGAAGACCACTACTACGGCCCCGCCGAAGCCCATTCCACGCTGATCGACCGCAAGCGCGGCCAGGCCGTGCGGCGCCTGGAGATCCGCGCGCAGGACGGCCGCCTGCTGGAGCCCGACGACACGGTCGTGCAGAAAACGACGCCGCCTGCCACCTAAGCTGGCCACTGCCCCGTGGCCAGCGCGGTCGGGGCGTAGTCGTTGAACCGCCACCGCAGCGCCAAGGCGCCGGGGCGGCGCACCACGCGGCGCACGTGCACGCGCCACAGCCGTTCCGCCCCCGCGAAGGTCTGGATTTCGGGGCTGTCCAACACCACTTCCGCGCGGCCGGACACCTGCAACACGTCGCCATGCTCAAAGTCGATGAACACCAGCCCGGCGCGCGGGTTGGCCGTCAAATTGCCCAAGGTGTTGAAAAAGCGGTTGCCGGAAAAGTCGGGAATGGTCAGCACATTGCCGTCCACCCGCACGAACCCGGGCTTGCCGCCCCGGTGCGAGACATCCACCGCCCGGCCGCCCAATTCCGAATGTGCGAGACATCCACCGCCCGGCCGGCGCGCGGGTTGTTGTCCAAGTCCGAATCCACGGCCGGAACCACGTCCGGCTCGTCCACATACGACGCCACGAAAAACGTATCGGATGCGCGGATCAGCGCGCGCGCCGCGTCATCCAACTGGCTGATCTCGGCTTGCGCCGTGGCCACGCGCAACGACGGCGGACGCGAAAAACTAAAGTCGCGGGCCTGGATGTACTGCGGGCAATTGCCGAACGACTGCGTGACCGCCACGTCAAAGCGCTGGCCATCCCACGCGGCAATGCGACCGTTCATGCGATTGCGGCGGCGCGTGTGCAATTCAATCCCCAAGAGGCCCACCGGCTGGCCCAGGCCCAGGCCCGCGCGTAGCGGGTCGTCGGTATCCGGCATGGCGGCCACGCTTAGCGTGTGCGGGTCGGGCGATACGGCAAAGCCCGGTTCGCCTTCCAGCACGCCGGCCCAGGGGTCGCCCTGCGGGTCTACCGTGCCCATCACCACAAAGGGCAACTGCGCGAAGAACGCGCGGTGCTGGTCCGGCATGTAGTCGCGGATGACCTTGGGGCCGATCTGCGCCATGCGCTCGGCCATGCCGACGCGCGTTTGCAGCAGGCGTTCGCCCGCATGCCAGGGGGATGCATTGTGCGGCGTAGCGTCAGCGTTCGTCATGATGTGGTCCTTGCCGTGGGGGCTGTTGCCGTTGCGCTATGGGCAACGGCGTTGTGTCCACTGCGATGATGGCGGCGTCAAGCCGCTTGCAAGCCGGCAGCGGTACGTGCCATGGGCACAAAACCGGGCAGGTTTTCGATGCGGTCTAACCATGCGCGCACATGCGGATAATCCACCAGCGACACATTGCCTTCGGGCGCATGCGACACATAGGCGTAGCACGCCACATCCGCAATCGTCGGCGTGGAGCCGGTCAGGAAGTCGCGGCGGCTCAGCTCGCCGTCCATGACCTTCAACAAGGCATGCGCGCGCGCCAAGGTGGTGTCCGCGTCGTGGGCCGCGCCAAACACCGTGATCAGGCGCGCCGTCGCCGGGCCGTAGGCCAAGGGCCCCGCCGCGACCGACAACCAACGTTGCACGGCGGCCGCACCCACGGGGTCGCTGGGCAACCAGGCCTGGCCACCATAGCGCGTGGCCAGGTAAACCAGGATGGCGTTCGAATCGGCCACCACGGTGCCGTTGTCGTCAATCACCGGCACCTGGCCGAACGCATTGAGCGCCAGGAAGTCCGGACGCTTGTGTTCACCGCCGCGCAGGTCGACGTCAACACGCTGATGCGGCACGTTCAGCAGCGACAGCATCAAGGCAACGCGATGCGCGTGGCCGGACAGGGGAAAGCTATAGAAGATCAACGGGGCGGCGGACATGGAGATTTCCTGGGTGGGTGAAGAAGGCTTCCATGTTGGCCCTCTACGCCCGCCGCGTGAACGGCCAGCCGCGACAAGACACTATTGCTGAAACTGAAAGGACGGCGAGGAACACGAAGAAAGCGCAGCGCCCCCCCGCGCGCGGCGGCTCAAACCGGCAGCGCCGCCAGATCGCGGCGCAAGGCCTCCACGCAGAATTCAACAAAGCTGCGCACCTTGGCCGAACTGCGACGGCCTTCGGGGTACACCACGTGCACCGGCATCGGCGGCAATTCGAAGTCGCGCAGCACCACCTGCAAGGCGCCGCTTTTCAGGTGGCGGGCCACCTGGTACGACACCACCTGGGTCAGCCCCCACCCTTCGCACGCGGCCAGCACGGCGGCCTGGAACGATGTGACCGTCAATTGCGATGACACATTCATCCGCCTCGGCTCCCCGTCCTGCATGAAGCGCCACTGCGCCCCGCGCCCTTCCATTGCCGCGGTGATCGTACAAAAACGAGCCAGCGCATCGGGATGCTCGGGCGCGCCGTGTTCCTGCAAAAACGCGGGCGCGGCGCATACCACGCGGCGCACATGCCCGACGGGCACCGCCGTCAGCGTGGAATCCGGCAAGGCGCCGATGCGCACCGCAACGTCCACGCCTTCGTCCAGCAGGTTGACGACGCGGTCCACCAACAGCGTGCGCAGCGACACTTCGCGGTGGGCGCGCAGATATCCCAGCACCACCGGCATTACGTGCAGTTCGCCAAAGAAGGCGGGCGCGGTGACATGCAGCGCGCCGCGCGGCACCGCCATCACGCCGGCGGCGGCGTCGTCGGCCTGTTCAACCTCTTCAAGAATACGCCGGCAATCGGCGGCGTAGCGTTGGCCGGCTTCGGTCAGGCGCAGGCTGCGCGTGGTGCGCACCAGCAGCAAGGTGCCCAGCCGCCGCTCCAGGGCGGCGACGCTGCGCGTCACGGTGGGCGCGGACATGTCCAGGCGCCGCGCGGCGGCGGCAAAGCTCTGCGCCTCGGCCACGGCCAGGAACACCGACATTTCGTGGAAGCGATTCATGGCTGGACCTTGGCGCGCGGGGCTTTGAATGGGGAGGATGAGGGGGAAGCGGAGGGGGAAGATGAAGAGAAGGATGGCTGGACCTTGGCGCGCGGGGCTTTGAATGGGGAGGATGAGGGGGAAGCGGATGGGGAAGCAGTTGGGGAAGATGGGGAAGAGGAAGCGGCTGGGGCCGCCCAGGCGGCGGCGCTGTCCTGGATGCACTGCCGCACGATATCGCCCAAGGCGGCGGACACCGGATCGGGCTGCGCCTGGGCACGATACAGCGACAGCGCGATCGACGGCAAAGCCGGCAGGCCCTGTTCACCCGGCGCCAACGCCCGCACGCTGGCGGGCAGGCCCAAGGGCGTGCGCACGGCCAGCCCCAAACCCGCCGACACCGCCGCCCACAGCCCGGCCAGGCTGGGGCTGGTGAACGCGGGCCGCCAACGCCAGCCGGCGCGGTCCAGGGCGTCCGTGGCGCAAGTGCGAAACAGGCACGGCGCCTCGAACGCCACCAAGGGCACATCGCCGTCGCCATCGCCATTGCCATCACTATTGCCATCACCAGTGCCATTGCCAGTGCCAGTGCCAGCGCGCGCCTCCTGCGCGGGGCCGATCCAGCGCATGGGCAGATCCAACAAGCGCTGCGCATGCGGCAAACGCGCGTCGTGATCCCAGGCCAGCACCAGATCCAACTGCCCCACCGCCAGCCGTTCCAGCAATTCGGCATTGCGCGCGACGCGCGCTTCGATCCGCACCTTGGGATGCGCCCTGGCGAACTGGCCCAGCACCTGCGGCAAGACCATTTCGCCAAAATCTTCCTGCATGCCCAGCCGCACCCGGCCGGAAAGCTCGCCACCCTGCACCGCGCGCGCGGCCTGGTCGTTCAATTCCAACAGGCGGCGGCCATAGGCCAGCATGGTCTCGCCCGCCTCGGTCAGCGCCAGCCCGCGCCCGGCTTTGCGCAGCAATGGCACGCCGGCCTGCTCTTCCAGCTTTTTCATCTGCGCACTGATGGCGGACGTCGAGCGGCCCAGGCGGTCGGCCGCACGGCCAAAACTGCCCAGGTCCACCCCCGCGACAAAGCTGCGCAGCACATCCAGGTCAAAGGTCACCGGCCGCATTGAATAGTCCCGTTTTTCAAAACAATTGAAGCAATATTTCCTGATTTTCAAAACGATAGCAGATGCGCAAACTGGCTGGGTCGTTGTTACCAGCCCTTGGAGTTCCGCATGTCCGTGCCCTCTGCGCCCCCATTACCCCACTCCGCGCCCCACCCGGAGCCCCATCCGGCGCCCCATCCGGCGCCTCACCTTGCGCCCTATCCCGTGCCCAACTCCGCACCCCGCCCCACCCATCGCTGGAAAGTGCTGGCGGTGGGCGTGGCCGCCAACGCCGCCTTCTCCGCCGCGGCGGCGGGCTTGCCCACCACGGCAGTGTTCATGCGCGCCGGTTACCGCTTGGACAACGATCAGTTGGGCTTGGTGCTGGGCTTGATGGGCTTGGGTGTGGCCCTGTTCGAACTGCCCTGGGGCTTGCTGACCGACCGCTGGGGCGACCGCCCGGTACTGTTGACCGGCCTGGGCGCGACCGCTGCGGCGCTGGCCTGGATGAGCGGCTTTGCCTCGCCGGATGGCGTCACCGTGCCCAGCCTGTGGCTGTTGGCGGTGGGCCTGGTGCTGGTCGGTGTGCTGGGCGGCAGTGTCAACGGGGCCAGCGGCCGGGCGGTGATGGCCTGGTTTGACGAGGGCGAGCGCGGCCTGGCCATGAGCATCCGCCAGACCGCCGTGCCTTTGGGCGGCGGCCTGGGCGCGCTGCTGCTTCCCTGGCTGGCGGCGCACGCGGGCTTTGCGGCGGTCTTCGGCGTGCTGGCCCTGATGTGCGCGGTGGCGGCGGTGCTTGCCGCTTGCTGGCTGCGAGAGCCTGCCTCCGCCCTGCCTCGCCAGCCCGCTCAATCTGCTCAACCCGGCCAATCCGCCCAGCCTCGCCAGCCCGCTCGATCTACTCGGCCCGCCCAATCCGCCCAGCCTGCCCAACCGGGCCACGGCTTGCCGGCCACGGGCCGAAACACCGCACCCTCGCCCCTGCGCGACGCGCGCGTCTGGCGCGCCGCCGCCGCCATCGGCCTGATGTGCTGCCCGCAATTCGCCGTACTGACCTTCGCCACGGTGTTCCTGCACGACGTCAGCCACGCCGGTATCGGCACGCTGACGGCGGTGATGGTGGCGGTGCAACTGGGCGCAATGGTGGCCCGCATTGCCAGCGGCCGATGGACGGATCGCCACGGCAACCGGCGCGCCTATCTGCGCCGCTGCGCGCAATGCAGCTTTCTGCTGTTCGCGGCGCTGGGCGCGGTGTCGTGGGCGGTCAGCGCGGCGCCCACGGCGGCAGGCGCGGTGTTGGCCATGGCGGGCCTGCTGGCGGCGGCAGGCATCTGCGTGTCCGCCTGGCATGGCGTGGCGTATACCGAACTCGCTACGCTGGCCGGCGCCGCGCGCGCCGGCACGGCGCTGGGCATGGCCAATAGCTGCGTCTACCTGGGCTTGTTCCTGACGCCGCTTGCGATTCCGCACGTGGTCGCGGCCAGTTCGTGGCCCGCCGCCTGGGTGCTGGCGGGCGCGCTGATGCTGGCGGCGCTGCCCTTGTTGCCGCGCCCCGCCCGCCGCCAGGCCGCCGATGTCATGCCTGGAATTCCCGCGTCAGCCACGCCAGGAAAGCCTTGACCGGCGGATGGCGTTCGCGCCCGGGCGCGCACAGCGCCTGGTAGGCCGCGCCCGGCACCCGCACCTGCGGCCGGTAGGCGGCCAGCGTGCCGGCGCGCACGCTGTCGGACACCATCACGGAACTGGCCAGCACCAATCCTTGCCCAGCGATGGCTGCCTGCAAGGCATAGTGTTCTTCCTCATAGGCGTGCACTGCCGACGGCGCTTGCCATGCCGGCAAACCCGCCGCCTGGCACCAGGCGCGCCAGCCTTGGTCGTACAAATCGGAGCGCCTGCCAGGCCGGCAAACCCGCCGCCTGGCACCAGGCGCGCCAGCCTTGGTCGTACAGGTCGGAGTCGCGCCAGCGCACGATGACCAACGCGGGGGTGGGCGGGGATGTGGGTGGCGGTGTGCGTTTTTCCAACTGGGCGATTTGCGTCGGCGCACCGTAGACGCCGAACCATTCCGGCAACGTGGCCGCCGTATGCAAGGCCGGATACCGTTGCCGGCTGTAGCGCACCGCCACGTCGACGCTGGCGTCTTGCAACAGGTCGACCGCGTCCGCGCCGGTTTGCAGGTTCAACTGATATTGCGGATAGGCCTGGTGAAAGCGCCCCAGGCGCGGCACCAGCCACAGCGCCGCGAAGGAATGCGTGGTGGACAGCGTCAGCGCGCCCGATGCCGGTTCGGGACGCAAGGCATCCAGCGTCTGGGAAATTTCCAACAAGGCGCCATGCACGCTGGCGAACAGGCGCGCGCCGCTGTCGGTCAAGCGCACGCCGCGCGGCACGCGGTCAAACAGCGCCACGCCCACCTGGCGTTCCAGCAATTTGATCTGGTGCGACACCGCCGTGGGCGTCACGGCCAGTTCAGCCGAGGCCAGCTTGAAACTACGCAGCCGCGCGGCCGCCTCGAAGGTGCGCAGCGCGGTCACGGGCAGGGTCGCGAACATGGCTTTCTGGCATTCCTTTAGATGAATTGAATTCATCTTAATCAAGGATTCGTCATTTGTCGCCCGATCGGATGAACCATACAGTGATGCATCAGTCTGAACCCACCCCAAGGACACCTCATGAATTCAAATCATCCTACGCAACGCTTGCTTATCCTGGTGGGCAGCCCCCGCCGCGACGGCAACAGCGCGGCGCTGGGAGCGGCCGCGCAACGCGGCGCGAACGCCGCCGGGCATGCCACCACCCTGCTCTTTCTGGACGACTACCTCAACGGCTTCCTGTCGGACCTGCGGCATCAGCCCGCGCCCGAAGACCGCTATCCAGCGTTATTCCTTGAACACTTCCTGCCGGCCGACGGCGCTCTGATCTGCACGCCTATCTATTGGTACGGCATGTCGGCGCAGACCAAGGCGTTCTTCGACCGCTCGTTCACGCACTACGCGGGCAGCGGGCCGGCGCCGGAACGGGTCAAGGCGCGCATGACCGGCAAGCGGCTGGGCCTGGCCGTGGCGTCTGAAGAAACCTATCCCGGCGCGGCGCTGGGCATCGTGCATCAGGTGCAGGAATACGCGCGCTATACGCACTCGGATTTCGTGGGATTTGTGCATGGCGCCGGCAACCTGCGCGGCGAAATCGCGGCCGACCCGCGCGGGCCCTTGCTGGCGGCCGAGCAGTTGGGCGCCACGTTCTTCAGCCGGAAATACTCGGACTACCGGATCGAAACGCCGCGCTCTCGCAGCGTCTGGGAATCCGCGCGCAGCAACGCGCCGGGCGTGCTGCCGTAAACCTGCTTGAACACGCGGGTCAGGTGCGCCTGATCCGCAAAGCCCACGGCCTGGGCGGCCTGCGCCAAGGGCAGGCCAGCGCGCAACAACACCCGCGCCCGCGCCACCCGCCAGTTGCGCAGCCAGGCCTGCGGCGGCAGGCCGTAACGGCGCGCAAACTGCTTGACCAGCGTGGTGCGATGGCGGTCCTGCGCGCGCGCCAGCGCTTCCAGGTCTGGCGCGCAAGCCGGGTCGGCGGCCATGCGTTCGCGCAACAAAGCGCAGACGTCCGCCGCGTCCTTCCCGTCGGCACTGCGGGTATCGTCAGCACGGTCCGCGCCATTGGCGCCGTCAGCACCATTGGCGCCGTCCATATGCCCCGCGCCAATGGCGTTGCCGTGCGCCGCCAGAAGACCAAACAAGGCGGCCGAAATGCGTTCGCGGCGTTCGCCGTCGGGGATCGAGGCAGGCGTCAGCGCGGCCAGCCATTGTGTGCACAGCGCGGGCGCCGTGATGACCGGCGCGGCCAAGCGCGAGGCTGCACCAAACAAGGCCTGCGCGTGGTCGTCGAACCAGGCGGCGTCGATGTACGCCATGCGGTAGGCCAAGGGCGCATCCGACGTGCCGCCCGTATGCACCTGGCCAGGCGCGATCACCACCAGATCGCCCGCGGCAGCCGAATGCGCCACGCCATGCACCGTGAACGCGCAGTGGCCGTGTTCGACGGCGCCAATGGACCAGGCGTCGTGGAAATGCGGCGCGTACCGATAAGCCAATTCCCCATGCACCGTGAAATCGCAGCGGCCCCGCGCGATGGCGCCAATGGACCAGGCGTCGTGAAAATGCGGCGCATAGCGATAGGCGCGCAAGTCCGCGATCAGCACGTCGCCGGGCAAGCCCGCGCCGCAATGCCAGATGTGTTGGGAAACCGCCATGGGATCGCCAAAAAAACGCAATACGGCCGCTAACCGAAGTACCCGCCGTCGGCCTTCAACGAACGAGCCAGCAGCCACGCATTGCCGGGATTTTCGCCCACGCGGCGGATGGCGTAGGGCCACCAGTCGCCGCCAAAGGGCAGATAAACCCTGACGTTATAGCCCAGGCCGCGTAGCGCCAGTTGCCAATCCGGCCGCACACCATAGAGCATTTCAAATTCGAACTCGTCGGGCGACCAACCCCGCTCGCGCGCCAAGGCCATGATGGCGCCGGCCAGGCGGTCGTCGTGCGTGCCGAACACCGGGTAGAAGCCAGCCTCGCGCGCCTCGCGCGACAACATGATGCCGGCCGCGTCCAGATAGGCGTGGTCGATGCGGGCGCGGCCCGCGTGGTCCATTGCGCGTTCGGGAAACGCGCCCTTCACCAGGCGCAAGGACGTGTGCTGCCGGATCGCCCAGGCCAGGTCTTCCGGCGTGCGCCGCCGCCGCGCCTGCAAGGTCAGGCCGGCGGGCAGGCCTGCTTCCAGCAAGCTACGGTGCAATGCGCAAGTGCGCTCGCGGATGCCGGCATCTTCCATGTCCAGCACCATCCAGTTCCGTCCCGCGCCCGCCGCCTGCCCTGTCGCCTGCCCTGTCGCCTGCCCTGTCGCCTGCCCTGTCGCCTGCCCTGTCGCCTGGCTCGTCTCCTGACCCGTCGCCTGCCCCGCCGCCCACCCCGCCGCCTGCCGCACGGTTGCCTGCCGCAGCGCCTGGCCGATGCGCCGCGCGTTGGCCTCGCCCAGCGCGTCGCTGGCCATGTAGCCGATGGCGGTGGGGTCCACCGACACGTGCACGTCCAGGCCCGCCGCGCCCAGCGCGCCGCAAGCGTTGATGGCCTGCGACACGTTGTGCTCGATGGCGGCCGGGTCGGCCACGTATTCGCCCAGGTAGAACAGCGACGCCCGGATGCCGTGCGTGTCGCGCAGCCGCAGCGCGGTGCGCACGGCGGCGTCTACGTCCGCCCCGCCCACAAAGCGCTGCGCCAGCGATGTGCGCGCCGCCACCACCCGCATGGCGCGCCCCATCGCGGGGCTACGCGCCAGCGCGATGGTGGTTCTTTGGAAAATGCTCATGGATGCTCCCGCTAGAGAGCAACACTATGGCGGGGCAACGCGCGCCTGTATTGAACGCCAGTGAATCCTGGGCGCCTTCGGATTCAAGGCCGGAACGGCGCGGGGTCCAGCGGCAATTCCAGGCCGGCCATCTGCGCCGTCAGCAGCGCGGCGCTACCGCAGGCCAAGGTAAAGCCCAAGGCGCCCTGGCCGATGTTGAGCCACAAGTTGTCGGCCGCGGGGCTGCGCCCGATCAACGGCTTGCCGGTGGGCGTGGCGGGACGCAGGCCGGCCCAGGGGATGGCCTGGGTCAGGTCCAGCGCCGGAAACGCCTCGCGCACCTGTTGCTTCAACAGCGCCACGCGCGCCGGATCAATATCGGCGTTGGCGCTGCCGATATCGACCATGGCGGCAATGCGCAGCACCTTGCCCACGCGCGCGTAGACGATGCGGCGCTCGTAGTCCGTGACGCTGATGCGCGGGGCCACGGTGTCGTCGTCAGCCAAGGGCACACTCAGGCTGTAGCCCTTCAACGGATACAAGGGCACGTCATGCCCCAGCGGCTTGAGCAGCGCGCGGGTGCCGATGCCGGTGGCCAGCACAATGGCATCAGCGCCGATATCGCCGTTGCGCGTGTTCACGGCCACGATGCGGCGGCCTTCGCGCTGCAATCCGGTTACCGGGTTGGACATCGCGCATTCCACGTTGCCCAGCAATTGCAGGCGGTCGAACAGCCCTTCGGTGAACTGGCGGCAATCGCCGGCTTCTTCGCTGGGGGTGTAGATGGCGCCGGCCAGTTTGCTGCCCATGGCGGCAAGCGCCGGTTCCATCGCCAGGGTCTGCGGGGCGTCCAGCACCTGCTGCTGGGCGCCATGGCCCGCCTGGTACGCCACCAGCGCGCGCGCCTTGTCCAGCAAGGCCGCGCTGCGATAGGCGATCAGCTTGCCGTTTTTCAGATGGCCGAAATCCAGGTTTTCCTGTTCCAGCAGCGTGTGCATGACGTCGCGGCTCAGGTAGGACAAGCCCAGCAATTGCGCGGTGGACGCCTTGGCGACAGACGCGCGGCAGGCCAGGGCAAATTGCAGGCACCAACGCCATTGATGGGGATCCAGCCTGGGGCGGAAACGCAGCGGGGAATCTTGGCGCAGCAGCCAGCCGGGCACGCTGGGCAGCACGCCCGGGCCGGCCAGCGGGGCCACATAGCTATAGCTGAGCTGGCCGCCGTTGGCGTAGCTGGACACTTCTGCCGGACGCGCCTGGCTGTCCACCAGCACCACGTCGTGGCCCTGGCGCGCCAGGAAATAGGCGGACGTCACACCGACCACGCCCGCACCGATTACGCAAACGCGCATGCCTTCATCCAAGAGAACAGGGAACGGCTCCATTCTGGAACGCGCGCGGGCCGTCCGGCAAATGCCAAACGCCGCAGCATCCATAACAAAACATCATGCCCTGGGTTCAGTTCAGGCGGCGCGGTGCAGCTTGATGATGGCGGCGGCGGTGGGGTCGCGCACCAGGTCGGCCAAGGTGTAGGCGTTGAGTGCGTCATAGAAGGCCGCCAGCGTTTGCGCCAGCACGCCCGCCAACCGGCACGCGCCGTCCAGCGCACAGGGCGGTTCGCGGCAATCGATCAAAGGCCCTTGCTGTTCCAGTTCGCGGATCAGGTCGCCCACCCGATACGCGGACGGTTCGCGCGCCAGGCGCAAGCCGCCGCCCTTGCCGCGCAAGGTGCTGACCCAGCCGCGCTGCGACATGAAGTGCACCACTTTGACCAGGTGATTGCGCGACACGTCGAACCGCCCGGCGATCTCCGGGATGGTCACGGCGGTGGGCCGGTCACGGCATTGCGTCAGGTACATCAGGACGCGCAGGCCGAAGTCGGTGAATCGGGTCAGTTGCATGGCGTGGATGGGGGCCCTGGTCGGCCTGGCAAGATCAGGCCGCCAGGATACACCGCTCAGGCGGGCGCGCCGCCGGTGCCGAACGCTTCGGCATGGATGCGTCCCGGGTCCACGCCCAGCTCCAGCAAGGCGGCGCGTTGCGCGGCCATGAAGGGCGCCGGCCCGCACAGGTAGTAGTCGGCGCCGGGCACGATGGCGTCGTCCGTGATGGCTCGCAGGTCCACGCGGCCGCGATGGTCGTAATCCACGCCGGCCTGGTCACCGTGGCCCACCTCTTCGTAGAAGACCGCCTTGCGCACGTTGCCGCGCTCGGCCGCAATCTGGTTCACATGGTCTTTCATGGCGTGCACCGAACGGTTGCGACAGCCGTGAACAAAACGGATCTGGCGTTCGTCGTTGGCGCGGACCAGGTGATTCAACATGGACACCATGGGGGTCAGGCCCACGCCACCGCTCACCAGCACCACGGGCGCATCGCTGTCGTCCTTCAAATGGAAATCGCCCTGCGGCGGCGCCACGTCCAGCACGCCGCCCTCTTCCAGGCGGTCATGCAAGGCATTGGACACGCGCCCTGCCGGTGTGTCCGCCCCGGCCGCTTCGCGCTTGACGGAAATGCGCAGGCGGTCCTGGCCGGGCGCATCCGACAAGCTGTATTGGCGCGGCTGCATCAGGCCCAGCTCGGGCACGTACACGCGCACGGAAACATACTGCCCCGGGCGATAGGCCGGTACGGCCCCGCCGTCGGACGGCGCCAGGTAGAAGGAGGTGATCTCGGCGCTTTCCGCCTGCTTGCCCACCACGCGGAAGGCGCGCCAGCCCGTCCAGCCGCCCGGCTTGGCGGCGGATTCCGCGTACAGGCGGGATTCTTCGGCAATCAGCAGATCGGCCAACTGGCCATAGGCGGCGGCCCAGGCGTCCACCAGTTCATCGGTGGCGGCCGCGCCCAGCACTTCGCGGATGGACGCCAGCAAATGCTTGCCCACGATGGCGTAGTG
>RCUJ01000951.1_pt1 | contig 16182 bp, 10 predicted proteins | sample 2166321 | NCBI WGS metagenome assembly RCUJ01 (sample SAMN09932808, study PRJNA488358) | compost metagenome | feature: garden; material: soil; isolation source: compost soil in an enriched community after 118 h of incubation | place: Germany: Experimental Botanical Garden Goettingen | collected... | reverse complement strand
CGCGTCCTTCATCGCCTCCTCGGCGAGATAGACATGGGTGTTCGGCTTCCACGCCAGCGCCGGGGCCGCCGGAGAGAGAATGGTCGTCGCCGCGAGCACGGCGGCGGTGGTGCGGCGCACCGCGCCGAACGAACCGGAAAAGAGCAGTTTCGCCATGATCAGAACCCGGCCTCCTGGGCAGGCGCGGGGCGGGCTTGGAGGGCGTGAACGAGCTTGGCCCTGTCGAAACGGAAGCGCCGCATGGACGATGTCCTTCTGAGATGTTTCGTCCTTGTGCCTTGCTCATGGGGGCGCTGCATTCAGGGTGCGCCGAACGGTCGGGGAGCCGAGCCGAAACGACCAATGCCTGGAAAGGGACGACGAACGTCGAAGCTCGACGCGAGGCTTTGCGGGGGCGTCTGACCCTCAGCCGTTTTCGCCAAGGGAAGGATGCGCTCAGGCGGCACGACCTATGTCGGGAACCTTATCGTCGGTGCGAGGCATCGCCCAAATCCTGCTCCCGCACCCAAGCATTCTAAAAGCCCCGCTGGCGAAAGCCGCGGGGCTTTCTGCCGTCTGAAGCCTGGCTGGGCGGCCCATCCGAGTTCGGCAGCGCCGTTGGGGTGGAGGCATTCGATCTCGGCCAGATGGCGTCGCGATTCTCGTCGATCCAGCTGCAGATCGTTATCCACCGCCGTCACGCCGGTTTCGCCCGCAGCTGCAGCGACGTGAACGACGGCTCTTGCCCAGCGGGCGGCGGACGCCTGAATTGACTTCGGTCGCCTTCCTTGACCATTAGCCGGCTTTTCAGGGGGATGTATGATCGGTTCGAGCGCGTTTCAGGGGGGCGACGAGGGGATGCCCGCGGTCGCTCCCGCCGAACTGGCCATCGCTGAGGCTTTCGTCGCCGCGCGCCGCGCCGCCCGGGCGCTGCCCAGCTATCCGGGAGCGATTCCGGTCGATCTCGCGAGCGCCTACGCCATCCAGGAGGCCGCCATCCGCCTCTGTCCCGATCGGCTGGTCGGCTGGAAGGTGGGAGGCGTGCCGCCCGCTCTGCAGGCGGCGCTGGGCGCGCACCGTCTGGCCGGCGCGGTCTTCGCCGACGGCCTCTGGACCGCCGGCGAGGCTCCGACGCTGCTGCCGGTCATTAAGGGCGGCTTCGCGGCGATCGAGGCTGAATTCGTCGCCCGGATCGGCCCCGACGTCGATCCGAGCCGCACCGACTGGACGCTGGAGGCGGCGGCGGATCAGGTTGAGGCGGTCTTCATCGGGGTGGAGCTGTCTGGCAGTCCTCTGTCCGCCATCAACGACCTGGGCCCCGTGGTCGTGGCCTCGGACTTCGGCAACAACCTCGGCCTGGCAGTCGGCCCGGAACTGACGGACTGGCGCGCGCGCCTGGACGGGATCGAGGTCGAGACCGTCATCGACGGCGTCAGCGTCGGGCGGGGCGGCTCGCTGTCGCTGGCGGGCGGGGCGCTGGAATCAGTGCGCTTCCTGCTGGAGCATCGCGCCCGGCAGGGGCGCCCCCTGGGGCATGGGGCCCTGGTGTCCACGGGCGCCGTCACCGGCGTGCACCGCGTGGACGCGGGCAGCGAGGCGACCTGCGTGTTCAAGGGCGTCGGGGAGATTCGCTGCATGACGGTTCCGGCTGAGCCTCATCGGGGTTGATCAGTCTTCAAATGACGCTGTTCCGAGGAGTTCGGGGCGCGTCAGACCGATTGGCCAGACGCCGCGGTTCGTTTAAGCTGCGAGCATGAGCCAGAAACGCCTTTTCCATACGGTCGCCGATCAGATTCTTCAGCTCATCGCTGATGAGGGGTTCGGGCCTGGGGCCAAGCTTCCCGGCGAGCGCGAGCTGGCCGAGCGGTTCGGCGTCAGCCGCGTGACGGTGCGCGAAGCCGAGGTGGCGCTTCAGGCCCAGGGCAAGTTGGCGATCAAGACCGGCTCGGGCGTCTTTGTCTGCTCGACGCCCCAGAAGGCGGACGCCCTGCCGACGGTGAGCCCCTTCGAGGTCACCGAGGCGCGCTCCCTGTTCGAATCGGAGGCGGCGGCCCTGGCGGCCTCGGTCATCACTGATGAGGCCCTGGCCCGACTGGACTATCTTGTCGAGGCGATGGGCGGGACGAATCCGGAGCTGGATCCCGACACGGCGGATCGCGAGTTCCATCGGCTCATCGCCGCCTCCGCCAACAATGCCGCCGTCTTGCACACCATCGAGACGCTGTGGCGCATGCGCACCGAGCAGCCTGCGGTCAGCGCCGCCCACCAGGCGGTCTGCGAGATCGACGACTCCTCGCGGGTGGATGAGCACGCGGCCATCCTCAACGCCCTGAAGGCGCGCGATCCGGCTGCCGCTCGGCGCGCCATGCGGACCCACTTTAACCGCCTGCTCGCCGCCATGCTGGACGCCAGCGCGGCCTCGGCTCTCCAGGCTCTGGAACGCCAGATGGCCGCCAGCCGCGAGCGTTTCCTGATCAGCACTCATTCGGTTTAGACCAACTGGTCTGCAAATTTATTTATTTTCTTCCGACCAAGTGGTTGCCTTTGGTCGCCTCCCTGATAGCCTTCCTCTGCGGGTCCAAAACCGCGAACAAGTCCGCGCCAAAGCGGACCGGAGGGGGAGGCCATCATGTTGTCGAGATTGGCGCTTGCGGCCGCCTTGCTGTGGGCCGGAGCGGCGTCCGCCCAGACGTCGACCCTGGTGGCCACGCCGGCGGAATACCAGCAGGCTCTGCGCGGCGTTAGACCTGGCGACGTCATCGTCCTGAAGGACGGGGTGTGGCGCGACTTTCAGATCCTGTTCGAGGGCGAGGGCCGGCCCGGTCAGCCGATCACCTTGACGGCCCAGACCCCGGGCGGGGTGGTGCTGTCGGGCCAGTCCAATCTGAGGCTGGCGGGCAGCCAGCTGGTGGTGTCCGACCTGGTCTTCCGGGACGGCTGGTCGCCGACGGGGGAGGTGGTGGCCTTCCGCCGCTCCAAGGAGCATCGCGCCGTCGAAAGCCGGGTCACCGGCCTGGTGATCGACGGTTACAACAAGCCGGATCGGGCCACCTCGGACAATTGGGTGGCGCTGTATGGTCACGACAACCGCTTCGACCACAATCACCTGACCGGCAAGACCAACGTCGGCACCACCCTGGTCGTCGTGCGCGACGAGCAGCAGGGGCTCGATAACCGTCACCGCATCGACCACAACTATTTTGGCCCGCGCCCCAACCTGGGGTCCAACGGCGGCGAGACCCTGCGCGTGGGCACCAGCGCCGACTCCCTGTCGGCCTCCAACACCGTGGTCGAGAACAACTGGTTCGAGGGCGCCGACGGCGAGGTCGAGATCGTCTCGAACAAGTCGGGGGGCAACACCTATCGCGGCAACGTCTTCTATCACTCGCGCGGGTCCATGGTCCTGCGTCATGGCGATGGAAACCTGGTCGAGAACAATGTCTTCATCGGCGGGGACAAGCCGAACACCGGCGGCGTCCGCGTCATCAACCGCAACCAGACGGTGCGGAACAACTACATGGAGGGGATCGCCGGCGACGGCTTCACGGCGGCGCTGAGCGTGATGCACGGCGTCCCCAATTCCTCCATCAGCCGCTACCATCAGGTTGTAGGCGCGGTGATCGAGAACAACACCATCATCGGCGCGCGCAGCGTCTTCCTGGGCGCGGGGATGGACGCCGAGCGCTCGGCCCCGCCGATCGACAGTCGGTTCGCGCGCAACCTGATCGTCAACCCGGACGGCCACGATCCGATGCGGAGGCTGGGCGACCTGTCGGGCGTCGCCTTTTCGGACAATGTTCAGGCGGTGAAGCAGGATGTCGCCCTGGTGCGCGGCGCGAACGGCCTGCTGGTTCCCGAAACGCCGCAAGGCGCAGGCGCCTCGCCCGATCTGGTCATGATCCCGCGCGCCGATACGGGCGTGGCCTGGTATCCCAAGGACGTTCAGGCCGTGCGTCTGGACCAGGGCGCCGAGATCTCTGTCAGCCCGAGCGAAGGCGCGCTTGAGGCCGCCGTCGCCGCGGCCCGTCCGGGCGATGTGCTGGTGCTGGCGCCCGGACGTTATGCGGTCGACCGGACCCTGGCGGTCGGCGCGCCGCTGACCGTGCGCGGATCGGGGCAGGGGCGGGTCGAGATCGCCTTCTCTCGGCCCTCGCTGTTCGAGGTGGCCAAGGGCGGGTCGCTGAAGCTGGCGGGCCTGTCGGTGACCGGCGCCGACGCCCCGGACGAAACCGGCAACGCGGTGATCCGCGTGGCGCCCGGCTCCAGCGCCGCAAACTTCGACCTGGTGCTGGAGGACGTCGAGGTTCGCGACCTGATGGTCAATCGCGGCTTCAACCTGATCGCCCTGGGCAAGGGGGTTATGGCCGACCGCGTGCTGCTGCGCGACGTGCGGGTGGACAACATCACCGGATCGGCGATTTCCGCGGCGGCCGAGACCGACGACCGGGGCACCTACAACGCCGAACTGGTGCAGATCGAAGGCGGCGCCTTCCAGCGTATCGGCGGCTCGGTCGTCGACCTCTATCGCGGGGGCACGGACGAGAGCACCTTCGGGCCGCGCCTGGTGATCAGGGGGGCGAGCTTCGAGCGGGTCGGCTCGGCCGAGCGGCCGTCGATCCTGATGCGCGGCGTCCAGCACGCTGAACTCATCGACAACAGCCTGACGGACAGCGGCGCGATCAGCTTCTCCCACCGCGTCGGCGAGCCCGTGCTGGCCGTGGCCGGGAACCGCCTGGTCCGCACGCCCGAGATGCAAACCGACATCGCGCCCACCGCGGCGACGGAGGAATTCTGATGCTGCGCGCCCTGCCTCTGACCGCCCTGCTGCTCGCCGGCGGCGCCCTGAGTGCTCAGGCGGCGACCGCCCCGGCGCCGCTGGCCGTCGCCTCGGCGTCGACCGAGACCGCGCCGGTGCTGACCACGCCCCAGGAATGGCGTCGGATGGCCGAGGCCGGGTCCGCCTATCCCCTGTTCGCCGTCGAGCGAGAACGGGTCGAGGCTCTGGTTCGCGCCGCCATGGCCCAGGGCGTGAACGTGCCCACGCCGCGCGATCCCGGCGGCGGCTTCACCCATGAGCAGCACAAGCGCAACTATCAGGCCATCTACAACGCCGGGGCCCTGTATCGCCTGACCGGCGACAAGGCCTACGCCGACTATGCACGCGACCTGCTGCTGGAATACGCCAAGCTCTATCCGACGCTGGGGGCCCATCCGGCGGGGCGTGGGCAGATCCCGGGCCGCCTGTTCTGGCAGACGCTGAACGACTCCGTCTGGCTCGTCTATTCGATCCAGGGCTATGACGCGATCCGCGACACCCTGACCGCCGAGGAGCGTCGCCGCATCGACGACGACGTCTTCCGTCGCATGGCCAGCTTCCTGTCGGCCGAGACGCCCGAGAATTTCGAGCGCATCCACAACCACGCCACCTGGGCCGTCGCCGGCGTCGGCATGACCGGTTACGTGCTGCGTGACCGCGACCTGTCCGACAAGGCGCTGACGGGGCTGAAGAAGGACGGCTCGGCCGGCTTCCTGACCCAGATCGACCAGCTCTTCTCGCCCGACGGCTATTATGAAGAGGGGCCCTATTATCAGCGCTACGCCCTGGCGCCCTTCATCATCTTCGCGGGGGCCATCGACCGGAACGAGCCGGGACGCGGCATCTTCCAACGCCGCGACGGGGTCCTGCTCAAGGCCGTGGATACGCTGATCCAGTCCAGCTATGGCGGCTATTTCATCCCGATCAACGACGCCATCCTCGACAAGGGGCTGGACACCGAGGAACTGGTCACAGGCGTCGCCTCCGTCTATGCGCGCACCCAGGACGCGGGCCTGCTGTCCATCGCGCAGCGGCAGGGGCGGACCATCCTGTCGCCGGAGGGCCTGAAGGTGGCCGAGGCGGCGGCCTCGGGCGCGGCGCAGCCCTACGCCTTCCGTTCTGTGCTTCTGCGGGATGGCCCTGATGGAACGCGGGGCGCGCTGGCGATTTTGCGTGCGGGCGGCGAGGACGGTCAGGCCCTGGTCCAGAAGGCGACCGCCATGGGCATGGGCCATGGCCATTTCGACAAGCTGAACTGGCTCTTCTACGACAACGGCCAGACGGTGGTGACCGACTATGGCGCCGCGCGCTTCCTCAATATCGAGGCCAAGGCCGGGGGCATCTACCTGCCCGAGAACAACAGCTGGGCCAAGGCGACGGTCGCCCACAACACCCTGGTGGTGAACGAACGCAACCAGTTCGGCGGCCAGTGGCAGACGGGCGAGGATCACCCGCCCCAGGTGCTCTTCTTCGACACGGCCGAGGGGACGCAGATCGTCTCGGCGCGCCAGGCGGGGGCCTATGACGGGGTGACGTTCACGCGCACCCAGGCCCTGGTGGAGCATCCCGAACTGGAGCGGCCGGTCGTCATCGACCTGCTGCGCATCTCCGGCGAGCGCCCGGCCCGCTACGACCTGCCGCTGCACTACAGCGGCCACATCATGAAGCTGGGCTTCGAGGCCGAGCGCGCGGTGGCGGACCGTCCCGTCCTGGGCGCGGCCGACGGCTATCAGCACCTGTGGGTCGACGCCGTCTCCCAGCCTTCGCAGGACAGCCGCAGCCTGACCTGGCTGCTGGACGGCCGCTTCTACACCTGGCGCTTCGCCTCGAGCGTTCCGGCCCAGGCCATCCTGGCCGAGAGCGGCGCCAATGACCCGGACTTCAACCTGCGCCGCGAGCCGGCCCTGATCCTGCGGGCTGACGGCCAGAAGGATGCGACCTTCGTCGGCGTGCTCGAGCCGCACGGCCGCTACGACGGCCGGGCCGAAACCGTGGTCGGCGCCGACAGCGCCATCCGCGACCTGAGCAGCGTGCGGGGCGCCGACGCCGAGGTGGTCGTCGTGACCCTCGCCTCGGGCAAGACGGTGGTCCTGGGCGTCGCCGACGATCCGTCGGCCAGCGCCGCCCACGTCGTCACGGCGAACGGCCGGACCTGGCGTTGGACCGGGCCCTGGGCGCGACTGGATCAATAGAGAGGCCGGCGCCGCGCGCGACCGGCCCGACAAGGGGAGGGACAGACATGCAAAAGAGATCCGCCGTCCGGTGGGCCATCATCGCCATGATCGCCGTGGCCACGGTGATCAACTACATCGACCGCAACGCCCTGGCGGTGATGTGGCCCGAGATCGCCGGCGACATCGGCGCGACCAAGGAGGACTACGCCCTTCTGGTCACCATCTTCATGCTCTTCTACGCGGCGGGCCAGTTCGCCTTCGGGCGGTTGTTCGACCGCATCGGCACGCGCCTGGGCTTCGCCTGGTCGATCGGCCTGTGGTCGATCTCCATCGCCCTGCACGCCACGGCCAGCAGCATCGCCTCCTTCAGCATCTTTCGCGCCATGCTGGGCGTCAGCGAGGCCGGGGCCTGGCCCGGCGCGGTCAAGGCCAACGCCGAGTGGTTCCCGCCCAAGGAGCGCGCCTTCGCCCAGGGCATCTTCAACGCCGGGGCCTCGATCGGGGCCATCGTTTCGGCGCCCCTGATCGCCTTCCTCTTCCTGTCGCTGGGCTGGAAGGGCACCTTCCTGCTGGTCGGCGCCCTGGGCTTCATCTGGGTGCTGCCCTGGCTGGTGATCTATCGCGCCGGGCCGGACAAGCACCCCTGGGTCAACGCCGCTGAACGCGCCCTGATCCTCGACGCCCCGGCCGAGGCGGCTGCGGCTCCCGAGGCCGAGCCCGCGCCGGCGCCCAGCCTGAAGCAGATGATGTCGCACCGGCAGAGCTGGGGCATCGTTCTGGCCCGCTTCTTCCTCGACCCGATCTGGTGGCTGTTTGTCTCCTGGCTGCCGATCTACCTGGCCGAGACCTTCTCCTTCGACATCAAGCAGATCGGCATCTTCGCCTGGGTGCCCTTCGTCGGCGCCATGCTGGGCAGCCTGTTCGGCGGCTGGCTGTCGGGCCGTCTGATCGCCTCGGGCCGCTCGGTCGACCGCGCCCGGAAGTGGGTCATCACCCTGGGCTGCCTGATCATGGCGCCCGCCCTGCTGGGCGCGGTGCTCGCCGATGATCCCACGCTTGCCGTGCTGACCATCGCCGCCGTCCTGTTCGGCTTCCAGGTCGCCATCGGCAACATCCAGACGCTGCCGGGCGACGTCTTCCACGGCAAGTCGGTCGGCTCCCTGGCGGGCGTCGGCGGGATGGCCGCTGTGGCTGGGACGCTGATCACCACCTGGCTGGTGCCGGTCATGACCAAGGTCTCCTACGCCCCGATCTTCATCCTCGTGGCCGCGCTGGTGCCGCTCTCCCTGGCCGCGATCTGGTTCGTGACCGGCCGGATCGAGAAGGTCGACGTCTCGTCGGCGCGCGGCTGATCCCCCCTTCACTCATCACTTTGCTTTCCAAGGACCAAGAGCGAGATGAAACTCAACAACAAGGTGGCCATCGTCACGGGCGGCGGGCGCGACATCGGACGCGATGTGTCGCTGAAGCTGGCGGCCGAAGGTGCCAAGGTCGTCGTCAACTACGCCAACGACGCCGCCAGCGCGGAAGAGACGCTGCGCATGATCGAGGCGGCGGGCGGAACCGCCATCCTGCACCGCGCCGACGTCACCACGCCCGAGGGCGTCGACGGCCTGGTGTCGGCCGCCCAGGCGGCGTTCGGCCCCGGCGTCGACATCCTGGTCAACACGGCCGGCGGCATGGTGGCGCGCAAGTCGCTGCTGGAGATCGACGACGCCTTCTTCGACAAGGTCATGGACGTGAACTTCCGTTCGACCTTCCTGACGACGCGGGCGGTCGTGCCGCACATGTCTTCAGGCGCGGCCATCGTGAACTTCGCCTCCCAGGCGGGGCGTGACGGCGGCGGCCCCGGCGCCTCCCTCTATGCGGCGTCCAAGGCGGCGGTGATGACCTTCACCCGCGCCATGGCCAAGGAGCTGGGTCCCAAGGGAATCCGCGTCAACTCCCTGTGCTGCGGCATGATCTCGACCCGCTTCCACGACGACTTCACCAAGCCCGAGGTGCGCCAGGCCGTGGCCAACGCCACGCCGCTGCGTCGTGAAGGCCGTCCGGGAGAGGCCGCCGACGTCGCCGTCTTCCTGGCGTCGGACGCCGCCAGCTTCATGACCGGCGCCAACGTCGACGTGAACGGCGGCACCTACTTCTCCTAAGGCATGAGGCAAGCGATGGCGGGCAGTCCTTTCTCACGACGCAGACCGGCGCGGCCCCTGGCGGCGCTCGTTGTCGGTTTGTGCGTGACGCTGGGGGCGCCCGCTGTCGCAACGGCCCAGGTCTGGGTTCCGTCCTGGCTGGCTTCGCCCATGCCCTGGCGGAACGAGCCCGCCGCCAACGGCGCCCAGCCGCTGCTGACCAACGTCACTCTGCGCCAGGATCTGCTGATGGCGTCGGCGGCGACGGCGGTGCGCGTCCGGTTCAGCAATGAACTGGGCGAAGGCCCGCTCGTCATCGGCCGCGCCGAGGCGGGCCTGAAAGGCGAGGCCTCGCGCCCCCTGCAGTTTGGCGGCGCGGCCCATGCGGCCATCCCGCCCGGCGGCTTCGCGCTCAGCGATCCGCTGGCCGTGGCCGTCCCTGCCTATGCGGAGCTGACAGTCAGCGCCTACCTGCCGGAGGAAACGCGGCCCGCCGTCCGGCTCGGCCCCGTGCGGATCGCTGCGGGCGACGCCGCGCCCGCCGATGACGCGCCGCTTCTGCGAGGGCAGGGCGTCGTCTCGGCCGTGCTGGCCGAGCGGCCGACGACGCCCGCCGCCGTCATCGTCGCCATCGGCGACTCCATCACCGAGGGCGGATCGACGACCCTCGGCGCCCACCGCGCCTGGCCCCATCAGTTGGGCCGCCGTCTGGAGGAAACCTGCCCCGGCGCCTTCGTGGTGGTGAACGCGGGGATCGGCGGCAATATGGTGGCCTCGGACGGGCGCTCGCCCGCTCTCGTGTCGCGTCTGGAGCGCGACGTGCTGGCCATGCCCGGCGTCACCCATGTGGTGCTGATGGCCGGTCTCAACGATGTCCGCCAGAAGGGCGCCGCGCGTGACCGCCCCGGCGCCGGGGTGGACGAGGTCGCCGCCGGATACCGGCAGGCTGCGCAGGTGCTGCAGTCACATCATATCAAGGTCATCGGCGGGGTGCTGACGCCCATTCTGGCCTCGCCCGTGGCGGAGCCCGCCATTCCCGGCCCGACGACCGAGGACAAGCGCCGCTCGCTCAACGCCCTGATCCGCCAGGGCGAAATCTTCGACGGCGTCATCGATTTCGAGGCGGCGCTCGACGATCCGGCCCGGCCCGGCCGCATCCGGGCGGGCGCGCATCGTGAAGACGGCTACCACCCCAACGACGAAGGCCACCGCCTGATGGCCGAGGCGATCGACGCCGACGTCTTCGCTCCCAACATCTGTTCTTCTTTGAGGCCCTGACATGACCGTTTCGACGCCTGTTCAATCCTCCGCCCGGCGCGGCGCTCGACGCGGCCGCGCGACCGTCCTGGCTCTCGTGCTCGCCGGCGCCGCCTGGGGGGCGACGGGGGCGGCCTCGGCTCAGGTCTGGAGCCCCGTCTGGACCGCCTCGCCCGCGCCTGACCGCAAGGACGGGACGCCCGAGGCGCCTGTGCAGTTCGCGGGACAGACCGTCCGCCAGGACATGCGTCTGGGCGCCTCGGCGCGCGCGCTGCGGTTGCGGGTCAGCAACGAACTGGGCGATGCGCCGCTGCGCGTGGCCGACATGCAGCTGAGCCTGCAGGGCGAGACGGGGACCGCGCCGGTTCTCTTTGACGGACGCAGCGAGGTGGTGATCCCGGTCGGCTCCGTCCTGGTCAGCGATCCGGTCGCCCTGGCGGCCCCGGCCTTCTCCCAGATCTCGGTCAGCCTGCGCTTCCCCGATCCGACCCGCCCCGCCGTGCGCCGCACGGTGGTCCGGGTGGGGGAGGGACCGGACGCGCCCGGCGACGAGGTCGACCTCGATTACCGCCAGAACGTGATCTCCGCCGTCTATGGCGAACGCGAGACGGCGCCGACGGTGGTGGCGGCCTTCGGCGATTCCATCACCGAGGGCGCGACCGCGACCCTGGGGGCCGAGCGCGACTGGCCCAGCGTCCTGGCGCGCCGTTTCGAGGCGACCTGCCCGGGTCGGTTCGTGGTGCTGAACCAGGGGATCAGCGGCAACAAGCTGCTGGACCACGGTCGGTCCCATTCGGGCCTGGCGCGCCTGGACCGGGACCTCCTAGCCCTGCCGCAGATCGACTACGTCATCCTGCTGGAAGGCATCAACGACATCCGGCACGGGGGCGACCCCGCCAAGCCGGGCCGCAACGCGGCGGACATGGTCCAGGGCTATCGCCAACTGGTCGCCCGCCTGCACGATCATGGGGTGAAGGCGGTCGGCGGAACCCTGACGCCGTTCAAAGGGTCGGAGCGCTACGACGCACCGTCATCCGAGGCGCGCCGGACCCTCAACGCCTTCATCCGCGACGAGGGCGTCTTCGACGGGGTCGTGGACTTCGACGCGGCCGTCCGGGACCCGGCCGATCCCGAGACCTTCCGCGTCGGCGCCGCCCGTCCCGACATGCTCCACCCCAATGACGAGGGCTACCGAATGATGGCTGAAGCTATCGATCTGTCGCTGTTCGGGTGCGACGCGCGATGAGCGAGGCGAAGCGTTCGTGGGCGCTGCCCGTCGGCGGCCCCAAGCGGTGGGACCTTGCCGCCCTCGGCGAGGTGATGCTGCGTCTGGATCCGGGCGAGGGGCGCATCCGCAGCGCCCGCGCCTTCAACGTCTGGGAGGGCGGCGGCGAGTACAACGTCGCGCGCGGGCTCAGCCGGACCTTCCGGCGGTCGACGGCGGTGCTGACGGCCCTGCCGCGCAATCCTCTTGGCGTGCTGACCGAAAGCCTGATCGCCCAGGCGCGCGTGGATGTCGGCGCCATCGTCTGGCGCGACTACGACGGCGTCGGGCGCGAGGCGCGGATGGGGCTCAACTTCACCGAGCGCGGCTTCGGCGTTCGCCCGCCCCAGGGCGTGTCGGACCGGGCGCATTCGGCGGCTTCGGCGCTTGAGCCGCAGGCGTTTGACTGGGATGACGTCCTGGGCGCAAGCGGGGCGCACTGGCTGCACACCGGCGGGGTCTTCGCGGCCCTGTCGGCGCAGACGGGGCAGACGGCCCTCGCGGCCGTGCGGGCGGCGCGGCGTCTCGGCGTCACCGTGTCCTATGACCTCAACTATCGCGAGAGCCTGTGGCGCAGCCACCCCGACCCCGAGGCCCTGCGTGCGATCAACCGGGCCATTGTGGCGGAGTGCGATCTGGTCTTCGCGGATGATCGGGGGTTGGCCGCTTGCCTGGGCCTGGTCAGCGAAGAGGTCGGGCGGCGCGCCTGGCCGACCGATCCGGGGCCGCCGTCCAAGGCGGCGCAGATGGCCTTCGACGCCTTTCCGCGGCTGAGGGGCGTCGCCTACACCCTGCGCGATCCGAAGAGCGCTAGCGTCAACGGCTGGCAGGGCGTCTTCCACGAGCGGGACGAGCGGCACGTTTCCATCGCCCGGCCCGATCTGGAGATCCTGGATCGCGTCGGGGGCGGCGACGCCTTCGCCTCGGGTCTCATCCACGGACTCATGGCCGGCGAGAGCGCCCAGCAGGCGGTGGAGCTGGCGGCGGCGCACGGCGCCCTGGCCATGACCACGCCGGGCGACAACGCCGAGACGGACCTGGCCGAGATCGAGGCGCTGATCCGGGGGGAGCGCGGCGGCAGTCGCTGACGCGAGCCTGCCGGAAGGGGAGGGCGTCGACGCGCCGGCCGGGCCGTTCGGCGTCGGCTGGATCATGGGCTGGTATGGATGACTTATCCAATTGGTCCTTACGACTGGTCTGGAAAATGATCAGCATCTGGTCTGAAAATGGGTTGACAGATGGGTAGGGCCAATCCAGCGTTCAGCTAACAAAAAGAAACGCGGCTGGGAGGCACGCAATGAGGCACTTTGGGGATGCCGGGGCTCGTTCGAGGTCTGGCAAGCGACTGACGACCATCCTGCTGACGACGACGGCGATGATGATCGCCGCTCCGGCGTTCGCTCAAAGCGTCGAGGCGGGGCAGGACGAGGCGGCCACCCAGGTCGATGAGATCGTCGTCACCGGCATCCGGGCCTCGCTGCAGAATGCGCTCTCGCAGAAGCGCAAGGCGGACAATCTGGTCGAGGTCATTGAGGCCGAGGACATCGGCAAGCTGCCGGATCAGAACCTGGCCGAGGTGCTTGAGAACGTTACCGGCATCCAGATCACCCGCGAGGCGGGCGTCGGACGCGGCGTGCAGATCCGCGGTACGGACGCGAACCGGGTCGAGATCAACGGCGTCTCCACCGTCGGGTCGGGCTCGGGCCGTTCGGGCATCAGCTTCGACGACCTGGCGGCCTCGATGATCAGTTCGGTCGAGGTCATCAAGGTGCCCGAAGCCAAGACCATCGAAGGCTCGGTGGGCGGCACCATCAACCTGCGGACCATTCGCCCCCTGGACCTGAAAGAACCCCTGATCGCCTTCCGGGCGCAGTCGGAATACAGCGACCTGTCCGACACCCTGACCCCGCGATATTCGGGCACGATGGGCAAGCGCTGGGACACGGATTTCGGCGAGTTCGGTCTGGTCGGCAGCTTCAGCTACGCTGAACAGGACGTCGCCGCCTTCCGCCCGCGCGTCGACCGCGACGCTGTCGTCACGCCGAACTCCGGCCGGGCGAGCGCCGAGGCCTTCCCCTTCCTGCGCATCCAGTTCTTCAACCAGGACCTGGATAATTTCGAATATGAGACCAAGAATTTCGCCGGCTCGGCCGAGTGGAAGCCCAGGGACAACCTGAAATTCTATTTCGACGTGACGCTGAACGACCAGCAGCGCGCCGAACAGAGCTCCACGGTGCAGATCTCGACCGTGTCGGACAACGGCGTGGTCGACAACACGACGAACACCTCGTTCGAGACGGTCAACCTGGGCAAGGTCCAGGGACCGAACGGCGTCATCGATCTGGGCTCGGTCCAGGCCGCGCAGTCGGGCATCATCCTGCCCCGCACGAACGGCAATCTGGCGCCCTATCTGCGCACCACCAGCGACACGGGCTCGCGCCTGACCGAGAGCCAGGTGTTCGCCCTGGGCGGCGAATGGCATCACGATCGCCTGTCGGTCAGCGGCCAGGCGTCGCTGTCGACCTCGGACTCGGTTCTGCCGAGCTTCAATACGACGCTGGAGTTCGTCAATCCCAACGGGCCGCAGCCGGTCCAGGGCGTGTCGCTGGCAAACGGCGTGCCGATCGAATTCGATCTTCGCGGCGGAACCCTGCAGTTCGGCATCGCCCAGGGTCAGGCCTCGACGCCCAGCGCGGCCCAGCTGCTGGATCCGGCCAACTACCGCCTGCAGCAGGTGGCCCAGGGACGGAGCATCCGCGAGAATGAGGAGAAGGCGCTTCGTCTGGACGTTTCCTACGCCACGGACGGCATTCTGCCCTTCATCACCTCGATCGACGCGGGCCTGCGCTGGAACGAGACGAGCGCGCTCAACGACAACGTCACCGGCACCACGAACTTCACCAACGTCACCTCGTCCTTCTTCCGGCCGAGCGGCGATCGCTTCTCCGGCCTGCTGACCGCCGGCCCGAACAACTTCAACGCAGCCGATGACCGGCGTCTGTATTTCTCGGACTTCCTGATCATCGACGGCGCCCGCGCCTTCGGCGATCCCGCCGGAACCCTGGCGGGGCTCAACGCCGCCATCGCGGCCAGCAACGCCGCCAACGGCTCCAACATCCCGCTGATCGGCGAGCCGACCTCGCAGGCCAGCGCCTTCTTCGAAATCATCGAGGACACCAGCACCGCCTACTTCCAGGCGAATTTCGACACCGAGGCGTTCGGCGTGCCGGTGCGCGGCAACGCCGGGGTCCGCTATGTCAGCACCGATCTGAGCTCGGTCGGCAACACGGTCGCGACCGGCGGGATCTCGACGCGAGAGGTGCACGACACCTCCTATGAGTTCTGGCTGCCGCGTTTCAACCTGGTCGCCGAACCGCGCGAGGACGTTATCGTCCGCGCCGGCGTCGCCCGCGACATCCGTCGTCCCGACTTCAACCGTCTGTCGTCCTCGGTGACCTTCGCGACCAGCGAGAACACCGCGGTCAACCGCGGCAACCCGAACCTCCTGCCCGAAACCGTCCTGTCGTTCGACCTGTCGGCCGAGTACTACTTCGCCCCGTCCAGCCTGATCAGCCTCGGCGTCTTCCACAAGGTTCGCGACAACCTGTTCGCCAACGTCACCGAAAGCCCGCCGGACAACGCCGTGGACGGGGTGGTGAACAGAAGCCGGGATCAATCCTGCCCCGGCGGCGGCATCTACAACCCGATCGCCGTGATCAACGTCAACAACCCGGCCAAGGGCCAGACGGGCATCTGCGTGCCGCTGACGTCGACCTTCAACGTCGACGGCGAGACGACCCAGACGGGCGTCGAGGCGGCGTTCCAGTACGATCTGTCCCAGTGGGAAGACCGTCTGGGGTGGGCTTCGGGCTTCGGCTTCATCGGCAACTTCACCTATCAGAAGACCGGCGGAAACGTCGCCAGCTACCGGACCATCGGCCTGACGCGGAACACCACCCGGGACCTGGGTTTCAACCCTCTGCCCCAGGATCTGGTCGAGCTGGAGAACCTGTCCAAGTATTCCTACAACGCGACGCTCTTCTATGAGCGGGGCGGGCTGAGCGCACGGATGCGCTATACGTGGCGCTCGGACTTCATCAACACCGAAGCCTTCACCTCGGCCTTCGACGTTCCGCGCGTCAGCGATGACCGCGGGCAGCTCAACGCCAGCATCAACTATGAGTTCAACCGCTGGGCCAGCGTCGGCATCGAGGCGATCAACCTCACCCGGGAAGACGCCAACGAGTACTGCATCAATGACGATGCGCTGCTCTGCTACAACGGCCTGACTGACCGCCGGATCGTCGCGGGTCTCAACATCCGCTTCTAGAAGCGATCAACGCCCCTGAGGCAAGCAACAGGCCGGTCCGCCCAGCGGGCCGGCCTGTTGTGGTTTGGGGCCAGTCCGCAGCCTGGTCCCGCAAAGGAGAGGGGTGTTGTTAGCAGTTGGCAACGGCGACCCCAGTTGGAGCTATGAAGTGACGCCTAGAGAGGCCCTTCAGCAGCTATGCGACGGCCAGGGGTGTGGCGGCGGTGGCGGCGTCATTGCGGAGGAGCCCAGAG
>RCUJ01000948.1_pt1 | contig 16214 bp, 12 predicted proteins | sample 2166321 | NCBI WGS metagenome assembly RCUJ01 (sample SAMN09932808, study PRJNA488358) | compost metagenome | feature: garden; material: soil; isolation source: compost soil in an enriched community after 118 h of incubation | place: Germany: Experimental Botanical Garden Goettingen | collected... | reverse complement strand
TAGCCGAGGTCGCACAGCTCCCAGGCGCGCTGGCGCCCCCGCACCAGGCCGCGCTGTTGCCATTCGGAGAACAGCCGGCTCAGCGACTCCGCGCGTATGCCCAGGTGAGTGGCCAACTGGCGCTGGTTGATCGGCAGGTAGAGGGCGTCGCCCTGATGGCGCTGCAGGTTCAGCAGGTAGGCTGCCAGCCGTTGTGCGGCCGAACTGGAGGTGAGCCAGTCGACTTCGTTGACGTGGCGATAGAGGCGCTGGCTGAGGCTTTCCAGCAGGCGCATGGCCAGCGGCGGATGCTGCTCGCAGGCACGGTGCAAGGCCGTGCGGCTCAAGCGGTAGGCCACTGTGGGGCATTGTGCCCTGGCGTTCATCGGGTAGCGGCCGTGGGCCATGAACATCGCGGCGTCGCCGACCAGTTGCCCGCTGCCGAACAGGTGGAACACCCGCTCCTCGCCATCGGCGGTGAACCTGAACATCTCGATGCAGCCCTGTTGCACCAGCAGGAAGTGCCCGGCTCGATCGCCTTCGCGGAACAGCAGTTCACCGGCCGCGGCCTCTTGCCTGCCGCGCGGGCTGAGCAGTGGGGCGAACAGCGATTCGGGCAGGTCGGCGAATAGCACATGGGCACGCAACAGCTGCACGGCATCGAGCCGATTGGCCGGTGACTTGATATTTGTCATGTGCGAATCTCGTGACGGCTGCGAATATCTGCGAATGAAGATAAGTCTAGTTCGCATTATTATACATTGCATTCGCCGCCTGAGTCTCAGCGCGACCGGGCTGATGCTCCTGTCCCTCAGCCTGCACGGCAACGCCGCGCCGCCGCGCGAAGAAGTCGTGCGCCTGGCCGGTCCCGCCGCCGTGGTGAGCTTCCCCTTGCTGCACATGGTCGACAGCGGGGCGCTGGCTGAACATGCCGAGCGCGTCGAGTTCCGCCTCTGGCAGAACCCGGACCAGCTGCGCGTGCTGCTGGCCAACGAGGCGATCGATTTCACCGCGGCGCCGAGCAACCTGCCGGCGCTGCTGGCCAACCGCGGCCAGCCGGTGCGCCTGTTGAGCATCTCGGTGTGGGGCATCCTCTGGCTGGTCAGCCGCGACCCGCAGGTCAAGGGCTTCGCCGACCTGGCCGGCAAGGAATTGCTGTTGCCGTATCAGCGCGACCTGCCGGCGCTGCTGGTCAACGAACTGCTGCGCGCCCATGACCTGCAGGCCGGTCGTGACCTGCGCCTGCGTCATGTGCGCGACAGCCAGGATGCGCAGGCGCTGCTGCTGGCCGGGCAGGTCGATAACGTGCTGCTGGTCGAGCCGGCGGTGTCGCTGCTGCTGTGGCGCAACCAGCAGCAGGGCGGCGCGCCGCTGTACCGCGCGCAGAGCCTGGAGGCGGCCTGGGGCCAGGCATTTCCCGGGCAGCCCGAACTGCCCCAGGCAGGCCTGATGGCCAGCGCCAGTGCCGCGCGCAACCTCGAGCTGAGCCGGGCGGTGGAACGTGCCTATGCCCATTCGGCGCGCTGGTGCGCGGACGACCCGCGGGCCTGCGCCGAACTGGTGCATCGGCATCTGCCGCACCTGCCGGTAGCGGCCATCGACGCCTCGATCCGCGCCACCCGCCTGGACAGCCGTCCGGCCCATGCAGTGCGGGCGCAGCTGGAAGCCCTGTACCTGATGCTCGGCGAGCACAACCCGCAGGCCATCGGCGGCCGCCTGCCCGACGTGGGGTTCTACGGGCCATGAAACTGCAGATACAAGGTCCCACCTCGCGCTACTGGGCGCTACTCGGCGTGCTGCTGTTGCTGCTCGCCTGGCAGATCGCCGCGCAGCGCCTCGGTTCGCTGCTGATGGCCACGCCCTGGCAGACCCTGCAGGCGCTGGTGCAACTGCTCGGCAGCGCGGAGTTTCACCAGCACGGCCTGGTCAGCCTGGGGCGCATCGGCCTGGGCGTCGGCCTGGGCTGCACCCTGGGTTTCTGCCTCGGCGTGCTGGCCGGTCTGGATGCGCGTCTGCGCGGCCTGCTGGAACCCTTGCGCTGGTTGCTGATGGCGATCCCGCCGGTGGTAGTGGTGGTGCTGGCGATGCTCTGGTTCGGCCTGGGCTCGGCGATGGTGGTGTTCATCACCGTGCTAATGCTGGCGCCGGGGATGTACGTGAACACGGTCAAGGGCATGCTGCTGGTGGACCGGGGGTTGATCGAGATGGCCCATGTCTATCGCCTCGGCCCCTGGCAGCGACTGCGCTATCTGTATGTGCCGGCGCTGGCCGCGCCCCTGACCGCGGCCCTGTTGATCGCCGCCTGCGGCGGGGTGCGCCTGGTGGTGATGGCCGAGGTGCTGGGCGCCGACAGCGGCGCCGGCTTCGCCCTGGCCAACGCCCGCAGCACCTTCGACAGCGCCGGGCTGTACGCCTGGACCCTGCTGCTCCTGCTGTTGGTGGCCGGGCTGGAGTTCAGCCTGCTGCAGCCCTTGCAGCGTTACCTGAGCCGCTGGCAGGTGGCGGCCCATGCTTGATTATCGCGACGTGCAGCTGCAACTGGGCGGCCGGCCGGTGCTGGACGGTTTCGACCTGCGCCTGCAGGCCGGCGAGCGGGTCGGCATCCTCGGCCCCAGCGGCGCCGGCAAGAGCAGCCTGCTGAAGCTGATCGCCGGGTTGCTGCCGGCCCAGGGCGGGCAGTGCCGCAGCGATTTCCGCCATGTCGTGCTGGTGTTCCAGGAGCCGCGCCTGCTGCCCTGGTGCCGGGTCGGCGAGAACCTGGAGATCCCCCTGCGCGCGATCGGCCACGGCGCCGCCGCGGCGCGCCGGCTGGCCCGGCACTGGCTGCAGCGGGTCGGCCTGGAGCAGTACGCCCAGGCCTGGCCGGGCCAGCTGTCGGGCGGCATGGCGCAGCGCGTGGCGCTGGCCCGGGCCTTCGCCGTGCAGCCGGATCTGCTGCTGCTCGACGAGCCGTTCAGCGCCCTCGACCCGGCGTTGCGCGGCGCGCTGACGCAATTGTGCCGCGAGGGCCTGGAACACACCGGTGCGACGCTGCTGTGCGTCAGCCATCACCCCCACGAATTGATCGAATTGGTGGATCGCTGCGTGCTCCTCGACAGCGGCCGGGGGCGCTGCTTCGGCATCGCCGCGCCCGCCGATGCCGAGGCGCGCCGCGCTACCGCCAACGGCCTGCAAAGCGTCCTGATGAACCTGGAGTCGAGCCCGTCATGAGTTACCCGATCCTGCACACCCTGCACCTGTTCGCCGCGCTGATATTCATCGGCACGGTGTTCTTCGAGGTGTTGATCCTGGAAAGCGTGCGCAAACACGTGCCGGCCGAGCTGATGCGCCTGGTCGAGCAGGGCATCGGCCGGCGCGCCAGACGGCTGATGCCCTGGGTCCTGCTGGTGCTGTTCTGCGCCGGCCTGGGCATGGTCTGGCTGCGCTACTGGCCGGCGTTGAGCGCGCCGCTTGAGTCGTCCTTCGCCACCCTGTTGACCCTGAAGATCGTCCTCGCCAGCAGCGTACTCGGGCACTTCTTCGGCGCCAAGTTCCTGCTGTGGAGCGGGCGCATGAATTCGCGCTACTTCCGCCGCATCCACCTCAGCGTGTTCAGCCACATGGTCGGCATCGTCCTGCTGGCCAAGGGCATGTTCTACCTGAGCTGGTGATCCGTCTCCCTTTCGCCATTACCTGGAGTCCCTCATGTCCCATCCCGCTCTGCCCAGAACCGCGCTCAGCCTGGCCTTGTCCATGGCGCTGCCGTGCCTTGCCCTGGCCGCCGATGTCACGGTGCTGGATGCCCTGACCGTCAGTGGCCAGCGCCAGGCGGCGCCGCTCGGCACCTCGCTCGAACAGGAGCAGCGGCGTCTGGCGCGGGTGCCGGGCGCCACCAACCTGGTCGAGCCGCAGCGGGAAACCCGCCTGGCCACCCTGCGCGATGCGCTGGACTACCAGCCGGGCATCGTCATCCAGGACTTCTTCGGCGCCACCGACCAGCCGCGCCTGAACATCCGCGGCTCGGGCATCCAGAGCAACCCGGTCAACCGCGGCGTGCTGTTGCTGCAGGACGGCCTGCCGCTCAACGAGGCCGACGGCTCCTTCGTCATCGGCCTGCTGGAGCCGCGCAACAGCGCCCTGATCAGTGCCCGCCGCGGCGCCAACGCGAGCAGCCCCGGCGCCACCACCCTGGGCGGCGAGCTGGACCTGCAGTCGCTGACCGGCGCCGACGAAAGCGCCCGCCTGCGCCTGGACGCCGGCAGCTTCGGCCGTTATGGCCTGCAGGCCGCGGCCGGCATGCAGCAGGGCGACCTGGATGGGCGGGTTAGCGTCAGCCAGGATCAGTACGATGGCTACCGCCACCACTCTGCCTCGCATCGCAGCATCGTGCAGAGCAACTTCGGCCTGCGCCTGGCCGATGGCATCGAGAACCGCAGCTACCTGTCCTGGAGCGACCTGACCTTCGAGATTCCCAACGTCATTCCCAAGGCACGCATGGAGGACGATCCGCGCAGCGTCCTGGGCGACGGCAACACGCCGCAGGACCGGCTGCTCAACGTCTACCGGCGCGACCCGCACCGCGACACCCAGCAGCTGCGCATCGCCAACCGCACGCAATGGGGCGACGAGCACCTGCGCCAGGGACTCGGCGTCTATGCCCAGCACACCGACGACGACTTCACCGACCCGCTCAGCCACACCCTGACCGGCAGCGATACCCTGGGCGCACAGTGGCAACTCGACGGCAACTGGCAGGCGCTGGACTACCGCCTGGGCCTCGGCTGGTCGCACAGCGACATGGCCCGCGAGCTGTACGCCAACAGCCCGCAGGATGGCCGGCGCCTGCAGCGTTACGGCGATTTCGACCTGGTTGCGGAGAATTTCGACCTGCTCGCCGGGCTGGACTGGCACCTGGCGAGCAACTGGACCCTGGTCGCCGAGACCAAGTGGAGCGACGTGCGCCGCGATGCGCGCTCGGCCAATGCGGGTCCCCGACTGGATCAGGACTGGAACTACTTCACCCCCAAGCTCGGGGTGAACTGGACGCCCACCCCGGAGCAGCGCTGGTACGCCAACATCAGCCGCAGCCACGAGGCGCCGACCTTCTGGGAAATCGTCAGCGGCACGGTATCGCCGGCCAATCCGGCCATGGCTCGCGCCGAACTGGTGCAGCTCGATGTGCAGCGCGCCAGCACCGTCGAGGTCGGCGGCCAGGGCCGCATCGGCGCCAGCGCCTGGAGCCTGGCGCTGTACCGCAGCGAGGTCGACGATGAGCTGATTTCCACCAGCGACAGCCTGGGGGTCAAGGTGGGCACCTACAACTACGCCAGCCGCACCCGCCACCAGGGCATCGAGTTCGGCCTCAGCGGCACCCTGCCGGGGCTGAGCCTGGCGGCAGCGCCCGGCGAGTTCGCCTATCGTCTGGCCTGGACCCTGAGCGATTTCCGCTTCCGCGGCGGCGAGTTCGCCGGCAACCGCATCGCCGGCGTGCCGCTTCAGGTGCTCGGCGGCGAACTGCTCTACCGCAGCGGTGCCTGGAGCGCCGGCCCCAACCTGCGCTGGATACCCCGGGACACGCCGACCGACCATGCCAACACGGCCGACAACTATCAGGACGCCTACGCCCTGTGGGGCTTCAAGGTCGATTACCGGGTCGATGAGCAGCTGAGCCTCTATCTGCAGGGCGAGAACCTCGGCGACGAGGTCTACGCCAGCAGCTTCGTGATCCGCAACCGCGCCAACGCCAGCCAGCCGACCTTCCTCTCCGGCAATGGCCGCAGCCTCGGCGTGGGTCTCAACTACCGTTTCTGAGCCCGGAGGTTGGGCGTATGACGCTGACGTCTGGACAACGACGACGTCCTGCAGCGGTTGTGAACGAATCGGGCGCCGTCATGAGAGTTTTTCCCAGCCTTTCAACCCCTGGCCTTGGCTTGGGCCATCGCCAGGAACGCCGGCATCGCCGCCTCCTTGTCCGCGGCGATGCGTTTGCCATGCGGGCTCCGGCAGCGCGAGCAACTCGGCGGGTCCGCGCCGCTGTCCCGTCCTCAAATACGGAACTGACCAACCAATGCCTGTAATTGCTCGGCCAAACGTGCCAGTTCTTCGCTGGTGGCCGCCGTGTGCTGTGCCCCCACGCTGGTCTGCTCGGCGACCAGGCTGACGGTGACGACATTCCGGTTGATTTCCTCGGCGACGGAGCTCTGCTCCTCTGCGGCGGAGGCGATCTGGCCGTTCATGTCGCTGATGGTGGCAACGGCACGGGTGATGGAGTCCAGGGTGGTTCCGGCTCGAGCCACCTGTGTTACCCCGTCCTGGGCGCGATTGCGGCTAGCGCCCATGACCTTCACCGCATTGGCGGAACCCATCTGTAGATGTTCGATCATCTCCTGGATTTCGCTGGTCGATTGCTGCGTACGCGAAGCCAGGGTACGCACCTCGTCAGCCACCACGGCAAAACCACGGCCCTGCTCTCCCGCGCGCGCGGCCTCGATGGCGGCGTTGAGAGCCAACAGATTGATCTGCTCGGCAATACCGCGGATCACCTCCAGCACGCCACCTATCTTGTCGGTGTCTTGCTCCAGCTGCAGAATGACAGCCGCCGCTTGCTCCACCTCAGCGGCGAGGAGATCGATGGCATCGATGGTTCGACTGACCTCCTGCCGCCCATCTGCGGCTTCCAGATCCGCCTGTTGTGCCGCCTGGGCAGCCCCGGCAGCGCTGCGCGCCACCTCCTGAACAGTGGCCGCCATCTCATGCATGGCCGTTGCCACCTGCTCGATCTCGGATTGTTGCTGACGAATACCCACGCCGGCTTGCTGGTTCACAGTGGAAGTCTCCTCCGCTGCGGCTGCCAGCTGAGTGGTGGCACTGGAAAGCTGCAGCAGCATGCCGTGAAAACGTTCGCGCATACGGTTGAAGGCATGCGCAATTCGGCCCAGTTCGTCGTTGCCCTGGTAGTTCGCCTGAACCCTAAGATCGCCCTCGGCCATCTGCCCGCTGACCCGCTCGAGTTCGGCAACGGCACGAGTGATGGTGGCAATGATGCCCCAGGCCAGGGCGATACCGAGGCCGATGGCCAGGGCAAGCAGGACAAGCATGCTATTGCGGATCAGGCGGTACTCGCTCTCCGCCGCGGCAAACTCCGCCTTGGCCAAATCCAGTTGCAGCTGCAGAAGCGCCTCCGCAGAGGCGGCCGCCGCGGAGAAGGTCGACTCGAGGTGGCTCAATGTGAGGTTGCCGGCTGTCTCAAACTGGCCTCCGGTGACAGCCGCAATGGCCGCGCGCAGACCATCGCTGACGAAGATCGCACGCTTGCTGGCGAAGTCCTGTGCCAGCCCTTGCTCCTCACTGCCTCTGGAGTCGGCCATATAGGCTTGCCAGATAGCGCTGATTTTCTCGATATTGGCGTCGATCATATCGACATGCAGGTCGACCGGGTGCTGATGCAGCGACTTATAGCCACTGCGCGGATCATGCTGCAGGGCGAGGAGCACCTGGATACGGTTATCTCGCAGCAAGCTCATGATCTGACCAATCCTGCCCGTGGAAACCAGTTGATCACGGTAGACGGCATTGAGTGACGTATTGGAGTTGAACATGCCCTTGAGCCCCAGCACGCCCATGACCACCATCAACAGCGCCAAGAGACTGATCAAGGCAATAAGACGAGTCTTGATGCTGAGGTTATTAAGTGCCCTCATGTGCCGCTCCATTTTTTCTAGTTATTGAGTCGTTCCCCGCCGGTCCGACTTCAAATACGCGCCACGAACCAAGCAAGCACGCCAGCTCATCGGCCGGTACCGGCTTGCTGAAATAGAAACCCTGCACTTCGTCGCAGCCGTAGGTGTTCAACAGATCCAACTGCGCCATGCTCTCCACGCCTTCGGCAATGACTTTTAAATCAAGACTGTGGGCCAATGAAATAATGGTTTTGACAATGGTCACGCCGTGCGTGCCCGACGTCAGATCGCTGACAAACGATCGATCGACTTTCAAATTATCCAGCGGAAACTGGCGCAGGTAGTTGAGCGAGGAATAACCCATGCCGAAATCATCCAGGGCCAGATGCAAACCCAGCGCCTTTAATTCCAACAGAACGGGGATGGCCTTTTCCGGCTCCTGCATGATCGCGGTTTCGGTGAGTTCCAACTCCAGATAACGGGCTTCCATAGCGGCTTCTTGCAAAGCCTCTGCCACAACGGCGAGCAGATCGTGGCGACGGAACTGATGCGCGGAGATATTCACCGCGACCCTGACCGGGGGCAATCCTGCCACCCGCCAGGCCCGCTGCTGGGCGCAGGCGGCCTTAATCACCCAGGCACCAATCGGAATAATGAGTCCGGTCTCCTCGGCGATGGGAATGAACTGCACGGGTGAAAGCATCCCCCGCGCGGGGTGTTGCCAGCGCAACAGGGCCTCGACGCCCACGATCTCACCACTGCGCAGATCCACTTGCGGCTGGTAATGCAGCCGCAGTTCATCACGCTCCAGAGCACCACGCAGGTCGGACGCCAGCGCCAGCCGTTCCCGGCCATGGATATTTAATTCTTCCGTATAGAAGTGGAACTTGTTGCGCCCTTCAAACTTGGCCCGGTACATGGCCAAGTCGACATTTTTAAGCAACACCTCCTCGTGCGTACCGTCCTGAGGATAGAGGCTGATGCCGATGCTGACCCCGATATGTAACTCCTGCTGGTCGATCACAAAGGGCCGGGCAAGCGCACTCAGCACCTTGCCCGCGACAAGGCTGGCATCCGCCACTTTCAGCAGACCGGGAAGTACGATGACAAACTCGTCGCCACCCAAACGCGCCACCGTGTCGGCTTTGCGTACCAGGGCACATAGTCGCTCGGCGACTGCCTGCAACAGCGCATCACCAACCGGGTGGCCCAGGCTGTCGTTAATCACTTTGAAGCAGTCGAGGTCGAGCAACAACAAGGCGGCGACTCGCCCGCTACGCTCTGCCGAGGCGATCGCCTGCTTGATACGGTCACTCAGCAAGCTTCTGTTGGCCAAGCCGGTCAGCACGTCGTGATTGGCCTGATGCATGAGTTGTTGCGCATAGTGCTGGCGTGCACAATTAGCCCGCAACGCGGTAATGCCATAAGCCAAACTGCCGGCCAGTTCCTCCACTATCCTGATTTCACTGGCGGTAAAGGCCGCGGCGTCCTGCGCATAGATGGTCAGCGCACCAATAACTTTTCGCTCTGCTATGAGTGGCAACGCCATGCCCGACTGAATGCCATGCTCGATCAGAAAATCACGCCACGGCGGGTACTGCATATTGCCCTGCACATATTTTACGACGGCGGTGCGCCCCGTTCTGATGGCGGTTCCGGTAACGCCACTGCCACGCGCCGAATCATCCCAACTCAGCTCGCCGGCCGTGAAGGGCAGCGCCCCGTCCACCGCCTCCCTTTTGGCCGCCGGATGCACCAGCTTGCTCGTCTCGTCCTCCGCATAACCGACCCAGACAAAGGGATGCCCACTTAGCTGCTGCACAATGCCGCAAATTTCGGTAAGCAGCGCAGACTCCTCGGTGGCGCGAATCAGCGCCTGATTGCAAGCACTTAACACCTTCAACGCGCGCTCGTCCCGCTTGCGTTCGGTAATATCGAGCATGATGCCGATCGTGGCGGTCTTGCCGTCGACGTCCATCTTTGAGCCAAACACTTCTACATCAAATGTTGAGCCATCCTTTTTCCGGCCTTGCATTTCGTAGTTAACCGCGCGGGTTTCGCCGAGCAGGCGTTGCTGAATAGTGGTATTAACCCGATCGCGGTCGGCCTCGCTGACAATGTCGGACACGTCCAGCGCCGCAATCATCTCGCTCTGCGCATAGGAAAACATTTCCGCCATTTTCAGATTGACATAATGGAACCTGTGCTCCTGGACGATGTACACGCCCACCACCGAGTTTTCCGCGAGGCCCCGGAAGATGGACTCTGCCCGCCGTAATCGTTGCCGATCGAGGTCGATGCTGGTAATCAATTCTTCGATCTGCCGCGCACCAAAATTGAAGGCAGCGGCCAACTCACCTATTTCGTCAGTGCCGCGAAAATTCGAGCGCACGCTGTAATCCCCCGCACCGAGCATCCGGCTGTACCGGGCCAAGTCGCGCAGTGGGTGGACAATCTGCTTGCGGGCAAGCAGAAAAATGCCAAACAGCACCAATAGATCCACCACCAGCAGCGCATAGACTTTCTGCAGGCCGCGTTCTTGTGCTTGCTGCGCCTCAACGGTCAACGCCTGAACAATCGCCTCGGCAATTCCCAGCAGTTGCTCCGCCTCGGCGTGGATGCGCCCCAACTCGGTGGTCACCTTCTCAGCGGGGGTGCGCATTTCGAGAAGGGATTCGATGTGACTGCGATAGGAGTGCCACTTCGGCCGGATCGACGCCACCAGCGGGGTTATCTGTGTCGATAAGGTCATGGCGTTATGGCCGAATACGTTGTCACCCCGCTCCAGGCCACTCAAATGCATTTCGAAGGCGTCCACGGTGGCGACGACCTGCTCTTTCCTGTGCCCTTCCAGGCGTAGTACCAGGCTGGTCTCGAAGGCGATTTGCTGACTCAACACGCGTAACTTGCCGGCCTGGCCAACCGTCTCCGCCACCCCATTGAGGTCGCGCAGCATCGTTTGCACCACGGTCACGTTGGCGACGGCGACCAGCAATATCACCAGAAAATTGATCACCATTTTCTGGTTGACGTTAATGAGTGGCCAGCGGCTCTTCGGTGCCCGTTTCGTACGGACCTCGGCCACTTCAGTCGACATGGCGACCCCCTCCATAAAAACAGTCTGATTTCAGGATCAACAGTTCTCCGTTTTTGCGTCTCGCCGCAAAAGGCGCCCAACGGTTGCGAACGGGGGCTACACAAAATCGGTGGAATACAGTCAAGCAAATGGCCTCATTTTTGACATGGCGCAACGTCAGCAGCGGGCACCTGGGGACGGTCGCCGTAGTCGATGACTTTTTCACGGTCTTTCAGGCCACAAGGGAACAGGCCATAGCAATAAAGCCTAATTAGGTGGGCTAGCAGGCTTACTAATACCGCACGCCACGTAGTGGCAGATTGACACCGATCAATACTGCGCCTCGCCTCACGAACAGCGTTAGCGCCCGGCTTGCCATTGCGCAGAGCAAACCGAACCGGGCCTGGAAGGTTCTGAGCGCCCGACACAAGCTGGCCGAACGGAGTGATCGTGCCGTTCGATGGCGGCAGAACCGCCGCGTACGGCGCCCTGCGCCCACACGCGACAAGACCGGTGGCTACGTCCAAGCGACGCATGGCGCAGCCGGCTCGGCACTGGCACACTGCACCCTCAGCCCCCGGATAAGCCGAGCATGAGCGAACACGACGAACACGAAGACGAAGCCTTTGCCGAAGACACCCTGGTCCAGGCCATCGAGAACCAGATCGAAGCCGCGCAGCCGCCGGCTGCCCTGGCCACCCTGAACAAGCTGACCCTGGTCGGCTACGAACGTGGCGAAATCCTGCAGCTGATGGCGATGGTACTGGCCCATGAAATCAAGGCCATGCTCGACGAGGATCGGCCATTCGATGGCGCGGCCTACGAGCAGGCCCTGCGCGCCCTGCCGGAGTTGCCGAAAGAAACCTCCTGACGCCAGTCGCTTGGCCCGCGCGCGCAACCGCGCGTCTCGCTACACTGCACACACCCGCTGCCTGCTTCACCCACGCGGGACCCAACCAGTCGGGCACAAGCGCTGCCCGGCCCCTGTTTACAAGAGCCTGGAGCACTTATGTCTTTTACCCCTGAGCTGGTTGCTGAACTCGATCTTCTCGCCCTGTTCAACCTGGGCAACACCCAGGAAGGCCTCAAGATTCACCATACTGCCGCCCCGCAAGCGATTGCTGCGGCCAAACGCCTGCACGCCAAAGGCCTGGTCACCCAGGAGGATGGCGGTTACCTGACCAGTCTGGGACTGGATGCGGCCGAACATGCGCAAACCTTGCTGACCATCCTCAATGTGACTGAAACGGCCTGACCCACCGCCATCGCGCCCGCGCCGAGCGCAGTTGCACTCGCTGCAGGCGCGCTGGCGTTATCCCCCGCACACTTCACGGCTGGCTGATAGTCTTGCCGCACTGCCCTGCCGAGCCCCAGCATGAGCCGTAGCCAGGAAATTCGCCCGGATATCGACGAAGGTATCGACCGCAAGGTGCTGGTCCAGCTGCGCGCGCGCTTTCTCAAGGTCAATGACGGCCGCCTGCAGCGCGCCATGCAGGCGCTGTCGACCCGCCAGCAGTTGGTCCTCAGGCTGTTGCCGCTGCTGTTTCACGTCAATCACCCGTTGCTGCCGGGCTATGTGTCCGGGCTGACGCCGGCCGGGTTGAGCGGCTTCGAGCCAGACGCCGAGCTGCTCGCCGAAGCGCAGCGCCTGACCCGTTCCTTCGTCTACAAGGCGCGCCGCGGCAACGCCCCGCTGCCGCTCCATGGCTTGTTCCTGATGGGCAGCCTGGGCACGCTGGCCCAGGCCGAGCACAGCGACATGGACCTGTGGGTCTGTCACGCGCCCGACCTCAGCCCCCGGGAAATCGCCGAGCTGCGCAAGAAGTGCGATCAGCTCGAAGCCTGGGCGGCGACCCAGGGCGCCGAGGCGCATTTCTTCCTGATCGACCCGGCACGCTTCAGCATCGGCGACCGCGAGGCGCGGCTGACCTCGGACGACTGCGGCACCACCCAGCACTACCTGTTGCTCGACGAGTTCTACCGCACGGCGATCTGGCTGGCCGGGCGTACCCCGCTCTGGTGGCTGGTGCCGGTGTACGAGGAGCAGCGCTACCACGACTACATCGGCATCCTGCTGAACAAGCGCTTCATCCGCGCCGATGAAGTACTCGACCTCGGCCACCTGGCACGGATTCCACCGAGCGAATTCATCGGCGCGGGCATGTGGCAGCTGTTCAAGGGCATCGAGTCGCCCTACAAGTCGGTACTCAAGCTGCTGCTCACCGAGGTCTACGCCAGCGAACATCCCCAGGTGCAATGCCTGTCGCTGCGCTTCAAGCAAGCGGTCTTCTGTAATCGCCTCGATCTCGACGAGCTCGACCCTTACATCGTGGTCTACCGCCGCCTGGAGGAATACCTGGGCGCGCGCGGCGAAACCGAACGGCTGGAGCTGATCCGCCGCTGCCTGTATCTGAAGGTCAACAAGAAACTCAGCCGGCCACCGCGCGACCGGCGCAAGAGCTGGCAACGCCTGCTGCTCGAGCGCCTGACCGGCGACTGGAACTGGGACAGCCGGCAACTGGCGATGCTCGACAGCCGCAGCCAGTGGAAGGTGCGCCAGGTCAGCGCCGAGCGCCGCGCCCTGGTCAACGAACTGACCTACAGCTACCGCTTCCTCTCCCAGTTCGCCCGCGACGCCCAGGCCGGCAGCTCGCTCAACAGCCGCGACCTCGGCGTACTCGGCCGGCGCCTGTATGCCGCCTTCGAGCGCAAGGCCGGCAAGATCGAGTTCATCAACCCCGGCATCGCCCCGGACCTGGGCGAAGACACCCTGACCCTGGTGCAGAGCCCCAGAACCGAAGCCAGCGACGAGAACCAGTGGGCCCTGTTCAGTGGCAGCCTGGGCGCCCAGGAGTGGGCCGATTTCGCCCCGCTCAAGCGCGCCCGCGAACTGGTCGAACTGCTCGCCTGGTGTCACCGCAATGGCGTGATCGACAGCAGCACGCGGCTGTCGCTGCACCCTGGCGACAGCGACCTGAGCGAATTCGAACTGTCCAATCTGCTCGCCAGCCTGCAACAGACGGTGCCGCTGCCGCTGCCGGCGATCGAGGAAAGTGCGCTGCTGCGCGCCAGCGTGCCCGGCGAAGTGCTGTTGCTGGTCAATGTCGGCCTCGACCCGCTCAAGCAGCACAGCCAGATGAATGTGCACATGACCACCGAGCGGATCGATGCCCTGGGTTATTCCGGGGTGCGCGAGAACCTGATTCTGACCATCGACCAGGTCAGCCTGAACAGCTGGAACGAACTGCTGGTCAGCCGCTATGACGGCCCCCACGCCCTGCTCGACTGCCTGCGCGACTTCCTCACCAGCCTGCCGGCCGGCGGCGGCAAACCCAAGCTGCGGGTGCGCTGTTTCTGCCGCAACCGCGCCACGACCATCGCCGAGCGGGTCGAGGAGCTGTTTCGCGACATCCTCGATAACTTTGCCGGTACGCCGCGCAACCGCTACCTGGTGCAAATCAAGCAGCACTACCACCTGCTCGAACTGACGCCGGGGCAGGTCAGCCACACGGCGCTGACGGGCATGCCGGCGCTGCTCGAGCATCTCGGCAAGGAGCGCCCGGGCTACAGCCGGCTGCACCTCGACCGCAATGCCCTGGAAGGCGACGACCTGGCCCTGATCCTGCCGCTCGGCCGCCCCGAGTGCATCCAGGTGTTCTACCGCCGCCACGAAAACAACGGCCTGGCCGAACTGACCCTGCTCGACGAACACAACGCGCTGTGGCGGCAGAACATGCCGTTTCGCGACGAGCAAAGCCTGCTGACGCCGCTGCAGCGCTTCCTGCAATCGCTGCTGTACCGGCGCAATGCCTTGCTACCGCTGGCCAGCCCGGCAGCGCCTGGCGCGCTCGAAGTGCTCTATTACGAAGTACTCCCGGCGGCGCCGCAGCGCGCCCGCCAGGTGGAACTGCGCCCGCCGCCGCCAGCGCCGGTGAGCCACCCCTTCTACGACGTGCAGGCGATCGTCGAGCCGGTCGACGGCAAGCGCGCCCACGTGACCCTGTATTGCAACCACCGTGAATTTTCCGAACTGGAGTATGCCGGCGAGCTGTTCGCCGCCGTGGCCCGGCACATCCTCGCCCAACGCCGTGACGGCGAGCGCTACCCCTGCTACATCACCGACCTCGACCTGTCCGCCGTGCTCGGCGAAGGCCAGGCCCAGACCATTCACTACCTGCGCTACAAGGCCCGCCTGGAAGCGGCACTCAATGCGGCACTGGAAAAAGCCTGAAGCGGCGGACCGACGGCCAATTCAGCGGCTGTATTCGCCGGCCGCTTCCGGCTGATATTCCACCGCCAACAGGGTCAGCTTGAGCACCTTGCCGCCGGGCGCGGCCCAGTCGATATGCTGGCCCACGGACAGACCCAGCAGGGCCGTGCCGACCGGAGCAAGTACCGACACACAACCTTCGCCGCCGGCGTCCTGCGGGTACACCAGGGTCAGGTGATAGTCCTTGCCGCTGCTCTCTTCGCGGCAATGCACCCGCGAATTCATGGTCACCACCCCGGCCGGCACCTGGTCATGGGCGACGACGTCGGCCCGGTCCAGCTCGGCCTGCAGGGCGACAGCTCCCGGGCCGAACTCTTCCAGGCTGTCGAGCAAACGCTCCAGACGCTGCAAATCGAGACGGGTAATGGTGATTGCCGGTGCACTGGTCATGGTCAGCTCAACGCTCCTTTACTGGATGCATAAAAAGCAAAACCCCGTCTGCTGGAGACGGGGTTTTGCGCTAGTCGTTCCGACCCTATCACAGCCGCTCAAATACACAAGGCCCGCAACTCAGCCTTGATGCTGCTGCAAGCGCATCCGGGCGCCGTCGCAAATGATGCGCCGCCGCGCGTCATCGGCATTGCCCCACTCGAGAATCTCGCTGAGCAAACGACCGCAGCCCAGGCACATATCGCCGTCGTCCAGGCAGCACCGGCGCACGCACGGCGAAGCGACTACCGATATAACCCGCTCGGGCGCCGAATCAGAGCTCTTCGAACTCAAGGCTGGCTCCAGATTGCTCCAGGGTGATGCGCGCGAGCATTTCACCCAGCAACTCATCGCTGCTGTCGCAAATCCAGCGCTCGCTGGCCTCGTCGAAATCGAAGTGAAAACCGCCGGAACGGGCCGCCAGCCACAACTGCCGGATCGGCTCCTGGCGGCTGAAGATCAGCTGCGTGCCGTTCTCGAAACGCACGGTCAGTACACCCGCCGAGTTTTCCAGGTCGAGATCCAGGTCGCTGTCATCGAAAATGTCTTCCACCGCTTGCTGCACGGTGTCGACCAGATCGTGGAAGCGGGCTTCGGTCAAACTCATTGCGGATGTCCTCGAAAAATTCAGCTGTTGCAGAAAAGTGCCAGGCGCTCTGGGGCAACGCTCGCGCGCGACTCAGAGCGGAGCGCCTGAGCGCGGAGCTAAACGCTTGTTCAGCACGACCGACTGAGCACGTCGAACAGGCATCGGGCGCAGTATACAGCGCTCGACGCAGATGATCCGCACCTCTCCCGGGCG
>RCUJ01000947.1_pt1 | contig 16230 bp, 13 predicted proteins | sample 2166321 | NCBI WGS metagenome assembly RCUJ01 (sample SAMN09932808, study PRJNA488358) | compost metagenome | feature: garden; material: soil; isolation source: compost soil in an enriched community after 118 h of incubation | place: Germany: Experimental Botanical Garden Goettingen | collected... | reverse complement strand
CGCCTGATGCGCGCCTGCCATCCGCACCTCAAGGGCGACGGCGCAGTGGTCAACCTGGCCTCCTCCGCGGCGGTGCGCTGGGACGCTTCGGGCTACGGCCACTATGCCGCCACCAAGGAGGCGATCCGCTCCCTCAGCCGGGGCGCAGCCTGCGAATGGGGCGTGGACGGCATCCGCGTCAACGTCATCGCCCCCCACGCCCTGTCACCGGGCCTGCGCGGCTGGGTCGAAGCCAATCCGGTGGAAGCGGAAGCCTTCTTCAGCAGCATCCCGCTGCGCCGGGTCGGCGATTGCGAGGACGATATCGGCCGCACCGTCGCCTTCCTGGTCAGCGACAACGCCCGCTACCTGACCGGCGCCACCATCCCGCTGGATGGCGGCCAGGCCTATTGGGGTTAATCAAGGAGAAAGGCATGAAACGACTGGAAAACAAGATAACCATCATCACCGGCGGCGCACGCGGCATGGGCGCGCAAACCTCGCGGCTGTTCGTCGAGGAAGGCGCGACCGTGGTCATCGCCGACCTGCTGGAAAACGAAGGCCAGGCATTGGCGGCTGAGTTAGGCGACAAGGCCAGCTTCCGCCGCCTGGATGTAAGCAACGAAGAAGACTGGCAGCGCCTGGTCAGCGAGACCGTAGAGCGCCATGGCCGTATCGACGTTCTGGTGAACAATGCGGCCGTGCTGGTGTTCGGCGCCATCGAACAGCTGACCAAGGCCGAGTTCGAGCGCGCACTGGCGATCAACCTCACCGGCACCTTCCTCGGCATCCACAGCGTGGCGCCGATCATGCGCGAGCAGCGCGGCGGCTCCATCGTCAACATCTCGTCCGTAGACGGCCTGCGCGGGGTGAATGCCCTGGCGGCCTACGTGTCGAGCAAGTGGGGCGTGCGCGGACTCACCAAGGTCGCGGCGCTGGAACTCGGCCCGCATGGCGTACGGGTCAACTCGGTGCATCCGGGTGGTGTGGATACGGTCATGTCCAACCCCACCGGCATGCCGCGGGAAGAACTCGCCGAGCAATACCGCATGGTGCCGCTGCAGCGCATTGGCGCGCCGGAGGAAGTCGCCCGCGCCACGCTGTTCCTCGCCAGCGACGAGGCCAGTTACTGCAATGGCAGCGAGCTGTCGGTGGATGGCGGGACGGTGGCTGGCTTCTACTACCAGGGCCTGCCCGGCTCGCCCATCTGAGCAACTGGGCAAAAAGCAAAAGGCCCGCTGATGCGGGCTTTTTGCCGGGGTCTCCCGGACTACTGCTGCGTGCGAATTCATTTGAACTTGGGAAACCACGTCCTGAGGACGTGGTCATGAGTCACCGGCTCTGCCTGTGACGATAGAAATGCCCGACTCACAGGATGAAGTACGTAGGATGGGTGGAGCGGAGCGATACCCATGCGGAAAGGGCTGATGGGTATCGCAAGCTCGCGGAACGCCGCCAGACTCATCCTACGTCACTGAGGCCTGCTCCGAGATGCGCCCTTATAGGGGGCCATGTCCGGCAGCAAGGGGTGTTCCTGGTCCAGCGGCGGCACCTCGGAAGCATTGCCGGCGGCGCGCAGGAAGGCCTGGAAATACTGCGCGTAGCTGAGGTCCTCATCGCCCACCAGGTAGGCCTTGCCCGGCTCGCCGTGCAGCAGCGCGCCGAGGTCGCCACCCTGCGGGGCGTGACGGATATCGCTGCCGGCTGCGAATACCAGGGCGTCGTAACCCGCCAGGTCGTCGCGGCTGAAGGCGCCGGGCAAGGCCCGGTAACGGACCGATCAGATCACCCGCGCGGGGTGCTGCGGGCGCGGCGCGCCGAGCATTTCGCGGTAGGACGGCGGCTGGCGGCCTTCGGCTTCGGTGATGCCGTAGCCCTGCGCCGTTTCGGCGGTGATCAGGGTCTGGCCGGACAGTGCCTGGAGTTCCGGGTCATTGAGCAGCGCATGGATGACCCGGCCGTTGAACTCGGGGGTCTCGGCCATGGCCATGAAGGCTTCGTACTGGTCGGCACGTTCCGCACCGGCGATGGCCGTGCGCTCGGTGCGCTGCGGCCCCAGCCATAACGACAATGCGGCCACGCCGGTGCCCTCCAGGTCGATGGCCATGTCCGCCGCGAACTTGTCGCAGCCTGCCTTCTGCGCACCGTAGGCCGGGCCGTGCATGTAGCACCCTGCGCCAAAGGAGGAGACGAAGGCGATCAGGCCGTGGCCATTTCGTACCAGCAGCGGCGCTGCGTAATAGCTGGCCACATAGGCCGAGCGCAGGCCGACATCGAGGATGTCCACCAACTCCAGCGGCTTCTCCCAGAAGGGGCCGGGATCGATCAGGTTCTCGTGGAGCAAGGCGGCGTTGTTCACCAGCAGGTCGAGGCGGCCCTGCTCGCGCTCGATGCGGGCGAAGAGTTCGCGCGCCTGCTCGTCGTCGCGGTGGTCGCAGGGCACGGCGATGCCCTGGCCGCCGGCGCGGGTCACGGCCTCCGCGGTTTCGGCAAGGCTGCCCGGCAACAGTTGGCCGCGCAGGCGGCTGCTGCTCTCGGTACCGGAACGGCCGCTGAGGTAGACGGTCATGCCGGCCGCGCCAAGGGCAATGGCGATGCCCTTGCCGACGCCACGGCTGGCGCCGGTGACGACGGCGATTCGGGATTTGCTAGCGGTCATCTTGAGAACTCCTTGAAGTGGGCTGCTCTGTTGTGGGAGCGAGTTCATTCGCGAAGGGCCGCGAGGCGGCCCCATCTGGTGATCAGGAGGGCAGGCCTTCTACCTGCTTGGCGAATGAGTTCGCCCCTACAGGTTCCTGGTTCGCTCTGTGGATATGACTCGCCGCCAGGAAGCCGAAGACCATGGCCGGACCGATGGTGGAGCCGGCACCAGGGTAGGTCCGGCCCATCATGGAGGCGGCGCTGTTGCCGATGGCGTAGAGCCCGGCGATGGGCGTGCGGTCCTCGCGCAACACGCGGGCATGCGCGTCGGTGAGCAGGCCGCCCTTGGTGCCGATGTCGCCGGCATCGACCTTCACCGCATAGAAGGGTGCTTTAAGCAGCGGTGCCAGGCAGGGATTGGGCTGCACGGCGGGGTCGCCGTAGTAGCGGTCGAACAGCGACTCGCCCTTGCGGAAATCCTCGTCCTTGCCCGCTTCGGCCATGAGGTTGAAGCGTTCGACGGTGCGCAACAGGCCAGTCGGGTCGACGCCGATCTGCTGCGCCAGCTCGACGAAGCTCTCGGCCTTGTGGAAGTAGCTGTGCAGGTGTTTGGGCAGACGGTTGTCGGGCATGGCATAGCCCGGCAGCAGCGCGCCGCAGGGGTACTTGCGGCGGAATTCGGCATCGAAGATCAGCCAGCAGGGCACGCTGGTAGCGCCCTCGCGGTTGCTGTCGTACATGGCGTAGACGATGTCGGTATAGGGCGCCGCCTCGTTGACGAAACGCTCGCCGGCCGAGTTCACCATCATGCAGCCGGGCAGCGTGCGCTCGACGAACAGGGCGCGTTGTTTCTCCTCACCCTCGACATGGGTGGTCGGCGCCCACCAGCTGTGGTCCATCAGCGCGGTGGCGGCGCCCAGGTTCTGGCCGGCGCGAATCGCATCGCCGGTGTTGTAGGGCGGCGTCGCACTCCAGTCGCTGCGCGAGGGCTGTGGATGGTACTGCGCGCGCATGTCCTGGTTACGCTCGAAACCGCCTGCCCCCAGCACCACGCCACGACAGGCCTGGATCAGCAGTCGGCGACCGCCGCGGGTGACCTCGGCGCCCAGCACCCGGCCATCCTCTTGGATCAGCCGCTCCAGGCGGCAGTCCAGCCAGACCGGGACTTCTCGATCCAGCAGGGAACAACGCAGGGCGGCGACCAGGGCATTGCCCAGGGTGAGGAAGCGGTCGCGCTTCGAGCGCAGGCGGCCCGGCAGATCGCGCCAATAGCGCCAGAGTATCTTCAGGGTCAGCCCGAACCAGCCGGGACCGCGACAGAGCAGCACCTGGGCTTCCTTCATGGTCATGGCCATGCGGCCCATCATCAGGGTGCCGGGGGACGGTTCGCGCATCAGCGCGAACTCTTCACCGAGCTGGCGCGCATCGAAGGGTAGTGGGTCCATGGAGCGGAAGCCGGGCTTGCCGCCGGGCACTTCCGGGTAGTAATCCGAGTAACGGGGCTGGGCCTCGAAGCGCACGCGCGAGCGCTCTTCGAGATAGCGCACCACCTGGTGGCCGTGGCCTACATAGGCCTCGATGCGGCCGTCGTCGATCTCGCCGTGGGTCACGGCGCGGATATAGGCGATGGCTTCGTCGGCCGAGTCCTGCCCGCCGAGCGCCTCGATGCGGTGGTTGCAGGGTATCCAGATGCCACCACCGGAAATCGCCGAGGTGCCGCCGTAGCGGTCGCTCTTCTCCACCACCAGCACCTTGGATCCCAGGTCATGGGCGCGCAGGGCGGCGGTCATCGCGCCAGCTCCCGAACCCACCACCAGTACGTCGCAGCTGTCGTCCCATTGCGGGCTGTTCGCGCTCATCGGGTTGCTCCCTTGTTGTTCTGTGCGTGCGCATTCCAGCCGGATTCTCGGCAGCCCTCCGGGCGCCAACATCGTCCGTTGGGACTAAGAGGCGGGGCATTACCTGTTCGCGAGCAAGCTCGCTCCTACAAAAGCGACCCGGCCGCCGGCTGTAGGAGCCAGCTTGCTGGCGAAGGGGCTACCGCGCCCTTCCAGGGCGTTTCTATCGCCCAAGCCGCTTAGTCTTTTCGGACGATGTTGCCCGCCACCGGTGACCACATAGTCAGCCCGCCACACTCAACTCAACCTTGGGCCTGGCAGACCGAGCTGTGCCCAGCCACGCCGAGAGCGACATCATGATAAGAACAACAAAAGGCCAACCCATTAAGCCGCTTCACCTCGCGATCCGCGTTGCCTGCCTGGGTCTGGCGCTCGGCCACGCCGGGCAAGGCCAGGCCATGTCATTCCAGCCCAGCGACGACCTCAAGGTCGACCTGGACACCACCATCAGTTACGGCCTGGCCTGGCGCCTTGAAGACCGCGATCACCAGCTAAGCGACAACGCCCGCAATCCGAACGGCAACGACGGCGACAATGCCTTCGACCGAGGTAGCCTGATCAAGAACAGGGCCAGTTTCCTCACCGAAGCCAATGTCGGCTGGCGCGAGGATTTCGGCGTGTTCGTGCGCGCCACTGGCTTCTACGACGCCGTCTACGATCAGGGCAACGACAACAGCACCGGCACCTCCAACTGCTTCGCTGGCGGCAGGTGCTCGCGCCCCGACCGCTTCTCCGACGAAACCATCGACCAGCACCGCGATGAGCTGCGTTTCCTCGACTATTACGCCTATGGCAACTGGGATGTCGCTGGCCACACATTCAACTTGCGGGTCGGCGACCAAGTGGTGAGCTGGGGCGAGAGCCTCTTCTACCAGGGTATTTCCTCCGCACAGAGCCCGGTGGACGCGACCAAGGCGACCAGCCCCGGCGTTGAGGTCAAAGAGATTCTCCTGCCGGTTGGCCAGATATTCGCCCAGTACAGCCTGACCAATGATCTCAATCTGCAGGCTTACTATCAGTACGAGTGGGAGAAGACCGAGCTGTTCGGTGTCGGGAGCTACTTCTCCACTACCGACTTCATCGACGAAGGCGGCTTCAACGATGCCACCGGCTTCGTGCACCGGCTGAAGGACGACAAACCTTCAGACAGTGGCCAGTACGGTGTGGCCATGAACTATACGGCCGAGTCGCTGAACAACACCGAGTTCGGACTGTACTACTCGCGCTTCCACGCCAAGACTCCGGTACTCGACTTCCAGACCGACCTGGGGAGCTACCGCGCGCGTTACTTCGACAATATCGATCAGTACGGCGCGAGTTTCGCCACAGTGCTTGGCGACACCAGCTTCGCCGGCGAGATCAGCTACCGCGACGGCCAGCCGGTACTGGTCGACAACGCCTTCAACAGCGCCGTGCGTGCCCAGACCCTGCAAGCGCAGACCTCGCTGATCCATGTAGTCGGCCCCACCTCCTTCGCCGACAACACCACCCTGGTCGGTGAGCTGGTCTACAACACCGTGCTCGACAACGACGAGTCGGAGCCCTTCAGTCCCTTCCCCGGTTTCAGCATACCGGGTACCGACACCCTGGTCGGCGACCGCGACGCCTGGGGTTACACCGTGCAGGCCTCGTTCGATTACAACAACGTGTTCAGTGGCTGGGACCTGACTGTACCGATCACCTATAGCACCGCTGCGCAGCACGATAGCGCCCTGCTCGGCTCGATCAACAACGGACAGGGTGACGACCGCATGAGCGTCGGCACCAACTGGCGCTATCTCGGCAACTTCTCGGTCGAGGCGCTTTACAGCGCCTACCTCGGCAATGCCAACAACACGCCACTCGCGGACCGCGACAACATCGCCCTCACCTTAAAGTATCGCTTCTGAAGCCCCCTCGGAGGAGCGCAGCATGTCCATGATCATTCCCACCCTGCTTCGCACGAGCCTTGCCGTCGCCCTGCTCGGCAGCAGCCTGGCCATCCAGGCCAAGGTCAGCGAATCGGAGGCCGCACGCCTCGACCAGGACCTGACGCCGATGGGCGCCGAGAAAGCCGGCAACGCCGACGGCAGTATTCCGGCCTGGAGCGGCAAATGGCGCGGCACCCCGCCGCACGTGAAATTCGGCGGCCCCGGCGCGCCCTACCCGGATCCCTATGCCGACGAGGAACCGCTGTTCGTCATCACCGCGCAGAACATGGAGCAGTACGCCGAGAACCTGACCGACGGCGAGAAAGCCCTGCTCAAACGCTATCCGAACACTTTCAGGATGCCGGTCTATCCGAGCCACCGCGACTTCCGTCTGGACACGAAGTTGGAGGAGCTCATCAAGAAGAACGCGCTGCAGGCCGAACTCTCCTCGGATGGCCACGACACCAGCAGTGCCTGGGGCGCCTCGCCGTTCCCGATGCCGAAGAACGGCAACGAGCTGATCTTGAATCACACCATGCAGGGCCGCGTCGCCACCGAGGAAGCCACCTACGTGCAGGCGGTCAACTATGCCGACGGCAACAAGGTGTTCGAGAAGGTCAACTACAAGATCTATTCGATCTGGTCGTCATCCGACCATGACCTCAGCAGCTCCGAAGGCATCCTCTCGCACTTCCTGTTGACCAACCTCGAACCGGTGCGCAAGAAGGGCGAGATCATCGTCGGCCACGACTACATCAATGGCGCCGCCCAACCCCGCCAGGCCTGGCAATACACGCCCGGACAGCGCCGCGTGCGCCGCGCCCCCACCGTTGGCTACGACTCGCCCACCGGCGCCGGCGGCTTCCGTGTGTACGACGAGGACCGCCTGTTCAACGGCGCGACCGACCGCTACAACTGGACAATCGTCGGTAAGAAAGAGGTGTACATCCCATACCACAACTACAAGATCGACGATCCCAGCGTAAGTCACAAAGAGTTGCTCTCCAGCACCGGACACATCAACCCCGAGTACATGCGCTACGAGAAACACCGCGTCTGGGTGGTGGAGGCCAAGCTCAAGCCAGGCGCCCGGCATATCTACGCCAAACGCGTGCTCTACCTTGACGAGGACAGCTGGGCCGCCACCCTGGCCGACAACTACGACAGCCGTGGCCAGTTCTGGCGGACCAACATGCAGACGTCGATCTACGCCTACGACATACAGCGCTTCCACGCCCGCCTGGGCATGTACCACGACCTGATCGCCGGCTCCTACATGGTCGACCGCCTGCTCGACGAACAGAAACCCGCGCTGCTCAATGCCAGCGCTTTCAGCCCCAGTGACTTCACCCCGGGCAACCTGCGCAAGCTGGGTACACGTTGATCCCGAGTCCGGTTGAGCCACGAGGCCAACCGGACTTCCTGCAGCCCATTCGGTTGGCGTTGGACACCACCTCTGCGAGAACAACCTGGCTAGCGCCATGAGGGCAATGATGGGCAACCCGACAACGAGGACAACCAAACGTGAAAAAACCTGCCATTCTCGGGTCGATTCCCACATTAGCGCTCATCGCAGCATTATCCCCCGCATTGCGGGCCGATGAGGCGGCGACGCCTCCTGCTCGCTCCTCCTTCGCCTTCGAGATCAACAACTATCCGTCGGCGGCCACCAGTCAACGTCTTTACGACGAGCTCGACTATCAGCGCGCAGTCCAGTCCTACATCTGGGGGCAGCCGCTGGTCGGCCTCGCCGCGATGGCCGAAGGCGCGCGCCGGATCCGCATCCAGCCGCAGGAACTGTTCGTTTTCGACCAGGGCCTGCAGGCAAGCCAGGCACTACAGACGGGCAACGACGACGTCATCTACTCGTTCAGTTATTTCAACCTGCAGGACAGCGGACCTCTGGTCGTGGAAATTCCACCTGGCAACCAGTACGGTGTTTTGCTCGACGCCTGGCAACGAACTATTGAGGACCTTGGCCGAATCGGGCCGGATCGCGGGGAGGGTGGCAAGTACCTGATCGTGCCGCCGGGCTACGCTGGCAAGCTGCCTGATACGGGCTACTTCATTCGCCACTCGGCAACCAACAACGGCATGCTGTTCCTGCGAGCGGTTCGTACCCCTGGGCAGGCACGGGAAAGCGCGGTGGCCCGCCTGGAACGGAGCAACCTCTACCCCTATGCGCAGCACTCCTCTCCTCCACCGCTGCGCATGCGCAAGATGGGCCACAGCGACTATCTGGTTGCCAACGCCGAGCAGCGGTCAATTCCGCTTGGCGCCACGTTTTTACGGCCCAACCTCAGCCCTGATCGACGGCTCCTACCCGATGCCAAGGATTGTGCGTATGTCTGACTGACGCGCACGGACATCAGCAGGTAGAACACCCCTAACGCCCTCCCGCGAGGGCAAACACCCGAGAGTCAGTGCAGTCCGCCCCTTTGGAGATAACAATGAAAACCCTGCTAGCCAGCCTTCTGGCCGCTGCCGGCATGGCGTCGGCGCATTCGGCCAGCGCCCTGAACATCCTCCTCACCAACGATGACGGTTGCCGCGCGCCGGGCATCGACGCCGTCTACCAGGCCCTAGTCGCCTCCGGCCACCAGGTGACCCTGGTCGGCCCGCAGAACGACAGCAGCGGCATAGGCGCCGCCAGCGTGGTGGTGCCCGGCCAGGCCGTGGCCATCACCAAGCTGGCCAAGGACAGGTACTGCGTCGGCGCACCCGCCGGTTACACCCCGCCAGCCGGCAAGACTTCGGCCATCGGTACCCCGGTGGACGCGGTGAACGTCGGCCTCGACCTGCTGCTGAAGGACAACCGCCCGGACCTGGTGGTCTCCGGCACAAACTTCGGTGACAACGTCGGCCCGCTGACGCAGATGTCCGGCACCGTCAACGCCGCCGTGCGCGCCATGTTCAAGGGCGTGCCGGCGGTGGCCGTGTCCACCGCCATCGACCTCCAGCTGATCGCCCAGGACCCGCAAGCCGGCTACCAGAAGACCCTAAACGCCATGGACGACACCGCGCGCTTCGCCGCTCGCGTGATCGACCGCGCCGCCGCCATGGGCGCCGAAGCCCGCAAGCAGTGCGAGAAGAGCGGCGGCAAGGCCAGGTCCTACTGCGAAACCAACATCATCGGCCTGCCGCGCACCACCGGCCTGAACATCAACTACCCGGCCCTGGAAGCCGCCCAGGTGACGGGCGTGGCCTTCGCCCCCATCGGCGACTGGGGCCAGGTGATGTTCGCCCCGCAGCAGGGCGCCGATGGCGTGGTGCGGGTCAACCTGCTCCCGCCGCCGGCCCCCACTGCGGAGCAGAAGCAGGGAGACGCGTACCAGCTCAGCCTCGGCAAGGCGGTCATCACCCCCATCGACGGAAACTTCACCGCCTCGCCGCTGGTGCAGGCGCAGGCGAAGCTGATGCTGGGTGGAATGACACCTTGAGACCTGGATGGGGCAATCGATGCTGTTGCCGGCTCGCGCACTATATGCAGGGTGGCAGCTTTGCCCGATGACCGATCCAGATACGCTTACTTCCTAATGTGTAAAGGAGTCTTACATGCTGCGCCAGACCCGACTTGGATTTTCCCTCTGCCTGTCACTCGGCCTACTGGGTGGAACGACCCAAGCGAATACCCTCGACGCCGACCAGGCACTCATGCGTGACGCGTTCCACTACACCTATCCGCTGTACAAGCTGTCCGACTATCGTTGGATCGCACTCAACGATGCGACGGCGCGAACCCATACACAGCTCAACCTGTTCGCTCATTCCCGCGAGATCACCTCGCCTGAAGATCGTTGGGCCAATGGACCGATCGTCGATGCCCTTTACTCGACGGCCTGGATAGACCTCGCCCACGGCCCCGTCACACTGCATACGCCTGATACTGGCAAGCGCTACTACGTACTGACCCTGATCGACTTCTACAGCAATACATTCTTCTATGCCGGCACCCGCGCCACCGGCAATGCCTCGCAACGCCTGTGGCTGGTCGGGCCGGACTGGAAGGGGGAAGTGCCGGCTGACGTCAGCCTGGTGCGAGCCCCCACCAACGACGTTTACGTGAACCTGCGCGTCCTGGTCGATGGCAAGGCGGACCTTGCAGCGGCGCACAGGGTGCAGGACGGTTTCCAGATCGTTCCTGCTATCGCAGCAAGCGCGACAGCACCCGCTCGCCCCCAGCCGATGCGCGATGACGCGGAGCGCTATCTCCAGGTGGTCAACCAGATGCTCGAGCTGGACCCGCCACCAGTGGAGCAACGCCAGATGTTGCAGGACTTTGCCAAGGTTGGCGTCTGCGGCAAGGCCTGTAGCTGGGACAAATTGCCCGAGTCGCAGAAGCAAGCCTGGCGCGCCACTCTGCCAAAGTTGCAGGCCGCCTTCATGCAGACCTATCTGAAGATCAGCGCGGCCAACAGCTGGATCGACTACAGCCCGCCCGGCTCGCTGCTTGGCACCGACAAGCAACGGGACTTCCAGCTGCGGGCCTACTCCCTTGCATTGGGCATGGGCATCCTCGGCATGCGTCGTGAAGAAGCCAACTACTGGATCACGTTCCGTGACGAACAGGGCCAACCGCTGAGAGGTGATGCCCGCTACCGCTTGCGCTTACCGGCGGGGGGCATCCCTGTGCAAGCGTTCTGGTCTATTAGCCTGTACACCGCAGGCAAGGATGGGCAGTTCCTCTACGCCAACCCGCTGAAGCGCCACCACCTGGGCAGCCGCACCGGTCTGACTGCTAATCCGGACGGCAGCATCGACATCATCATCCAGCCAACACCGCCGTCCGAGATGAATAGCAACTGGCTGCCGACACCTGTCGATGGCCAGGAATTCGAGCTTTTCGTCCGCGCCTATATACCCGGGGCCGGGGTACTTTCCGGCAACTTCAAGATGCCGCCTGTGCAGCGCGTGAATTGAAATTGGCCTCCGGCCCCATCAGCGACTGGGGCCTGGTGATGTTCGCCCCGCGGCAGGGCGCCGATGGCGTGGTGCGGGTCAACCTGCTCCCGCCGCCGGCCCCCACCGCCGAGCAGAAGCAGGCCGACGCCTACCAGCTGTTCCTGGGCAAGGCGGTGATCACGCCCATCGAAGGCAACTACACCGCCTCGCCGCTGCGAGGGCCCGGGGGAAGGTGCATGTCCGCGCCCATGGAAGCGAGTTTGCACGTCCTAGACCAATGACTGAGTTTTCCTATTCAGGTAGGAGAACCGTCCCATCCCTAGCGTCCATTGGCACCCGCTGCTTCACTGCAGGCCCCGCGAAGCGGGGCCTGCACCAATCTCACGGCCAGCGCGTCAAACTCCATCAGGTAAATCCCTAGTCCCATCAGACGATGGTGCCCCTCCCGGTGCATTTCGATAGTGGACCGCCCACAACAACCGAGGCGGCACCCGATGCCGCCCTGAGCGGAGCCCGGAATGACAACAACAATATCTCCAATCCCCAGCCGTTTTTTTCTGCCTGCAGCCTTGCTGGCCTTCAGCGGGCCGCTGTCCGCGCTGAGCTTCCAGCCCAACGACGACCTGCAGGTCTCCTGGGACACTACCCTCACCTACGCCCTGGCCTGGCGCACCGAGTCTCGCGACCATGCGCTGTCCAGGGGCCTCCCGAACCCGGCCATCGCCAACATCGACGATGGCAACAACGCCTTCGACAAAGGCAGCCTGATCACCAACCGCGCCAGCTTCCTCACCGAAGCCAACTTCAACTGGCGCCAGGACTTCGGCCTGTTCATTCGCGCCAGCGGTTTCTACGACGAGGTCTACAACCGTAGCAACGACAACGGCACGGGGACCTCCAACTGCTTCGCCGGCGGCGATTGCTCCAGGCCCAACCGCTTCTCTCAGGACACCATCGACCAGCACGGCAAGGACATCCGCCTGCTCGACTCCTATGTCTATGGTTCCTGGAACCTGGGCGGCCACAACCTCAACCTGCGGATCGGCGACCAGGTGGTGAGCTGGGGCGAGAGCCTGTTCATCGCCAACGGTATTTCCTCGGCCATGAGCCCGGCCGACGGCACCAAGGCCAACACCCCCGGCGTCGAGGTCAAGGAAATCTTCCTGCCCGTGGGCCAGGTGTTCGGCCAGATCAGCCTGACCGACAGCCTCGGCCTGCAGGCCTATTACCAGTACGAGTGGGAAAAAACCGAGATCGACGGTGTCGGCAGCTTCTTCTCGGTCACCGACCAGATGGACGAAGGCGGCTTCACCGATGCCTTCGGCGCCACCCGCCGGCTGAAGGACGACAAGCCCGGCGACAGCGGCCAGTACGGCGTGGCCTTGACCTACGTGGCCGGGTCGCTGAACAACACCGAGTTCGGCCTCTACTACCTGCGCTTCCACGACAAGGCACCAACGCTCGACTTCCTCACCAACTGGAACACCGGCAACTACCAGGTCCGCTACTTCGACAACATCGACCTCTACGGCGCGAGCTTCTCCACCGTGCTCGGCGAGACCAACGTCAGTGGCGAACTGAGCTACCGCGATGGCCAGCCGGTACTGGTGGATACCGGGCTGACCCCGCACGCGGTGCGCGCCAAGACCCTGCAGACCCAGGTGTCCTTCATCCACGCCTTCGGCACCTCGGCGCTGGCCGACAACACCACCCTGACCGGAGAGGTCGGCTACAACGAGGTGCTCGACAACGACAAGGCGCCCAGCTTCACCGCCTTCGTCCCGGACGGCGCCGGCGGTATCCTCCCGCTGACCACCAACAAAACCGACAAGCTCTTCAACGACAGGAACGCCTGGGGCTACACCCTCAACCTCTCGCTGGAATACCTGAACCTCTTCGAAGGCTGGGACCTCACCGTGCCGCTGATCTTCAGCCAGAACCTGGGGGGCGACTCCTCCCTGGCCGGCAGCTTCGGCATGGGCCAGGGCGACGACCGACTCGGCATCGGCACCACTTGGCGCTACCTCAACAACTTCACCCTCGAGGCCCGCTACAACGCCTTCCTGGGCGACGCCGGCGACGCCCCGCTGGCCGACCGCGACAACTTCGGCGTCAGCGCCAAGTACAGCTTCTGACCATTCGTTCGAGGAAAACCGACATGCAGTCGACCAACAGGAAGCCACTCCTTGCCGCCTTTTTCGTCACCTGCCTCGCCAGCGCACCCGTGCTGGCCAAGGTCAGTCCCGAGGAAGCCGCGCGGCTGGGCAAGGACCTGACCCCCATGGGTGCGGAAATGGCCGGCAATGCCGACGGCAGCATCCCCGCCTGGAGCGGCAAGTGGCGTGGCGCTCCGCCGCATATCCGCTTCGCCGGTACCGGCAGCCCCTATGCCGATCCCTATACCGACGAGCAACCGCTGTTCGTCATCACCGCAGAGAACATGGCGCAGTACCGCGACCGGCTTTCGACGGGCCAGCAGGCCCTGCTCCAACGCTACCCGCAGAGTTTCCGCATGCTGATCTACCCCAGCCACCGGGACTTCCGCTATTCCCAACGGGCCGAAAACAACGTCTTGCGCAATGCCCTGGACGCCGAGCTGGGCAATGGCGGCGAGGGGGTCACTGGCGCCTATGGCGGTGCGCCCTTCCCCATTCCGCGCAATGGCCACGAACTGCTGTGGAACCACAACCTGCGCGCCACCGCCTGGAAGGAGGACGCCCAGTACCGCATGGCGCTGACCACCACCAATGGCAGCCGCCAGATCGAAGTCACCCATTACCAGATCCAGTCGCCCTGGAACGATCCGGCCGGCCGCGCCGACACGGCGGCGGACATCTATGCCTGGGGCATGCACCAGACCCTGGCGCCTAGCCGCAAGCGCGGCGAGATCATCCTCGTCCACGCCTTCATCAACCCGGCCGTGCAGCCCACCCAGACCTGGCAGTACCTGCCGGGGACGCGCCGCGTCCGCCGCGCGCCCACCATAGGCTACGACCACCCCTACGGTGCCGGCGGTTTTCGCACGATCGACGAAGACCGCCTGTTCAACGGCAGCCCCGACCGTTACGACTGGACGCTGGTGGGCAAGCGGGAGCTGTACATCCCCTACGACAACTACCGGCTCAACGACCCCGGCCTGGCCCTGGACGCATTGCTGACCGACCAGGGCCACCTGAACCCCGAGCATGTGCGCTACGAACTGCACCGGGTCTGGGTGCTGGAGGCGAACCTCAAGCCGGGCAAACGGCATGTCTATTCCCGGCGGGTGCTTTACCTGGACGAGGACAGCTGGGCCGCGGTGCTGGCAGACAACTACGACGGTCGGGGCAACCTCTGGCGCACCAACCTGCAGAGCACGATCTACGCCTACGACTTGCAGGGTTTTCACGCCGGCGCGGCGGTCTACCACGATCTCACTGCCGGCTCCTACCTGGCCGACCGCCTGCTCAACGGCCAGCCACCGGCGAAGCTCAACAGTAGCGACTTCGAACCGGATTACTTCTCCGTCAACAACTTGCGCAAGCTCGGCCGTTGAGGCCCGGCGGCCGCGTTCCAACCGGGGCGCGGCCGCGACGGTTTCGATTCCAGACCTTCAGTGTCACCGGACCGGCACTCCTGTAGGAGCCAGCTTGCAGGCGAACGCGCTTGTTTCTCGATCAAGCTCGCTCCTGCGGGCCTTCGACTCGCCGATTGCTACCTGGCAGCAGCTGACGCAGACATAGCCAATGAATGCGCCCCTTGGGCTCAGCGCCAACCGACCTCGCGGCTACACCCCGTAGCCGCCATCCACCGCCAATATCTGCCCGGTGGTGTAGCCGGCGCGGCGGGAGGCGAGGAAGGCCACCGCTTCGGCGACTTCCTCCGCCATGCCCCAACGCTTGATGCAGAGCTTGCCCTGCACCGCGTCCTTCCACTTCTCGTCGAAGGTGCCGTCGGCCCAGAGGCGGTGGAAGATGCCGGCATCGATCACGCCGATGGCCACGCTGTTGGCGCGAATGCCGTTGCGGCCCTCTTCCTTGGCGATGCCCTGGATCAGCGACTCGATGGCGGCCTTGGGCGCCACGGACAGCACGTCGCCCTCCGGCCAGCGGAACAGCCCGGCGGAGCTGATATGGACGATGGAACCGCCGCCCTGCTCACGCATGTGCGGCAGCACTTGCAGGACCAGATTGAGGAAGCCGTTGAGGTCGGCGTCGATCACCCGCTTCCACTGCGCCAGGGTCAACTCGCCGATCTTCGGCTGGCTGATATCGGAGCCGGAGGCGATGACCAGGGTGTGGATGCGCTGGCCTTGCATGAGCTGCTGCAGGGTTGCGCTGACGGCTGCTTCGTCGCCCAGGGTCAACTGTATCGCCTCGACGCGGCGGCCACGTTCGCGCACTGCACCCACCACTGCTTCGGCCCGCTCGGCATTGCGGTGATAAGTGAGCACGACGTCAGTATCGGCCTCGGCCAGGCGCTCGCAGATCGCCTGGCCCATCCCGCCACTGCCGCCGATCACCAGGGCGATGCCTTCGGGGAAGTCCTGTCGTACACGGGTCATTGGCTGTTCCTTCTTCTTGTTGTGGGTAAGTTCGGAGCTTTCCTGCAGGAGCGAATTCATTCGCGAAAGGCCGAAAAGCGACCCTGGCAACCCCGAGGGCAGCGCTACGCCCTGCTTCGCGAATGAATTCGCTCCTACAAGAGGAATGGTGCTCTACGCGAACGCCCCGGGCTGGTTCAGGGTGCAACGAATGCCGCCTGGCAGGGCCATGCTGGCCACGCACTGGTTGCAGTGGGTGCAGGGGCTTTTCCAGCTTTGACCCTGTTCGCCCACGCGCTGCAGCAGGTGCGGGTCGTTGAGCAAGGCGCGGCCCATGGCGATGAAGTCGAAGCCTTCGTCCATGGCCTGGCCCATGCTC
>RCUJ01000946.1_pt1 | contig 16230 bp, 14 predicted proteins | sample 2166321 | NCBI WGS metagenome assembly RCUJ01 (sample SAMN09932808, study PRJNA488358) | compost metagenome | feature: garden; material: soil; isolation source: compost soil in an enriched community after 118 h of incubation | place: Germany: Experimental Botanical Garden Goettingen | collected... | reverse complement strand
TCGGGCATCATCCTGCCCGCCAGCGCCACCCGTCAGTAAGCACGCCGCGCCCCGATGAACCATCCCGCTCAGCCGCGCTTGCGCGTTGCCGTCCTGGGTGCGGGAAGTTGGGGCACCGCGTTGGCGGCGGCCTCCAGCCGCCGCCACCCCACCCTACTCTGGGCGCGCGACGCCGCGCAGGCCGCCAGCATGGCCGCCTCGCACGAGAACGCGCGCTACCTGCCGGGCATTTCCCTGCCCGCTTCCCTGAATTTTTCGTCCGATCTGGACGCCACGCTGCGCAGCCTGCAGGACGAGGCCGAAGACGGGAACACGCGCCGTCTGATCGTGCTGGGCGTGCCCGTGGCCGGGCTGGCCGCCATCTGCGGCGAATTGGCCCGCCGGCTGCCCGTATTGGGCCTGCAAGACACCCCCATCGTCTGGACGTGCAAGGGCTTTGAGGCCGACACGGCCAGGCTGCCCCATGAGATCGTGCAAGAGGCCCTGCCCGGCGCGATCGGCGGCGCCTTGTCCGGCCCGTCCTTCGCCCGCGAAGTGGCCCAGGGCCTGCCCGTGGCGCTGACCGTGGCCAGCACCGACACCGGGCTGCGCGATGCCACCACCTCTGCTTTCCACGGAGCGGCGCTGCGCGTCTACGCCAGTTCCGACCTGGTTGGCGTCGAGGTCGGCGGCGCATTGAAAAACGTCATCGCGGTTGCCTGCGGTATCGGTGACGGGCTGGCGCTGGGCACCAATGCCCGCGCCGCGCTGATCACGCGCGGCCTGGCCGAAATGACCCGCTTCGGTGTGGCGCTGGGCGCGCGCGGCGAGACCTTCGCCGGGCTGACCGGCCTGGGCGACCTGGTGCTGACCGCCACGGGCGAGCTCTCGCGCAACCGCCGCGCAAGCTGGCCGACATCCTGGCCAGCGGCATCACCGCCGAAGGCGTCCGCTGCGCCCGCGCGGCGCGCGAACGCGCCCGCGCCATCAATGTCGAACTGCCCATTACCGAAGCCGTCTGCGCCGTGCTGTTCGACGGCGTTGCGCCCATGACCGCGGTGTCGGCGCTGCTGGCGCGCGACCCGCGCGATGAAAGTGCCGACGTCAACCTCAGTGCCAACGCCAGCGCCAGCGGCGCGCTGGACGATACGCTGGGCGGCCATCTTTGACCCCTCTCTAACAACAACACACACGCCCCATCCCGAGGAGACATCCGTCATGACGCAAACCCGCAAATTCCGGGTCGGCCCGCTTCTGCGCGGCCTGTGCCTGAGCCTGGCCGCCGTGCTGCCGGCCGCCGCCCATGCCGATTGGCCCGACCGCCCCATCCATATGGTCGTGCCGTTTCCGCCCGGCTCGTCGCCGGACATCCTTGCGCGCACGATATCGGAGCCGCTGTCGCAGGCGCTGGGCCAGCCCATCGTTATCGACAACAAGCCCGGCGCCGGTGGCAACATCGGCACGCGCGTGGTGTCGCAGGCCAAGCCGGACGGCTATACGCTGCTTTACACGATCAACGGCCCGTTGGTGACCGCGCCCACGCTGTACAAGAAAACGCTGGGCTACGACCCGCTGAAGGATCTGGCGCCGGTCACCCTGGTGGGCACCAGCCCGAACGTGCTGGTCGTGCCCGGCAGCCTGAAGGTCGATAACGTCCAGGACTTCGTCAAGCTGGTCAAGGAACGCGGCAATTCGTTGAATTACGGGTCGGTGGGGCCGGGTAGCTCGGCGCATCTGGCGATGGAGATGTTCAAGGAAAGCGCGGGCGTGGACCTGGCGCACATCCCGTATTCCGGTTTTCCGCAGGTTATTACCGCCATCATCGGCGGCGACGTGCAGGCGGGTTTCATGGTGCCGGCGATTGCGGTGCCGCAGGCGCGCGACGGCAAGGTGAAGCTGTTGGCGGTGACCAGCCTGCAACCGAGCGAGGCGTTGCCGGGTGTGCCCACGATGGCGTCCCAGGGCTATCCCGACTTTGAGGCTATTTCGTGGAACGCGGTGCTGGTGCCGGCGGGGACGCCGACGCCGATCATCGAGCGGTTGAATAGCGAGTTGGCGCGTGTGATCAATAGCGAGGCCGTGCGCAAGCAGTTGGCATTGCAGTATTTCACCCCGGCGGCGTCGACGCCTGAGGCGTTGACGTCGCGGATCAAGAATGAGAAAGCGCGGTGGGATCAGGTGATTGAGCGGTTGAAGCTGTCGCTGGATTGATCTGAGCGGAGCGTGGGGATTTGTCCGCCGCGGCTTCGTGGGGGAGGCATATTTATTCCACCGCTGCTTGATGGGTTTGCGCGTTGAACGGTGGGGTTCTTGAGTTAACCGTGGCGCGCCACACCCATCCTACGATCCGCCTTCGAAGCCTTGTTGGCGCCAGGCTTCGAAGACGGTGACGGCGACGGCGTTGGACAGGTTCAGGCTGCGTTGGCCGGCGCGCATCGGCAAGCGCAGGCGTTGCTGAGGCGGGAACATCGCTTGATGTTCGTCGGATAGGCCGGCCGTTTCGCGGCCGAAGACGAAGACGTCGCCCGGCTTGAAGGCGATGTCGGCCACGCTGCGCTGCGCGTGCGTGGTCAGCGCGTAGATGCTGGAGGCGTCGGCCCCCGTGTCGTCCAGCGCTTCCTGCAGGGTGTCATGCACCCGCACGGGCTGCCACTCGTGATAGTCCAGGCCAGCGCGCCGCATGCGGGCGTCATCCAATTCAAATCCCAACGGACGCACCAGATGCAACTGAGCGCCCGTGTTGGCGCACAGCCTGATGGCGTTGCCGGTGTTGGGGGGAATCTCGGGGCAGACGAGGATGACGTGGAACATGGCGAATTAGGAAGCAGAACGGAAGACAAGGACGGCTTGCGGCGCCAGGGTGGCGGCGTGGCGGGATTGTCGCCGATTTGTGGAGGGGCCGCGCTGAGGACTCGGCGCTTCGCCTGCTCGGTGACGAGGCGTACGCCTGCGCCATCACGGCGTGCGGGCAACCACCAGCACCGTTACCCCGGCCGCCCCCGCCGCCAACAGCGCGACCGCGGCGGCTTGCACGGTGCTGCCGGTGGTCATGACGTCGTCCACCACCGCCACGTGGCGGCCGCGTACTACTGAAGAGGCTTTGAACAGGCCGGCCGCGACCTGGCGCCGTGCGTGGCGGCCCAACGCCGTCTGCCTGGGCGTTTCCCGGCGCCGCCGCAGCGCTTGCCGGACCAGCGGCAGGTTCAGTTCGGCCGCCAGGCTGCGGGCGATTTCTGCCGCCGGGTTCATGCCGCGTGCGCGCAGCGACGCGCGGCTGGCGGGCACGGGCGCCAGCAAGACGCCGTCGGGAAGGGGATTTGGTTCGTGCCGGATGGCATCGGCGAGCAGGCGGGCCAGCACCGGCGCCATGCTCAGGCGCAGTTGCGTCTTCAGCATCCGGATCAGCGCGTCAGCCGGCGGCACATAGTCAAAGGCCGCGATCGTGCGATCGAAGGGTCGTGGTGCGCCCAGGCAGGCGGGGCAGATAGGGGGCATGACTGGAACACTGTCCCGGCCCATGAGCGGCAACCGCAGCGCGCAGCGCGGGCATCTCGGGCGCCCGCCCGGTGGCGCGGCGGTGATGTCGTTCGCGCAGCCGCCGCACAGGCGCGCGCCCGCCACCCGCGCCCCGCATAGCGGGCAATCGCAGCCCACGCGGGACCAAAGCCGCCGCCCCATGGCCTGTAGGGGCAATCGAATTCGCCGGCCGGGATGCGCAATAATGGATGCCATTCCTCATGAAACCATGTTCCGCCCCGCGGCCAAGACGCGGGCGCGACCGAAATGTCCCTGCCAGAATCCGCACCGCTACCCACTCTTCCCATCGTCAGCGCCGACGTACCCCGGCAGTTCGCCCGCCGTGGCGACTTGTCCGACGCCCAGTTCCTTTATGGCGAAGTGGCGCGCCGCATGCTGGGCCGCCTGCAATACATCCGCGTGCAACCGCAGGCCATGCTGGACGCGGGCTGCGGCGCGGGCGACAACCTGCCGCTGCTGCGCGAGCGCTATCCCGACGCGGGCTACACCGGCCTGGACAACTGCGAGCCACTGCTGGAACTGGCCAGAAAGCGCCATGCCCCCGCAGGCTTGGGCGCGTGGATCGGCAAGCTGGCCCGACGCGGACCCGCCGCCCCCAGCTTCGTTAACGCCGATCTGGCGGAAACGGGCCTGGCCCCGGAATCCTTGGAGCTGGTGTGGTCCAACCTGGCGATGCATTGGCACCGCGCCCCGCACGCGGTGTTGGCGGAATGGCGCCGCATCCTGAAGGTGGGCGGGCTGGCGATGTTTTCCTGTCTGGGACCGGCCACCCTGCGCGAATTGCGCCAAGCCCTGACCGATGCGGGCCTGGCCACCGCCACGCCGTCCTTCGTGGACATGCATGACTTTGGCGACTTGCTGGTGGAAAACGGCTTCGCTGACCCCGTCATGGACCAGGAAATTCTGACGCTGACTTACCGCAGCCCCGAAAAGCTGCTGGCCGACGTGCGCGCGCTGGGCGGCAACCCCGCCGAAGGCCGGCGCGGCGGGCTGGTCGGGCGAGACTGGCGCAACCGCCTGTGCGCCGCGTTGGAAGCACAGCGCCGTCCCGACGGCCTGATCGCGTTAAGCATTGAAGTGGCGTACGGCCATGCCTGGCGCGCCGCGGCGCATCGCACGGTGGCGGGCGAGACCCGCCTGTCCGTCAGCGCCATCGGCGGCCGGCATCGCGGCAACCCCTGAAACAGGGGCCACCGCTACTTAGTGCAGGCGTTCCGGCATCGGCACGCTGACACCGGGTTCCGACGCCGACAAGGGCTGCATCGGTTCGGAATTTGCCCGAATGCGCCGACGCAGCACGGCGGTAGGTTCGGCCGGCGGGGCCGCCACCGTTTCACCACGCCAGGCGTGCGTCATGGCGTCAACCATCAACGGCAGGTCGCGCAGGCGATGGAACTGGCTGCGCAGCCAGCGCGAATCGTTGCCACTGCGCATGGCCTCGTCGCGCAACGTGGCGATCATATCGCCCGTGCCCAGCTCTTCAGCCACCGGCATCAGGCGCTGGAACAGCGTGCGCAGGTGATCCATCAGGCGCAACCGCTGGCCGTCCGGCGTCACGTAGCTGCCCTGCAAGCCAAAACGGCAAGCCTGGAAGTGGTTGCTGCGGTAGGAAAGCCAGGCATTGTCGCTGGGGTCGTCCTCGCGCATCAGCAGCACGGCCAGGGCCTGGGCGAACGCGGCGATCTGGCAGGCGCGTTCCACGGTCAAGGGCGTGTCGCAGACCCGGATCTCGACCGTGCCGAATTCCGGCTTCGGGCGGATGTCCCAATACAGGTCCTTGATGCTTTCAGCCAGCCCGTAGGCGCGCAGTTGCGACAGATGGGCCTCGAACTGATACCAGTCCTTCACCTCGGGCGGCATGTGGCCGGCCAGCGGGAAACTGTTGACGGCGTTCAGGCGCGAGCACGAGAACAGGGTGTCCACGCCCTCGCAGTACGGCGACGAGGCCGACAGCGCGATGAAGTGGGGCACGTAGGGCGACAGGCGGCGCAACAGCTTGATGGAGTCATCGCCACTTTTCACGCCCAGATGGATGTGCTGGCCGAAGACCGTAAATTGACGCGCCAGGTAACCATACATTTCGGCCAGGTACTGGAAACGCGGGGTGTCCGAAATGGACCGTTCCTGCCAACGCATGAAGGGGTGGGCGCCGCCGCCGGCTACCGACACGCCAACAGCGTCGGCCGCTTCGACCAAGGCATCGCGCATCTCGCGCATTTCGGCCAACAGGCCCATGGGGTGCTCGTGCACCGAGGAATTCAGTTCGATCATGGACCGCGTGATCTCGGGTTTGACGCGGTCGGCAATGGGGTGGTTGGCCATCTGGGCCAGCAATTCGTCAGAGGCGGCGGTAAGGTCAAAACTGCGGGGGTCGATCAGTTGCAACTCTAGTTCGATGCCCAGGGTGTTGGGGGCCGACGAAATGAACGGGATCGGTTCCATTCCGGACTCCTTTGAATGTTTGATATGAGGGGACGCGCCGTTCGACCTTGAAGCCCGGTAACTTCCCGGGGGGCACTAGACGGCGGCTTGTGGAATGCATGATAGCCGCAGGTTTGTGGCAATAAGATTGAAAATCGTGACATTTGTGTGCAACATCGCGTAGCACACGGTTTTGCCCTCTGAAGATAAGTGAGCAAGCGCTTACAAGTCAGGAACGACGCGGGCTGCCAAGCGATGGCGCCCGGAATCGCAGCAACCAAGCGGTTTTCGGAGAGGGGTGGGATAACCCTGAACAGGGTTATTCCCTAGCGGTTTTGCGGGGTCAGCGCCCCTTATTTGCGCCAGAACATGGGCGTGAACAGCACCAGCACGGTCAGCAATTCCAGGCGGCCGATCAGCATGGAGAAGGTGCAGACCCAGATCTGGAAATCGGACAGCACCGCGAAGCTGCCCATGGGGCCAACGGGCCCAAGCCCCGGGCCGGTGTTGTTGATGGTGGCGAATACGGCCGAGAACGCCGTGATGGGGTCCAACCCGGACAACAGCAGCAGGCTGGTGAACACCGCGATGGACAGCCCGTAGATGAGCATGAAGGCCAGCACGGACGACATGGTCCGCCCTTCCACCGCCCGGTCGTTGATGCGCACCGGGCTGATTGCATGCGGGTGCAGCATCGTCACCAATTCATTGCGGGCCTGCTTGACCAGCAAAATCGCGCGAATCATCTTGATACCGCCCCCGGTGGACCCGGCCGACGTGGCGAACCCCGAAAGCAGCAGCATGGTCAGCGGCGCAAACAGGGGCCACTGGGCGAAGTCCGTATTCGCGTAGCCGGTGGTGGTGGCCATGGAAATGGTGTTGAACATGCCATAGCGCAGCGCTTCCAAAGGCTCGTCGTAGACGCCCTTGATGTACAGGAACACCGAAATGACCACGCCTGCACCCAGCATGACAACCAGGTAGGGGATGGCTTGCGGGCACTGCGCATAGGCGCGCAAGCTGCGCTGGCGGAAAGCGATGAAATGGGTGGCGAAGTTGATGCCCGCGATCACCATGAACACCATGGCGACCATTTCCACGGCAACCGAATCAAAGTGGGCAAAACCGTCGTCCCAGGTCGAAAAGCCGCCCAGCCCCATGGTGGTGGCCATGTGGCACCAGGCTTCAAACCAGGACAGGCCCACCGCGCGGTAGGCCAGGAAGCACAGGATCGAAAATACGAAGTACACCGCGTACAGCGCCTTGGCGGTGCTGGCGATGCGGGGCGTCAGGCGCTCATCCTTCATGGGGCCGGGCGTTTCGGCCCGCACTACCTGGTGGCCGCCCACCCCCAGCAGCGGCAAAATCGCCACCGCCAGCACCAGGATGCCCATGCCGCCAATCCAGACCAGCGTGGCGCGCCACAGGTTGATGGAGGCCGGCAGGGCGTCCAGGTTGGTCAGCACCGTGGCGCCCGTCGTGGTCAGCCCCGACATGGCCTCGAAATAGGCGCTGGTGAAAGACAGCGGCAAGCCGGCCCGGTGAAAGTAGAGCAGCAACGGGATCGACGCCAGCAACGGCAGGCCGGCCCACACCGCCGACACCAGCACGAAACCATCGCGCGCGCGCAGTTCGCAGCGGCTGCGCCGCGTCAGGGCGGCAAGACCGCCCCCGATGCCCAGCGAAATCAGGAAACCGTGCAGAAAGGCGTCGCGCGCCGCATCGCCGCCCAGGTAGGCGATCACCAGCGGGATCAGCATGGTGAGGGCGAACATCACCATGGTCAGCCCAAGGATATAGAGGGTTCCGAGAACGCGCTTCATGGAGCTTATCCGGCGGCGCTCGGCCCGCGGCGGAGCATGGGCAAGGTGCGCATCAGAAGAAGGACGCGGAAACTTGGAACAGCTTTTCCACGCGCGGCATCTGCCGGCGCGAGGGCACGAAGACGATCACGTGGTCGTTCGTTTCAATAATGGTGTCGGCATCCGGCAGGATGATTTCGTCGTCGCGCACCAGCGCGCCAATGCTGGCGCCCTTGGGCAGACTGATCTGGCCCACCGGCCGGCCTACCACCTTGGACGTGGAGCGGTCGCCGTGGGCGATGGCTTCCAGCGCCTCGGCCACGCCTTGGCGCAAACGGTGCACGGCGGCCACGTCGCCGCGCCGCACGTGGCGCAGCAATTCGCTCATCGTCGCCTGCGAGGGCGACACGGCGATGTCGATATGGCTGCCCTGCATGAGTTCGCCATACGCCTGGCGGTTGATCAGCGCGATCACCTTGCGGGCGCCCAGCCGCTTGGCCAGCAGCGAAGACATGATGTTGTCCTCGTCGTCGCTGGTCAGGGCAAGCCAGGTGTCCATGTCTTCGATGTTCTCGCGTTCCAGCAAGGCTTCGTCCGTGCCGCTGCCGTGCAGCACCAGCACGCTGTCGGGCAGTTGCGTCGCCAGGTATTCGCAGCGCTTCAGGTCGCGTTCGATGATGCGGACGCTGTATTTTTCTTCGGCCAACTGGCGCGCCAGGCGCAGGCCGATGTTGCCGCCGCCCGCGATCATCACGCGGCGCACGGCCCGTTCGGCATCGCGCAATTGGCGCACGGCGCGGCGCGCGTCGCGCGAATCCACCACCAGCACGACCTCGTCGCCCGGGGCAATGACCGTGCCGCTGCCGGCCCGTAGCGGGCGCCCGCCGCGCAGCACGTCAATGACGCGCGCCTTCACGTCCGGCCAGACGTCACGCAGCTTGTCGACGGACGAATGCGCCATCGGGCTGCCATGCCCCACACGCACGGTCACGACACAGACCCGCCCTTCGGCGAATTCCACGACCTGTAGCGCTTCGGGAAATTCAATCAGGCTATGCAGATAGGTGGTGACGCTGCGTTCGGGGCTGATCAGCGCGTCGATGCAAAAGCCCTCTTCGCTCATGAGTTCCGGGTGTTCCGGGAATTCGGCCGAGCGGATGCGGGCAATGCGGCGGGGGATGTTGAACAGTTGGCGGGCGATCTTGCACGCCACCATGTTGGCGGCGTCAGAGGCCGCACAGGCGATGAACAGGTCGGTATCGGCCGCGCCGGCGGCTTCCAGTACCGACACCTGCGAGCCGTCGCCGTGGACGACACGCAGGTCGAAGTGTTCTTGCAGGTATCGGAGCTGCGTGGGGTCCGTATCCACCACGGTGATGTCGTTTTCTTCGGACACCAGGTTTTCGGCCACGCTGGTGCCTACGCGACCAGCGCCCATGATCAGGATTTTCATGTGCTGCGCTTGCGCGCCGACTCAATGCCCAATTGCTTGAGCTTGCGATACAGGTGGGTGCGTTCCAGGCCGGTGCGCTCGGATACTCGCGTCATGCTGTGGCTTTCGCGTACCAGGTGGTATTCGAAATAGATGCGTTCGAACTCGTCGCGCGCTTCGCGCAAGGGCTGGTCCAGCGAAATGGTGCCCAGTTGGCCGTTGGACGCCACCGGCACTTCATTGGCGGGCGCCGCCGTCAAAATGGGAGGATCCAGCTCGTCTTCAAGCGCCACGGCCGTGTTCGTGGCCGCCGAATGCACGGCGACAGGCGCCGGTTGCGGTGCACGCCCGCGCGCCAGGCCCGCCGCCACGGTCTTGAGCAACCGTTGCAGCGTGATGGGCTTTTCCAGGAAATCCATGGCGCCGATGCGCGTGGCTTCAACCGCGGTGTCGATGGTGGCGTGGCCGCTCATCATGATCACCGGCATGTCGAGCAGGCCTTGCGAGCCCCACTCTTTCAGCAAACTTACGCCATCCGTGTCGGGCATCCAGATGTCCAGCAACACCAGATCAGGACGCATGCGAAGGCGTGCCGCGCGCGCTTGCGCCGCGTTCTCGGCCAATTCGACCGTGTGCCCTTCGTCGTAAAGGATCTCTGACAAAAGCTCGCGTATACCGACTTCGTCGTCAACCACCAGAATTCTGGCCATAAAGCATCCACCTATTGCGTAGCCGCATTATCCTTTTCTTGCGCGGTCGCGTCCATAGTATCTGCCCCGGTCGCCAACCGGGTCAGCAAGATGGAAATCCGCGCGCCTCCTTCCTTGCGGTTCGCAAGGTCGATACGTCCGCCGTGCTCTTCCACAATCTTGCGTACGATTGCCAATCCTAACCCAGTCCCGTGGGACTTTGTGGTTACGTAGGGCTCGAACGCGCGCTGCATCACCTGGGCCGGAAAGCCCGGCCCGGTGTCTGCCACGGTAAATCTCAAGGCTTGCTGGTCGGCCCGGTCGGGCTGCTCGCTGCGCATCAACTGCGTCGTGACGCTGACCCGCCCCTCACCGTCCAGTTCGCCGATCGCGTCGCGCGCGTTGGACAGCAGGTTGTGGATGACCTGGCGCAGTTGGGTCGGGTCGCCCTCGATGTCGGGCAGGCCCGGCGCCAGCGTCACATCCAGGTTCATGGCCTTGCCGGTGATGCGGGACGCCCCGCCATCGGGCTCCCAGCCATACAGTGACAGCACGTCGGCCACCAGCGCGTTGAAGTCAATGCGCTGCATCACGGCCGGCGGCGTGCGGGCGTATTCACGGAAATCGTCCACCATCTGCTTCAGCGACGCCACCTGGTTGACGATGGTATTGGTGGACCGTTGGACGATCTGCGCTTCCGCCGGTTGCAGCTTGCCTTCCAGTTTCATGGCCAGCCGTTCGGCCGACAACTGGATGGGCGTGAGCGGATTCTTGATCTCGTGCGCCAGGCGCCGCGCCACTTCGCCCCAGGCCACGGTGCGGTTGGCGGAAATCACTTCGGTAATGTCGTCAAACACCACCAGATAGCCGTTGCCGCGCCCGTCCACGCGCAAATGGGTGCCGCGCGCCAGCAGGGTCAGCGGCTGCGGCGCGGAGCCCGCTTCGCCCTGGCCCGGATTGATTTCGAACTGCTGCTGCCAATGCTGGCGTTCCGATCCCACCGCCGCATGCGTGGAAAACGCCTGTCGAACAATGTTCGCAAATTCAAGCATACCGTCCACCGTTTCCAGCGGACGGCCGATCACCGAACGCAGGTCCACCCCCAGAATGGTCTGGGCGCCCTGGTTGACGGTGGTAACGCGAAACGACTCGTCAAACACCAGCACCCCGGAGGACAGGTTCGACAGCACGCTTTCCAGATAGACGTTGGACCGCTCCAACTGCTGGCGATTGCTCTCGACCATGCGGCGCGCTTCATCCAGTTGGCGCGTCATGGCATTGAACGAGCGCGTCAACTGGCCCACTTCGTCGCGCTCCGGGGGCTCGGGCAGCGGCCGGTAGTCACCCACGCCCACCGCCTGCGTGCCGCCCGCCAAGCTGAGCAAGGGTCGCACCAGGCGCTTGGACAGCGACAACGCCACGGCGATGGCGCCGAACGCGGCCAAGAGCAGGGCCAAGGTCAGGGTGATCCCGTAAAGCTTGCGCAAGCCCAGCCGCGACAACGCCAGTTCTTGATAATCCCGGAACCCCTGCTGCACCAGATTGGCGTTGTGCGCGATCTGCTCCGGCACCGGTTGCAGCAGTTGCAGCCAGCGCGGCTCGGACGCGGAACCCAGCAGGTTGTCGTAGCGTTCGGGTCCGGTCAGCGGAATCACCACACGCAGGTGCAGCCCGCCTTCGGCCCCCGCCGTGACCGGGTCATCCGCTTCGGCGGCGGAATAGCCGCGCGCCAGCCGAAGCTGGTTCATGACGGTGGACGGGGGCATGGCGGGCATCAACTGGCCGTACTGGCTGGTGGAAAACGCCACCATGCGGCCGCTGCCCGTGAACACCATGGCCTCTTGCACGCCGTTGGCCTCGCGCAGCCGGGTCAGCGCCAGCGTCACGCCGCTGTCCGTGTTGCGGTTCAGTTCTACCGCCATGGAACGCGCGCGCGCATCCAGATCGGCCAGCAGAGAGTCCAGCGCGGCGCGGCCCAGGTTCAGGCCGGCTTCCAGCGCCGTATCCACCCGCACGTTGAACCACGATTCAATGGACCGCGACATGAACTGCACCGACACGGTGTAGATCAGCGCGCCGGGCACCACGCCGATCAGCGCGAACGCCAGGGAAAAGCGCGCGGTCAGCCGCGCGCCAAATTGCCGGCGCCGGATCTGGCGCGCCAGCCGCACCGTCAGCGCCACCACCCAGACAAACAGCGCCAGGGCAAAGATGCCGTTCAACACCAGCAGCGTGTCGTAATAGCGCGCAAAGCGCGAGGCGTTGCCCGTGGACCATGCCAGCAAGCCCAGCAACGCCAGGCCGCTTACGGCACCCACCATCAGGGCCAGCCGGAGCAACAGCCTCATGAGGGATCTTTCTCCTTGTCGCTCAGCATGAACGAGAAGTCCATCCAGGGCGTGCTTTGGGCCCACGAGCTGCTATTCAAGGCGTTGACCTGAAAGGGACGAGGCAGCAGCGAGGTATCCAGGCGCAGCCGAATCTGTCCGCCGTAGAGCACATCGGCATCAAAGTCGGCGGCATCCGCCACCGACCAATTGCGTATATGCCGGATGACGCTCATCGCATCGTCCAGCGAAGCCACCGGGAAAGACAGTTCGCCCACGCCCGCGCGCCATTGCCGGGTCAGCGCGTTATAGATGACGCGCCAAGTGCGCGAGGTGTCCACCAGCGACTCGTCGAACCACCACCAGCGTTCGCGCGTCACGGTGAGGTCGGCCGTGAAATACAACGGGATGCCGCGCTGGGCCGCATCCCGCAACTGCTGATTCAGTTCGAATTCGATGTCCGCATCGAATTCAAGCTTGCCATTGCGCACCGCCGGCTCGACCCGCGTCACCTTCGGTTCGGCGGCATGCGCCTCGCCGCCCGGCACTGTGGAAAGCAAGGCAGATACCAGCAACAACCCAAGAAATAAACGCGAAATAATGGACATACGACACCGCAACACCGTTATGCCCCTATTCTTGGTGATTCAGGACTGCTTGGCAAACAAGGCATAGAAAAAGCCGTCATGTTGCTCGACGGGTGTTGCATTGAGCGCAACTGGCAGCAACTGCCCGGGCGCGTCCAACCGTTGAGCCTCGGGATGACGCTGCAGGAACTCAAGCGCCTGGCGCGCCCCTTCAATCGGGAAGACCGAGCACGTCACATACAGCAGACGGCCACCGGGCGCGACGGTTTTCCACAGGGAATCCAGAATCCGAGCCTGCAACGTGGCCGTGCGGCGCACATCGTTTTCCCGGCGCAACCAGCGGATATCGGGGTGGCGGCGCACGATGCCCGAGGCCGTGCAGGGCACGTCCGCCAGCACCGCGTCAAAGGGCTTGCCGTCCCACCAGGCGTCCAGGTCGGCGGCATCGGCCGCTTCCAGGTGCACCCGCTTGCTGGCCAAGCCCAGGCGGTCCAGGTTTTGCTCCACCCGTTCCAGCCGCTCGCCGTCGGCGTCCAGCGCCACCAGGTCGATATCGGCCAGTTCCAGCAGATGCGCCGTCTTGCCGCCTGGCGCCGCGCAGGCGTCCAGCACCCGCATGCCGTCGGTGGGCGCCAGCAGCTCAGCCGCCAATTGCGCGCCCGCATCCTGCACCGACCACCAGCCTTCGGCAAAGCCGGGCAACTGCGTCACGGGCTTGGGGCTGCCGAGCACCACGCCGGCCTGGCCAACGGGTTGAGCCTCCAGGCCCGCGGCTTCGAAGGCGGCCAGCACCTGTTCGCGGCTGGCGCGGCGGCGGTTGACGCGCAAAGTCAGGGGCGCCGGTACATTGGCCGACTCCAGAATCCGCTGCCAGTCCTGCGGATAGGCGATACCCAACTGCTTGACCCACCAGCCGGGGTGGTTCCATTGCGCCTCGGGGCTGTCGGCCACCGCGGCTTCCAGCGCCGCGCGTTCGCGCAGAAAACGGCGCAGGCAGGCATTGAGCATGCCCTTGAACGACGCCAGGCTGCGGGTGTTGGAGGCGGCCGTCACGGCCTGGTCCACCACCGTGTGGGCCGCGTAGACCGGCATGCCCGGCAACTGCGCGGCGGCCTCGCCTTCTTCTTTCAGCAGCGTCAAAGACACCAGCAGCAGCGATTCGAACAACACGCTGGGATAGCGCTGCACCAATTCCCGGCCCACGGCATCGGCCCAACCCAGGTAGCGCATCGCATGAAAAGACACCGCCTGGGTGGCCGGGCGCAGGGCAACACTGACGTCGGTCAACGCGTCCGTCAGGGAACGGCCGTCCAGCACGCCCTCGACCACCCCCGCGCTGGAAAGAAGAACGGAGGAAAGCGGAGGGGCCAGATGGGGGGAGTCGGAACGCGTGGACATGGTGGGAATTCTGTGGATAAGACCGATATGGTAGCCGGACCTGGACGATTGGCGCTGGCAGCGTCAAACTGGCCGCTGCCTAGGAGCGCTTTATGTCCACCGCCACGCTGCTGCTGTTCATCCTGGCCTCGGCCGTCGCCATCATGACGCCCGGCCCAACCACCCTGCTTGCAATGAGCAACGGCTCGCGCCACGGCGTGCGCGCCGCCGGCTGGGGCATGGCGGGCGCGGTGCTGGCGGATTTGATCCTGGTCGGATCGGTAGCGTCCGGCCTGGGCGTGGTGCTGGCCGCCTCTGAAGTCGCCTTTCAGATCATTAAATGGGTCGGCGCGGCGTATCTGGCGTATCTGGGCTGGAAGATGCTGCGCTCGGATTCGGCGCTGGTCTTGCCGACCGCCACAGCGGTTGATGGCCGCCCGGTTGGCTTGGCGCTGGGCGCGCGCAGTTTTCTGGTGGCGCTGACGAATCCCAAGGCGCTGTTGTTCATGTCGGCGTTCTTGCCGCAGTTTATTGATCCGCAGGCGCCGCTGTTGATGCAATACGCCATCGTGGCGGGGGTGCTGGGGACGATTAATGTGCTGACGATGCTGGTTTATGCGGCATTGGGCGCGCAGTTGGTGCGGGTGTTTAGAGGGTCGGGGCTAAGGTGGCTGAATCGGGTTTGTGGCGGGATGATGATGGGGCTGGCGGGGATGTTGGCGTTGTATCGGCGGGGGGTGGAGTAGGTGGTGTGGAAGGGGGATGCTTGGGGGCTCATTTAGAGGTCTGCCAGCTACTCCAATCAATTAAGTACTTCTTCGACACCGTTCCGAGCTGGCTATCCACTTTTCTTTCAAGATCGCAGTTTTTAGAAATTTGCGAGCTTATAGCCTCGAGCAAACCTGTTGCGACAGCGGTATTGAGGACAGCATCGGAAGAATTCATTCCTTGCTCGACCACATCAAAAATATAAGCCCGCTCGTCAAGCGAAAAGCTCTCGAGTTCATCGACGATAGCTCGTCCCAATTCCGCAAGTAAAACGGTGATCGGGATGTCACTCCCCCAATACTGAACAGCGGCCAGCCTAGCCCGTCGGATAGCATAAATGCGGGCTAAATTATCTACAAAAATTGTGTGCACTTCTTCCATAATTTCCTTGCAGAGCATTATGAAGATCGCGCAGGACATTCTGCGCCGACGACGATCACTAAATAACGCATCCGGAATAGCATCCAACCACTTCTGAAGTGCGGTCGAGTACACCTTTTCTTTCGAGTCTGGATCCAAAAACTTGGCTCCCAGCAAGGTCAGCTATTAATAATCCCGGCCCTTCGCTACTATCCAAATTACAGCCAATTCAATATCTTAACCGCGCTACTCAATAGAGACATTAGCGCCTCACGTTCAAAATTCACTTCCCGCCATCAGCAGGTGGATATATCTCTATTTTCAGGGGTCTTTCAGGCTCGTGGAATACTTCAGCTAGCTGGTCAGTTCCGAAACGTATTTCGAACACCAGATTTTCTCGATCTGGAGGGCTGCTAATCAAAGATTATAAATGACTCATGGGTTCGGTGGCCCCAACAGGCGGATAAATTTCCACTGGCATCGCAACCACCCCTGCCAAGTAGAAATTGGCTAATAGACGATCGGAGCGAGGGTTAACCGAGGCATTGCACCGCCCCCCGTAACGTTCTTCCCAGCGGTTACTGAGAAGACGGTCAGTCCAAGCCGATTTGCGCCGTCACGCCCCATTTTCTGGCTTCGTTATACCGAGTTTTGAGATCGCCCTTAAGCGCCAGGTCCATCTTTAAAAGTTTCTTTTGCACCTATTAAGACGTGCAAAATCACTCACTGCCCGTGCAATCTCGCGTCTTGGATAATGAGAAAATTACAAGACCGACAAACAACCAACCAGAAATTATAAAAAATCGAAAAAGATACGCAGATCTGCCCACTGCAATTCTTGGTTGAGCCTGCCCCCAAGCTGCCGAATCAACCGAGGCTATTAATTTGAAAGTTCATTAAGAAAATCGACAATCGAGGTCATATCTACCTTCCATTGAGATATTTCAAGAC
>RCUJ01000943.1_pt1 | contig 16250 bp, 11 predicted proteins | sample 2166321 | NCBI WGS metagenome assembly RCUJ01 (sample SAMN09932808, study PRJNA488358) | compost metagenome | feature: garden; material: soil; isolation source: compost soil in an enriched community after 118 h of incubation | place: Germany: Experimental Botanical Garden Goettingen | collected... | reverse complement strand
CGCTTTACATTGGCCACCGACATCCAGGTCTACTTCTGCGATCCACAGAATCCATTGCAACGCGGTTCAAATGAAAATACCAACGGCCTGTTGCGCCAGTATTTCCCCAAGGGGCTGGATATTTCCACGTATTCGCAAGAGCAACTCGATGCGGTAGCCAGAAGACTTAACGAGCGCCCCAGGAAGACGCTACACTACCAAACACCGGCTCAACGATTTGAACAGTGTGTTGCATTGACCGATTGAATCCGCAGGCGAAAGCAGCCATCCAGCGTTGACAGAGGATGGCGGCTATTTGCAAAAGTCGGGCTTTACTCAAGCCAGGGTAAGGTCATCGGAATCTCGGAAACATCCGCAATCACTTCCTTGATGTAGATCTCCGTAATCTTGCCTGAAGTGTGCACCAGGCGCTTTTGAATGTCGCTGCGGTTCTTGCCACGCCGCGCCGCGTCCGTGGCCGCCAAGGCCCGGATATCGCGGAATACGACGTCATCCTTCATGCCAATGCGCTCCTTTGCGCGGTCCCACATTGAACTGAGGCCGAAGCGGGTGTAGGCGCCGCCTTTTTGCGTCGGGAACACAAACTGGCTGATCAGCCCATACTTGATTTTCAGTCCACGGGCGCGGGTGATCACTTCGCCAATCTCAGGCGTGACAACAATATCGACTGCCTTGCCGCTGGTTTTTTGCGTCTTGCTTGGCTTGATCCTGATCCGTCCATTCTCGATCTGCGATTCTTTCAGCATGCGGATATCGATGCCGCGCGCCCACCATATGCGCCGTCAGTGTTCGTTTGCTGGCCGGATTGACCCTCTCAGTTTGCCCCTCCCGCCATGTCCTCGCGAAGGCCACGTCCTTGTCGTAAGATCCCTCGAATCCCAATTCCTTCAAGTCTTCATGGATCTGTTTCAGCGTGCGCCGTTGCTTGCGTGATCGCGCCGTCTCGGTTTTCAGGAACGCAGAAAGCTGGAACGCGTATTGGTCGATGGTCCGGGTGGAGCGCCGCTCAGAGTAGGCTGGCTCAATGGTTTCCGATCGCAGATAGCGTCGTTCAGAAATACGCTTGACCGACGTGCTGTTCAGCCACTTCGCGCGCCAATGTTGCTGAAAAAATGGATGGATCAGCGCTTCCCTAAGCTATTCTCCTCAAAGCATTTGCCGACAGGCGCCCGGCGGCTTGCCGATGACGCGCTTGAAAGCACGACTGAACGCGGCTTGAGATGTATAGCCAAGACGTCGGGCGACGACGTCGATGGACACTGTTTCGTGAGTGAGCAATTGTGTGGCAAGACGCATTCTCAATTCCGTGGCATAGCGCAAGGGCGGCACTCCGATGGTGGTTTCAAAGCGTCGTGCGAAGACAGAGCGGGAGATATGACACTCCGCAGCCAACTGTGCAACTGTCCACTCACGACCAGGCTGGCGGTGCAGCGCCAATATGGCACGAGCAAGGCGCGGATCACGCAATGCGGCGAGGAGGCCAGAAGCGTTTTCACAACCGCATTCAATCCAGCCGCGCACGATCATTGCTGCCGCGACCTCCGCGAGGCGAGCCAGAATGCCTGCAAAGCCAATACGGCCGGCGCAGATTTCACGCTTCATTGAATCAAGAACAGGCAGTAAGCCAGGATAGTCTTGCGCTTGCGTGTCAGCCACCATGATGGTTGGCATCAGCTTGCCGATCCCTTGCATCCCGCCGAGATCGAATTCCATGCAGCCGTAAAAAATAACCGCACTGGGCATGGGGTGCGTACTGGGACATGTGTCTACTCCGCTAACGGATTCACCAAGGGGCGCGGTATCGAACTCTTCGATGTCCTGAAATGCAATACCCGCATCCGATAGAAGCTGATGTCTCCTGCCGTGAGGCATGAACGCCGCGCTACCGGCGGACAGCTGATGCAACTCACCATCATCCGTACATATGTAGGCAGTGCCTACGGCCAGGAAGTGGAAGTAGGCGTGGCCTGGCTTGTCTTCAAAGCCCATGCCGAAAGCTGGACCGGTCTGAATGCGGCGGTACTGGACTCCACGCAGGCGCATACCCGTCAATAGTTCACTGACGAGATTAGATGATGGAGAAATTTGATTTTGCTTGCTCATTTTAGGTGTTTCGGTCAAAACATCAGGACTTGTCATCATAGATCATCCTGAATTTTAGCTCTAGACTTTCGACTCCGATTGTTTTAGGGATTCTAGAGATGAACAACGATGTTTTTGCTACCAAGCAAACGCCCAACGCGAACGATGTATCTGTTTTAGAGCCAGCGGCGGCAGCATGGATGGCCGTGCTTTCACTGGCAATGGGGGTTTTCGGTTTACTGACGGCGGAGTACCTGCCAGCCAGTCTATTGACCCCGATGGCCTTCGATCTTGGCGTATCGGAGGCACTAGCTGGCCAGGCAGTGACGGTGACGGCCGTGGTGGCCATGTTCGCCGGGCTGTTGGTGCCAGGTCTCACGCGTCATTTTGACCGGCGTGTCGTCTTGTTGGCTTTCACCGTGCTGATGATCGCCTCCAACCTGCTGGTGGCGTTGTCCTCAAGCTTGACAGTATTGTTGGTGATGCGCATTCTTCTGGGCGTCGCGCTAGGAGGCTTTTGGAGCATGGCGGCAGCCGTGGCTATGCGGCTGGTGCCGGCGAGGTTGGTGCCGCGAGCGCTATCCATCATATTCAGCGGCATCGCCATCGGGACGGTCGTTTCCGTACCGTTGGGCAGCTATTTAGGGGGGCTATATGGCTGGCGCTGTGCATTTATTGCAGCTGCGGCTGTCGGAGGGCTAACACTTGTGTTTCAATTGTTCACGCTGCCCCGTATGGCGCCGCGCACGATGATGCGCACCACATCGGTACTGGGATTGCTCCGTCGCCCGGGGATCGGGATCGGGATGTTGGGCTGCGTACTCGCCCATACGGGGCAATATGCATTGTTCACCTATATTCGCCCCGCTCTTGAAAGCGTTGTCCAAATAGATGTAAACGGTTTGTCTCTGATGCTCCTGGGTTTTGGTGTCGCCAACTTCGTTGGCACGCTGCTGGCCGGCTGGCTAATGGAGCGTAGCCTGCGTGCTACTTTAGTGCTCATGCCTGCGCTGGTGGGCTTGGCGGCATTCGGCATGATCTTGCTGCCAGTCCAAGGAACAGGCCTGATGCTTTTGGTCGCTCTGTGGGGCCTGGCGTTCGGCGGCGTACCTGTCGCCTGGTCCAACTGGGTAGCCCGTGCCGTTCCTGATCAAGCGGAGACAGCTGGTGGCATGGTCGTCGCTGCGGTGCAATCTTCAATAGCTGCCGGCGCTGCATTGGGTGGCATTATGTTCGGGTTGGGTGGAGTCACGGGCGTTTTCATTATTGCTGGCGTTGTGATGCTGTTCGCTGCTCTCGTTATCGCTTCAAGAGTGCGAGTCGAATTGCCGCAGCACGGTGCGACCGCTGCCCCAGTGCTGCACGGTTGAGCGTAAGCTACATCCGAATTTTCAATATTTGGGTGACATCAGCCGAAAATTTTACCATTTTCGTCGGGCTTGACGCTGCTGCGTTTCATCGGCGCCATCCCACATCGAACTGAGGCCCGATCGGGCGCGGGCGATCACTTCGGCAGTCTCAGGCATGACGGCGATATCGACAGCATTGCCACTATTTTTTTGTGTGTTTTGCTTGACTTGATCCTGATCCGCCCACCCTCGATCCGTGATTCTTTCAGTATATCTGTGCCGCGCGCCCACGGCAGGTAGGACATGTCGATTTGATCGATAGGGTTGTCCTGGCGCAGGCCCAGATGCGGCGTTCCCCAATCCATCCGCGCCAAGAAAATATCGACACGGTGCGCACCACCGCGCCGATCCGCCACAGCCATCACATTGATAAAAAAGCTTGACCTTCCAAGTGTGTCAGGTCGGATAAAGGCAATGGGAGTTGTTTCAGCTCAACAAAACCATGTCGACTCCAGTCGCGAAAGGCACAATGATGAAAGTCACACCAATAACCCTGATCCCCGCGGTGCTGGTCACCGCGCTTGCCGTCAGCGGATGCAAGCAGACGGCATCGCCTGCCGCTGCGGCCAAGCCGCCCGGCGTTCCCGTTGCCGAAGTGATCGTTCGCCAGGCAACACCGTACGTCGAGTTCAACGGCTCGCTGACCGCCGTCAAGCGAGTTGAGTTGCGCCCGCAGGTGGCCGGCTACCTGCAGGACGTGAGCGTGCCGGAAGGCCGCTTTGTCGAGAAGGGCAGCAAGCTCTTTGTGATCGATCCGCGCGTGTTCCAGGCTGCGGTGCATGCCGCCACGGCGCGCCTGCGCGAGGCTGAGGCGGCGTCGATGCTGGCCCAGGCCGAGCATGAACGGGCCGAACAGCTGTTCGCCAGGAAGATCGTCGCGCGCGACCGTCTCGACGTGGCAACGGCGGCGCTGCATGCGGGCAAGGCACAGGTCGATGCCGCCAAGGCCGCGCTCGACGCCGCGCAACTGGAGCTCGGTTTCACGCGCGTCACGGCACCGATCAGCGGACGTGTCGGCCAAGTTCTCGTCACCGAGGGCAACTACGTCGCCAGCGGCGTGACGCCCCTGACGACGATCGTTTCCATCGATCCCCTGCACGTCTATTTCGATGTCGATGAACGCACCTATTTGCGCTCGCTCGCCGCCGGCCGTGCCAGCGCCACCGCGCGTGGGGCGCAGGCGGCCAAGGTCATGGTGGCATTGGCCACGGACAAGACATACACGCGTCCCGGCCGTGTCGATTTCCTGGCCAACGCCGCTGACCGCGGGACGGGAACGGTGCGTGTCCGCGCCGTGGTCGACAACCCCGATGGAAAGCTGACGCCCGGCCTGTTTGCCAAGGTCAGGCTGGAGACGGGGGCGCAGCAAGCCAGGGTGCTGGTGTCCGATCAATCGATAGGCACGGACCAGGGGCGCCGCTATGTGCTCGTGGTCGGCAAAGGCGACAAGACGGAGTTCCGGCCCGTCGAGCTTGGCCCGATGGTCGATGGTTTGCGCGTGATCGAACAGGGGCTGCAGCCCGGCGAGCGTATCGTCGTCAAGGGCCTCGTGCGTCCTGGCATGCAGGTGACGCCGCAGTCGGCTGCGATTGACGGCACGCCCATCGCCGTGCCGAAAACCTCGGGAGCCGCGTAATGTCTTTCCCACGTTTCTTCATCGACCGTCCGATCTTTGCCATCGTCCTCTCGATTCTGATGGTGCTCGCCGGCATCGTTGCCTTCTTCCAGATGCCGCTCAGCGAGTATCCTGCGGTGACGCCGCCGACCGTGCAGGTGAGCGCCGCCTATCCTGGCGCCAATCCCAAGGTGATCGCCGAAACGGTGGCGGCGCCGCTCGAGCAGGCCATCACCGGGGTCGAGGGCATGCAGTACATGTCGTCGCAATCGGCAACCGACGGCCGCATGACCTTGACCGTTACTTTCGCGCAGGGGACGAATGCCGACATGGCGCAGGTCCAGGTGCAGAACCGGGTCGCGCGCGCGCTGCCGCGTTTGCCTGAAGAAGTGCAGCGCCAGGGCGTCGTCACGCAGAAAACCTCGCCGGATATCCTGATGGTGGTGCACCTGCTGTCGCCCGACAAGCGCTACGATCCCCTGTACATATCGAATTACGCCTACCTGCAGGTGCGCGACGAGCTATCTCGCATTCCCGGCATCAGCGACGTCCTCGTCTGGGGCGCGGGCGAATACAGCATGCGGCTGTGGCTCGATCCGAACCTGATCGCTGCACGCGGCCTGACGGCCGGCGAGGTGATTGCCGCCGTGCGCGAACAGAACGTGCAGGTGGCCGCCGGTTCCGTCGGCCAGTCTCCCGATTCCAGCGCCGCCTTCCAGGTGACGGTCAACACGCTCGGACGCTTGACCGACGAGGAACAGTTCGGCGACATCATCATCCGCACGGGCGCCGAAGGCCAGGTGACGCGCTTGCGCGACGTGGCCCGCATCGAGATGGGCGCCGACGCGTATGCGCTGCGCAGCCTGCTGGACGGCGAGCCAGCCGTCGCCTTGCAAATCATTCAAAGCCCAGGTGCCAATGCGCTCGACGTAGCGCAGGCGGTGCGGGACATCATGCAGCGGCTGGAGGAAAATTTCCCGGCGGGATTGAGTTCGCGCATCGCCTATGACCCGACGGTCTTTGTGCGTGCCTCGCTGGAATCGGTGGCAACGACCTTGCTGGAGGCGATCATTCTCGTCGTCATCGTGGTGGTGCTGTTCCTGCGCAACTGGCGCGCGTCGCTGATTCCCCTCATGGCGGTGCCCGTATCGCTGATCGGCACCTTCGCCGTCATGCATCTGATGGGTTTCTCGCTCAACACCCTGTCCCTGTTCGGCCTGGTGCTGTCGATCGGCATCGTCGTCGACGACGCCATCGTGGTGGTCGAGAACGTCGAACGCCACATCGAAAACGGCGAAGAGCCAAGGCAGGCGGCAAGGCGCGCCATGGACGAGGTCACGGGTCCCATCATCGCGATCACCTCGGTGCTTGCCGCCGTGTTCATTCCGACCGCCTTCCTGAGCGGCTTGCAGGGCGAGTTCTACCGCCAGTTCGCGCTGACGATCGCCATCTCGACCATCTTGTCGGCCGTCAATTCGCTCACGCTCAGCCCGGCGCTTGCCGGCATTCTGCTCAAGCCAGGCAAGGTCAAGGCCGGGGCCGAGGCCGTGCATGATGCGCGCAGCCTGCGTGGCCGCGCCGAGCGCCTGTTGCAGATGCTGGGCCGGCCGTTCCAGCGCGCGCCGGACGCTTATGGCAACACGGTGCGCAAAGTCGTCAGGGTCAGCGGCGTGGCCTTGCTCGTGTACGGCGGCCTGCTCGCGCTGACCTTCTTCGGCTTCAAGGCCGTGCCGCCAGGTTTCGTGCCGATGCAGGACAAATACTATCTGGTGGCGATCGCCCAGCTGCCCAACTCGTCATCGCTGGACCGGACCGACGCCGTCGCCAAGGAAATGTCCAGGATTGCACTGGCCGAACCTGGCGTCGAAAGCGTCGTCGCCTTCCCCGGCTTGTCGATCAACGGCTTCGTCAACGTGCCGAACGCGGCCGTCATGTTCGTCATGCTCGACCCGTTCAAGGCCCGCACGACGCCCGACCTCACGGCAAACGCGATCGCCGGGCGCCTGCAGGCGAAGTTCGCCGGGATTCCCGACGGTTTCCTCGGTGTATTCCCGCCGCCGCCGGTCCCCGGCCTTGGCGCGACCGGCGGTTTCAAGATGCTGGTCGAGGACCGCGGCAGCGCCGGGCTCGATGCCCTGGTGCAGCAGACGCATATCCTGATGACCAAGGCAAGCGAGTCGGGACAGGTGGCCGGCCTCATGACCAGCCTGGACGTCAATGCGCCGCAGCTCGAGGTCGCCATCGACCGTACCCAGGTCAAGAGCCAGGGAGTACGCCTGGCCGACGTGTTCGAGTCGCTGCAGATCTACCTCGGTTCCCTCTACGTCAACGATTTCAACCGCTTCGGCCGGACCTACAAGGTGACGGCCCAGGCCGATGCGGAGCATCGCATGCAGGCCGAGGCCATCGGCCGCTTGCAGGTGCGTAACGCGGCCGGCGACATGCTGCCCTTGTCGTCGTTTGTCACCGTCACGCCCAGTTCCGGTCCCGACCGCGTGGTTCACTACAACGGCTATCCGTCGGCCGATATCTCGGGCGGCGCGATGCCAGGCGTCAGTTCGGGGCAGGCCGTGGCCGTCATGGAACGGCTGGCGAAGGAGGTGCTGCCTGAAGGCATGAGCTTTGAATGGACTGATCTTACCTACCAGCAAAAGCTGGCCGGCGATTCGGCGCTGTTCATCTTCCCGCTGTGTGTGCTGCTCGCCTATCTGATCCTGGCCGCGCAGTACAACAGCTGGCTGCTGCCGCTGGCCGTCCTGATGATCGTGCCGATGTGTTTGCTGAGCGCGATCATCGGCGTGTGGCTGGCGGGCGGCGACAACAATATCTTCGTGCAGATCGGGCTCATCGTGCTCGTTGGACTGGCGGCCAAGAACGCCATTCTTATTGTCGAGTTCGCACGTAGCCTGGAAATGGAGGGATCGAGCGCGCTCGATGCCGTCATCGAAGCTTGCCGGTTGCGGCTGCGGCCCATCCTGATGACCTCGCTCGCCTTTATCGCCGGCGTCGTGCCGCTGGTCTTTGCCAGTGGCGCCGGCTCTGAAATGCGCCAGGCCATGGGCATCGCCGTGTTCGCTGGCATGCTGGGCGTGACGTTGTTCGGATTGTTCCTCACGCCCGTGTTTTATGTGGTGATGCGCGCCCTGGCGGCCCGCTTCGAACGCCACAAGCCAACGACCCAGACAAGCATGCACAGGAGCGCATCATGAATCCCCCGTATCAAACAGTTGTCGTTTCTCTGAGTGCGCTGATCGTGCTGGCCGGCTGCGCGGTCGGCCCCGATTATGCGCCGCCTTTGCCGCCGCCGCTGTCCGCATCGCAGTTTTCCGGCAGCGCAGGCCAGGCCCAAGCCGGTCTCGCGCCGGGGGCGGTCGAGGTGGCGTGGTGGCGCAGCTTCGACGACCCGGCGCTCGTCACCCTGATCCAGCGGGCGCTGGCGGCGAACCACGACGTCGGCATCGCTGCCGCCCGGCTCGCGGAGGCAAAAGCCTTGCTGCGCGAAGACCGGCAGGGCTTCCTGCCGCAAGGTGGCGCCGCGCTCGGGTATGAGAAGAGCCGCCTGAGCAAGGCCGAAACGCTGCCCGGCCAGCCGCGCCGGAGCGAAAGCTATCGCGGCACCGTCGATGCGTCCTGGGAGATCGACCTGTTCGGCCGCGTGCGGCGGTCCGTGGAGGCGGGCCAGGCGCAGGCGGGCTCGCGCGAAGCCTTGCTGCGCGGCGTGCAGGCGGGCGTGGCCGCCGCAGTGGCGGCCACATGGTTCGAGCTGGGCGGCATCGAGGCTGAACTTGCTGTCGTTGCCAGCATCACCCAAAGCCAGCGCGACAGCCTGGCGCTCGTCGAACGCATGGTGAGCGCAGGCTCTGCCAGCGAGTTCGACCGGCTCCGTGCCGAGGCCTTGCTGCGCTCGGCGGAGGTGGCCGCGCCCGAACTGGAGCGTCGCCGCGCGGCCTCCGTCAACGCGCTGGCCGTCCTCCTTGGCGAAGTGCCGCAGACGTTCAGCCTTCCCGCCGCCACGCCGGCAAGTGACGCGCTGACGGTGCGGACGATTGCCGTGGGCGATCCTGCCGGGCTCCTCGCGCGGCGCGCCGATATCGCGGCGGCCGAGCGCAACCTGGCTGCCGCGACCGCCCGCATCGGGGTGGAGACGGCTGGCCTGTATCCCGAGGTCCAGGTAAGGGGTTCCATCGGACTCGTCGCGGGCAGTCTCGATGCGATGGGCGACGCCGGCATGCAGTCGAGCTTTCTCGGCCCGGTCATCCGCTGGAATCTGCTCGATACGGGGCGCGTGCGTGCCCGCATCGCCGCCAGCGAGGCACGCGCCCAGGCAGCTCTGCTCGTCTACGACCAGACCGTCTTGCGCGCACTCCAGGAAACGGATGATGCCTTCAAAGCCCATGACACGGCAGGCAGCACGCTTGGCTTGCGAATGCTTGAAGCGTCGGCAAACCGCGAGGCTGCGCGTCTTGCCAGGCTACAGTTTTCCGCAGGCGCAGGCCTCTACCTGGAGGTGCTCGAAGCGGAACGGGCCGACTTTGCCAGCCGGCGCGCGCTGGCCGTCGCGCGTACCAACCAGCGGCTAGCCGTTGTCAGCATCTACAAGGCGCTGGGCGGCGGATGGGAGATCTGCGCGCAGGCAAGCGACGACTGTGAAGGCGCCCGGGCGCTTCCGCGGACGAAGCAACTCGTCGGCAGGCCTTGAACTTACTGCGCGCGGGCAGCCGCTAGGCTTCGTAGACTATCCTGTAGAGATTGCCTTTGCGCCGGATGTGTGCGAAGCCGAGTTCGCCAAGGTGCATGCCGGCGATGAGGATGTTGTCGGTGCTGACCACATCGAGCAGTGTCGAGCGTGTTTCGGCCGACAGCAGGGGATCCTGGTCGAATGCAATGGATACGTCGGGACGCGCAATCTGGATTTGGGGGAAATGCACAATATCCCCCCAAATCAACAGACTGCGGCCACCGGATTCGATGCGATAACCGGAATGCCCTGCGGTATGCCCCGGTAGGGGCATGGCACTAATGCCCGGGAGAACCTCGTTCCCGGTAAACAGGCGCATCTTTTCCCGGTACTTGTCAAACACCTTCCGGGCAAACAGGAAGTTGCCGCGAGCGCGATCACTTGCCCGGCTGAGATTGCCATCGTCCTCCCAGAAAGCAACCTCGTGCTGATGGACCACCAGCTGCGCATCGGGAAAGGCGGCTTCTCCTGACGCATCAAGCAGTCCGCCGACATGATCGGGATGCGCATGCGTCAGCAGTATCGTGTCGATGTCGGAAGCTTGTACGCCAGCCAGCGCAAGATTGACTTTCAGCTTGCCGCCCCATTGCTTGAATCCCCCTGCACCCGCATCAATCAGGATTGTGCGGCCACGGCCGCGCACCAGATAGCAGTTGATATGGATGGAGGAGGGATCGCTCACACCTGCGTTTTGCTGCAGTTTTGACGCATCCATCGAATCGATATTGGAGAGCAAATCCAGACTGGCGGACAGGTATCCGTCACTGATGGCCGTGATCGAAAACTCGCCTATCTGCTGGCTGGGAAATGGTATGTGATCCATTGCTGTATTCCTCAATAATAATCAATTGCGTGCATGAATGGCCGGGGCCGTATAGCCAAAACAGCGGATGCGTGCAGCAAGGCCGGTATTTGCTTTGATGATGGTCTCCAGCCTTTCCATGAACACATCCATGACTGCTTTCGTCCTGAACGGTACAAGCCGGTATTGGATTTCCGCATAGGCCGGATTCCCCCGGCCATGACGGACGCCAACATAGATGATGTGCACGTTCTCCAGCGCAGCTTCAAGCATCCCTGTGCAGAGTTCGGTACATTGGTCGGTGAGCGCCGCCAGATTTGCATCCGGCGGCATCTTTTCTGTTGGCATGAAAATCGTCACGTTGGGCATGTGGGCTCTACCGCGAAATGTGCGCAGCGATGTCGCTGCCATTCGTCAACTGATCGGTCATGGGCGCATACAGATGGACGCCCTCCGGCAGTTGATGCATGCCGGGGCCAGTGGCGCGCCCCATCTTCGCCACCCATCGATGTTCGGGAAACCTTTCCAATGCGACAGCCTGCATCCGACAAGGAGCGAGGCCCAGGTCGATGAGCGGCTCCGGGCCGACCGTACTCGTCACCAGATAGTCGTCTGCGCCGATGGCCGGTGCGCGCTCAAGGCCGGCATACAGATTGCGGTGCCAGTCGCTGATGTGTTGTTGCCAGCGCGCGAAATTGCCGCCGCCTTTCTGGCGATACTCCTGTCCCTGAAGCACATCGAGATTGTCGATCGTATGCATGGCGAGGTAGACAGGGCAACCGGCGCTCAAGGCCTTGAAGCGCTGCGAGGTATGGAAGCCGCTCACTGAAATGAGCGCGGGCAGTTTTTCCTGGCTATAGAAATGATTCCACTCCGCTTCACTGGCGGGATCGGCAAAGCTGCATTCGACGGTATATATCATGAGGTCACTCGTGGCCGGACGCTTTGCGCGCCGGCCTTCCTTGTTGATGTTCAATCATTGTGCGCCGTGAATTTCGCCGTATAAATCGATTTTTTGGTATCCTTCCATGATTAAACATCAAGGTGAGCCGCTAGCCTGGCTCTGAATCAGGAACTCCCATGCGCCGCAAGATCCCCAGCAACGCCGCACTGATGGCATTCGAGGCCGCCGCCCGCCATGGCAGTTTCGCCCGGGCGGCGGCGGAGTTGTCACTGACGGAAGGGGCCATCAGCCGTCAGATTGGCCGGCTGGAAGCCTTTCTTGGCGTCACCTTGTTTGAAAGAGTCGGCAATCGCGTGCGGCTATTGCCGAACGGGGAGCGCTATGCGGCGCAGGTGCGCGAGTCGCTCGACCGGCTGGAGCGGGACAGCCAGTACCTGATGGGACAGCCAGTCGATGGTGCCAGCCTCGACATTGCCGTCATCCCGACATTCGCGATGCGGTGGCTGATTCCCCGATTGCCACAATTCCAGCAGCAGCATCCGCACATTTGCGTGCATCTTGCAGAGCGGATGGAACCCTTCGTTCTTGCCGGCAGCGGTTTCGATGCCGCCATCCATTTCGAGCATCCGGCCTGGACAGGAATGCGTACGTATCCGTTGCTGCATGAGGTGCTGGTGCCGGTTTGCCATCCCGCACTTCTGAAAGAGGGCAAAGGAGCAACGGCACTGGACACGCTGCCGCGTCTGCACCGGCGGCAGAACCCGGATGCCTGGGAACGTTATTCCCGGGAAACCGGAGTCGCGCTGAGCAATCCTGCGACCGGTGCGCGCTACGATCTGCATGCCATGCTGATCGAGGCGGCATTGGCCGGCCTCGGCGTCGCCCTGGTGCCGCGCCTTTACGTGGAAACGGAGCTGGCGCAAGGCCGCTTGGCCGCTCCATGGCCCGATGGAAAAACCATCTCCAAGACCTTCTGCATCGTCCTTCCCGAGCCTATCGGCTTGAGCGGAAAACCGGTCCAGGCATTGACGCAATGGATACTGGACGAGGCGAAGAACACAACGATGGCTGTGCCGCAGACCTAGCCGATCAAGCGCGGCCCAGCGTTGAGATGTTCGCCTGCGCCGCGTTCCATTCTCTCTTTCCTGCATTCCATCCCCCGATTTGCGTCTCCTGTCGCTGTAGTCAACCTGGCAATACCGCTTTGGCCTATGATGTGCTGGCACATGCAAAATTATTATGTTTTCCTTCATCCTACAACCATGAGGTGTCCATGATTCGCTATGTCCTGCCTGTCCTGTTGTTCGCCAGCGCACTGCCGGCGCACGCCCAAGCCCCTGTCAAGGAAACGCCGCTGATCGAGCGGGCCAAGCTGTTCGGTAATCCCAGCAAGTCCGGTGGCAAGCTCAGTCCCGATGGGCAGTGGCTGTCGTGGATCGCGCCGCGCGATGGCGTGCTCAATGTGTGGGTGGCGCCGGCCAATGACCTGGCGCAGGCGCGTCCGTTGACGGAAGAAAAGGTGCGGCCCATCCGCAGCAGCTTCTGGTCGCCCGATTCGAAGACCCTGTTGTTCATCCAGGACAAGGGCGGCGACGAGAATTTCCTGCTGTACGGCGTGAACGTGGCGAGCGGCAAGCAGATCAGCTACACGCCGTTCGAGAAGACGCGCGTGCGGATCGTCCAGATTAGCAGCAAGGTGAAGGATCGCATCCTCGTCGGCATCAATAACCGCGATGCGCGCTGGCACGACGTGTACAGCCTCGACCTGGCCAGCGGCAAGCTGACCCTGGTGCAGCAGAACGATGGCTATGGCGGCTACCTGGCCGATGAGTTGCTCAATTTGCGCGTCGCCAGCAAGGCGCGCGCCGATGGCGGCATGCAGTATTTCCGTCTGGCGGACGGCAAGGTCGAGAGCACGTCGCTGGCCGAAGTCGGCCTGGAAGACTCGCAGACGACGTCGCCGCTGGGCTTTACGGTCGATGGCAAGACTCTGTACTGGACCGATTCGCGCGGCCGCAATACTTCGGCGCTGCTGGCGCAGGACGTGGCCAGCGGCAAGAGCACGGTCGTGGCGCAAGACCCGCGCTCCGACATCGCCGATGCGCTGTACGACACGCGCACGGGCCAGGTGCAGGCCTATACGGTCAATTATCTGCAGCAGGAATATCTGCCGCTGACGGACGAGCTGAAAGCCGACCTGGCCTTCCTGAAGAAAAACACGAAGGGCCAGTTCACAGTGACGTCGCGCACGGATGCCGACGACAAGTGGCTGGTGTCCGTCGATGCTGTCACGGCGCCGCCATCGAGCTGGCTGTACGAGCGCAAGACCAAAAAGCTCACGCGTTTGTATGTGACCCGGCCGGAGCTGGAAGGCGCGCCGCTGGTGCCCATGTATCCGCAGCAACTCAAGGCGCGCGACGGCCTGACCCTGGTGTCCTATCTGACCTTGCCGCAGGCGTCGAAGGCGACGGCCGACGGCAAGGCCACGCAGGCGGTGCCGATGGTGCTGCTGGTGCATGGCGGCCCGTGGGCGCGCGACACCTATGGCTACAACGGCTACCACCAGTGGCTGGCCAACCGCGGCTATGCCGTGCTGTCGGTGAACTTCCGCGGCTCGACGGGTTTCGGCAAGCAATTCATCTCGGCCGGCGACCTGCAGTGGGGCCGCAAGATGCATGACGACTTGCTCGACGCCGTGCAGTGGGCCGTCAAGAGCGGCGTGACCACGGCCGACAAGGTCGCCATCATGGGCGGATCGTACGGCGGCTACGCCACCCTGGCCGGCATGGCGTTCACGCCGACGACGTTTGCCTGCGGCGTCGACATCGTCGGCCCGTCGAACCTGTTTACCTTGCTGCAAACCATCCCGCCGTACTGGGAAGCGGGCAAGCAGCAGTTCTACAAGCGCATGGGCGACCCGACGACGGAAGAGGGCAAGGCGCTGCTGAAGGAACGTTCGCCGCTGAACTTTGCGCAGAACATCCAGCGCCCGCTGCTGATTGGCCAGGGCGCGAACGACCCACGCGTGAACGTGGCCGAATCGGACCAGATCGTGGCGGCTATGGCGGCGAAGAATATTCCCGTTACGTATGTGCTGTTCCCCGACGAGGGCCACGGCTTTGCCCGGCCCGTGAACAACATCGCCTTCAATGCCGTGACGGAAAACTTCCTGGGGCAATGCCTGTCTGGCCGCGCCGAGCCGATCGGCGCCACCCTGAAGGCGTCGACCGCGCAGGTCAAGCATGGCGCCGAGTTTGCGCCGGGCTTGCAGCAAGCAATGCAATAAAGCTGCCACCAGGTGGCACGGCCTGCCAGGCACCCAGCCTGGCAGGCCATACTGCCCGCCGACAAGAAATTATGGGCGGGTGGCTTGCAAGATGACAGTCTCCGGCGTTGCGTGCGTACAACTGACTGTGGGGTGCGCAAGGACGGTTCGCTGTGGCCGTCGCCGATGAGCGGCGGGCATAACACACGTCGAATGGGTCAATCCCACCTTCCAAAGGCCTTCTTTTTCTCATTTGTTGTTAATAAATACATCATTTCAACAATAATTGTTTTTCGTTAAAAAACTTCCCTATTTGATAATATTTTTGGAATTGCTTTCCTTGTAAGTCGTAGTAGCATGGATTGACGTAAAGCAAGTTTCAACCATGCTGGGAAGCCATCTTCAGTCCTGTTGACGGTCGCTGTCATCGGCATGCAGGGTTGCCATGACCGTTATCCGTACAAGGCCCAGCGCCAGGATAAATGTATCGAGGGAAGACAAATGTTTCTAAATTTCACGAAATTTGGATGGCTATCCACGCCTGTCAGCGGTGTTGATTGTCTCGTTGCCGGAGACCCTGGCACACCTGCTGTCCAGACGCTGGCGCGATTGTGGCTGACGCGCCTGGCGGGAGCCCTGCTGTTTGTCTTGCTGTCCCTGTGTTCGTACCAGGCGTCCGCCGCCAGTGCCTGCCCGAGTCCGCGCGCCATCAGCATCGCGGCGGGAGGGGAGTATTATGAGTACTATCTCAATTCGGCCTGTTCTGAGTTTGGCCTGACCGGCACCTTGGTCGCGCCGCTCCATGGCACGCTGGAAGATTCGAATGTCACGAATGCAGTGCGCTACCGGAATACCAATCTCAGCGCGACCTCGGACACGTTTACCGTCAAGGACCACGTGGGGCAGCCCATTGTCTATAACGTCACGATCACGTCCGCCATCGTGCTGTCGCCGAGCGCCGTGCCGAATGCCACGGTGGCCCAGACTTACTCCACAACAACCTTGACGGCGACGGGTGGCGCGACGCCATACACCTACGCCGTCAGCGCTGGCGCCTTACCTGTGGGCATGAGCTTGAGTAGCGGCGGTGTGCTGTCGGGTACGCCGACAGCGGGCGGCACCTTCAACTTCACCGTGCGCGCCACGGACTCGCTGGCCGTCAATGGCACGCGCGCCTATACGCTGACGGTCGCCGCGCCCACCATCGCCATCGCGCCGACGACCCTGCCGGCGATGACAGCCGGCGTTGCCTATACCGAAACGATTGCCGCCAGCGGCGGAGCCGGCACGTACACCTATGCCAGAACGGCCGGCAGCCTGCCCGCAGGCTTGACCCTGGCGGCGAACGGCACCCTGTCCGGCACGCCCACGGCGGCCGGGGCGTACAGCTTTACCGTCACCGCCACCGACAGCAGCACCGGCGCCGGACCATACT
>RCUJ01000939.1_pt1 | contig 16277 bp, 13 predicted proteins | sample 2166321 | NCBI WGS metagenome assembly RCUJ01 (sample SAMN09932808, study PRJNA488358) | compost metagenome | feature: garden; material: soil; isolation source: compost soil in an enriched community after 118 h of incubation | place: Germany: Experimental Botanical Garden Goettingen | collected... | reverse complement strand
CGCTGGACCAGCGCGCGCGTCCGCTGCGCGATCTGCGTATTTCCGTTACCGACCGCTGCAACTTCCGCTGCACCTACTGCATGCCGCGCGAAGTGTTCGACGCCAGCTATACCTTCATGCCGCATTCGGCGCTGCTGTCCTTCGAGGAAATCAGCCGCCTGGCCGGCATTTTCACGAAGTTGGGCGTGGAAAAAATCCGACTCACGGGCGGTGAGCCGCTGCTGCGCAAGCACCTGGAAAACCTGGTGGGCCAACTGGCCGCCTTGCGCACGCCGGCGGGCCTTCCGCTGGACCTGACCCTGACGACCAACGGCAGCGTGCTGGCGCGCAAGGCCGCCGATCTGAAAGCGGCGGGGCTGACGCGCGTGACCGTCAGCCTGGATGCGCTGGACGCCTCCATGTTCCAGGACATGAGCGACAGCGGCTTCACGCCCGACGATGTGCTGCGCGGCATCGACGCCGCGGCCGAGGCCGGCCTGGCGCCGGTGAAGGTCAACATGGTGGTGCGGCGCGGCCTGAACGACGGGCAGATCCTGCCCATGGCCGAACGCTTTCGCCACAGCGGCCACATCCTGCGCTTCATCGAATACATGGACGTGGGCAACACCAACGGCTGGAACCTGACGGAAGTGGTGCCCAGCCAGGAAGTGCTGGACCGCATCGGCGCGGTGTATCCGCTGGAACCCGTGCAGACGGACGACATGGGCCGCGTGGCCGAACGCTGGCGCTATGCGGACGGCGGCGGCGAAATCGGTGTCATATCCAGCGTTACGCAGGCCTTCTGCGGCGGCTGTACGCGCGCGCGCCTGTCGCCCGAGGGCAAGCTTTATCTGTGCCTGTTCGCGCACGAGGGCTTTGATCTGCGCGCGCCCCTGCGCGACGGCGCAAGCGACGCCGAACTGGCCGCCATCCTGGCGGGCATCTGGGGCGGGCGCCACGACAATTATTCCGAACTGCGTGGCCGCAACATGGCGGACCCCACGCCAACTTCCGGCCGCAAGGTCGAGATGAGCTACATCGGTGGCTGACGCGCCCCTGCCGTTATCCCCGGCACGCATCGCCGGGTTGATCCTGGCGGGCGGGCAGGGCGCGCGCATGGCTCATCAGGACAAGGGCCTGGTCTTGCTGAACGGCGAACCCATGGTGGCGCACGTGGCGCGCCGATTGGCGCCGCAGGTGGGCCGGCTGATCATCAGCGCCAACCGGCATGCCGAACGTTATGCGCAATACGGAACGGTGGTGGCGGACGGCGAGCCCGCGCTGGGCGATTTTCAAGGCCCGCTGGTGGGCGTGGCGGCGGGGCTTGCGGCAGCCCTGGCCGCTGACGACGACTGGGTGGTGGCCGTGCCGTGCGACACGCCCTTTTTGCCGCTTGACCTTGCCACGCGGCTGATCGGCGCGGCGGGGGCCGCCCGGGCCCCGCTGGCCTATGCCATGGCAGGCGGCCAACGCCATGCCGCCTGCATGGCGTTGCGGCCATCGCTGCTGCCAGACCTGCGCGCCTATCTGCTGGCGGGCGACCGCAAGGTGGGTTTGTGGCAGGCTCGCGTGGGCGGCGTGGCGGCGTATTTTGACGACGCGCAAGACGCATTCATGAACGTGAATACGCCCGAAGAACTGGCTGCGGCTGAACGCTACGTCGGCTTCGCCAGCTAAGTCAGCGACACCGGCTACACCAGCTACGCCAGCCAGTGCCGCATGTCGTAATAGGGCACGCGGTCGCCGTCATTGACCAGCACATCAGCCGGCAAGCGCGCCAGCCCCGTGGCCCAGGGCATGGAACTGATCACCCCCGACCCTTGATGGCCATACGGCACGAGCTCGGCGGTGCCGTCTTTCGCCACGCGGCGCTGCACGCGCAGGAATTCCTCGCGCCCGTCCTGGCGCGGATGGTCGGTGCGCAACGGCAGCAGGTTGACGGGCGGGAAGATGTCCTCGCGGCCCTGCATGCGCCGCACCAGCGGCGATACCAGCATGGCGAAGACCGCATAGGCCGACACCGGATTGCCCGGCAGGCTGACCACGGGCTTGCCGTCAATCTGGGCCAGCGCCACCGGCTTGCCGGGTTTCATGCGGACTTTCCACAGCGATAGTTCGCCGCCCAAGGTGGCCAGGGCGGGCTTGACCAGATCGCGTTCGCCCACCGACACCCCGCCCACGCTCAGCACCAGATCGCAATCGGCCAGCAGGGTCTTGAACGCGGTCAGCAATTCTTCTTCGGTGTCGCGTGCATGCAGCACGTGCACGGGGACGGCGCCCAGGCCGCGCGCCAGCGCGGCCAGCATGGGGCCGTTGGAGTTGTAGATCTGTTCGGGCGCGCGCGGCGTGCCGGGCGGCACGAGCTCGTCGCCCGTGGTCAGGATGCCCACGCGCAACCGGCCCATCACCGGCACGGTGGCCAGCCCTTGCGAGGCCAGCAGCGCCACATGCGCGGCTTGCAGCAGGGCGCCGGCCGCCAGCAAGGGGGCGCCGGCCATCGTGTCTTCACCCCGGCGGCGGATGTGCTGGCCGGGGGCGGGCGCGCGCGTGATCTCTACCTGGTTGTCGGCTTCAACGGTGTCTTCCTGCATGACGACGGTATCCGCGCCATCGGGAATCAGGCTGCCGGTAAACAGGCGGATGGCGTGGCCGGGCTTGAGCGGCTCGGGCACGTCGCCCGCGTAGCAGCGCTGCTGGATGGGCAAGCGGGCGCCGGCGCGCCAATCGGCCACGCGCAGCGCGTAGCCGTCCATGGCGCTGTTGTCGGCCGGTGGGATGTCCACCGTGGCTTGCAGATCGGTCGCCAGCACGCGGCCGGCAACCTCGTTCAGCTCAATTTCTTCGCGGCGTTGCAGCGGCCCGGCCGCATTGGCCAGCAGGGTCTGGGCGTGATCAAAATCCAGCATGGGTCAGTGGTCTTCTTTTTGGGGCTTGAAGTGCGAGGCGAAGTTGCACGGGCGGTGCCTGCTGTCGAGCTGCTCGCGCAGGATCTGCGCCCAGGCGGTTTCGCAGGCGTTGTTCGAACCGGGCAGGCAGAAGATCAGCGTCTGGTTGGCCGAGCCCGCGAACGCGCGCGACTGGATCGTGGAGCTGCCGATCTCGGTGTAGGAGATCTGGCGAAACAGTTCGCCAAAGCCGGGTATCTCGCGGTCGAGCAGGGGCAGGATCGCTTCGGGCGTGTGGTCGCGATGCGAAAAGCCCGTGCCGCCGGTGGTCAGGATGATCTGCACCTCGGGGTCGGCGATCCAGTCGCTGATGATGCGGCGGATTTGATAGATGTCGTCGCGGACGATGTCGCGGCGTACGCACTCGTGGCCCGCATGCGCCAGGCTGTGAGCCAGCAGGTTGCCGGAGGTGTCGTCGCCCGCGCTGCGGGTGTCGCTGACCGTCAGCACGGCGCAGGCCAGCGAGACGGGAATTTCTTCGCTCATGGGCGTTCCTTGGTGGGGGCGGTGTCTTCATCCCAGGCGTCGGTGCGGTCCTGGTCGGCCTGGCGTTGTTCTACCCAGAAGCTGCGGCCGCCTGCCAGCGTTTCGCGCTTCCAGAAGGGGGCGCGCGTCTTCAGCGCGTCGATGATGTATTCGCAGCCGCGGAATGCGTCGCCCCGGTGGGCGCTGGCGGCCGCCACGAACACGATCTGCGCGTTGCGCGAGAGCGCGCCCACGCGATGCACGATGACCGTGCCGTCCAGCTTCCAGCGCTGGCGGGCGGTGTCGGCAATGGCTTCAAGCTCGCGCTCGCACATGCCGGGATAGTGTTCAAGATAAAGCGTGTCGGTGGGCGCATCGGGCGCGTAGTCGCGCACATAGCCCACGAAGGTGACGATGCCGCCCACGCCGGACCCGGCGCTTTCACGCAGCGCGGCCGTCAGGGCGGCGGCGTCGAAATCGGCTTCCTGGACGCTGATCATGGCGTTCAACCTCCGGTGACGGGTTCGAACACGGCGACTTCGTCGCCCGGGCGAATCGGCGCCGTCGGCTTGGAGTGGTTTTGGTTGATGGCCAGTTTCAAGCGCGCCGCGGGGGCCAGTTGGGGATACCGTTCGCCCAGCGCGGCCAGCAGTTGGGCGCCGGTGGATTCGCCATCCAGCGGCCAGTCTTCGCCGCGCTTGCCGACCAGTTCAGCCACGCGGGCGAAGTACAGCAGATTAATCGTTGCGCCATTCACCGCTTTTTCCTCCGGCCTTGTACTTAAGGCGTACTTGTTCAACCACGATGCCCTTGTCGGCGGCCTTGCACATGTCGTAGATGGTCAGCGCGGCCACGCTGCACGCCATCATGGCTTCCATTTCCACGCCCGTCTTGTAGCTGGTGCGGCAGGTGGCCTGGATGTCGATGCGATGCGCGGCGTCGTCCAGCGCGAAGTCCACGCCCACGAACGCCAGCGGCAGGCTGTGGCAAAGCGGGATCAGTTCCGCGCAGCGCTTGGCGGCCAGCACGGCGGCCACGCGCGCGGTGTTGAGCACTTCACCCTTGCCCTGGCCCGGCTGCGTCAACAGGCCGTAGGCCACGGCGTTCATGCGCACGCTGGCCACGGCGATCGCCACGCGCTCGGTGTCCGACTTGGCGATGACGTCAACCATGCGTACCTGGCCGGCTTCGTCCAGGTGGCTCAGGGAAGGGGGGGAAGATGACATTGGGAATCGGGATCGAGAATTGTTAATGTTTGAAAACTGCCGCGCCAGCGGGCCGGGCGGGGCCGTGGTTCCGCCTATGATAGACGTTCGCTAACCAGGGCGCGATAATCGCCATCAACTCGTATCAGGAGAACTCGCGATGCCCTTGCGGCGCCCCAAGTTTCGGTTCACCCGGCGCGCCGGCAAAATCCTACTGGGCATTGTGGCGGTCGCGCTGATCCTCTGCGGCATTGCCGCCTGGCAAGTGCCGAAGGTCTTGCACAACGTGCTGACCACCGACGTCGCCAAGATGATCGGCCGCGATGTTTCCGTGGGCAAGATCAGCTTCAACCCCTTCACCCTGACGGTGCGCGCCCGCGACCTTGCCGTGGCGCAACCCGGTTCGCAAACCCCGCTGCTGACATTGACCGAGCTGGATGCCAGCGCCGCCTGGAGCTCCCTGTTCTGGTTCGCGCCCGTCGTTGACCGGCTGACGCTGCGCGAGCCTAGCATTGCCATCGTGCGTGAAGACGTCACGCGCTTCAATTTTTCCGACATCCAGCAACGCGTCGCGGACATGGCGGCGGCCAAGCCTGAAGCGCAACCCGAGCCCGACGCCGGCCTGCCCCGTTTTTCGCTGAACAATATGGTCATCGAGGGCGGGTCCATCACGCTGGATGACAAGGTCACCGGGCGCAAGCAGGTGGTGGATGAATTTGGCCTGGGTGTCCCGTTCATTTCCAACTTCGGCTACGCCACCGACATCGACGTGCAGCCCCGGCTGCACCTGCGCATCAACGGCAGCCCGTTCGACCTGACCGGCGTGGCGCGCCCGTTCGACAAGGTGCCGTCGTCTACCTTGCGCGTTGCGTTCAACGGCTTGCAGCTTGAAAAGTGGGCGGACGTCTGGCCCATGCCGCTGCCGTTCAAGCTGGAAAGCGCGCTGCTGGACTCCAACCTGCAAGTGGTGTTTGAACAGCCCAAGGACGCCGCGCCCAAGATTCGCGTGGTGGGTGATCTGGGCTTGCGCCGGTTTGACCTGCGCGACACCAACGGCGACCCCCTGGCAGCCTGGAGCGCGCTGACCGTCACCCGCCTGGAACTGGAACCGATCGCGCGCCAGGCTTATGTAGGCGAGATCGGCCTGTGGGCGCCGCAAGTCCATGTGCGCCGCTACGCCAACGAACACCTGAACTGGCAGGACGTCGTCGTCAAGCTGAAGGCGCTGGCGGGCGTGGCGCCCACCGAGACGCCGGTGGCCGACAAGCTGCGGCGGGACATGGGGCTGAAGGACAAGCCGAAACCCGGCGCCGGCGTGGAACCTGTTCCTGATGCTGCCGGGGCACCCGTTCCCGATGCCACGCCAGCCACGCCGTCGCCCGCAGCTTCGGCGCCGGCCACCCCGGGTGTTGCCCCAGGTACTGCCACCCCCGCGCCTGCCCCCACCCCCGACTCGTCGGACTGGAAAGTCACGCTGGACGCCTTCAACCTGCACGAAGGCGAGCTCACCCTGACCGACGCGATCAGCAAGCTGGACTACGTCGTGACCGGCGTGGGCGCCACCGTTGAAGGCGTGACCATCCCCGAGGTCAAGGACCAGCCCGTCAACCTGTGGCTGAACGTGGACAACAGCACCGACGGCGGCTGGATCCGCGCCAAGGGGCCGCTGGAACTGAAACCGCTGTCGCTGGAACTGGCCGTGCGGATGGGTAACGTCGCCTTGGCACCCCTGGCCCCCGCCGTGCGCAACGCAGCGCCGATCCTGCTGCTGGATGGCCGGCTGGGCGCGTCGGCCCAGATCCATGTCAGCGAAAAGGGCGGCGCCATCGACGCCTACGCCACGGCCGTCCAGGCGGACCTGACCCAGTTCAAGGCGCGCGACGAGGCACAGAAGCCCGCGCTGGACATCGCCCTGCAATCGTTGCGCCTGACGGCGGACCGCCTGGCCATGGGCCCCGGTAAAAGTAATTTCACCTTGGCGGCCGCGGGCATCCAGGGCGACGGCGCGCTGAACATGAAGGGCGCGTTCACGCCGCAGCCGCTGACGCTGTCGTCTTCCGTGGACCTGTCCGACCTGAACGTGGCGCCGTTCGCGCCCTACGCGGCCGGCAGCCTGAACGCCACCGTGCGCGCCATCACGCTGGGTGCCAAGGGCGACGTGGCCTTTGCCGCCGCCACCGGCAACGCGCCCATGCGGGTCAACTGGAAGGGCGGCGTCGACATCACTGGCGTTGACCTGCAAGACCGCGTCAACAACGACGACTTCCTGAACTGGAAGCGCCTGGCGTTTGCCGGCATGGATGTGTCCGTGGCGGGCGACAAGGTCGCCGCCAAGCTGGGCGACATCGCGCTGGAAGACTTCTATGGCCGCATCCTGCTGAACGCGCAGGGCCGCTTGAACGTGATGGACCTGGTCGCCGCGCCCGGCCAGGCCGGCGGCTCCATCACGCAAGATACGCAAACGCCGGGCCGGCAAGCGCCCGCCGCGCCGGTTTCCTCGAAAAGTGACGCCGGCGCCGCCATGCCCGACATCTCCGTCAACAGCGTCACGCTGTCGCGCGGCCGCATGACGTTCACCGACCGCTTCGTCAAACCGAACTACGTGGCGGAACTGTCGGCCATTGAAGGCGCGATCACGGCGGTGTCGTCCACCAACCCGCAGCCGGCCAAGGTGAAGGTGACCGGGCGCGTGTACACCACGGCGCCCCTGTCCATCAGCGGCATCGTGCAGCCATTCGCCAAGTACCTGACGCTGGACCTGAAGGCGTCGGCCAAGGGCGTGGACCTGCCGCGCTTCAACACCTATTCGGCCAAGTACGTGGGCTACCCGATCAAGCGCGGCAAGCTGTCGGTGGACCTGGAATACAAGATCAAGAACCGTGCGTTGCAGGCGTCCAACCACGTCGTGCTGAACCAACTGACCTTCGGCGACAAAACCAATAGCCCTGACGCGACCAAGCTGCCGGTGCTGCTGGCGGTGGCGCTGCTGAAGGACTCGCGCGGCAATATCGACATCAACCTGCCCGTGTCCGGCTCGTTGGACGATCCGGAATTCTCGGTGGGCGGCATCGTGGTGCGTGTGTTGCTGAACCTGGTGGTCAAGGCGGTGACCTCGCCGTTCAGCCTGTTGGCCTCGGCCTTCGGCGGCGGCGAAGAACTGTCGTATGTGGAATTCGCGCCGGGCAGCGCGGTGCTGACGGAAGACTCCATCCAGCGCATCGACACGCTGACCAAGGCCTTGACCGAGCGCCCCGCGCTGAAGATGGACATCAGCGGCCGCGCCGATCCCAAGACCGACATGGAAGGCTTGCGCCAAGCGTGGGTGGATGCGCAGATCCGCGCCGCCAAGGCCGCGGATACGGCCCCGCGCGGCAAAAAGCCGAACCCGGCTGGGGTGCAGGTATCGGCCGCCGAGCGCGCCAAATACCTGGAAGACGTCTACGACGACGCGGACATCAAGGACAAGCCGCGCAATTTCGTCGGCATGGCCAAGTCCGTGCCGGCCGAGCAGATGGAATCCATGCTGCGCGGCGTGGCGCCGGTGGGCGACGAGCAATTGCGCCAATTGGCCGATGCACGCGCACAGGCGGTTTATGAGAAGTTGCAAGCCCAGGAAGGACTCGCGGACCGTGTCTTCATCATCGCGCCGCAGTTGGACGCGGACGGCATCCAGGACGAGGGGCAACCCTCGCGCGTGGACTTCTCCCTGAAGTGAACCCGCTTGGCCGACGACGCGCGCCGCGTGCCGCGTCTTGGACCCGCTTTTTTGCCAGGAGATTCTCGATGAAAGATCAGGACGCGCACTTCGACAGCCTGTTGCCGCCCTTGCGGCTGGACCGCCGGGGCTTCATCGCCACGACGGTCGCGGCAGGCTTTTCCCTGGCCGCGGGGCCGGCCGTGGCGCAGACCGCCATCGCCACCGACACGAAGGGGCTGACGGCCGGCAAGGTCGACATCCCCACGAAAGACGGCAAGATGCCGGCCTATCGCGCGGCGCCGGAAGGCAAGAAGAACCTGCCCACCGTGCTGGTCGTGTCCGAGATTTTCGGCGTGCATGAATACATCCAGGACGTGTGCCGCCGCCTGGCGCACCTGGGCTACATGGCCATCGCGCCAGAGCTCTACGCGCGCCAGGGCGACCCATCCAAATACACCGAAATCCCGAAGCTCCAGGCGGAGGTTGTCAGCAAGGTGCCCGACCTTCAGGTGCAGGGTGACCTGGACGCCACCGCTGCGTGGGCGGCGGCCAATGGCGGCAACCCCGACAAGCTGGGCATCGTGGGCTTTTGCTGGGGCGGTCGTCAGGTCTGGCTGTACGCGGCCCACAACCCCAAGCTGAAGGCAGGCGCGGCGTTCTACGGCCAACTGGCCGGCGAACCCACCGACCTCAAGCCCAAATCGGCCTTGAGCCTGGTGAACGACCTGAAGGCGCCGGTGCTGGGCGCGTATGGCGGCAAGGACGCGGGCATTCCGCTGACGGATGTTGACCGCATGCGCGTCGAACTGGCGAAAGGCTCGGCGGCGGCGAAGGCCTCACGGATCGATGTCTACCCCGAGGCGCCGCATGCGTTCCACGCGGATTACCGCCCGTCGTACCGCAAGCCCGAGGCCGAGCAGGCCTGGACCCGGATGCTGGATTGGTTCAAGCAGAACGGGCTGACGGCGTAGACAAGGTCTTCACAGCACACCAGGCAGAAAGGGCGGGCGGCGGCCCATGGGGGCGGTGGGGACCTGTTGGGAACCTACTTGGCTTTTTCCCCTGGCAGGCCGTCGCTGACCTCCGCCAAGGCTTTTTTCATGCCCTCGTAGCTGATGGCGCGTTCGTGCTGGAAGCTGCCCAGCACGCCCTGGCAGCCGTCCACGCCCGAGCGCTTCATGTCGTCCATCATCGTCTTGCCCTCGGTCAGGCCTTCCTGGAACAAGGCCTCGTAGGACGCCATCGAGAATCCGTATTCCTTCGCGTACTGCGTCAGGTTTTTCTGCGCCGTCGCGCGGTGCTGGGCCAGGTCGGGGTCCGACGCGCCGCAGGCGCGCGCGGCGCCATTGGACGCGCCGGCGGCAATGATGAAGGAATCGTAGAGGGTCTGTTCGCTTGCATCCGGCGCGGCCCAGGCCGGCGCCGTGGTGGTGGCCAGGACCCAGGCCAAGCCAGTCAAGATCTTGTGCATCGGTGAGTCTCCGATAAATGCCCGCGGGCGGCTTGCGGCCCGGGCGGGCGTGGGTCACGCCTGCATTATGGCAAGCAGCCGTTTCCAGGCCATGTAGCCGTGGTATGGAGTCGTTTCAGACTGTGCGTGATTTTTTCGTGTCGGTCTGGCGCAGCGGGCAGGGCGCGCACGAACTATGATGTCGGGTGTGAGGCGATCCTGCCTCAATGCATTGCCCCACTTTTTCCCTGGAGATATCCCTATGACGATCAAAGTCGGCGATCGCGTGCCGGAAGGCACCCTGACCGAATTCATCGAAACCGAAACCGAGGGCTGCTCGCTGGGCCCCAACGCGTTCCAGGTTTCCGACCTGACCCGTGGCAAGACCATCGCGCTGTTCGCCTTGCCGGGCGCCTTCACCCCCACCTGCTCGGCCAAGCATCTGCCGGGTTATGTGGAACAAGCCGCCGCATTGAAGGCCAAGGGCGTGGATGAAATCTGGTGCGTGGCCGTCAACGACGCTTTCGTCATGGGCGCCTGGGGCCGCGAGCAAAAGACCGAAGGCAAGGTCCGCATGCTGGCCGACGGCTCGGCACTGTGGACCAAGGAACTGGGTCTGGAACTGGACCTGATCGCGCGCGGCATGGGCGTGCGTTCGCAACGCTATTCGGCCTTGATCGTCGACGGCGTGGTCAAGCAACTGAACGTGGAAGGCCCTGGCAAGTTCGAAGTCAGCGATGCCGCCACGCTGCTGTCGCAAATCTGACCTAACGTAGTTCCTGTTTTACCGCTCAACACGGCAGGCTGCCTTTGCAGCCTGCCGCGCTAATGCCAGCAGCGGTTGCCAACGCCATGCTCGCCACCCTCTCCTCATTCTCGTCCCTGTATTTCGCGACCTTGCTGATGCTGATCGGCACAGGTCTGTTCAACACCTACATGGGCCTGCGCCTGACCGCGCAGTCCGTCAGCGAAGTGTGGATCGGCGCCTTGATCGCCGGCTACTACCTTGGCCTGGTGTGCGGCGCCCGACTGGGGCACAAGCTGATCATCCGCGTGGGCCACATCCGCGCGTTCGTCGCGTGCGCGGCCATCGCCACCAGCATGATCCTGGCCCAGACGCTGGTCGATTCCATGCCCTTGTGGTTGGTGTTCCGGCTGATTTCCGGCGTGGTGATGGTGACCGAATTCATGGTCATCGAAAGCTGGCTCAACGAACAAACTGAAAACCATCAGCGCGGCCGGGTGTTCTCGGTCTACATGGTGGTGTCCGGCCTGGGCACGGTGCTGGGGCAATTGGCGCTGACCGCCTATGCCACCCTGGACCTGCGGCCGTTGACGCTGGTGGCCATGTGCCTGGTGCTGTGTCTGGTGCCCATTGCCGTTACCGCGCGTTCGCACCCGCCCACGCCGCTGCCCGCGCCGTTGGACATCCGCTTTTTCATGCGCCGCGTGCCGCTGTCGATGACGGTGCTGTTCGTGGCGGGCAACCTGTCCGGCGCCTTTTATGGCCTGGCCGCCGTCTATGGCGCCAAGTACGGCCTGACGACCTCGCAAGCCGCCATCTTCGTGGCTGCCGCCGTCACGGCCGGCTTGCTGTCGCAATGGCCGATGGGCTGGCTGTCCGACCGCATCAACCGCGCGGGCCTGATCCGTTTCAATGCCTTGCTGCTGGTGCTGCTGCCCACGGTGATGTGGGGCTGGCTGACCTTGCCGTATTGGGCGCTGGTGGCCTTGTCCTGCGTGTTCGGCGTGCTGCAATTCACGCTGTACCCGCTGGGTGCGGCATTCGCCAACGACCACGTGGAGTCCGAGCGCCGCGTCAGCCTGTCGGCCGTGCTGCTCATGACCTACGGCGTGGGCGCCTGTATCGGCCCCATGGTCGCGGGCCTGCTGATGTCGCTTGCCGGCCCCAGCATGTATTACGTGTTCATCTCGGCTTGCGCGCTGATCCTGGTGTGGCAGGTGCGCCCGACGCGCGTCACCGGCGCGCACCAGGTCGACGAGGCGCCGACGCATTTCGTGCCCATGCCCGACACCTTGCAAAGCTCGCCCGCCGCGGCGGTGCTGGATCCGCGCGTGGATCCGGAAAACGATATTGCGATGGAAATGGTGCAGCCAGATCCGGCGGCGGCAACGGTGTCTGCGACTGCTGCGGCGGCGGAATCGACGGAATCGGCGGAGCCATCGGAGCAGTCCGAGCAGTCGCAGCCGTCGGAACCGTCACAGCCTGCGGAGCCGTCACAGCCGTCGGAGCCGTCGTTCGTCGCTCCGCCGCTCACCCAAGAATGGCCGGCCGATGCCGCGGCAACGCCGGCAGTCGACGCTGCGGCAGTCGATACTGCGGCAGCCGATGCTGCGGCAGCCGGCGCTGCTGCAACCGATGCCACCGCGACCGATGCCACCGCGACCGGCGCAGCCACCTCGTCAACCGGCTCAACCGGCTCAACCGGCTCAACCGGCGACGCGGACGATGCGGACGATGCTGCCGAACGCGAGCGCCGCACCGGCACCTAAAGCCGGCCCGGCCCAGCGCGGGCTACCAAGGCGCCATCAGCACGATGGCGGCCAGCGCCAGCGCGATGCCCAAGCCGTTGACCCGTGTCAGCGGCTCGCGGAACACCAAGGCCCCGACCAGCGTGCCCAGGGTGATGACGCCCATGTTCATCGACGCGAACACCAGCGCGGGGTGCTCGGGCAGCGATTGGTGGGCGCGGATGTAGGTCAGGATATTGCCGAAGTTGAAAGCGCCCAGCGCCACGCCTGCCAACAAGTGGCGGCGTTCCCAACGCACCCGGCGCGCCAGCAGATACACCAGCATCAGCCCTCCCGCCAATACGAACGCCAGCAGCAGCCCCGCGGCAAACGCGGTGCCGGCGCGCGCCACCTGCTTGAACAGGATGTCGATCACCCCATAGCCCGCCCAGACCACCAGCGGCCACAGCCACATGCCTCGGCCCGGCGCTGTTCCGGTGCCGGTGCCGGTGTCGGTCGATGGACGGCGCAGCAGGCAGGCCAATGCGCAGAACGCCAGCAGGATTGCCGCCAGCTTGCGGCCGCTGACCGGCTCGCCAAACAGCAGGAACGCCGCCAGCAAGGGTATGAACAGCGACAGGCGCTGCGCCGCGTCGCTGCGCACGATGCCGGCGTGGCGCACCGCCGCCGCCATCGCCAGGAAAACGCTGGGCAGCAGCACGCCCAGCGCCGCCAGCACGGCCCACGGCGTGTGCGGCGCCAGCAGCGCGGCGGGGTCGGGCTTCAAGACGGCCCAGCAGAGCAGGGCGGCCACCGCGTAGTTCATGGTGATGGCCTGGCGCACGTCCACGTCATAGCGGCGCGCCAGCTTCAGCAGCACGGCCACGGTGACGCTGCACGTCACGCTGGCCAGCAGGTACAGAATCCCCGGCGTCAACGGCATGTCGGGTTCTGCTGCTGCTGCTGCTGCTGCTGCTGCTGCTGCGCCCCGGCGGGCGCGGGGTGATCGCCTGCTTCCACATGCATGCCCAGGCGTTGCAGCAGGCGTTGGTCGGCCTGCATTTGCGGATTGGCGGTGGTCAGCAGCGCGTCGCCGTAGAACATCGAATTGGCGCCTGCCATGAAGCACAGGGCCTGCAGCGCGTCGTCCATGGCTTCGCGTCCAGCGGACAGGCGCACCGCCGCGCGCGGCATGGTGATGCGCGCCACGGCAATGGTGCGCACGAATTCAAAGGGGTCCAGCGCCTCGACGTCGGCCAGCGGCGTGCCTTCGACGTGCACCAGGTTGTTGATCGGCACCGACTCGGGGTAGGGATCCATGTTGGCCAGTTGGGCGATCAAGCCCGCGCGCTCTTGCCGCGATTCGCCCATGCCGACAATGCCGCCACAGCACACATTGATGCCGGCGTCGCGCACGCGGTCCAGCGTATCCAGCCGGTCTTGATAGGTGCGGGTGGAAATGATCTTGCCGTAGAACTCCGGCGACGTGTCCAGGTTGTGGTTGTAGTAGTCCAGCCCGGCGTCCTTCAGTTGCTCGGCCTGTCCGTCTTGCAGCATGCCCAGCGTGACGCAGGTTTCCAGGCCCAGCGCCTTGACCGCGCTGACCATCTGCGCCACGGCTTCCAGGTGATGCGGCTTGGGGCTGCGCCAGGCCGCGCCCATGCAAAAGCGCTGCGCACCGCCCGCCTGCGCGGCCCGGGCGGCGGCCACCACCTCGTCCAGCGGCATCAGCTTGTCCGCATCCAGTCCGGTGTCGTAATGCGAGGACTGCGGGCAGTAGGCGCAGTCTTCGGGACAGCCGCCCGTCTTGATCGACAAGAGGCTGGACAACTGGACCGCGTTCGGGTCGAAGTGGGCGCGGTGTACCTGTTGCGCGCGGTGCACCAGGTCCATGAACGGCAGCGCGTAGAGCGCCAGGATGTCGGCGGTGCGCCAGGCCGGGGCGGGCAATTGCTTGGACGTCGTCGGGACGGGAATGGTGGCGATATGCAAGGCGGGCTCCTGTCGGTCTTACGGGAAATCGCGCCGCTGCCGAAACAGGCAAGGGCGGGATCGGCGGATCGTAAGAACCTGCGCAGGGTTTACGCAATGCGTGCTCGCAACCCGAAAATGTGGGGTGCTTGTGGGGGAAATGGCCGGGGATGCGGGATTTAACGGTGTGGCGTGATCTAACTCGGTGGCATCTTCGCCGACGCCGGACCCCTGGATATTTTGATTCTAATTGTAAATCCGAGGGGGCCGGCTGCGCCTTGGTCAGTCCTTCGCGGGCTTGTCGCGCGCTCGAGCGGATTCATGGCCCGTGATACCGCGATCACGCGCCCACACGATGGCCGCGCTGCGCCGATGCACGCCGATCTTGCTGTAGATCGTGGCCACATGGTTGCGCACGGTATTGCGCGACAGTTTCAGGGCCTTGGCGATGGCGTCGTCATCGTGGCCTTGGCAAAGCAGCCCCAGCACTTCGCGTTCGCGGGTGGTGAGTTGCGCCAGTTCCGCCACGTCGCGGGAGGCAGGCGCGGGCTGGCGCAGTTGTGCCAGCTTTTCGATGATGCCGCGGCTGAACCAGGATGTGTCCTGCATCACCGCCTCGATCGCGGCCAGCAATTCAATTTCGGAGCGCTTGCGCTCGGTGATGTCCTGCATGACGATCAGCAGGCGGCGCTGGCCGCCGATCATCACCGGCTCGGCCGATACCAGGCAATCCAGCGTGCCGCCGTCCGGGGTAGCCAGCGTGGCCTCGCGGTTGCGCGCGCTTTCGCCGCGCTTCAGGCTCGCAGCCATGCCGTCGTAGGGTTGCAGGCCAATGTCGGTCAGGGCCTCGCCGATACTGGTTTCCAGCGAGGCACCCGTGACCGCCGCAAAAGCGTCGTTGAAGTCCAGCACGTGCAGGGAATCGCCTTCGCACACGGCCATGGGCACGGGAGCAAGCTTGAACGCCTTCGAGAAGCGCTCTTCGCTTTCGCGCAACGCCGTCTCTGTCCGCTTGCGCGCTTCCAGGTCGATAAAGGTGAACAGCATGCAGGGTTCGTCCTGCATATCGATGGGCTGGCCGGCCACCATTACGAATTTCGTCTCCCCGTTGGCCAGTTTCACCACGCCTTCGCGCTGCGGGATGGTCTTGCCTTCGTTCAGATTGGCCACCGCCTCTTCTTTGTTTTCGCCGCCGTCCAGTACGTCGAGTTCGTAGGCGGACTTGCCCAGCACGGCCTCGCGCGTGTAGCCCGTCATTTCCAGGAAGCCCTGGTTCACCTTCACGTATCGCAGGTCGGATAGCCGGCAGATCAGCGCGGGGGCGGGGTTTGCGCCAAAGGTACGTTCGAAGCGCTCCTCGGCGTTGATCTGTTCGGTTTGGTCATGCAGGATCAGCACGCGGTAGTCGGCGTCCTTGTCGCCTTCCAGCTTGAGCCCGCGCGCGCGCAGGTTGCGCAGGAATTCGTCGTCGTCCTTGCGGCCCATGTCCAGCAGCAGGTCGTCAAACGTTTCGCCGGCCGCCAAGCGGTCCAGCGGGTACTGGCGCGCGGGCACGCGATGGTGGTTGCGGTAGGTCAGCGTATAGCGTTTGCGATAGCCGGCGGGGGTGCCGCCCAGCGCCTCAAGAGTGTCCACGCCGTGTAATTCAAGTGCGCTGGCATTGGCCCAGGCGATCGAGCCATCGGGTTCAAGCAGGATGATGCCTTCATTCAAACCCGCAATGATGGCTTGCAGGTGTTGGCGATGCGCGTGGGGCGCGGCGGCGTTTTCGGTCACGTAGGCCTCTTCGGTTCGCGTGGCGTGAGCCCACAGGATGCAGGCGCGCGGCGATGCTGTCCAGAGAGCAAAACGGACGAGTCTTAGCGGGGGGGTAAAGCCGGGGGGATAGGGCTGGGGGATGGGGTCTTGATTGAGCGCCGAGATATAGCGCCGAAGGAGCGGAAGGGTATACGCGCGCAGAAAAGCAAAAAGCTCCGGAATCCGGAGCTTCAATGGCGTACTGCTATGGTGTGCTGCAATGCTGGCAAGCACAAAGTGCTTGGCGGAGCGGACGGGGCTCGAACCCGCGACCCCCGGCGTGACAGGCCGGTATT
>RCUJ01000935.1_pt1 | contig 16303 bp, 9 predicted proteins | sample 2166321 | NCBI WGS metagenome assembly RCUJ01 (sample SAMN09932808, study PRJNA488358) | compost metagenome | feature: garden; material: soil; isolation source: compost soil in an enriched community after 118 h of incubation | place: Germany: Experimental Botanical Garden Goettingen | collected... | reverse complement strand
CCATGAATACGGCATCGTACTCATCGAGCAACTGCTGCATGGTCACGTCCTTGCCCACCTCGGTGTTCAGGCGGAACTCGATACCCATGCCGCTGAAGACTTCACGGCGATGGCTCAGCACGGTCTTTTCCAGCTTGAACTCGGGAATGCCAAAGGTCAGCAGGCCGCCGATTTCCGGGTTCCTGTCGAACACCACCGGGGTCACGCCATTGCGCGCCAGCACGTCGGCACAACCCAGACCCGCCGGACCGGCACCGATCACGGCGACGCGCTTGCCGGTCGAGACGACCCGCGACATGTCCGGGCGCCAGCCCATGGCGAAAGCGGTATCGGTGATGTACTTCTCCACCGAGCCGATGGTCACCGCGCCGAAACCGTCATTGAGGGTGCAGGCGCCCTCGCACAGTCGATCCTGCGGACACACGCGGCCGCAGACTTCCGGCAGGGTGTTGGTCTGGTGCGACAACTCGGCGGCGGCGAGGATGTTGCCCTCGGACACCAGCTTCAACCAGTTGGGAATGTAGTTGTGCACCGGGCACTTCCACTCGCAATAGGGATTGCCGCAACCCAGGCAGCGGTGCGCCTGCTCGCAGGCCTGGGCCGGCTTGAAGTTGTCGTAGATCTCGACGAATTCTTTCTTGCGCTGACGCAACAGCTTCTTCTTCGGGTCTTTGCGCCCGACATCGATGAACTGGAAGTCGTTATTCAGACGTTCAGTCATAGCAAACCTCTATACAGCAGCTGCAAGCTACAGGTTGCAAGCTGCAAGACTCATCACGTTAGCCGCACGCCTCACGCCACCTGGGGCCTGAGGCGCGCAGCTTGAAACTGCTTTATTGCGGATTGGCGCGGGTGCTGGAGAGCAGCGACTTCAGGCTTGCGGCCTTGGGCTTGACCAACCAGAACTTGCGCAGGTAATCGTCGAGATTCTCCAGCAGGTTACGCCCCCATTCGCTGGCGGTCTCCTGCACATACTCGGCGAGCACGCGCTGCAGATGGCTGCGATAGGCCTCCATCGACTCGTTGTTGATCCGCTGGATCTCCACCAGCTCATGGTTGACCCGGTCGTAGAAGCTGTTGTCCAGGTCGAGCACGTAGGCAAAGCCGCCGGTCATGCCGGAGCCGAAGTTGTAACCGGTCTTGCCCAGTACGCAGACGAAACCGCCGGTCATGTACTCGCAGCAGTGATCGCCGGTGCCCTCGACCACCGCATGGGCGCCGGAGTTGCGCACGGCGAAACGCTCGCCCGCGGTGCCGGCGGCGAACAGCTTGCCGCCGGTGGCGCCGTACAGGCAGGTGTTGCCGATGATGGCGCTGTCCTGGGTCTTGAACGGGCTGCCCTGCGGCGGAACTATCACCAGCTTGCCGGCGGTCATGCCCTTGCCGACGTAGTCGTTGGCATCGCCTTCCAGGTACAGATTGAGGCCGCCGGCGTTCCATACGCCGAAGCTCTGGCCCGCAGTGCCCTTGAAGCGGAAGGTGATCGGCGCCTTGTTCATGCCCTGGTTGCCGTGTACCCGGGCGATTTCGCCGGAGACGCGGGCGCCGATGGAGCGGTCGCAGTTGCAGATGTCCAGGGCGAATTCGCCCCCGCTGGCGGCATCGATCGCCGGCTTGGCCAGTTCGACCATCTTCTCGGCCAGCAGGCCCTGGTCGAACGGCGGATTCCTGTCGACCAGGCAGAACTGCGGCTTGTCGGCCGGGATCTGATCGCTGCCGAGCAACGGGCTCAGATCCAGGTGATTCTGCTTGGCGGTCTCGCCCGGCAGAATCTCCAGCAGATCGGTACGCCCGATCAGCTCTTCCAGGCTGCGCACGCCGAGCTTGGCCAGCCACTCGCGGGTCTCTTCGGCAACGAACTGGAAGAAGTTCATCACCATCTCGACGGTGCCGATGAAGTGATCCTTGCGCAGCTTGTCGTTCTGCGTCGCCACGCCGGTGGCGCAGTTGTTCAGGTGACAGATGCGCAGGTACTTGCAACCCAGGGCGATCATCGGCGCGGTGCCGAAACCGAAGCTCTCGGCGCCGAGGATGGCCGCCTTGACCACATCCAGGCCGGTCTTCAGGCCGCCGTCGGTCTGCACCCGCACCTTGCCGCGCAGGTCGTTGCCGCGCAGGGTCTGGTGGGTTTCCGCCAGGCCCAGCTCCCATGGAGCGCCCGCGTACTTGATCGAGGTCAGCGGCGATGCACCGGTGCCGCCGTCGTAGCCGGAGATGGTGATCAGGTCGGCATAGGCCTTGGCCACGCCGGCGGCGATGGTGCCGACGCCGGCTTCCGCCACCAGCTTGACCGAGACCAGCGCGGCCGGGTTGACCTGCTTGAGGTCATAGATCAGCTGCGCCAGGTCTTCGATCGAATAGATGTCGTGGTGCGGCGGCGGCGAAATCAGGGTCACGCCGGGCACCGCGTAACGCAGCCGGGCGATCAGGCCGTTGACCTTGCCGCCGGGCAGCTGGCCGCCCTCGCCGGGCTTGGCGCCCTGGGCGACCTTGATCTGCAGCACTTCGGCGTTGACCAGGTATTCCGGGGTCACGCCGAAACGGCCGGTGGCCACCTGCTTGATCTTCGAGCTGCGCACCGTGCCGTAGCGGGCCGGATCTTCGCCGCCCTCGCCGGAGTTGGAGCGCGCACCCAGTCGGTTCATCGCCTCGGCGATGGCTTCGTGGGCCTCGGGCGACAGCGCGCCGAGGGAAATCCCGGCGGAATCGAAGCGCTTGAAGATGCTGTCCAGCGGCTCGACCTGGTCGAGACCCAGCGGTTGCTCGGCCAGCTTCAGCTTGAGCAGGTCGCGGATCATCGACACCGGACGGGTGTCGACCAGGGCGCTGTATTCCTTGTATTTCTCGTAACTGCCCTGCTGCACGGCGACCTGCAGGGTGCTGACCACATCGGGGTTGTAGGCATGGTATTCGCCGCCATAGACGAACTTGAGCAGGCCACCCTGCTGGATCGGCTTGCGGTTGTTCCAGGCCTCGGCGGCGAGCAGTTTCTGCTCGGCCTCGAGGTCGACGAAGCGCGCGCCCTTGATCCGGCTGGCCACGCCGCGGAAGCACAGCTCGGTGACTTCATCGGCCAGGCCGACCGCCTCGAACAGCTGCGCACCGCGGTAGGAGGCCACGGTGGAGATGCCCATCTTCGACAGGATCTTCAGCAGGCCCTTGGAGATGCCCTTGCGGTAGTACTTGAACACTTCATACAGATCGCCCAGCACTTCGCCGGTGCGGATCAGGTCGCCCAGCACTTCGTAGGCCAGGAACGGATAGACCGCCGAGGCGCCGAAACCGAGCAGCACCGCATAATGGTGCGGGTCGCGCGCGGTGGCGGTCTCGACCAGGATGTTGCAATCGCAGCGCAGGCCGGTTTCGGTCAGACGATGGTGCACGGCACCGGTCACCAGCGCGGCATGGGCCGGCAGCTTGCCCGGGCCGATGTGGCGATCGCTCAGCACCAGCAACACCTTGCCGGCGCGCACCGCTTCCTCGGCCTGGTCGGCCATGTTGCGCACGGCCGCCTCGAGACCGACGGACTCGTCGTAGTTCATGTCGATCAGTTGACGCTCGAAGCCCGGACGCTCCAGGGTCATCAGCGTGCGCCATTTGGCCGGGGAGATCACCGGCGAGCTGAGGATCACCCGCGAGGCATGTTCCGGCGACTCCTGGAAGATGTTGCGCTCGGCACCGAGGCAGATCTCCAGGGACATGACGATGGCTTCGCGCAGCGGATCGATCGGCGGGTTGGTGACCTGGGCGAACTGCTGGCGGAAATAGTCGTACGGCGAGCGCACGCGCTGGCTCAATACCGCCATCGGCGTGTCGTCGCCCATGGAGCCGACCGCTTCCTGGCCCTGCTCGGCCAGCGGACGCAGGACCTGGTCACGCTCCTCGAAGGTGACCTGGTACATCTTCATGTACTGCTTGAGCTGGTCGACGTCATAGAACGCCGAACCATGATCGCGGTCTTCCAGGGTCGCCTGAATGCGCTGGGCATTCTTGCGCAGCCACTGCTTGTACGGGTGACGCGACTTCAGGCGGTTGTCGATGTCGTCGGTGCCCAGCACCTGACCGGTTTCGGTATCCACGGCGAGGATCTGCCCCGGACCGACGCGACCCTTGGCGATCACGTCCTCGGGTTGGTAGTCCCACACGCCGATTTCCGACGCCAGGGTGATGTAGCCATTGCGGGTGGTGACCCAGCGCGCCGGGCGCAGGCCGTTGCGGTCGAGCAGACAGACGGCATAGCGACCGTCGGTCAGCACCACTCCGGCCGGACCATCCCAGGGCTCCATGTGCATGGAGTTGTACTCATAGAACGCACGCAGATCGGCGTCCATGGTCTCGACGTTCTGCCAGGCGGGCGGAATGATCATGCGCACGCCACGGAACAGGTCGATGCCACCGGTGACCATCAGCTCGAGCATGTTGTCCATGCTCGAGGAGTCGGAACCGACGCGATTGACCAGCGGACCGAGCTCTTCGAGATCGAAGATCTGGTCGTTGGCGAACTTCAACCGGCGCGCCTGGGCCCAGTTGCGGTTACCGGTGATGGTGTTGATCTCGCCGTTGTGGGCGAGGAAACGGAACGGTTGCGCCAACGGCCACTTCGGCAGCGTGTTGGTCGAGAAGCGCTGATGGAACACGCAAATCGCGGTCTGCAGGCGTTCGTCACCCAGGTCCGGGTAGAACTGCTGCAGGTCGGCCGGCATCATCAGGCCTTTGTAGATGATGGTCTTGTGCGAAAAGCTGCAGATGTAGTGATCGCTGTCTGCGGCGTTGCTCACCGACGAACGGCGGCGGGCGCTGAACAACTTGATCGCGAACTCCTGATCGCTGAAGCCCTCACCACCGATGAACACCTGCTCGATCTGCGGCAGGCGCTCCAGGGCCAGACGGCCGAGTACGCTGGTGTCGATCGGCACCTTGCGCCAGCCAACCAGGCTCAACCCGGCCGCCAGAATCTCGCTATTCATGTTCGCGCGCGCAGCCTCGGCTTTCACCGGATCCTGGTTGAAGAACACCATGCCCACGGCGTACTGCTTCGGCAGCTCGGCCGCGAAGTGCTGCTGGGCCATCGCGCGCAAAAAGGCGTCAGGCTTCTGGATCAACAAACCACAACCATCACCCGTCTTGCCGTCGGCGTTGATCCCGCCGCGGTGGGTCATGCAGGTCAGCGCTTCAATAGCGGTCTGCAGCAGGTGATGGCTGGCCTCGCCCTGCATATGGGCGATCAGGCCGAAGCCGCAGTTATCCTTGAACTCATCAGGACGGTACAAACCTGCTTTCATAGGGACTCTCACCAGGCTGCCTCTAAACGAGACAAATTGCTTTCTAATTCAAATACTTACCGTGCGCGCAGGGCATAGCGCCAGCTTTGCGCAGGCAAAACGGAGGTCATTGTACATATCCACCAAGGACGTCACAAATCGGCGTGACGAGCCACCGCAAGCTTATGTCGCGAAAACGAAGGAACCGACCGCGAGGTCGTGCTAATGACCCGCGAGTCACCAGCCCCTCTCGGCGGCGCATGCCGGCCTGCCGGTGTGTGCAAATACGGCTTCCGCTAGCGGACCTGGGCAATCTCGTGCTTGATGCTGGCAAACGTCCGCGGCCAAGGCTTACCTGCCTGCACCTTGTCCGGCAACCCCTTCAAGGCAGCCCGAGCAGCCTCCGGTGTGGCGAAACTACCATAGGTCACGACATACAGTGGCTGGCCTTGGTGCTGCTTCTTGAAATAGTGGTACTGCGCTCCGTGCTCACGCACAAAGGCCTGAGCACTATCCTCCGCGCGCGCTCCGAGTATTTGCAGGGTGTAGCGCGAACCTGCCTGAGCAGCGTACCAATCATCGACCGCCACAGCCTTCGCCGGTGCCGCCACTACTGCTGGCGGCTTCGGTGCAGGCGCCACCACCGGCGCGGGCTGAGCGACCGGCGCCACCGGAGCAGGCGCAGGAGCAGGCGCCACCGGCACTACCGGCACTACCGGCGAAGCCGGGGCTACCGAAGCAACCCGCTCATCCACCAGCACACCGACAGAGCCCGAACCGGCAGCATCCGCGATATCCGCCTCCTCGACCCCGCTCAAGCCAGCAGCTCGAGCCAAGGGCTCACGCATAACCGGCTGCGCCTCGCCAACCAGAGGCAGCGGGACGGGCTGATTGCCACCCTCGAACTCGATTGCCGGTGCGCCGGCGCCAGTAGCGCCGGAGGCAGGAACAGGTGCCTCGACAACAGGTTGCGCGGCCTGATCGAGCGGCAACTGCGTCGTGACAGGCACAGCCACCGCATCATCCGGACGACCCTGCATCAACCAGGCCGCCAAAACCCCAAGCCCAACCACCGCCAAGGCCAACAGATGCTTGCGCGGCAGGTTGACTGCGAAGCCCGCGCGCTTGACGGCACCGCGCTGCACCAGCATGGCCTCAATCAGGGTGTCACGGGCAACCTGGTTGATCGCCCCGGGCCAGCCCGCGGACTGCTCATGGATGGCGGCGACCTGCTCATCCGTCAACAGCTCGAGCCCGCGCCCGGCTCCTTCCAGGCGCTGGGCCAGATACTCACTCGTTTCATCTTCGCTGTATGGCTGCAGTTCGATGGCATGGAAGCACTCCTCACCGTCGGCCAGCAGCTCGAGGCGCGCAATCAACTCCGGCTCGGCAAACAGAAACACATGCGGGCGCCCCTCGCCGTTGCCCGCAGCCAGGGCCAGCAGGCTGGCGAGCGCCGCGTCACTCAACTGCTCGGCATCGTCGACCAGCACGTAAACGTCCTGGCCAGTCAAGGCCAGTTGCCCGACTTGCGCCAGTATCGCCTGCGGCTCCGACTGCTGCACCTGCAGCCCCTGAGCCACCTGACGCAGAATGCCCGCCGTATCGGCTGCGCCCTGGGCGGACACAACCACGCTGTGCACAGTTTGCTTGTTGGTGCTGGCCACCAGCGCCTGGCGCAGCAGGGTCTTGCCACTCCCCAGGGGACCGCAGACCAACAGCAGCAACTGGCTGTAGCGGGCAAGGTGATGCAACTGCCCCAACACCGGCTTGCGCTGGGCCGGAAAAAACTTGAAGCCAGGCACCCGTGCCGCAAAGGGATCGTGGCTGAATTGGTAGTGATCGAGAAAAGCCTCGTCGGCATGCAAACTGGTCATGGGACACTCATTAATGTTCAAGCTGATCCACCAGCGCCGCGTAATCTACGCTCAGCGTGGCATTCAAAATTTCGCGCGGGAACTCACCCGTCACCACCGCCTCGCCGATATGCCGCAACAACACCAGGCGCAACTGACCATCGAGCACCTTCTTATCGACCGCCATATGCGCCAAAAAGTGCTCCGGCGTCATGTCTTGCGGCGGCACCACGGGCAAACCCGCCGCCTGAAACAGGCGAATGCCGCGATTGCGTTCGGCCGGCGAGATCCAGCCCAGACGCTGCGACATTTCCAGCGCCATGACAGTACCCGCCGCTACCGCCTCGCCGTGCAACCAGACACCATAACCCTGCTGCGTCTCGATGGCGTGACCGAAGGTATGCCCCAGGTTGAGCGTGGCCCGCAACCCCGCCTCCCGCTCATCGGCACCGACAATCCGCGCCTTGGCCGCACAGGAGCGTTCGATCGCGGTGGTCAACGCCTCCTGATCGAGCGCCCGTAGTGCCGGCATGTGCTGCTCGAGCCAGGACAGAAAAGGCTCGTCACAGATCAAGCCATACTTGATCACCTCGGCCAGCCCCGCCGACAGCTCGCGCGGCGGCAAAGTGGCCAGGCTGGCCGTATCGATCAACACGGCTTGCGGCTGATAGAACGCCCCCACCATGTTTTTCCCGAGCGGGTGGTTGATACCGGTCTTGCCTCCCACCGAAGAATCGACCTGGGACAACAAGGTGGTCGGGATCTGGATGAAATTGACCCCCCGCTGATAACAGGCCGCAGCGAAGCCGGCCATATCACCGACGACCCCGCCGCCCAGTGCGATCACGGTCGTATGCCGATCGTGTCGTGCGCCGAGCAGACCATCGAAAATTTGCTGCAAAGTTTCCCAGGTTTTGAACGCCTCGCCATCCGGCAAGACGATCGCGCTCACCGCATAACCGCCAAGCGCGGCCTTGAGCGCATCCAGGTAAAGCGGCGCGACCGTCTCATTGGTAACGATGGCCACCTGGCGACCAATGATATGCGGCGCCAGCAAATTCGCGCGACGCAATAGATCGGCACCGATATAGATGGGATAGCTGCGCTCGCCGAGATCGACCTGAAGAGTTTGCATGGAGCCCCCGACGTCAAAAGGGCTCTAGGATAGCGCAGTTCGGCCCATGCTTTAACGGGGAGAAAGCTCTTCGAGGCACTCCAGTATTTCTTGCACAACCAAACGCGGCGGACGTTCATCGGTCTGCACGATGACATCGGCAATTTCGCGATACAGCGGATCGCGAATCGCCAGCAGATCAGCGAGCACCCTGCCCGGGTCGGCAGTGCGCAACAAGGGACGATTACGGTCACGCGAAGTGCGATCGAGCTGCTGCTCGACCGAGGCGTACAGATACACCACACGACCGCCACGCCGCAGTGCTGCACGGTTGTCCGGATGCAGCACTGCACCGCCGCCGGTGGCCAGCACCAGGCCATCCAATTCGCAGAGATCGGCAATTACCGCCCGCTCGCGCTCGCGAAAGCCCTGCTCACCCTCGACATCGAAGATCCACGGAATATCGGCACCGCTGCGCTGCTCGATCTCCTTGTCGGAGTCCTTGAACAGCAACCGCAACTCTTTGGCAAGCAAACGCCCGATGGTGCTTTTACCAGCGCCCATCGGGCCAACAAGGATAACATTACGCATATATTTCAACGACTTACCGTTATCGCCTGATTATTCATGATGCGCGGAGTGAGGAAAATCAGCAGTTCCGATTTGCTGTCTTTGACCACATCGCGCCGGAACAGGGTGCCTAGATACGGAATATCGCCAAGGAACGGAACCTTGTCTACCGACTTGCTCTGAGTATTGGAAAACACTCCACCGATGACGATGGTTTCACCGTCGGCAACCAGAACTTTGGCATTAACCTCATTTTTATTAATCGCTGGAACCCCGCCACTTGCCGCCGCATTAGAGAAGTCAGGTGCATCCTTGGTGACCTTGACTTCCATGATAATGCGATTGTCCGGCGTAATCTGCGGCGTCACCTCCAACGAAAGCGCGGCCTCCTTGAAAGAGGTGCTTGTCGCACCACTCGAGCTTGCTTCCTGGTAGGGAACCTCAGAACCCTTCAATATTTTTGCGGTTTCTTTATCCGAGGTCACCACCTTGGGCTGAGAAATAACCTCACCGTTGCCGGTTTTCTCCATGGCGGACAATTCAAGATCAAGAATGGTGTTATCGGTAATAAAGCCGAGGTTCAACCCCGAACTCGCGCCGGCTGCACCCAGGTCCACAAAAGTACCCGCGTCAATCTCAATTGGACTAGTGTTTTTGACCAGGCTATTGGTTCCACCCACGATGAAGTTGTTGTCGCCGATAGATACACCGCGCCACTCGACGCCCAGTGCCTTGTCATAGTCAACATTGGCCTCGACTATCCGCGCCTCAACCATCACCTGACGAACCGGAATATCGAGCTGCGAGACAATCCGGCGCAACTCATCCAGGCGGTCCTGGGTCTGGTAGGCAATGATGCTGTTGGTTCTGTCGTCTACCGTGATCGAACCACGCTCATCTACAGAGCCCTCTGCACTGGTGACCGACTGGAACAACTTGGCCATGTCGCTGGCCTTGGCATAATTCACCTGAATAAGTTCGCGACGTAGCGGCGCCAGTTCGGCGACCTGCTTCTGCGCCTCGAGTTCCTGGCGCTCACGCGCGGCAATTTCATCGGCCGGCGCGACCAACAGCACATTACCCACCATGCGCTTGTCCAGGCCTTTGGTTTTCAGCACCAGGTCCAGCGCCTGATCCCAGGGTACATTCTGCAGGCGCAGGGTAATGTTGCCGCTAACCGTGTCGCTGGCCACCAGGTTCAGATCGGTGAAGTCGGCGATCAACTGCAACACCGAGCGGACATCGATGTCCTGGAAATTCAACGACAACTTTTCGCCACTGTAAGCGAAGCGTTCGCTTTTCCGCGTCTCAACTTCATCCTGGGTCAACGGCTTGATGCTGAGGGTAAGTATGTTGTCGGTTTGATAGGCCAGGTAATCATAGAAACCGGTCGGTTCAATCACGATACTCGCCTTGTCGGCCGAGCCCGTGGCACTGACGAACTGCACCGGCGTGGCAAAATCCTTGACGTCCAGGCGAACGCGCAGCGCCTCTGGCAATTGGGTCCTGGCGAAGTCCAGGCGAATCTTGCCGCCCTGCTCCTGAATGTCAGGGCTTACCGATGCATCCGACAGGGTAATCACCACATTACCCTCGCCTTGCTCGCCCCGCTGGAAATCGATATTGCTAATGGCCTTGCCCTGCGCGGCATAGCTCTTTGCTGGCGCGGCGGTGCTGACAACTGCCGCTGCTGTCGCTGGACGCACTGACGCCGCGCTGGACGCCCCCTCACCAATGACGACATAGAGGTTATTGCCATCGACCCGCGTATTGTAGGGCGCCAGGTTGGTCAGGTTGATAATCAGCCGGGTTCGATCCTTGGCTTCGACCACAGTGACACTGCGCGCATTACCCACACCCAGCTCCCGGTTCTTTGCGCCCAATTGGCTGGAAACACCCGGAAAATCCAGGGCAATGCGTGCCGGCTGCTCGATCGTATAACCGCGCGGAGCAGGCACCGGCTCATCAAACGTCAACTTCAACTCGACGCGGTCGCCTGGCAACGCAGAAACATCGAGCGCTTGCAAGTCAGCGGCCAACAATGCCGGCGATAGCAACAGCGCCAATAGAGAGATACCTAGATGCGATAAGGAGCTATTCATTCTCGGGTTCCGTTGGGCAGACCGGTTATTTTTCTTCATGATCATTCAAGAGCGCTCCTTGAGCGAGAGGCTGCGCGGCCGCTCGAGCCAGCCGCCTTCACCGTCTGGAACGATCTCAACCACTTCGATTTTTGCTTCATCTATCGCCAGGATGCGGCCGTAATTTCGACCTAAATAATCCCCCACCTTGACGCGATGAACCCCGCCGGCTCCATTCACCAAAGCAAAAACACCGTTTGCATTGGCAAGCGTGCCGACCATCTCGAAGACCTCGATATTGAACCCCTCAAGGAACTGCTTGACCCGCGCTTCATCCGGCTTGATTTCCTGCGAGCCCTTTTGACGGCGCACCATGTCAATTTTGACCGGCGGCTGGAATGGGCTACGCAGGGAAGAGGCTCCGTAGGTGAATGCTTCATAGGGTTGAAATTTTGGCAACGGCTCGATAGCGCCTTTCGGCCTGGCGCGAACCTCATCCATGAATGACTGCAGATCGGAAAAGTCGCCCCCCGAACCACACCCCTGCAGAAACGAGAATAAACAGATAGATACTGTCAAACGAAGAGTCTTCATTTATCCATCCCTTTATCGTTATAACGGTATGTCTTCGCCATAACGCTCATCCGAATGACAGAAGCGCTCTCCGTGCCAACCGGCTTAGTCTCGAAGTCATGCAAGGTCACAATTCGCGGAAGACTGGCAACACCACTGACAAAGGTTGCCAAGTCATGATAGCCACCCACCACAACCACCTGAATGGGTAGTTCTATATAAAATGGCTGTGTCACTTCGGGCAGCAACTTGATCTCTTCGAACTCAAGACCGCTGCCTAGCCCGGTACGGGTAATGTCCTCCAGCAGACCAGGTACTTCGGTATCGCTTGGCAATTGCCGCAAGAGCGCGCCAAAGGAAACTTCCATCTCCTGCATCTGTTCCTTATAGGCCTCCAAATTAGCGGCCTGGAACGCCTTGCTGGAAAACTGCTGCTTGAGGGTTTGTTCCTCTGCCTGCGCGAGCTCCAGACTGGCCTGCAAGTCCTTCAGGTGAAAATTGTAGCCAAGCGCCAGCATCACCACAAAAAACAGAACAAAGACAACACCCTTGATGACGGCTGGCCATGAGCCAATATTATTCAGATCAAGATTACCAAGTTCGATCTTGCGCAAGTTCTCGATGGATTCAGCCAGGCTCATTTTTCATCACCCTCTACCGGCTCAACACCAGGCTGCGTTTGTTTAACCGTCAACTGGAATACATTGGCCTGATCCAGAGCACCCGCCGTGGTCGCTTTAACTTGCGTCAAGTTAGGCGCATCCAGCCAATCGGAGGCATCCAGGTTACGCATCAAATTCGACACTCGATTGTTGGACTCGGCCGCCCCGACAATAGCAATATCCTTGCCCGTCATTTTGACGCTATTGAAATACACACCATCCGGCAAGGTCCGCACCAACTGGTCGAATACACGGCCAATGATTGGCCTGTTGCCCTGCAAGTCCTGAATGATCTTCATCCGCTCGAGCAACTGCTGGCGGCGGGTTTTCAGTTCGCTGATTTCCTTGATCCGCGCATCCAGTACGGCAATTTCTTTACGCACGAACTGGTTACGCGCGTTTTGCTGCTCGATTGCCCCATTCAGATACTGGTCCCCGAGGAACACCGCACCGGCCGCGACCACCAAGACACCGGCGAGCGTCACCAGAAAGCGCTGCTTGCGCTCCTCGCGTAACTGCTCGCGCCATGGAAGAAGGTTAATCCGCGCCATTAATCGAAACTCCTCATCGCCAAACCACAGGCAATCATCAATGCCGGAGCATCACTGGCCAAGGCCCCCGCATTGACCCTGCTACTCAGCGCCATGTCCGCAAAGGGATTGGCCACCAGGGTTTGTGTGCCGATTTTTTGCTGAATCAGCCGATCGAGCTCGGGAATGGAAGCCGTGCCACCGGCCAGGAGGATGTAATCGACATCATTGAACTGACCTGCAGCGAAGAAAAACTGCAGGGAGCGCGAAACCTGCTGCACAACCGCTTCCTTGAACGGCTGTAATACTTCGCTGTCGTAGTCATCGGGAAGGCCACCCTGCTTTTTCGCAAGACCCGCCTCTTCTACGGACAACCCGTAGCGCCGCTGGATCTCCTCGGTGAGCTGCTTGCCGCCGAAAAGCTGCTCGCGCGTATAGATAGTCCGGCCGTTGTGCAGCACGCTGAGCGTGGTCATGGTTGCACCGATATCGACCACTGCCACCGTCAGCTCGTCATGCCCGCCGCCCAACTGCTCAGTGAGCAAGCCATAAGCCCGCTCCAGGGCATAGGCTTCGACATCGACCACCTTGGCGACCAATCCGGCCAAGGCCAGGGCGGCCTCGCGAACCTCTACGTTTTCCTTGCGGCAGGCTGCCAGAAGCACTTCGACCCGCTCAGGATTGCGCTGCGAAGAACCCTGCACCTCGAAGTCGATCGCCACTTCCTCAAGCGGATAGGGAATGTACTGATCGGCTTCGATCTTCAGCTGGTTCTCGAGGTCATCATCGGAAAGCCCGGCTTCCATTTCGATGGTCTTGGTGATCACCGCGGAGCCAGCGACAGCGACCGCTACGGATTTCACTCCGGTCTTGGCTTTGGCCAGCAGGCGCGAAAGGGCCTGCCCGACACCCTCAAGCTCGGCAATGTTTTTCTCGACCACCGCATTTGGCGGGAGCGGCTCGACAGCGTAAGCCTCTACCTTGTAGCGGCCTCCTGAGCGACTCAATTCGAGGAGCTTGACGGAGGTCGAACTGATATCGATCCCCAACAGCGTATTCGCTTTCTTATTGAAGAGCCCTAGCACGACCGATTTCCTATTGGCATCCGCGACTTACGGACTATTTATGTTTTTTCACATTAAATAACAGTCTTGACAGAAGCGCAAATGGATACCCGGGAAAAAAACCGCTTATAATGTGACCAGTTTTTCCCTTTTTGCATTGCCTTCCGCTTAACTCATTCTTTTATCTGGAAATCCAAAAATCTTGATGCGTTTGCTGAAGTTCATCTGTTGGTCTGGTGTCGCCACTTTTTGTGCGCTGCTACTCAGTCTGAGTGGCGCCTTTCTTTATCTCAGCCCCAGCCTGCCATCCGTTGAGTCGTTGCGCAGCATCCAGCTGCAGATCCCCCTGCGGGTATACAGCAGCGACGCCAAGCTGATCGCGGAATTTGGCGAAATGCGCCGCTCGCCGATCAAATTCGACGACATCCCCCCTGACTTCATCGGCGCCCTGCTTGCCGCCGAAGACGACAACTTTGCCAATCATTATGGCGTCGACCTTACCAGCTTGATGCGCGCTGCCACGCAAATATTGAAAAGCGGGCACATCCAGACCGGCGGCAGCACCATCACCATGCAAGTGGCGAAGAATTTCTTCCTGACCAGCGAGCGAAGCTTCTCGCGCAAGATCAATGAGATCCTCCTTGCGCTGCAGATCGAGCGCGAATTGAGCAAGGATGAAATTCTCGAACTCTATGTCAACAAGATCTACCTCGGCCACCGCGCTTACGGAATCGAAGCCGCCGCCCAGGTCTATTACGGTAAATCGATCAACGAGCTCAGCCTGGCCCAGCTGGCGATGATTGCAGGACTGCCGAAAGCGCCTTCACGCTTCAACCCGCTGACCAACCCCACCCGAGCCAAAGAGCGCCGCGACTGGATCCTCGGACGCATGCACATGCTCGGCCGGATCGACCAGCAGCGCTATGAAGCCGCCCTGGCCGAGCCTGGCGACGCCAGCCATCACGCACCGAGCCCCGAAGTCACCGCCCCCTATATAGCGGAAATGGTCCGCGCGGAAATGGTCGGCCGCTACGGCAGCGAGGCCTACACCGAAGGGTTCAACGTCACCACCACCGTCCCGAGCGACCTGCAAAACGCGGCCAACAGCGCTGTTCGCGAAGGCTTGATCACCTATGATCAGCGCCATGGCTATCGCGGCCCGATACGCCGCCTGCCCGACATCGACAAAGCAGCCTGGTTGAGCGAGCTGAGCAAGCAAAGCTCGCTGGGTGGCCTTGAGCCGGCGATCGTCAGCCAAATCGAAAAAAGCGGCATCCTCGTGCTGTTGCGTAGCGGCGTGGAAGAAGCGGTCGCCTGGGACAGCATGAAGTGGGCGCGCCCCTTCCTCAACACCAACAGCCTCGGGCCCCGCCCGCAGCAACCAGGCGATGTAGTCCAGACTGGCGACCTGATTCGCGTGCAACGCCAGGGCGATGGCAGCCTGCGCTTCGTCCAGCTCCCGCAGGCGCAAAGCGCCCTGGTTTCACTTGACCCACACACTGGCGCGATCCGCGCACTGGTCGGCGGCTTCTCGTTCGAACAGAGCAACTATAACCGCGCAGCGCAAGCCAAGCGCCAGCCAGGCTCCAGCTTCAAGCCCTTCATCTACAGCGCCGCGCTGGACCGTGGCTACACTGCCGCGAGCCTGGTGAACGATGCCCCGATCGTGTTCGTCGACGAGTACCTCGACCAGGGCTGGCGGCCGAAAAACGACAACAACACCTTCCTTGGCCCGATCCGGTTGCGCGAAGCTCTGTATAAATCACGCAATCTGGTGTCGATCCGTCTGCTGCAAGCCATCGGCATCGACTACGCCCTGGACTATATAAGCCGCTTCGGCTTCGACAAGCAGGATCTGCCACGCAACCTGTCCCTGGCACTCGGCACCGCCAACCTGACGCCACTGGAAGTGGCCGGTGGCTGGGCAGCATTCGCCAACGGCGGTTATAAAACCCAGCCCTACCTGATCGAGCGAATCGACAGTCGCTACGGTGAACCGCTGTATATCGCCAACCCGGCAAGCACCCCGAGGGCCGTCAGCGCCGCAACCGCCGATGAAACCGATGCAGTAGCCGCCACCAACGGCGGCGAAATCGCCCCCGAGCAAGTGCTGACCGGCGAACCTGTGGTTGCCGAACGCATCATCGACGAACGCACCGCCTATATCATGACCAGCATGCTGCAGGACGTGATCAAGCGCGGCACCGGGCGCAGAGCCATGGCCCTGGGGCGCAATGACCTGGCGGGGAAAACCGGCACCACCAACGAATCCAAGGACAGCTGGTTCTCCGGCTACAACGCCGACTACGTGACCACCGTCTGGGCTGGCTTCGATCAACCGGAAAGTCTCGGCAAACATGAGTATGGCGGCACCGTCGCCCTGCCGATCTGGATGAGTTACATGGCCAGCGCCCTCAAAGACAACCCCAGCCATGCCCCTGCCGAACCCAAAGGCCTGCTGACTCTGCGCATCGACCCCTATAGCGGGCGCGCAGCCGTACCTGGAACCGCCGATGCCTACTTCGAACTATTCAAGAGCGAAGACTCGCCGCCGCCGATGAGCGAACTGGATCCCGGCCTCCGCGCGCCGGG
>RCUJ01000931.1_pt1 | contig 16373 bp, 7 predicted proteins | sample 2166321 | NCBI WGS metagenome assembly RCUJ01 (sample SAMN09932808, study PRJNA488358) | compost metagenome | feature: garden; material: soil; isolation source: compost soil in an enriched community after 118 h of incubation | place: Germany: Experimental Botanical Garden Goettingen | collected... | reverse complement strand
CAGATTAACGAGTAAAGTTGGGTATTGATTAGTAAAAAACGAAAAATACAATAGAGATTATTCAAATAATTTTAAATCAGTTTGTTGAGGTGGCACTTTATGGAGAATTAGAAGCGCTTTTTGTAAAATATTCTCTTAAAGAATGATTCTAATTTAAAATAAAGACAGTGCTTTATAATTCAAAATTAATATATTTGGAACAGTTTTTTAATTATGCTGACAATGATGGTAAGAATGATGGAAGTGTAAATAAAAAAGTATCGACTCTAAATCAAATTCCCTAAGGAACTTGTAGTTATGATATTAAATTAGGAAAACAAATTTGATCAAAGAGAGAATTTAAAAGAGAGGTTGCCTTTTTTAGGCAGCCTCTTTTTTAATTCTGTTTCGATACTTTTTTTAATTAACAATTAACAATTTTCAACTAACAATTCTTTAATTCTGGTTGGCGGCTTTTAATATTGCTTGCAGATTTTCTTCTGTGAATTTTCCTCCTGATAATAAAAGGAATTTATTTATTGGCATATCTGCCAACATCGCTTCTAAAAATAAAGCTGCTTTTTTCTCCTCTTCTGTTTCAGGCTTTTTATTTTCACCTGCAAAACTTTGAACTAATTGTCCGTATATAGCTTCGCTGTTTGGTGCTTTTTTGAATTCTTTAAATAAAGATTCGCGTGTAAGAACCACTTTTGCTGTTTTTGTAGATTGAATATCTATGGTTTGTTTTAAAGGTAATTCACGAGAGGAGCTTCCCACAAGAATATCAAATTTTCCTGATTTGATGGCCCAGTCATGGATTTTTGGGTTGAAGTAAGCAAAATCACGTGAGGTCAATTTGAAATTAACTTTTTTTTCCTCTCCTGGCAATAATGCTACTTTTTCGAAATGTTTCAGCTCGTTTTCCGGTCTGGCTATTTCGCTTTCCTGTTCGTGTACATATAATTGTACCACTTCTTTACCTGCCACTTTACCTGTATTTTTTACTTTGACAGAGATTGTAATATCATCAGAGTCTTTGGCAGTTGCGGTATTGGCTTTAATATCTGAATAAGCGAATGTGGTGTAGCTCAAACCATATCCGAAAGGGAAATTAGGTTCGATTTTCTTTTTGTCATAATATCGGTATCCAATATAAATTCCTTCACCATAATTTGCATTTCCATCTTTTGAAGGAAAGTCCATTGCTGTAGGGGTATCTTCTAAACGCATTGGGAAAGTCTCAGATAATTTTCCTGACGGATTCACTTTTCCAGTCAATACATCCGCAATCGCGCCACCACCGGCCTGACCTCCAAGGTAGGCTTCTGCAATGGCGGAAACACCTTTTTTCCAAGGCATAGTTACCGGTGCACCATTCAATAATACCACTATAATGTTTTTGTTTACTTCCGATACTGCCGCAATCAATTTGTTGTGCCCGGCAGGTAAATCCATATTGTTTCTGTCGTAACCTTCCGATTCGTAGCTGTCCGGAAGACCTGCGAAAACAATTACTACTTCTGAGTTTTTTGCGTTTTGTACAGCCTCGGCAATTTTTGCGTCATCAGTTTCTCCTTCTGTATTGTAACCTGAAGCGAAGCTAAATTCAGTTCCTTTGGCTAGTTTTTTCAATTCATCCAAAGCATTCAGGATTTGTGTAGGACGTACTTGTGAACTCCCTGCTCCCTGGTAACGTGGAGTTTTCGCAAAATTACCAACGATAGCTACTTTTTTCAAAGAAGATTTCAATGGTAAAATAGCATTGTCATTTTTCAATAAAACAATACACTCTCCGCTAACTTGTCTGGCCAGTTCATTGTGTTTTTCTTTATTAACAACGATTCCTTTTTTATGGCTGTCTTTTGCTTTTAAAGTCACCGCAAGTAAATCAATTACAATTTCATCTAATCGGGCTTCTGATAAAGTGCCTTTTTTTACCGATTCGATAATTTTCTTGTCGTTAAAACCGCCACTGGCTGGCATTTCTAAATGTAATCCGGCATCTACTCCTGCTGCTCTTTCATTAACGGCGCCCCAATCAGAAACGACAAAGCCTTTCAATCCCCATTTTTCTTTTAGTGTTTGATTTAATAAATATGCGTTTTCAGAGGCATACACTCCGTTTACTCTGTTATAAGAACACATTACTGTCCATGGTTGCGCCTCTCTCACAGCGATTTCGAAAGCAGGGAAATAAATTTCATTTAAGGTGCGCTCGTCTACATTTGAACTGTTAGACATACGTTCGGTTTCCTGACTATTGGCGGCAAAGTGCTTCATGGAGGTTCCAACGCCTTGACTTTGAACACCATTAATAAAACCAACGGCTATTTTTCCGGCTAAAACAGGATCTTCAGAAAAATATTCAAAATTTCTTCCTCCAAGTGGGGAACGCTTCATATTTACTCCGGGACCTAAAAGTATTTGAACATCATTGGCTTGCGATTCTATTCCTAAAGCTTCTCCCATTTTCTGTGCTAGGGATGGGTTCCAAGAAGAAGCAAGTGCTGATGCTGTTGGAAAACAAGTAGAAGGAACACTATTGGTAAAATCGAAACCTTCGGCTTTACGTAAACCATGAGGTCCGTCTGTCATAAAAATAGATGGGATTCCAAGTCTTGCGATTGGTTTTGTTGACCAGGCAGTTTCTCCGGAGCACAAAGAAGCTTTTTCTTCAAGGGTCATTTGTGAAACTAATTTTTTAGCTTTTTCTCTATAATCTACTCCTTGGGCAAACGATGAAACGGATGCTGTAAATGCAAAGAGTAGTAAAATAATTTTTTTCATAATCTTTAATTTGGTTGTTTTTGGTAACTAATATTGTAATATATTTGTATGTGTTATTTTGACGCAATGTACATATTTTTTTGATTCACAACGCATTTCATATAAAAATTTGCATTTTTTTTTATAAATGATTTTTTTAGAGGCTTTTTTTTAGGAATTATGCTTGCATATAAATTAGATTTGTGTTTGCGACTAGAATCTTTTTTTATTTTAAACGAAATAGTAAAGAAGGAGGAGTTTTGAATTTTTTAGTTTCCTTTATTTTCTTAGGAAAAATGAACTAAATTGCGACTTTTAAAGAGTATATTAATCACTAGAATTAATCACATGTTAAAGGATATTTTAGATAGAAAGGAAGAATATCAGCCAGGTTTATCAATAGATTGTGTGATTTTCGGATTTCATGATAATCAACTCAAAGTACTATTGATAAAAACAAGGTATAGCGATAAATGGGCATTGCCGGGTGGTTTTGTGGCGGTTCATGAAGATATCGATCATGCTGCGGTTACGGTTCTACATGACAGAACAGGATTAAATGGAATTTTTTTGAGACAGTTTGCCACCTTTGGTTCCGTTAACAGAAACAGTATTGAAGTTAGCAATAATGTGTTGAATTTTTATGGGATTCCTTTAGATGAAGGTAAATGGTATGCTAGTCGTTTTGTAACGATAGGCTATTATGCCTTGGTAGATTTTTTACAAACCGTTCCGAAACCGAAAGGCAAAAATGAAATTGTAGAATGGATTGACCATAATGTGGTACCGGACTTGATTTTAGATCACAGAGAGATTTTGGATAAAGCATTGGAAACCCTTCGTATGGAATTAAATTTAATGCCGGTAGGCTATAATTTGCTTCCTGAAAAATTCACCATTCCAGAATTACAAAGACTTTATGAAACCATATTAGGAAGAAAACTGGACCGCAGAAATTTTCTCCGCAAAATAACGGCTATCGGAATACTCACAAAACTGGACGAAAAGAAAAGTAATGTCGCACATAAAGCGCCCAACTTATATAGTTTCGACAAAGACCGATACGAGGAAGTATTGAAAAGCGGATTGCATCAGGGTTGGTAATTTTCAGATGCAACTATTGAACAATATCTTATTTTTAAAAAGGATATCGATACGATTGATTTCTTCTTTATTCCCAATAATCTTAGCTACGATTAAACATATCCAGTTCCCGGCATACAAAACATATTAGTGATGAAAGAATCGTATTCATTAAAAACACTCCGATTTTTAATTGTTTTTTGTTTCTTGACAACTGCAATTGGAAAGAGTCAAGAAATAAATAGTTTTAAGGATTTAAATCAAATCATTAAGAATTCCTCCAAATACGATCAGAAAAAAAGAACGGAGATTGATAGTTTTAGAACTGCTTTAAGCAAAACTAAAAAAAGTGACTTATTAGCTCGCTACCGTTTGAATGAACAAATGTTTTATCAATTTAAATTTTTTAAACGAGATTCAGCATTTTATTACGGCATTCAATCTAAAAATCTGGCACATCAAATAAATGATAAATCACTTATAGCCAATGCCAATATGAATCTGGCGGATATTTGTGTTTCATCCGGAATGTACAAAGAAGCGCTGGATTTTTTAGAACCCCTAAAGATTAGTGAATCCGATCAAACGTATGGAAGCCTTTATTATGGGGTATTGGGTCGTTGTTATGGAGATATGGCCGAATACAGTAGTACGCCTTATTTTCATAAAGAGTATGTTGAATTAGCACGTAAGTATCGTGAAAAAGCACTTTCTCTAACAGAAGATGGTTACTTTTTTCACTACTTCTTGAAAGCATTCAATAAATCGAAGAACAACCAAATACCAGAGGCGATTGATGAATTCAACATTCTTTTAAAGAAAAAGAATATGCCGCATGATCAAGCCTTAGTCCATTATATGCTGGGGGATTTATACAAGCAATTGGGAAAAAATGATGAGGCTATTATCCACTTCAAAGAAGCCGTTATTTTTGATATTACAACATCCACAAAAGAATCTTTGGCTATTATAAAACTTTCTGAGCTTTTATTTAAAAAGGGGGATCTTGCAAATGCTTCCATACTCATTCGGAAAGCAAACGAAGATGCCTTTTTTTATGGAGCACAGCAACGTAAAATACAAGTTGGTGAAATTTTGCCGCTTATTGAGCAAGAGATTCTTCAGATTGTTGAAAAAGAAAAGCAACGAATTTATTGGCAGTACATCATTGTAAGTGGTTTTTTGGTGCTTGCTGTTTGCTTTGTTGTCATTATCTATATACAATTTCGAAAATTAAATAAGGCAAAGAAAATTATTGCTGATGCACATCAAAATTTGGAAAGCATCAACAAGCAATTAAGAAATGTGAATGAGAAAATTAAATTGAAAAATGTTGAGATAAAACATGTCAATAAAGAACTTTTAGAGGCCAATAAAATTAAGGAAGAATATTTGGGATTATTTTTCACACAGTACGATGGTATTTTTGAAAAGTTTAATTCTTTTATGACCAATATGAAAAAACATATTGATGAAGAAAACTACGAAAAAGTAAAGCGTACTATTTCCAGTTATAATTTAAAGCGCGAAAAAGAAAAGTTACTGGAGAATTTTGATACGGCATTTATAAATCTTTTTCCCAATTTCATCCATGAATTTAATTTGTTGATGAAAGAGGAACACAAAATTAAGTTAAGCAAGGAGCAATTTCTAACTAAGGAATTAAGAATTTACGCATTAATTAGATTAGGAATTACACATAACGAAATAATTGCTCAAATTTTAGGGTATTCTATTAATTCAATTTATGCCTATAAAACTAAAATCCGCAATAATTCGGTGATGAATAAGGATGATTTTGACCAAAAATTACTCAAAAATACCACTTTAAAGCTATGAAAAACACCCTTTTTTCTATATGCTTTTTTTGATGTAAAAAACAATAAAACATTTTAAATCAATATTTTACGGTTTATTTTTCTTTGAAATAAACCGTATTTTTCTATATGCTTTTTTGGGGCGGTTTTCCCGCTGGCTTATTTATGCATTTTTGTACTGTTTGTGTTCCATATTAACACAATCGAATGCTATTTTAACCTAACCCAAAATTAATGTATTATGAAAATTACTTCATTTGATAGGACAAAATTTGTTCTATTGCTCTTAATTTTTCTTACCACACCATTTTTTATGATGGCTCAAAACGGAAAAATTAAACTATCCGGTAAAGTGGTGGACGAAACCAATAAACCTCTTCCCGGAGCAACTGTTTTGCTCAAAAACACTAATGTGAGTACCATTACGGATTTCGATGGAGGTTTCACTCTTTCAGTGTCTGACGAAAACCCTGTTTTTATTATTTCTTATATGGGGTATAAATCCGCAGAAGTAAAGGCTGTAGGGAAAAATCTATCGGAGATTAAATTGGTGCCTGAATCAACAACCCTGAACAATGTGGTGGTCATCGGATACGGACAATTGAAGTCGAAAGACATCACCGGATCGATTGCGACAGTAAAAGTAGCCGATTTAACCAAGCAACCCGTGGCTAATATTGGGGAAGCGATTCAAGGACGTGCGGCCGGTGTACAGGTAATTACTTCTGGACAGCCGGGAAGCAACCCAATATTCCGAATCAGAGGAACCGGAACCATCGGGAACAATGATCCCTTGATTGTTGTTGATGGAATGCCCTTGAATGGAGGATTGAATCAAGTGAATATGAATGATGTCGAAAGCTTACAGGTGCTCAAAGATGCTTCTTCAACGGCTATTTATGGAGCCAGAGGAGCGAATGGTGTTGTTATTATTACGACAAAAAGAGGAACTATAGGGAAGTCAGCCGTAACTTTTGATGTGTCTACAGGAGTATCTGAAACTACAGAAATGCTTCAGGTATTGAATGCTTCACAATTTGCCAGCCTGCATAATGAAATACTGTCCAATGCAGGTCTAACTCCTAATCCAGATTTTCAAAACCCCGCTTCTTTGGGTGCGGGAACGGATTGGGTGGATGCGTTTTTCAATGCTGGATTTCAAAATAATTATACATTATCCTACATGTCGGGAAATGACCAGTCAAAAGTATATACTTCTTTAAATGTTTTCGACCAGAAAGGTGTAATTCTAAATACAGGTTATAAAAGATACATATTGCAGTTCAATAGTGATACTAAAATATCTGATAATTTGAAGTTTGGAAACAGTATTAAATTAAATCATGATGTCAAAAATCAAGGGGATTTTAATATTCAAAATGCATTGCTATCCCTGCCGACACAACCAATCTATAGAGAAGACGGAGATTTTTCAGGTCCAATTGGACAGCCGATTTATTCAGGTGATATTGAAAACCCAATCGGAAAAGCTACAATAGTCGATAACGACACCAAGGGGTATAATATTCAAGGAAATTTATTTGGAGAACTTACCTTTTTGAAGGATTTAAAATTTAAAACGCTTTTAGGGGCTGAAGCTAATTTTTGGAAAAACAGAACCTGGGCACCATCTTACCAATGGGATAGTAAAGGAAGTGAAAATGCTTATTTGTATGAATCATCGAACCAATCCATCACTTTGCTTTGGGACAATACTTTAACCTATCATAAAAAGTTTGATAGCGGAATCAATGTAACAGGGGTTGCAGGAACAAGTGCCCAAGAAAACAATTTTGAATATATCAATGGCTCTATTCAAAATTTCCCAAGTGAAAACACACAAACTTTAAATAACGGAATCGACCAAACGACATTACACGGAAGTGGTTCAGAATGGGCAATATTCTCTTTTTTCGCCAGAGGTAATTTTGATTATAAAAGCAAGTATTACGCAACGGCAACAGTAAGAAGAGATGGTTCTTCGAGATTTGGTGAAGGAAATAAATATGGAACATTTCCGTCAGGATCATTAGCATGGAGGATTTCAAACGAAGGTTTTTTTAAATCAAAAACTGTTAACGATTTAAAATTAAGATTGGGGTATGGAATTACAGGAAACCAGGAAATTGGGAATTATTCTTTTTCTTCTAACTACAATACGTACCTGTATAATTTTAACGGTTCTTATGTTAGCGCAGCAATTCCAACTGTTTTGCCTAATTCTAATGTGAAATGGGAAGAGCAGGAACAGTTTAATGTGGGTCTTGATGCCAGCCTTTTTGACAATAGAGTGAACCTGACTTTTGATGCTTATGTAAAAAACACAAATGATATGTTGGTGCCACAATCAGTTCCGGTTACTTCCGGGTATTCTGATATCTACGTTCCTTACATTAATGCAGGAAAAATTCAGAATAAGGGTATTGAGGTAATAATTAATACTAAAAATATACAGAAAGAAAAGTTTTCTTGGACCACCGATTTTGTTTTTTCAGCGAACAAAAATGAAGTAATTGATTTAAATGGAGATGTGCCTTTGATTACCGGAAGTCTAGGGTTAAATTATAATGTATCCAGAATTCAGGAAGGTTATCCGGTTAATGTATTTTATGGTTTTGTTCAGGATGGAATTTTTCAAACGCAAACCGAAATTAATGATCACGCGGTTCAGGTACAAGGAACCTCATCGAGTAACAGTACTTCTCCCGGTGATGTTCGATTTAACGATTTGAATAATGATGGTTTGATAACTGATGTTGACAGAACTTTTATTGGGGATCCTAATCCTGATTTTTCAGGCTCATTGAATAATACTTTAAAATATGGAGGCCTTAGTTTAGATATTTATTTACAAGGGGTGTATGGCAATGAGATATTCAATGCCAACAGACTCTATACCGAAGCAATGTCAATTACTACCAACCAATCGACTGCTGTTTTAGATCGATGGACTGCTCCGGGAACCAGCAACAGTATGCCAAGAGCCGTGTATGGAGACCCTAATAATAACAACAGGACTTCATCAAGATACATTGAAGATGGTTCTTATTTGAGAATTAAAAATGTGACGCTTTCTTATAATATTCCACTTGATATGCAGGGAAAGAAAATTTTTAATTATGTAAAAGTCTATCTGTCAGGTCAGAATTTGTACACATTCACGGATTATACCGGTTTTGACCCGGAGGTTTCAACTAACGGAATTGATAATAATGTATATCCATTGACAAGAACAATTTCTCTTGGTTTAAATGTTGGATTTTAATAAATAGAAAACATGAAATTTATAAATAAAATAGTTTTTGTATTAGTAATTTTTGCTTGTACACAGTGCTCCGATGACTTTTTGGATAAAGCGCCATTGGATACCATAAACACTTCAAATTATCCAACCAATGCTGAAGAATTAATCACATTGGTAAACGGAGCGTATCAGCCAATGCAAAGGCCTAAATTATACAATATGAGAATGTGGACTTCTGATATTATGGCGGGTAACAGTATCGTGGGTGCCGGAGGAGGATCTGACGGAATTGAAACCCAGGATATGTCCAACTTTGTGACCACGACAGATAATGCAGGAGTACTAGATATTTGGAGAGGGCCATGGCCAGGAATATTAATGTCGAATATCGTTTTAAAAGTAGCTCCGGATTTAGCGATAGATCAAAATATAAAAAACCGTAGTTTGGGAGAAGCTCATTTTTTGAGAGCTCATTATTATTTTGTTTTGGTGCGTTATTTTGGAGACCTGCCTCTAATCACAACTCCTCAGAGTTCGGATGATGATTTATTTCCGGTACGAGTTTCCAAAGATTTAATCTACCAGCAAATTATTTCCGATTTAGAAAAGGCGGCTGAATTACTGCCAAACAAAAGCGAGTATTCCGGGAATGATATCGGAAGAGCTAATAAAGGAGCAGCTTTGGGAGAATTGGCTGAAGTTCATTTAACCTTAGGAAATTGGCAAAAAGTGGTTGATTTAACCACGCAAGTTGAAGGTTTAGGATTTAATTTAAATCTTAATTATGCGGATAATTTTAATCCGGCTACCGAAAATTCTCGTGAATCCCTTTTTGAAGTCCAATATGAAAGTGATGGTGGTTATAGTTTCTGGAGTGATGAAAATCAGGCGTCTTGGACCAGTACTTTTATGGGGCCAAGAGGGAGTAATTTTGTAGGCGGTGCTTACGGCTGGAATCAACCTACCCAAGAGTTTATTGATTCATATGAATCCAATGACAATAGAAAGGATGTGACGGTGCTGTATGAGGGAGCTCCTTCATTTGACGGAAAAACATACAGCGCTTCCTATTCATTGACGGGCTATAATGTTAGAAAATTTTTGATACCGTTAAGTGTTTCTCCTTCTTATGATAACAGTCCCTTGAATTTTCCAATAATACGATTTTCTGATATTTTGTTAATGAAAGCTGAGGCGTTGAATGAACTGGGACAAACCGCACAGGCTGAAGCTCCATTGAACCGAGTAAGAAAAAGAGCTGGTTTAGCGGATGTGGCAACGGGTTTAAGTCAAGCTGATTTTAGGGACGCTGTTCTGCGTGAACGAAGAATGGAGTTTGCGTTTGAAGGACAAAGATGGTTTGATCTTATACGTGTGAATAAAGGCCAATACGGGCTCGATTTTCTTCATTCGATTGGAAAAACAAATGCGACTCAAAAACATTTATTATTTCCAATTCCCCAAATAGAAATTGATAGAAATCCAAAATTAACCCAAAATCCTGGGTACTAAAAAATAGTATTATGAAAAATAATTTTATAAGAACACTATCTATTCTCGGTGCTTTGTTTTTAGCATTGATGAATACATCCTGTGAAGATTTATTAAGTGATCCAATTCTGAATTATAATGATGAATTGACACTGACTGTTTCCAGTTCGGAACTGGTTTTAGATGAGCGAAGCCCGAATGAAAATTTGACTTTTAATTGGACAACAGGGACCAATTATGGAACAAGTGCTGCTATTAGCTATGTATTGCAAATAGATAAAGAAGGAAATAGTTTTGCCACTCCCTTAGAATATGAAATGGGAACTAACAATTTTTCGTTTTCCATCAATGCGGCCACGCTTAACTTTATCATGTTGAATACATTTGGCGTTCAGCCGGGAGAAACTCAAAATTTTGAAGCACGAGTAATAGCCACGGTTGCTAAGTCTACTGCTGCGCCCCAAGTAGCAATAGTAGCTTTTTCAGTTAAGCCGTATTTACCTGTTTCAAAAGAGTTGTATATGGTGGGTAGCGCTACTTCGGCTGGTTGGGATGTGTCCAATGCGATAGCGTTAACTCCTTCGACTTCATCGCCCGGGAAATTCGTTTTTCAAGGAATCTTAAGTCCGGGATCTTTTAAGCTACCGGTTAGCAGAGATGCTTGCTGGTGTCAGGATTTCTATACCAAAAGTGCATCAGCGGACAATATGATGGTTCACAATATTGGCGGAAGCGGAGACGATTTACAATGGCAGATTACCCAAGGCGGTCAGTACAAGGTAACAGCAGATTTATTGAGTTTAATCATTACTATTGAAGCAATCACAGGTCCTTCGTTTACACAAATCTGGATGGTTGGAGATGCTTCTCCAAGTGGTTGGACCGTCGATTCTCCACAGGCATTTACACAAAGTCAGGATAACCCATTTGTGTTTACTTATGAAGCCAACTTCGTTCAAGGAGAGTTCAAGATTTTTGCAGGGCCTTTAGGAAATTGGTGTGGCGAATGGTTCAGACCATTAACAAACGGTCAGGCTTTGTCATCAACTAGTGTGGCCCAGAATTCAGGTTGTGATACCGATAATAAATGGAAAATAACAGCTTCTGATGTAGGCAGGTATAAAATAACCTTAGATACGCAAACGAACACGATCAGTATTCAAAAAGTAAATTTATACATTGTAGGTGATGGTGGTCCAAACGGATGGAATATCGGTAGCCCTGCAGCGATGGAATATAGCAATGGTAATTATGTGTATAATGGGCCTTTAGGAGACAGTAACGCTACAGGAGAGTTTAAAATTTCAAAATTCTATGGTGATTGGTGTGATGGTGATTGGATCAATGCAGCTTCAGCAAATCAATCATTATCGAATGGGAATTATATTATTACTCATGGTTGTAATGGCCCTGATAATAAATGGAAATTACAGGCAGGTGATGCCGGTTCGTATCAGATGTCTATCAATCTAGATACGCAATCGATGACTATTACACGCCAATAAAACAATTTCAGACCGGGTTGTTAGAGCAATAATCCGGTCTACTCTAAATTTTAATATTAGTTAAAGATGAAACAGAAAAATGCAAGTATATTAAAGTCACTGTTGTTGGCTTTGCTCTTTATCAATTGCGATAGTAATGATAAGAGTTTTGATTATACTCCAGAAGAAATTACGACCACAACACAAGTAGTAATTAAAACCGATAAGGCAAAATATGCGCCCGGTGATGCAATCGCTTTTAGTATTGATCAACTGTCTGAAAACAGTATAATCAGATACAAATATTTAAACACAGTCCTTTCTGAACAGCCTTTGACAAGTAAAAATTGGACATGGACTCCACCATCCGATGATTATAAAGGATATTTGGTGGAATTGTATAAAACAGTTGATGGTGTTGAGGTTATTGTAGGAACTGTTGCCGTTGATGTTTCTTCTGATTGGACTAAATTTCCGAGATATGGGTTTTTATCCGAGTTTGGTTCTATCAGCGAAAGTCAGATGACTGCAGTGATTGACAACCTTAAAAATTATCATATTAATGCATTGCAGTATTATGACTGGGGTAACAAACACCATTCGCCTTTGAAAATGAATGGCACCAGTCCTGCGACAACTTGGCTGGATATTGCAGGCAGGGAAATGGCTTTTAGTACGGTTAAAAGTTATATTGACAAAGCACACACAATCAATATGGCATCTATGAGTTATAATTTGCTTTATGGAGCTTGGGATGATTACAATGCTGATGGTGTTTCCAGTCAATGGTTTTTGTTTAATGACAAGAACCATTCAAACATCAATAAACATGATTTACCTGATTCTTGGCAAAGTGACATTTTGGTAACTAATCCAGGAAATACTGATTGGCAAAACTATATTTTCGAAAAAACGAATGTAATATACCAGCATCTGAATTTTGATGGCTGGCATTTGGATCAGTTGGGAGACAGAGGAAGTGTTTATGGTTATGATGGAAATGCAGTGGCAGTAAATGAAACTTTCACTCCTTTTTTAGAAAATCTGAAAGCGAGATTTCCTAACAAGAAAAATATGCTCAATGCGGTCGCACAGTACGGACAGTCAAATATTTTAAGTGCCCCGGTTGATGTAGCTTATACCGAAGTTTGGGGACCACGAGACGGTTTCAAGGATTTGGCCGAAATCATTCAGGAAAACAATACGCTGTCAGACAATAAACTGAATACGGTTTTGGCTGCTTATATGGATTATGACAAAGCAAACGGAACAGGTTTTTTTAATACTCCAGGCATATTATTAGCAGATGCAGTAATCTTTGCTTTTGGAGGTTCCCATTTGGAATTAGGAGAGCACATGTTGGCTAAAGAATATTTTCCCAATAACAATTTACAAATGGATGGAGAGTTGAAAAAAACGCTTCCGAAATATTATGATTTCTTAGTGGGATATCAAAATTTATTGCGTGATGGAGGAACCTTCAATAATCCAGTTTTAATTTCGGGAGACGGTAAAGTAAGCCTGAACAGTTGGCCTCCTGTTGCTTCAAGTGTTTCTGTTGTGGGGAAAAAATTAGGGAATAAACAAATTGTTCATCTGATTAATTTTTCAAATGCAAATAATCTGAACTGGAGAGATACAAATGGAGAGCAAGCCGTGCCTGCAATAAAAAAGAATCTGACTATGAATCTGCAAAATAATCAAACGGTTTCTAAAGTATGGTACGCCTCTCCTGATTTGGATGGGGGTGCTTCAAAAGAACTTAGTTTTAGTCAAGTAGGTAGTTATCTGGTATTCAAAGTCCCATCGCTGCAATATTGGGGAATGATAGTAGTGGAGTACCAATAAGAATAATCCTTTGTTCTTTTACTGCCTGTCTCCTTTATGTAGATGAGTCGCATTCTTTTTACATATACGCCTCGTTATCAAAAAAATAATTGGTTAGTAGTTTGTTTGAATAAATTTAAAGAGGGAGTTATCAGATGCATTTAAGATCGCGTTATTTTCAATACTGGAAAAGTTGGAGATAGGCAGTTATTTTTATCAAACCCAGATTCGTTAATAAATTTTATTGCCGAATCTGGGTTATAAATTAACAGATGATTTGTTTTTAGATTTATCTTTGTTAACACATGTTTTAATACGAATTAGTTGCCCCTTTTTTTAAAGATTAAAAAATAATACCTCACAATAACACATCATGAAAATAAAGATTAATTTTTTAGTGACAACAGTGATAGCTGCTGCCGCAATTGTTACTTCATGTAAAAATGAATTGTCTGTTTTATATGATTCCAAAAACTTCAGTGTACACACTACTAAAGTGGTTCAAGGTCAAAATGTAGCTGAGGTACTTTCACCCACGGCAATTAAATCCAATTATAAAAGTACCGAAAATGAGACCTACTCTAATTTAATTACTTTTAAATTTAGTATCAACGAGAAAGACAATGATTTGGGACAAGGCGTAAACCGCCATGTTTTGATTACGAATCAAAAAGAGTCTGAGGTCTATGTTTTTGGGCAGCCGCAATTGGAGAAAACAGATGCGCCAAAAGGGATTTTACCGGCAGATACTGATTTTACTTTTAAACTGGATATGCGAGCCGTTTTTCAACAATTCAAAGAGAAAGGATTTTATCAATGTCAGGATGGATCCAAAATTGCCCAAGCGGATTTCAAAGGCGTTTACATCGCGGGAGGCTCTTTGCCGCTTACCTGGGATTTTGTAAATCTGGAAGGACGCGGACTTAAAATGACCGATGCCAATAACGACGGAATTTTTGAAATCACCTTACGACTGAATCCGTTAATTCCAGTGGAAGAGAAGACATGGAATCTGACCCAAGATATTGCTGCGAAAGCGACATATACTTCCCAACAACCAATTGTGGATGCTTTATACAATCTTTCGTTGGAAGAAGCAAAATTAGCCATTGAACCGGACAGCACTTTTAGAACGGGAGCAAAATGGGCGGGTGTCTGGACCAGAGATATCAGTTACAGTATTCTGTTGTCATTTGCTTATTTAGAACCGGAAGTGGCGAAAATCAGTTTGTTGAAAAAAGTAAAACGAGACCGTATTATTCAGGATACGGGTTCCGGTGGTGCCTGGCCGGTTTCTTCAGATAGAACCACTTGGGCATTGGCCGCATGGGAAGTTTACAAAACAACCGGTGACAAAGAATGGTTGCAAAAAGCCTATACGATTATCAAAAATTCAGCCGCAGATGATTATAAAACGATTCGTAATTCCCAAACTCAATTGTATTCTGGGGAGTCTTCTTTCTTAGATTGGAGAGAGCAAACCTATCCCAAATGGATGTCGAACATGGATATTTATGTCTCGCAAAATTTAGGGACGAATGTGGTGCATTACCAAACGCATCAAATCTTATCGAAGATGGCCAGCTTGCTAGGAGAACCACATGAGCAGTTTGATTTGATTGCTTCGCAAATTAAGAAAGCGATCAACGAACAGTTGTGGATGGAAGACAAAGGCTATTATGCCCAATACCTGTATGGAAGAAATTTCTATGTGCAATCTCAACGATACGAAGCTTTGGGAGAAGCCTTGGCTGTTTTATTTGATGTTGCCGATGAAAAGCAAAGCAAAATGATTGTGTCCCAAAGTCCGTTAACAGAATACGGGGCGACTTGTATTTATCCGCAAATCCCGGGAATTCCTCCGTATCATAACAATGCCATTTGGCCTTTTGTTCAGTCGTATTGGAATTTGGCTGCAGCCAAAGTTGGAAACGAAAAAGCCTTGAATCACGGCTTGGCTTCGATATACAGGGCCGCCGGTTTATTCCTGACCAATTATGAAAATATGGTTGCGGATAATGGGGATTATCAGGGAACCGAAATTAATTCGCACCGCATGTTATGGAGTATGGCTGGAAACCTTTCGATGGTGTACCGCGTTTTCATGGGAATGCATTTTGAAGAAGACCAATTGGTTTTTATGCCTGTAATTCCAAAAAATTATGGTGGAACCCGAAGTCTGAATAATTTTAAATACCGAAATGCCAATCTGGATATCACGGTAGAAGGATTTGGTAATCAAATCGCGGCTGTTACCATTGACGGAAAAAGTGCCGAAAAAGCGATTATTCCGGCAACATTTACGGGAAAACACACTGTAAATATTAAAATGAAAAACAATGATTTTTCGGGAGACGCAATTAATTTGGTTGAAAATAAATTCACTTTGGCTAATCCTATTGCGACACTTAGCGGAAACAAAATCACCTGGAATAAGGATGCCAATGCAAAAGGGTATAACGTTTATAAAAACGGAAAACGGGTAGAAAATACAACGGATGTAGTCTATCAAATTTCGGATAATAAGTATGCGGAATATACCATAACTGCTGTTGATCAGGCAGGGCAGGAGTCTTTTATGTGTGAGCCATTGGTTTACAGTAAATCCCAGCCGTTGGTGATTGAAGCGGAAGATTTTGTAACCCAATCTGATTTGAATTTCGTGAATTATTCGGGTAAAGG
>RCUJ01000929.1_pt1 | contig 16413 bp, 13 predicted proteins | sample 2166321 | NCBI WGS metagenome assembly RCUJ01 (sample SAMN09932808, study PRJNA488358) | compost metagenome | feature: garden; material: soil; isolation source: compost soil in an enriched community after 118 h of incubation | place: Germany: Experimental Botanical Garden Goettingen | collected... | reverse complement strand
TCTACATGGACAAGTCGATGATGGTGTTCGGCGACGCCAAGAAGGTCATCGAGGATATGCTCAAGGCGGTGGAGGCCTAGCCGGCTGTCTTGATAGCAGGGTGATCGCATGAACACCTGACAGTTTGAGTGCCCGTACTCCTCGCAGGCATCCTGAGCATATTTCGATTCGGGATGTCCTGCGCTGCGCCGCCACCTACCGATATCCGATGTACTGGTATCCATCAACGGTCCCCGTCAACAAACCAAGGTTCGTCACGACACGAGCTCATCGGATGCTTGGTGCAACATAGACAACAGCGCAGCCTTGTCTACCGATCCAAGCGGTGGGCAATCGCTGCGCGGGACCGCATGCATTACTGGCGAGAGCGGCCTTCGTCCGGCCACATCTGACGAATGACCGGCGGGTGGGCCCATGCCGGCCGGCGACCTGACCTATCTTCAGTAGTCGTCCAGTGACACAAGTGCCGGGCTCCGTACCTCGCTGAGCGGGGAGTTCATCCCTCACCCGAAGCCCCGACTCCCGGCATCGCTGCAACCCGCCCGCAAACGGGCGATCCCTCGCCAGGAGGTCACCATGAGTACTCCCTACAAGCGCCTCGACAAGAACCAGGCCGCCGTTCTGCTGGTCGATCACCAGACCGGTCTGTTGTCGCTGGTCCGCGACTTCGATCCGGACAAGTTCAAGAACAACGTGCTGGCGCTGGCCGACCTGGCCACCTACTTCCAGTTGCCGACCATCCTCACCACCAGCTTCGAGAATGGCCCCAACGGTCCGCTGGTGCCGGAGCTGAAGGCGCAGTTCCCCGATGCGCCCTATATCGCCCGGCCGGGACAGATCAATGCCTGGGACAACGAGGACTTCGTCACGGCGGTGAAGGCCACCGGGCGCAAGCAACTGATCGTCGCCGGGGTGGTGACCGAGGTGTGCGTGGCCTTTCCTGCGTTGTCGGCCATCGCCGAAGGCTTCGAGGTGTTCGTGGTCACCGATGCCTCCGGCACCTTCAACGAAGTCACCCGGCAGGCGGCCTGGGATCGCATGACTGCAGCCGGGGCGCAGCTGATGACCTGGTTCGGCGTGGCCTGCGAGCTGCACCGCGACTGGCGCAACGACGTCGAGGGGCTGGCGGCGCTGTTCTCCAACCACATTCCGGACTACCGCAACCTGATCAACAGTTACACCACCTTATCCGGCGGCAAGTAGGCTGGTTCAGCAGCCGATGCCCTCAGGGAGAACGCCATGAGCACCCACGAATCCACGTCCCGCTTGTCCTCGTCCTATGACTGCCCGCTGCGCGGCGGCGAGCGGCTGATCCAGCGCGTCGACGCGCGGGTGGCACAGATCGGCGGTGGCATCCCGGTGAATCGCCTGCTGCCGTCGCGGCAGCGGCGCATGATCGGCGCCTGGTGCTTCCTCGATCACGCCGGTCCGGCGCGTTTCGAGCCGGGGGAGGGCATGCGCGTCGGCCCGCACCCGCACACCGGGTTGCAGACCTTTACCTGGATGATCGAGGGCGAGGTGCTGCATCGCGACAGCCTGGGCTCGGAGCAGGTGATCCGCCCCGGTCAGGTCAACCTGATGACCGCCGGCCGCGGCATCAGCCACAGCGAGGAATGCCTGGCCGACGAGCGCGTGCTGCACGCGGCGCAGCTATGGATCGCGCTGCCCGCCGCCGACAGCGACTGCGCGCCGGCCTTCGACCACCATCCCGAGCTGCCGCGCTGGGAGCGCGATGGCTGCGGCTTCACCCTGCTGGCTGGCCGCTTCGACGCGCGGCTGGCGCCGGCCAGACTGTACTCGGCGCTGCTCGGCCTCGAGCTGCACAGCCCGGACGGCGCCCATCTGGATCTGCCGCTGGAGAGCAGCTACGAATACGGCGTTCTGCCTCTGGAAGGCTCGCTGCAGATCGGCGCCGAGCAGTTCGCTGCCGACCAGTTGGCCTACCTGGGACGCGGTCGCGATCGCCTGCAACTGCATCTGGCGCCCGGCAGCCGGGTTCTGCTGCTGGGCGGCGAGCCGTTCGCCGAGGAAGTCTTCATCTGGTGGAACTTCGTCGGCCACAGCAAGGCGCAGATCGCCCAGGCCCAGCGCGACTGGGAAGCCGGCAGCCCGCGCTTTGGCGGCGTGCCGGCCTACGACGGGACGCCGCTGGTGGCACCGCCGTTGCCCTGGCGGGACAGCTGACCCACACCGCGGCTAGTGGCCTGTGCGGCTAGTTTGTTAACTCAAGTTCGGATGCCCGAGGTTCCGAGACAAGGCGCCGCGACGAGTCATAGCAGGGCTATGGCGAGGAGTGGCAACGCAGTATCGGGGCCGCGGGCGCCGAAATTGACTAACTGAACTAGCCAAACAGGCCACTAGTGATGGCTCTCGGCATGCAGGGCGATCTGGTCGGTGCGCGCCGCCATGATGAAGTCGTTGCGGTGCAGGCCGCGGATCTTGTGGCTCCACCAGGTCACGGTGACCTTGCCCCATTCGGTGAGCAGCGCCGGGTGATGGCCTTCCACCTCGGCGATGGCGCCGACCGCATTGGTGAAGTTGAGTGCGCGCTGGAAGTCGGGGAAGCTGAAGATCTTCTCCAGTTGCATGACGCCGTCACGCACCTCGATGTTCCAGTCGGGGATCTGCCGGATCAGCTCGGCCAGTTCGCTTTCGGACACCTGCGGCGCATCGGCGCGGCAGGCTTCACAGTGGTCTTGGGACAGGGGGTTCATGGCAGGGCTCCTCCGCTTTCGCTGCCCACTGAGTGTAGGGCGCTCACGGCGGATTGCCGTCGCCCGCCGATGAATGCACCGGTGGCGTGGCGGCCCGCCAGGCCGCCACCACGATTCAGATGTCGGCGAGGCTGGCGACCAGGCTGGCGAAATCCGGCCGCTGGTCGATCCGCTCGCTCAGGCACTGCTCCTGCAGCTGGCGCAGACGCTGCTGGCGGTCGAGATCTTCGTCCTCCGGGCAGCGTTGCAGCAGCTCCTCCAGCAGACAGCCGAAGGCTTGCGCCTCGATGCGCTGCAGCGCCCGACCGCTGGCACTGTCCGGGTCGAAGAACGAGGCGGCGCCGAAGTCGCCGAGCAGGCAATCACCCTCCGGGTTGACCAGCAGGTTGTGGGCGTACAGGTCGCCATGCAGGATGCCGCGTTCATGCAGGTGCGCCACCGCGGCGGCCACGCCACGGGCAATGTGCAGCGCCTCGTCGACCACGAAGCGTCGTGCGCTCGGGTAGCAGTCGCGGGTGCAGCTGGCCAGCGACGGCGGCTCGGCCAGCGCCTGGAAGCTCGGGGCGATCAGCTCCAGCAACAGCCCCGGCGGGGCATCCGCCTGCGGGGCCAGCGGTCCGGCGACGCTGATCAGGTTGGGATGGGCGCCGGCGGCGATGCAGGCGGCCATCTCGCTGTGCGGCAGGCCGTCGCTGGTGACGTTGCCCTTGAACAGCTTGGCGGCCATGGCATGGGCCGGCTGGTCGTCAATACGCCAGTCCGCGCGGCGGATGACGCCGGAGGCGCCCTGTCCCAGCACCTCGCCCAACTCGATGCTGTCGCGGGCGATCGGCGGCAGCGGATGCTCGGCCAGCACCTGCGCCTCGCGGGCGTCGCTGAACGGGTTGCCGGCGAAAGCCAGCCAGGTCAGCCTCGGCAGTTGCAGGAGCATCTCGGGCAGTCGTTCGAGGCGGTTGGCGGCGATGCGCAGCAGCTCCAGGCTCTGCAGGTTGGCCAGGCTGTCCGGCAGGGCGCGCAGGCGGTTGCCGGCCAGCGCCAGCTTCTGCAGGCGGGTGCAGCTGCCTAGCTCGGCGGGCAGGCTCTCCAACTGGTTGTCGGTGAGGATCAGCCAACGCAGCCGCGCGGGCAGGGCGGCGGCTGGCACCTGCTGCAACCGACAGGACTTGAAGCCGACCATCTCCAGCTTCTCGCACTCGCCGAGCACTTCCGGCAGGCGGGTGAACGCATTGTCCGAGCAGAACAGCACGCGCAGCTTGCGCAGGCGCGGCAGGTCGGCCGGCAGGTCGCTCAGGCGGTTGCCGGAGAGGTTGAGCACCTCCAGGCTGTCGGCGAGGGTGAAGATCTCTTCGGGAAATTCGCTCAGTTCGGCGGACAGGTCCAGGCGGCGGATGCCGGCCAGTTCGCCGCGGCGCAGTTGTTCGAGAGTGTGCATGGATGTCTGGTAATGGGACCGGGGGAGGGGGCGTCAGTCGGCCTGCAAGCCCTGCTTGCGGGCTGCGAGTCGGACGAGAATGCCCTGGGTGAGCGGGATGATGACGAACACCATGCCGACGATCATCTGCGGCACGATGATGGCGGCCACCTGCCACTCGGGCAGGCCGGCGATCACCGGTCGCCACAGCTTGAGCAGCAGGGTGATCAGCAGCCAGGCCGGCAGCATGATGGCGGCGGCCAGCCTGGCGCGGGCGAGAAAGATGCTCACGCTCAGATCGCCCGCTCGAAATAGGTGGCGGTCTCGGTCAGCCGCGCCACCTCCTCGACATAACCGCGCACCGCCGATGGGAAGGCCAGGCCCTTGACCATGCTCAGGTTGCGTAGGCCGGGGTAGAGCAGCACGTCGTCCCAGCCCAGGGTGTCGCCATGGGCGCTGGGCAGCGGGAGTGGCGGCAGGCTGGCCAGCATCGCTTCGACCACGGCCCGGTGCTCGGCGCTCTCCGCCAGGGCCTGGGCGAACGGGCGCTGGATGATCTGTTCCTTCTTGGCCTGGAAGTAGTCGCGGGCGGGCTGGGTGGCGAACTCCGGCAGGCCGAGGGCGATGTCGCGGGGGAACAGCAGGCACCAGTTCGCCAGGCGCACCTGGTTGATGTGCTCCTGGATAGGCAGGTAGTCGCCGTGCGGTCGGATCAGCCGCTGCGGGTTGCCCAGTTCGTCCAGCTTGCGCGCGATGTCCAGGCTCTCGCCCATGGCGCGGCCGTCGTCGAACTGCAGGATCGGCAGCTGCTTGGCGCCGATCAATTCGATGCAGGTCGCCTCGTCGTCATTGAGCAGGTAGACCTGCTCGACCGGCACCTGCTTGTAGTGGGCGACCATCTCGGCGCGCACGCAGAACGGACAGTGGTCGTACAGATAGAGCTTCATGCAGCCTCCTTGGTCGGGACAGGCTGCGGAGTTTAACCGTTCATTCAGCGCTTCAGCTTCTCGATGTTGTGCTTCATGACCTCCCTTATCGCTGCGGTCATCACCCCGGTGGAGATGCCGAGCATGAGCACGCCGTTGCCGGCCTCCAGCGCGCCGAGCAGGCGCCAGCGCTCGGACAGCACGATGTCGCCATAGCCCAGGGTGGCGAAGGTCACCCCGGAGTAGTAGATCGACGTGGCGAATGCGTCGAACTCGCCGAGCAGCATGAACAGCGCGGCCCACAGGGCGACCTGCACGAAGTAGCCGAGCATCATCAGCAGCATCACCAGGGCCAGCACCTGGAAATCCCACAGGAATCCCTGGCGTTGCGCCACGGTCTGGGCGGCACGGATGTTGTAGCGCACGTAGTAGCGTAGGCACTGCGCCACGATGAGCGCCTCCATGACCAGGCAGAGCAGCATCACGGGAAGGCCAACCAGCAGATTGAGCAGCATGGGTAATCTCCTCAGCAACCAGGCTGGCGCAGGTGGCGAAGCTGGCGGTAGCGGTCGAGCAGGTAGACCATCAGGCAGGCATACAGGCTGATGGCGATGAACAGGCCCATGCGCATGGCGAAGGCGCTGTAGACATCCTGGCCGTTGGCGCTGTCCTGCACCGACAGGCCGAGCAGGATGGTCATGGTCACCAGGCTGTTCAGCCAGAAGCCGGGGCTTTGCCGGGTCGGACTGAAGCCGTAGAGCTTGCGCGCCACCAGCAGGCCGAACAGCAGCATCCACAGGAAGAACATCCACAGGTGCACGAACAGGCCCAGCGCCCACCAGAACAGCACGGCCAGCAGGCCGCCGAGCAGGGTCGAGCCGATCAGCTCGCGCGCGGCAGTGCGCGCCGTGGCGCTGCAGCTCTGCTGGCCGAGGCCGACCGACTTGAGGATGATCGCCATGTAGCTGGCCGGATCGATCAACGCCAGCAGCCAGGCCGGCAGCACCACCAGCGCGGCGCGCAGCGCGACCCAGCCGGCCTCCGCCGTGGACAGGGCCGGCTCGGCGGGCAACGCCTGGGCGCCAGCCGGCTCGGGAAACAGCCAGTGGCCGACGGGCAGCATCAGCACGGCGAGCAGCAGGTTCTGCACCAGGGCGTTGATGACCAGCAGCGCCAGGCCGAAATCGGCGGTGCCGGCGGCGGAAATCATGGTCAGGCCGATCACCAGGAAGGTGGTGACCAGGCCGTTGCCCCCCGTCAGCCCGTGGCGGAAGGCCAGGAACAGGCACAGGCCCACCAGCAGCACGCCGCTGACCGCGGCGTAGCGCAGCAGAGGGATCAGCAGCAGGCCGCTGCCGGTGGTCAGCAGCACCACCAGGGTGAGGCCCAGCCCGGCCTTGAGCGACAGTGGGCGATTGAGCTTGGCGAGCAGGAACAGGGCGAACAGCGGGGCAATGAACGGCAGCGGCAGCCCCAGGGCGTAGCTGACCGCCAGGCACAGCGCGGTACCGCTGGCCAGGCGCAGCGCGCGCTGGGCGCGAGGCTCACGCCGGGTGGCCATGGCCGCGCTCAGTAGGCATAGGACAGCCAGCTCATCAGGTACAGGAACAGGCGGCCGAGCGGATTGAGCGGGTTGCCCTTGCTGGGGAACGCCATGACATCGGCCTGGCCGCCGACGCGGATGCCGCGCAGCCTGGCCAACCGGGCCGCCTCGCCGGGGGCGAACTCGACGATCACTGGGAAGCGCTGCGCCGGGCGCAGCCAGTCGCGGCTGTTCTCCACGTTGGGCAGGGTGCCGGGAGCGGTGCTCTGGCCGACGCTGACGCCGTAGCCGACGCTGCGCACCCGTCCTGCGAACACCTCGCCGGGCAGGACGTCCAGCACGATGGCCACCGGCGTGTCGGGCTCGATTCGGCCCAGGTTGTTCTCGGTCATTTCCGCATTGATCCACACGTCCTGGATGGTGATCAGGGTCATCAGCGGATTGCCCGCCGCGGCGAACTGGCCGACATCGGTACGCAGGTCGGTGATCAGACCGGCCGAACGTGCCCGCACCCGGGTATTGGCGAGGTCCAGCTCGGCTTTTTCCAGGGCGGTGGCGGCGCTGCGCAGCAGGGCGTTCTGTTCGTCGCTGCCACCTTGCTGTTCGCGTGCACGCTGCACTTCCGCGCGGGCCGCGGCGACCTGGCTGATGGCTTGCACATGGCTGGCCCGCGACACCTCGAGACGGCGCAGGGAAATGGTGCCCGGGTCTTCGCGGTACAGCCGCTCAAGGCGCTCGCGGTCCTGTTGTGCCTTCAGTTCGTTGGCCTGGGCGGCCCGCAGGGAGGCCTGCGCCGAGTCGATGCCGGCGGTGCTGGCGGCAATCTGCCGGCGGGTCGACTCGAGCTCGGCGCGCGCTCGCTCGACGGCGATCTGGTACTGCTCGGGGTCTACCTCGAAGAGCACTGCGCCGGCCTCGACCATCTGGTTGTTGCGCGCCAGCACCCGGGTCACCCGGCCGGCCACTTCGGCGGCCACCGGCACGATCAAGGCCTGCACCCGGGCCTGTTGCGTGTAGGGGGTGAAGCGGTCGGCCAGCAGGTACCAGAGCAGGCTCAGGACGATCAGCCCGACCACCCACTTCACGCCCTGGTTCACCGGGTCGACGGGCGCCTTTGGCGCAGGCGTGGGTGGCGGAGCCGGAGGGGCGGGTTGGGCGGCGTCACTCATATTGGCTGTCCTTGTTGGGTGCCGGGGCTTTGTTTGGCGCAGGGGCTTCATTAAGCGCCGGGGCTTCATTGGCCGTTGGCTCGTCCAGCAGCTCGCCCCAGTCGGTGCGTTGCTGCATCTGTGCGCGGCTGACCGGATCGACCCTGGGCTGGGCGCTGTGCCAGCCGCCGCCGAGGGATTTGTACAGGGCGATCAGATTGCTCACCGCACTGTTGCGCGTCACCAGGTAGTTGTCCTGTTGCACCAGCAGCGCACGCTGGGCATCCAGCACGCGCTGGAAGTCGGCGTAGCCTTCTCGGTACTGGGCATTGGCCAGGGTCAGCGAGCGCTCGGCGGCTATCTCCGCCTCGCGCAGGATGCGCTCGCGCTCCAGCGCCTTGCTCAGGCCGCGGGCGGCGTCGTCGGCCTCGCGCGCGGCCTGGCGCACGCTGTCGCGGTAGACCTCGATCAGCTGCTGCAGGCGGGCGTCCTGCACGCGTACGTTGTTGCTGATGCGGCCGTAGTCGAACAGGTTCCAGCGCAGGCTGGGGCCGCCGACCAGATCCAGGGTATCGGGCGCGCCGTCCAGCGAACTGGTGGACCAGACGATGCTGCCGAGCAGGCTCAGCGAGGGGTAGAGATCGGCCCTGGCCACGCCGATCAGCGCCGACTGGGCGGCGACATTGAGTTCGGCGGCGCGGATGTCCGGGCGGCGGCGCAGCAGGTCGGCGGGCACATCCTGCAGCACGGCGCGGTCGATCAGCGGGATCAGACCTTCGCGTTCGACCAACTCTGGCAGCGGGCCGGGCGGGCGGCCGATCAGCACGGCCAGGGCGTTGCGGGTGCGCGCCACCTGATCCTCGAATTCGGGGAGGCTGCTGAGGGTGCCGAGGTACTGGGTCTTGGCCTGTTGCAGGTCGAGTTCGTCGCTCTCGCCGCTGCGGAACAGGCGCTCGGTGATCTCTAAGCTGCGCCGCTGGTGCTCGGTGTTCTCGCGGGCCACACGCAGGCGGGCCTCGGTGGTGCGCAGGGCGTAGTAGGTTTCCGCCACCTGGGCGCGCAGCAGCACCTGCACGTCCTCGTAATTGGCCTCGGCGGCGAAGTAGGCGGCATCGGCCGACTCGATGGCTCGGCTGAAACGGCCCCAGAAATCCAGCTCCCAGCCGATGTCGAAGCCCAGGCTGTGCTGCCAGAATTGACTGTCCTGCGGGTTGCGCCCGCCGGACTGGTTACGCTTGAGGTAGAAACTGTCGGCGCTGGCCTGCTGCAGTTGCGGGTAGCGCCCACTCTGGGCGATGCCCAGCTGGGCGCGGGCTTCCATCACCTGCAGGCCGGCAATCTTCAGGCTGGCGTTGTAGGCGTCGGCTTCGCTGATCAGGCGGTCGAGGGCCGGGTCGTCGAACACCCGCCACCACTCGCGGATATCGGGTTGTGCCGCCGGCTGGCTGGCCTGCTCGATGGCCGCACTGCGCCACTGCTCGAGCCAGGCCTCGCCAGGTGGCTGAAAATCCGGCCCCAGGCGCACGCAGCCGCTCAGGCCGAGGGCGCCGAGCAGCAGGAAATGGCCTGGGAGACGTGAAAGCAACATGGCGCAGTCAGGTCTGTTGCTGGCTGTCTGGTCCGTCATCCGTCGGTTGATCCCTGACCCATTGCCAGAACAACTGGTAACCAACCGCCAGCACCACCGGGCCGATGAACAGGCCAATCACGCCATTGGTGACCATGCCGCCCAGGGCGCCGATCAGCACCACCGGCATCGGCACATCGACACCCCGCCCGAGTAACATTGGCTTGAGCACGTTATCGGCCAGACCGGCGACGAAGACGTAGATGGAAAAGATGATAGTCGCCGTGCTGGCCCCCTCGGTGGTGAAGACGAAGGCAATCACCGGGACGGTGATCAGGGTGGCCGGCAACTGCATGATGCCCAGCAGCAGCACCGCCAGGGCCAGCAGCCCGGCGCCGGGGATGTCCTTGAGGACGAAGGCGACACCGATCAGCAGCATCTGGATGAAGGCGATGCCGACCACGCCCTGAGCCACTGCGCGGATGGTGGCGGTGCACAGTTGGGTGATCTGCGGACCCCTGTCCGGGCCGGACAGGCGCGAGGCAATCTCCACCGCGCTGCGGCTGCCGCCCTCGCCATAGGCCATGAAAATGCCCGCGATCATCAGGGCGATGATGAACACCAGCAGGCCCATGCCGAGGCCGGTGAGTTTGCCCAGCAGGGTGAGCGCGAGTTCCTTGATCTGTGGGGTGAACTTCTGCGTCACACCGGTGAGGTCGGTGGAGGCTTGCAGCCAGAAGGCATACAGCGGCTTGCCTACCAGCGGCCAATCGGCGACCGACTCGGCCGGTGGGCGAATATGGAAATTGCCGCTCTTGACCACGGTCAGGGCATTCTCCACCGAGTCGGCCAGCGATGAGCCCAGCAGGTAGATCGGCACCATGAGGACGCCGATGGCAATCAGCGCGATCAGCGTCGCGCTGCGGCCGTCGTTGTTGCCCAGTCTGGATCTGATCTTCAGGTGCAGCGGGTAGAGGGTGATCGCCAGGATCAGCGACCAGAGCATCAGGTTGAGAAACGGGTGGAAGATCTGGAAGCAGAACATCACCAGCACCGCAATCAGACCGGCGCGAATCAGGACATCGAGCAGGCCGCGAGACAGCGGCTTATCGGTAGTGGGCGTGAGCTGCATCGATTATCTCCTTGTAGGTCGCTGCAACGGGACCGGGACGGTAAGCCCAGCATAGCCACTCAATAGTTGCGCTGCTCAAGAAGATAGCTGCTCGCCAAGCGGCGCTGGAGCAAGGCCCATGCAACAGCTTTGCACGATAGAGAGCGCCTTTTCCATCAGCTGCTCAATCGCTGCTGTCACGCAAAAAAAATTCAGGTCAATTTTCCTTTGAAATCCTTGATCTAGATCAGACGTCGAGCATCTGCACGCTGAAGCGACTTGCGGTCCGACTATTGTGAACTAGCGTGCAATAAATCGGGCAGAGGGCAGATCGGTAGCGCGAGTGAGGACGGGGTTCATGATTGGACGCACGAATATTCAACTGAAGAAACGCGTGCTGCTGGTCGACGACGACCTGGCCAATCCGATGAGTGCGCGGGGCCGGGTGCTGAACGACCTGGCGGCTGAGTTCCACAACCGCAATACCGAGGTGGTCAAGGCCACCTCCTACGAGGACGGGCTGGCGTCGGTGGTCGCCGACGCCGCGCTGCACTGCATCTGCGTCGACTGGACCCTGGGCAAGAACGACAGCGCCAGCCATGTCCTGGCCCTGGAACTGTTGCGCGCCATCCGCCAGCGCCACGAGCATGTGCCGGTGTTTCTGATGGCCGATCGCAGCGCCAAGCAAAGTCTCACGGTCGAAGCCATGGAACTGGCCGACGAATTCGTCTGGATGCTCGAGGACACCGCACCCTTTGTCGCCGGGCGGGTGGTGGCCGCGATCGAGCGCTACCTCGAGAACCTGCTGCCACCGTTCACCAATGCGCTGATCCGCTACACCTTGAAGGAGGAGCACTCCTGGGCAGCGCCGGGGCACCAGGGCGGCATCGCCTTCACCAAATCGCCGGTGGGCCGGGTGTTCTTCGACTTCTTCGGCGAGAACCTGTTTCGTGCCGACAGCGGCATCGAGCGCGGCAACCTCGGCTCGGTACTCGACCACAGCGGCCCGGTCGGCGAGTCGGAAGCCTATGCCGCGCGGATCTTCGGCTCCCACGCCAGCTATGCGGTGCTCAACGGTACCTCCGGCTCCAACCGCGCGATCTTCATGGCCTGCGTCGGCGAGAACCAGTTCGCCCTGTGCGACCGCAACTGTCACAAGTCCATCGAACAGGGCCTGGTGCTCAGTGGCGGGCTGCCGGTGTACATGACGCCGACGCGCAACCGCTTCGGCATCATCGGTCCTATCCTGCCCGAGCAGTTCGACCCGCAGCGCATCGCCGCGGCCATCGCCAGCCATCCGCTACGGGCCCAGGCCAAGGGCGGCCAGGCGGTCTACGCGGTGGTGACCAACTGCACCTATGACGGCATGTGCCTGGATGCCGAACGCGCCGAAGGCCTGCTGGCGCAGAGCAGCGAGCGTATCCACTTCGACGAGGCCTGGTACGGCTACGCGCGCTTCAATCCGCTGTATCGTCGGCGCTTCGCCATGCGCGGCGACCCGGCCGAGCACCAGGCCGACGCGCCGACGGTGTTCGCCACCCACTCCACTCACAAGCTGCTGGCGGCGCTGTCGCAGTCCTCGTTCATCCATATCCGCAACGGCCGCAACCCGATCGAGCACAGCCGCTTCAACGAGTCCTTCGTGATCCAGGCCAGCACCTCGCCGCTCTATGCGATGTTCGCCTCCAACGAGGTGGGCGCGGCGATGATGGATGGCAACGGCGGCTACAGCCTGACCCAGGACTCGATCCGCGAGGCGGTGGATTTCCGCCAGGCGCTGGCGCGTGTTCACCGCGAGTTCGCCAGCCGCGGCGACTGGTTCTTCCAGCCGTGGAACGCCCCCCAGGTGCATGACAAGAGCGGCAAGCTGGTCGATTTCGCCGACGCCGATGCCGAGCAACTGGCCACCGATCCGGCCTGCTGGGAGCTCGAGCCGGGCGCCGAATGGCACGGTTTCGCCGGCCTGGAGCCGGGCTGGTGCCTGCTCGACCCGATCAAGGTCGGCATCATGGTGCCGGGCATGGGCGCCGACGGTCAGCTGGAGGCGGAGGGCATTCCCGCGCCCGTGCTCGGCGCCTTCCTCTATCGCCACAACATAGTGCCCTCGCGCATCACCGACTTCATGGTGCTGTGCCTGTTCAGCATCGGCGTGACCAAGGGCAAGTGGGGCACGCTGATCAACGTGCTGCTGGCCTTCAAGCGTCACTACGACAGCAACGTTGCGCTGCAGCGGGTATTGCCCGACCTGGTCGCGCAACACCCCGAACGCTACCGCGGCATGGGTCTGCGTGACCTCAGCCGGGAGATGTTCGAGTACATGCGCAACAGCCGCATGGACGCCCTGCAGGCCCAGGCCTTCGGCCAGTTGCCGCAGATCGAGATGACCCCGCGCGCTGCCTTCCAGGCCCTGCAAGCCGGCGACGCCGAATTGCTGCCGCTGGCCCGGGCGGCCAACCGGGTCACCGGGGTCGGCATCATGCCCTATCCGCCGGGCATTCCGATCGTCATGCCGGGCGAGAACCTGGGCGCGCTGGATGGCCCCTGGCTCAGCTACATCCTGGCGCTACAGGACTGGGGCAACAGCTTCCCCGGTTTTGAAAAGGAAGTGTCGGGCGCCGAGCACAAGGATGGCGGCTACCACTTCTGGTGCCTCAAGTAAGGCGAGTGCTTCCACCTCTATCACTGCAGGAGTCTCTCATGCCTCATTCGCATACCGCGCTGCCCGCGTCCATGGCACAGCGCTACCCGGTGCTGATCGTCCTCAGCACCCGCGGAGTTGAAGACAGCATCGTCACCCACAGCGCCCAGGCGATTGGCCAGGCGCTGCGGGTCCATGAGATTGAGGTGAAGCTGGTGGGCTCCCTGGAGGATGCGGAAATCGCCTTCCGCGCCGACCCTGCCTACTCCTGCGTGATCCTCGGTTGGGGCCTGTGCGAGCATGACCTGGACAAGGCGCTGCAGGTCATCCGTTTGATTCGTCGGCGTACCGCCCAACTGCCGATCATGCTGGGCATGAGCCAGGTACACCAGAGCCGGGTGCCCCTGGAGTTCGTCGAGAACGTCGAGGGTTTTATCTGGCAGCCGGAAGACAGCCCCGAGTTTATCGCCGGACGCATCGCGGCGGCCGCCAAGCGTTACCTCGACACCATCCTGCCGCCATTCTTCGGTGCCCTGGTCAACTTCGCCGATACCTGCGAGTACTCCTGGCACACCCCCGGCCACACCGGCGGCACCGCCTTCATGAAAACCGCGGTGGGGCGAAGTTTCCTCGATTTCTACGGCGAGCAGATGCTGCGCTCCGACCTCAGCGTGTCGGTCGGCCAGCTGGGTTCGCTGAACGACCACTCCGGCCCGATAGCCGAGGCGGAGCGCTATGCGGCCCGGGTATTTGGCGCCGACTACTCGTTCTTTTCGGTCGGTGGCAGTTCGGCCAGCAACCAGATGGTCCTGCACTCGGCGGTGACCGACGGCGATGCCGTGCTGGTCGACCGCAATTGCCACAAGTCGCTGAACTACGCGCTGAACCAGTCCGGCGCGGTGCCGCTGTACCTGCGCCCGCGGCGCAACGCGCGTGGCCTGATCGGCCCGGTGCCGCACAGCGAACTGACCCCCGAGGCGGTCGCGCAGAAACTCGCCGACAGCCCGTTGGCGCGCGACAAGCAGGCCCGTCCGGTGCTGGCGGTGCTGACCAACTCGACCTACGACGGCCTCTGCTACAACGTGCAGACCACCACCCGCGAGCTGAGCCGCACGGTCGATCGCATCCACTACGACGAGGCCTGGTACGCCTATGCGCGCTTCAACCCGCTCTACGAGGGGCGCTACGGCATGCACCGCGGCGAGCGGCATGCCGACGATGCCACGGTGACCGTGACCCACTCCACCCACAAGCTGCTCGCCGCCCTGTCGCAGGCCTCGATGATCCACATCCGCTCGGGCAAGGTGCCGGTCAAGCCGGCGCTGTTCAACGAAGCCTTCATGATGCACACCTCCACCTCGCCGCAGTACAGCATCATCGCCTCCACCGATGTGTCGACCAAGATGATGGACGATGCCGGCGAGTACCTCACCGACGAGTCAATCGGCGAAGCCATCGCCTTTCGCCAGGCCATGGTGCGCCTGGGCAAGGAAATGCACATGCGCGATGCCAAGGACTGGTGGTTCGGCGTCTGGCAGCCGGACGAGGTCGATGGTGTGCCGTTCGCCGACCTCGACCCGCAGCGCCTCCATCGTGGCGATGCCTGGGTGCTCGAGCCCACGGCCAAATGGCACGGCTTCGGCGACCTGGGCGCCGGCTACTGCATGCTCGACCCGATCAAGGTCACGGTGCTGACCCCGGGGCAGACCCTGGAAGGCGAGATGCAGAGCAGCGGTATTCCGGCGCCGCTGGTGTCCTCCTTCCTTTCCAGCCACGGCATCGTGGTGGAAAAAACCGAGCCGTACTCGATTCTGCTGCTGTTCAGCCTGGGCGTGACCAAGGGCAAGTGGGGCTCGCTGGTGGCCGGCCTGATGGAGTTCAAGAAGCACTACGACGGCAACTCGTCGCTGGAGCTGGTGATGCCCGATCTGCTGGCCAGCCACGCCGAGCGCTACGCCGGCATGGGCCTGCGCGACCTGGCCGAAGAGATGCACCAGGAGATGCTGGCCTCGCGCCTGCTGCACAACATGGATGCGGCCTTCAGCCTGCTGCCCGACCCGGTTTCCTCGCCGCGCGACACCTACGCCCGGCTGGTCAGGGGCGAGATCGAGCAGATCGCCGTGCGCGACATGCTTGATCGCACCGTCGCCGTGCAGATCGTCCCCTATCCGCCGGGTATCCCGCTGATGATGCCGGGGGAGAAAGCCGGTGCCGACAAACGCGCCATCGTCGACTACCTGCTGGCGATGGAACTGTTCGATAGCCGTTTCCCGGGCTTCGGCCATGACAACCATGGGGTCGAGGTCGAGTGCGACGCTCAGGGTCAACTTACCTACAGGGTCTATGTGGTCAAGCAGTAACACCTAGTCACTCTGAGCGCCGTTGTGCGCCCGGGGCCACCGCTGCGAGCAGAGCAAGGAGTCTGGTATGGCTGATTCAAGCAAGAAAATGAGCCTCATGGGGCTCACCACGCTGGTGGCGGTGAACATGATGGGCTCGGGCATCATCATGCTGCCGGCGAACATGGCGCAGCTGGGCGCAGTCTCGCTACTGTCCTGGATCGTCACCGCGATCGGCTCCATGGCCATCGCCTACTGTTTCGCCCAATGCGGCATCTTCTGCAATCGCTCGGGCGGCATGTCGGCCTACAGCGAGGAGGCCCATGGCAAGTCGGCGTTCTTTCTCTGTTCGTTCCTGTATTTCCTGTCGCTGGCGATCGGCAACGTGGCCATCGGTATTTCCGCGATAGGCTACCTGTCGTCGTTCATCCCCTGGCTGAGCAGCGGCGCCATGCAGCTGTGCATCGGCCTCATCGTGCTGCTGTGGCTGACCACCTTCGCCAACTTCGGCGGCCCGGGCATCACCGGCAAGCTCGGCGCGATCACCGTCTGGGGCGTGATCATTCCGGTGGCCGGCCTCAGTGTGATCGGCTGGTTCTGGTTCGATCCGAAGGTGTTCGCCGCCGCCTGGAACCCGAACAATATCGCCGTCAGCGATGCCATCACCCAGAGCATTCCGCTGACCTTGTGGGCCTTCCTCGGCATGGAGTCGGCGGCGCAGAGCTCGGATGCGGTGGAGAATCCCAAGCGCGACGTGCCGCTGGCCTGCCTGTTCGGCACCCTCGGTGCGGCAGTGGTCTACGTACTGTCGACCACGGTGATCCAGGGCATAGTGCCGAACGCCGAACTGGCCAATTCCTCGGCGCCGTTCGCTTACGTCTATGCGCAGATGTTCAACCCGATGGTAGGCAATATCATCATGGCGCTGGCAGTGATGGCCTGCCTCGGCTCGCTGCTCGGCTGGCAGTTCACCCTGGCGCAGACCGCCAAGATGACCGCTGACCAGGGCATGTTCC